>Ga0070735_10000178_pt1 | contig 76602 bp, 63 predicted proteins | sample Coa_R1_FD_66443 | JGI IMG/M metagenome (GOLD analysis project Ga0070735, IMG submission 66443) | Surface soil microbial communities from Centralia Pennsylvania, which are recovering from an underground coalmine fire - Coalmine... | ecosystem: Environmental > Terrestrial > Soil > Unclassified ...
CGGGCGCCCTCGGGGCTTGGGTGCCGGCTGAGTTCTGGCGGCGCTTCTTTCTGACGGGCGACCCGCACCTGGCCTTCGTCTGGGGGCCGGTCGTGGGCCCGCTCGTCGCTATCGTGTCGTTCGTGTGCTCCGTGGGCAACGTGCCGTTGGCGGCGATCCTATGGAACGGCGGCATCAGCTTCGGCGGCGTGGCCTCGTTTGTCTTCGCCGATCTCATCATCCTGCCGATCCTGGACATCTACCGGCGGTACTACGGCGGCGCGATGGCGTGGTATCTCCTCGTCACGTCGTACGCGGCGATGGTGGCGGCGGGATGGGTGGTGGAACTGATCTTCGGGGCGATCGGGTGGGTGCCGCGCACGCGCCACGCGCTCGTGCTCGAGGCCCACCTCGCGTGGAACTACACGACTGTCCTCAACCTCGTCTTTCTGGCGCTGGCCGCGGTCTTCGCCTGGCGGTTCCTGCGCACCGGAGGTCTCGAGATGCTGCGCATGATGAACCGGCCGATGCCCCACCACGAGACCGCATAGCCCTCGACCTCCGCGACCGCAGCGCCGAAGTCGAGGCGCCGCGGCGTTCCGAACCGCCGCGGCGCCTCGATCGGTCCCCGACCGCCTGCCTACCGGCTCTCGCTGACCTGCCCGTAGAAGGCGTCGACGCTCGGCCCTTGCACCGCCAGTTTGCCCGCGGAGTACCCGCCGTCCACGCACAGCACCTGGCCCGTGACGAACCGCGCCCGGTCGGACGCGAAGAACAGCACGGCGTCGGCGATCTCATCCGGCGCCGCGAGGCGGCCGAGCGGCACCTGCGCGATGAACGCGCGCTGGTACTCCGGGGTCTGCATCGAGCGCGAGATCCCCGCGATGTTGGTCAGCCCGGGAGACACCACGTTGACCGTGACCCCGTGCCGCCCCATTTCCATCGCCAGCACGTGGGCGAGCTGGATCTCGCCCGCCTTCGACGCCGCGTGGGGGCCGCCCCGGACGCGCGCGTTGTTGCCGGAGGTGGAGCCGATCAGGATGATGCGGCCGCCCTGTTTCTGCGCGATCAACCGGCCGCCGACCGCCCGGCTCAACAGGAACGCGCCCCGCAGCTGCACGTCGATCTGAAGATCCCACTCTTCGTCGGACAGATCGACGATCTCCTTATGCACCCCCACTCCGGCGCCGTGGACGAGGATGTCGACGCGCCCGCACTGCTCCACGACGCGGTCCACCATCGCGTTGACCTGGCCGCTGTCCCGCACATCGGTGTGGATGAAGCGCACGTCGCAGCCGCGTGCCGTGAGATCCCGCACGCCGGCCTCGGCCCGCTCCGCGTCGATGTCCGCGATCACGGCGCGCGCTCCGTCCTGCGCGAGCCGCCGCAAGATGACACTCGAGACCCCCTGCGCCGCCCCCGACACGATGGCGACCTTCCCTGAGAACTCTCCGGTCATGACCACCCTCCCCTGTCAGCCGATTCGGTTTTTGAACACACCGCCGTCGCGCATCACGAGGACGATCCGGTCGACGTCCTGGAGCACCTCGACGTCATCCAGCGGATCGCCGTCCACTGCGAGGAGGTCCGCGCGCATGCCCGGCCGGAGCGTGCCGGTGTCCGGGACGGCGCAGCATCCCGCGGCCACGGAGGTGGCCGCGCAGATCGCCTCCATGGGGCTCATGCCGTATTCCACTAAGAGGCTCAGCTCGCGGGCGTTCCCGCCGTGCCGCAGCCCGCGGGAGTCGGTGCCGGCCGCGATCCGCACCCCCGCGCTGTGCGCGCGGGCGAACGCCCCCTTCTGCAGCGGCGCGATCTCTGCGGCCTTCTGGACGCTGTACGGCGACAGGGCCCCCGGCTCGGCCGCCATCTCCAATCGGACGCGCATGTTCAGCAGGGTGGGCACGAGATACGTGCCCTGCCGCACCATCGTCGCGACGTCCTCCTCGTCGAGCGGTCCGAGATGCTCCACGGAGTGCACGCCGGCGCGCAGCGCGTTCTTGAGGCCCTCACCGCCGTACGCGTGCGCAGCGACGGGCCGGCCGAACGCGCGCGCCTCCTCGACCACCGCGCGGACCTCCTCGAAGGTGAACTCGCGCGTCAGGACGCCGCTGATCCGCGAGCTCACACCGCCGGTCGTCGCGATCTTGATGAAGTCCGCGCCGGCACGAATCAGCCGTCGCGTCAGCAGCCGGAGGGGCTCCACGCCGTCGCCGACCCCGTCCGGCGTCCCCGGCAGCCGCAGGAGTTCGGTGTGAAACCCGACCGCGTTCGTGTAGTCGGAGAGGCCCGCCGTCTGCGTGATGATCGCAAGACAGATGAGCGCACGCGGCCCGGGCAGCACGCCTTCCTCGACCGCCATCTTGAGCCCCAGGTCGAGGCCGCCGGGGTCCCGGACCGTGGTGAACCCGGCCTGCAGCATCCCACGCATCGTCTCCGCGACGCGGAGCACGTGCAGCGACGGCGGGGTCCCGCTGCGATCCGCGAGACTGCGCGGCGGTGTCGCCAGGTGATCGTGGCAGTCGAACAGTCCCGGCATCACGGTGAGCCCGCCGGCGTCCACCACCCGCGTCCCCGGCGGGCGCCTGACCTGACTCCACGGCCCGACATCGGTGATTCGGGCCCCGGCGACGGTGACGGCCTGGTCGCGCAGGGCCGCGCCGGCGCCGTCCAGGAACGTGCCGCACCGGATCACCACGGGAACAGCGCTTGCGCCCATCTCTCAGCCTCCGATCCTATCGATCTTCGCGCCACACGTGGGCGCGGATCCTACAACTTCAGCCGCGGGTCGAGCGCGTCCCGCAGACCGTCCCCGAACAGGTTGATCGCCATGACGATGACCACGATCGCGAGCCCGGGGAACGTAGACAGCCACCAGGCCGTGCTCATGAACGACCGCCCCTCGCTCAGCATCGCCCCCCAGTCCGGCGTGGGCGGCCGGATCCCCAGGCCGAGGAAGCTGAGCGCGGCGCCCGCGATGATCGCGCCGGGGATGCCGAGCGTCACGAGCACGATGATCGGCGCCGACACGTTCGGCAGGACGTGCCGGAAGATGATGCGCAGGTCGCCGCAGCCGGTGACCCGGGCCGCCTCCACGTACTGGAACTCGCGCACCGCAAGCGTGGACCCGCGCACGACGCGGATGAACACAGGCATGCCCGAGACGCCGACCGCCACCATCGCGCTGCTCAGGTTGGGGCCGAGCACCGCGATGATGACGAGCGCGAGCAGGATGCCGGGAAACGCCAGCATGACGTCCACGATGCGCATGATGACCAGATCGACGGCGCCGAGGTAGTATCCCGACAGCAGCCCGAGCACGGAGCCGCCCGCGACCGAGATCGTCACCGCGGCGAACCCCATCGCCACCGAGACGCGCGCGCCGTAGACGATCCGGCTGAGGATGTCCCGGCCGAACTGGTCGGTCCCGAGCCAGTGATGCGGACCCGGCGGGTCGAGCGACTCGGAGACGTTGAGCCGGATCGGATTGTCGGGGGCGAGGCGCGGGGCGGCGATCGCGGCGCCCACGATCAGCAGAAACACGATGCCGCCGGCCGTCGCCCCCTTGTTCTGAAACAGACGGCCGAGCGCATCGCTCCACAGGCCGCGCGGGGCGCGCACCGGTGCGGGGCTGAGCGCGCTCATTCGAACCGGATCCTCGGATCGATAAACGCGTACGACAGATCCACGAGCAGGTTCATCGTGACGTAGATCAACGCGAGCACCAGGATGACGCCCTGCACCGTCGGGAGGTCCTTGTTCTGGATCGAGTCGACGACGAGCTTACCGAGACCGGGCCGCGCGAAGATCGTCTCGGTGAGGACGGCGCCGCTCAACAGCCCGCCGAACTGCAGCCCCATCGCCGTGATTACCGGGATGACGGCGTTCGGAAGGGCGTGGCGGAACACCACCACGGCACCGCGCAGCCCTTTCGCGCGCGCGGTCGTCAGGTACTCCAGCCGCAGCACCTCGAGCATGCTCGACCGCATCAGCCGGGCGAGCGTCGCCGCGGAGAGGAGCGCGAGCGACACGGCGGGGAGGACTAACCCTTTCAGCCCCGGCTCGCTCGTCGCGGGGAGCCACCCCAACCGCAGCGAGAACAGCATGATCAGAAGGAGGGCCAGCCAGAACACCGGCACGGACACGCCAAACAGCGCCACCATCATGGAGAGGGTGTCGACGGCGCTGCTCCGCCGCAGCGCGGAGAGCAGCCCGAGCCCGAAGCCGAGGACCACGGCGATCGCCATCGCCGCGATCGCCAGCTCGACCGTGTTGGGGAACCGGGTCAGGATCTCGACGGTCACGGGGCGGCTCGTCTGGAGCGAGCGCCCAAGGTCGCCGTGCAGCGCGCGCCACACGAAGTCGCCGTACTGCACGTAGATCGGGCGGTCGAGCCCCATCACGTGGCGGATCTGCGCGAGCCGTTCCGGCGTCGCCGTCTGCTCGCCGATGTAGATCGATGCCGGGTCTCCGGGAATGAGAAACAGCATCAAGAAGACAACCATCGACGTCAGCACGACCGTCGGCACGGCGAGCACGATCCGGCGCTGGACGTACTTCAGCATGCGCGGCGGCGCGTCACGCGTCCACGGACGGCCCGCTGCCGCCTGTCCGTCGCGCGGGTGCGGAGCGAGGGCCCGGCCGGCCGGCCGGGCCCTCGGCGGCGCCTCACGAACCGTTCAACGCGGGCGGCGCCTCACTTCCGTAGCGACGCGCCGTGGAACAGGACGTTGGTCGCCGACCAGTCGAGCACAATGCCGTCGACCTTGCCCTTTTGGTACGCAAACAAATCGAGCGGATCGGCGTACCCGATCATGATCGACTCGCGCAGCGTCTTCATCTGGATCTGGGAATAGAGCTGCTTCCGCTTGGCCGGATCGGTGGTCGCCGCCGCGTCGTCGATCAGCTTGTCCATCTCCGCGTTCTTGTAGCGGTTGCGGTTCGTCCCGCCGTCCGCGTTCTTCGAGTACAACAGGATGCGCACGACGTCCGGGTCCGTGTCGGGCTCCCACCAGAACTGCAGGTGGTGCTGACCGGCGCGCACGGCCGAGAAGTACCCGCCCTGGGACAGGCCGTGCAGGTCGATCTTGATCCCGATCTGCGCGTACATGCTCTGCAGGAACGTCGCCATCGCCGTGAAGTCGGAGTTGTCGGCGCGGTAGTAGAGCCCGAGCGTGAGGTCCTGCCCGCCCTTCTGACGCACGCCGCCCGATCCCATCTTCCACCCCGCCTCATCCAACACGGCGCCGGCCTTCTTGGGATCGTAGGGGTAGACGTTGCGCGTCGCGGGATCGTAGCCGAACGTCGCCGCGGTCAGGACGCTGCTGGCCGGCTTGAACACACCCTGCCAACATGCTTTGATCATCGCGTTCTTGTCCACGCCCCACTGCAGCGCCTGCCGGACGCGCACGTCGTCCGTCGGGGGGTTGGTCACGTTGATCATCATCGTCCAGCCCGACCCGGTCATCAGGCCCTGGAGCAGCTGGACCGTCGTGTCGCGCTGGAGATTCTGGTACTCCTGCGTCGGCACGTCCTGGATCACCTGCACCTCGCCGGACTTGAGCGCGGCCAGCCGCGTCGAGGACTCCGGGATGATCCGGTACGTGATCGCGTCGAGCGCCGCGGGGCCCCGAGTCTTGAAGATCGACGGCGCCCACCGGTAGTCGGGGTTCCGGACCATCCGCACGGCGCTGTCGGTCGTGTAGGAGTCGAACTTGAACGGCCCCGTCCCGACCGGATGCGCGCCGAAGTCCTTACCGTACTTCTTGACCGCATCGGGCGATACCGGCGCGAGGAGCGACTGCGCCGCCGAGCTCAAGAACGGCGCGTACGGATCTTTGAACTTGACCACGACCGTGTAGGGATCCACGACCACGCTGCTGTCGTACGGGCCGATCGCCGAGAACGCGGACTGCGATTTCAAGTTCGGGTCCACGATGCGATCGAACGTGAACTTCACCGCGTCGGCGTTGAACGCGGTGCCGTCGTGGAACTTGACGTCGCGCCGGAGGTGGAACGTGTACTGGGTGGCGTTCGCGTTGACCTCCCACCGTTCGGCCAGCCCCGGCACGAACACGCCGGCCTTCGACTCCCACACCAGCGGATCGAAGATATGATAGGCCATGCGCGCGACGTCGGAGAACGTCGTGACGTTCGGATCGAGCGTGTCGAATTTGTTGGTCAGACCGTAGAACAGCTCGCCCCCCTGGGACGCGCCTGCCGCGAACGTCCGCCCGGTCTCGCCGAAGACCCCGCCCAGCGACGCCGCGACCCCGGCGGCCGCCGCGGTCCGCACGAACGCGCGCCGCGACAATCGGGCGGCCCCGCTCCGAAGGCGCTCCTCCCTCTTCGACGATCGTGTGACTCGGATGCTCATGCTGCCTCCTCCTCTCACCACCGTTGAATGGCCCCTCGAATCGACGGCCGCGGGCGCGAGCGCCACCCGGTCGTCAACCTTCCTCAGGACGAACGGGAATCTGGCCGAGATCGTTCTCCGCGAACTCCCGCCGCGCCCGCTCGGCCGCGTCCGGGCGCCCCAGGACGTCGATCGCCGTCATCGCCTCGATCTTTGCGGCGGCGAGCGCGGCCTCGAACGCCTCGGGCCTGCAGCTCGCGGCGACCGCCTCCGGCGTGTGCGCCGTGACGCCGGCCGGCCACGTCGCGGTGCTGAAGTGGGTCGCCGGCACCAGATGCGAGACGTTGCCGAAATCCGACATGCCGCCCATCGTCACCCGGTGGCTCAGGTCGATCCCGAGGTGCCGGGCGTTGTCGACGGCGAGTCCGGTCACGGTCTCGTTCAGCTTCATCCCGCGCTCCAGGATGCCGTACTCGATCGCCAGCCCGGTGCGCGTGGCCAGCGCCGCGCCCCGGGCGCAGTCGACGACCATCTCCCGCAGCGCGACGAAATCGCTTTGCCCCTCGAAGACGCGGACGACGAAACGCGCGACCGCGGTCACGGGGAACGCGCGCCGGCCGCCGCCGTCCGGAATGCTGCCGGTGACGCTGACGTCGGGGCGGAAATGCTGGCGGAGCAGGTTGACGTTGTTGAACAGTGCGAGCACGCCGTTCAGCGCGTCGATCGCGAGGTCGGGATGGGACGCCGCGTGCGCGTGCTTCCCGGTGAAGGTGAAGGTCAGGCCCTGGCCGGTGCGCATGCGCTCGAGCACGTTTGCCTCGGCGCTCGGGTGGAAGATCAGCGCGAAGTCGAGCCCGTCGAACACGCCGGCTCGAAGGAGCAGGGTTTTGCCCGACGGCCCCTCCTCGGCCGGCGTGCCGTGCACGCGGACGGTACCCGGGAGGTCGTCGATCACGTCCGCGAGCCCGATCCCCGCGCCGACGCCCGAGATCGCGAGCAGGTTGTGGCCGCAGCCGTGGCCGAGTTCGGGCAGGGCGTCGTACTCGCTGAACACTCCGACCGTCGGACCCTGCCTCGATCCAGACCGCGTCGCGGTAAATGCCGTCGGCAACCCGCCGACCCCGGACTCGACCGCGTACTCCTCCCGCTCCAGCAGCTCGGCGAGCCAGCGGGAGGCCTGGTGTTCCTCGAAGGCGACCTCCGGGGTGGCCCAAATACGGCGAGAGATCTCGACGAGGGCTGGAGCCGCCTCATCGATACGGCGGCATGCCCTCCGCTTGAGGTCCGCGATCGATTCCGGACTCACGGGAGACCTCTCACCCGCACCTCTCATCTGGCAAGCGTGGACGAGGTCGTGACGACGGTCGTCTATTGACAGTGACCGCCTGCATGATAGCATGGAAAATGTCGACAGTCCACAGTCGAGCGTAACATGACCAACCTCTTCGTTGCCAGCGCGGTCGCGGGGTCCGGGCGTGAGAAACGGATCGCGACGGCGAGCACGGCCGCAGCCGACCAAGAAGTTGGCGCGCGGCGCCCCAGATGCCGTGATGCCGGGGTGACTTGATGACCGCGCACACGTTGAAGCTCCGCCGGCCAACGCGACTTCGCGTCGTGGACGACGCGTGCAAGAGCCTCGAGGACGCGATCCTCTCCGGGCAGGTGCAGCCGGGAGAACGGCTCGTCGAAGCGGCGATCGCCGCCCATCTCGGCGTGAGCCGGACGACCGTCCGTGAAGCGCTGCTGATGCTCCAGCAACGCGGCCTCGTCGTGAACGAACCGCGGCGCGGCACCTTCGTCGCGCGCCTGGCCCCCGCAGACGCGCTCGACTTGAAGATGACGCGCGCGCTGCTGGAGGCGTTTGCCGCGCGCCTGGCCTGGCGGTCCATCGACGACACCATGATCGAAACGATGGAAACCCTGCTCGCCGAGATGACAGCGTGCCGTCTGCCGGACGGCTTCCCGCGGATCATCCAAATCGACCTCGCGCTGCACCGGCTGCTCGTCGAACGCGCGGGATCGCCCCGCCTGCTCGACCTGTGGGCCAGCCTCAACGGTCAGATCGGCGCCCTCATGCTGGTGGCGGTAGAACGCAGCCACGCCACGGTCGAGGACGTCGTGACGTTTCACCGCCGCCTCATCGATGCGATGCGCGCGCGCGATCCGCTCGTGCTGCAGGCGACAATCATCGACCACTATGTCCGAGGCGGTCTCGACACGGACGCGCTGACCTCCGCGATCGAGCGGGTGCTCGGTACGCTCGCCGAATCCGAAGCGCCCTCGGGCGCGTCGACGCGCGGTCCCGAGCCGCGGGTCCAGGACCGGTAGATACTCCGGCCCCGCACGGCGGGGCTGAGCAGATCTGGAAGGGAGGCCCGCCATGAACGACTCCGTTCTTCGCATCGGGGTACTCGGCGCCGGCAATTGGGCGAAGTCCGCCCACGTCCCGGGGTGGCAGCGCGACCCCCGCGCCAAGGTCGTCGTGATCTGCGATCCCGAGGGCACGCGCGCCGAGGAGTTCGCGGCGCGGTTCGGGATCCCCGAAGCCAGCACCGACTGGCGGGCTGTGGTCGGACGTCCGGACCTCGACGTCATCGACATCGCGACACCGTCCCACACCCATTTCGAGTTGTCGTCCACGGCGATCGGCGCCGGCAAGCACGTCCTGTGCGAGAAGCCCGTCGCGTACGATTTCCGGCAGACCCAGGATGCGGCGGCCCTGGCGAAGCGCAAAGGCCTCAAGACGAAGCTCGGATTCACGTTCCGATACAGCCCCGGCGTCCAGTACGCGAAGTCCCTGATGGAGGAAGGGTTCGTCGGCACGCCGTTCATCTTCAACGGATACGAACAGAACTCCCAATGGCTCGATCCCGCAGTCCCGCTCCGCCAGGTCGACCACACGGCGGACCAGGCGACGCTGCAGACGTCGTCGCTCGAAGGGTACGGCGCGCCGGTCATCGACATCGGCCACTGGTGGGTGGGCGCCGACTACACCCGCGTCGTCGGCACGATGCGCAACTTCATCCCCGAACGCATGGTGCGCGCCACCGGCCGGAAGATGCGCATGAACATCGACGACGGCGACATCTTCATCGGCGAGTACGCGAACGGCGCGCTCGGCTCGATTCAGACCAGCTTCGTAACCATCGGCAACTACCCCGGGATCGAAGCGCGTCTGTACGGCGAGCGCGGTGCGATCATCTGTCGCCTCGTTGAGGAGTCTGGCGTTGCCGAGACGATCAAGGTCGGCACGCCGGACGCCGTTGAGTTCAAGCAGCTCGAGATCCCGGAGCGGTTCTACCCGCAGGGCGGACATCCGCGCGAGTCGTGGCGGTCGCTGTTCTACGCAAACCTCATCAAGGATTTCATCGACGAGATCCGGGACGGCGGCCCGCGCAACCAGGGCAACTTCGAGGACGGCGCATGGGTGCAGCAGGTGATCAACGCCGTCGAACGGTCGTTCCAAGAGAGCCGCTGGGTGTCGCTTCCCCTGCAGCGCTAAACGCGCGGCCTCGCGCGTCGTGGGGCGTTAGAGGAAAACCGTCGGAAGACCACGTACAGGGGGCGCAATAACGGCGCGCGAGTCGTGCGCCGTGGCCGCTCGCGCAGGACGGCTGTGCAGGTCAACTCCAGGAGGGAGCCATGGGACGCCACGCAGACGTCACTCCCGCCACCCCCGCCACCACAAGACAGCATGTCCGGGCAGCACGCCTCGGGCGACGTCAGTTCCTCACGCTCGCCGGCGCCTCGCTCGGCGCGATGGCGGCCGGCCTTGCAGGCGACCGGACCCCGGCCGCCGCCGCGCCGACCCGCGGCGGCACGCTCGTCTACGGGCTCGGCTTCGACCTCGACAACACGATGGACCCGGCGGTCACGAACTTCGATTCGACGATCCGGGTCACCCAGAACATCTGTGAGCCGCTGGTGTGGGAGCCGACGCCGGGGCGGTTCGTGCCCGCGCTCGCGGAATCGTGGTCCATCTCTCCCGACGTGAAGACGTACACCTTCAAACTCAAGCGGGGGGTCCGGTTCACCGACGGCACGCCCTTCAACGCTGCGGCCGTCAAGTTCTCGCTCGACCGGATCATGGACCCGGCAACGAAGGCCGGACAGTCGCACGATCAGATCGGGCCGTACGATCACACCGAGATCGTGGACGACTACACGGTCCGGGTCGTCATGAAGGAAGGGTACGCGCCCCTGCTGACCAACCTCAACGGGTACCTCGGCATCGTCTCGCCGACGGCCGTGAAGCAGATGGGGGCCGAATTCGCGCGCCACCCCGTCGGCACCGGCCCGTTCGTGTTCAAGGAGTGGGTCACCAACGACCATATCACGCTCGTGCGGAACCCCGACTACAACTGGGGGTCGTCGTTCTTCAAGAACCGCGGGCCGGCGTATCTCGACCAGGTCGTGTTCAAGATCATCCCGGACGCGTCGGTGCGCACCGGCACGCTCAAGAGCGGCGAGACCCAGTACATCGACGACATCGATCCGCTGCAGTACGCGGACCTGCGGCGCAGCCAGCGGTTCTCGGTGGTGCGAAAGGGCCAGCCCGGGTCGGGGCGAACCCTGCTCCTGAACGTGACGAGCAAGGGCCCGGTCGCCGACATCGCCGTCCGGCGCGCGATGGAGTATGGCGTCGACCGGGACGGCCTCAATCAATCCGTGTTTCACGGGCTCATGGAAGTGGCGTGGAGCCCGCTCATGAAAGTCACGTTCGGGTACGATCCCGCGGCGGCAAAGATCTATACGTTCGATCCGGCGAAGGCCAAAGCGATGTTCGAGGAAGCCGGCTGGAAGGTCGGCGCCGACGGGATCCGCGAGAAGGCCGGGCAAAAGCTCACGTTGGACTTCCCCATCATCGGGCGGCCACGGGACAAGGCAATGGCCGAGTCCATTCAGGCCAGCCTGCACGACGTCGGGATGAACGTGATCGTGACGCCGCTGGAGATCGGGGCGTTCCGGGCGCGCGTCGCCCAGAACCAGTACGACGCCAACTTCATGTGGCTCTCGTATGGCGATCCCGACGCCCTGCGGGCGATCTTCCACACGCAGCAGGGACCGGGGTTCAACCGCGGGCACTATAGCGTCCCGGAGGTCGACCGGTGGCTCGAGCAGGCGGCCGCGATCAACGATAAGGCGACCCGCGCGCGGCTCTACGCGCAGATCCAGCAGCGCGTGCTCAGGGATGCGGAGTGCATCCCGCTGGTGGACACGATCACGTACAACGCGAAGCGCGCGGAGGTTCAGGACGAGTACCTCGACGCGCTGGCCTCGTATGTCTATCTGAACGACGTGTACCTCAGGAAATAGGCGCGCCCTCCGCGCGTGCACGCCGATGGGGTGACGCGGACCCGCTCCGCGTGAGCTCATGAGCCGCTACATCGCGCAGCGCCTGGTGCACCTGGTTCCGATCCTGATCGGCATCTCGATCATCACGTTCCTGATGCTGCACCTCCTGCCGGGCGACCCGGTGCTGATCTTCGCCGGCGACAAGCCGATTACGGCGGAACATGCCGCGGAGCTCCGCCACCAACTCGGGCTGGACCGGCCGATCTGGGTCCAGTACGCGAGTTACGTGACTCGGCTGGCCCACGGGGACCTCGGGGTGGGCCTGCACAGCGACCGTCCGGTCCTGGACAGCATTCTCGAGGCCGCTCCGGCCACAGCCGCGCTCACTCTCACGGCGCTCGGGGTGGCGGTGGTCCTGGGGCTGGGTCTCGGCATCATCGCCGCGCTCAGCCACGGCACGTGGCTTGACACCGCGACCATGGCGCTCGCGATCCTCGGCGTCTCCATGCCGGTGTTCTATCTCAGCCTGCTGATGATCATCTTCCTCTCGTTCGATCTGGGGTGGTTCCCGGCAACGGGACAGGGTGGTCTTGCGCATCTGGTCATGCCGGCGACCGCGCTCGGCCTCGTGTCGTCCGCGGTGCTCGCGCGGCTCGTCCGATCGAGCATGCTCGGCGTGCTCCGTCAGGACTACGTCCTCACCGCGACGTCGAAGGGTCTCACCCGCCGCGTCGTGGTGCTGCGCCACGCCCTTAAGAACGCGCTGATCCCCGTCGTCACGGTCCTGGGCCTTCAACTTGGGTCGCTCCTCGGCGGCGCGGTGGTGACCGAAACGATCTTCTCCCGCGCCGGCCTCGGACGACTTGCCGTGGACGCCATCCTCAACCGCGACTACTCCCTGGTGCAGGGCACGGTGTTGTTCTCGGCCCTCGCGTACGTCCTTGCGAATCTGGTCGTCGATGTGACGTACGCGGCCATCGACCCGCGGATCCGGTACGAATGAGCGGGCGATGCGGCATGCGGGGCATTGCCGATGAGTAGCGACAAGACCACCGTCGCCCCCGAACGCCTGGCGGCCCAACGCGCGGGGGATGCGGCGGCGCACCACAGGCCCGCGGTGCTCGTCAGACGTGCGGGCCGCAGCCGGAGTGCGCTCGTGGGCGGGCTGTGCCTGCTCACGATCGGCCTCGCCGTCCTGCTGGCCCCGTTGATCAGCCCGTACAGCCCCGTCACCACGAACCAGCGCGCCCCCCTCGCGGCGCCGACCGCGGCCCATCTCATGGGGACCGACCGATTCGGCCGAGACATCTTCTCGCGCGTGCTGTGGGGCGGGCGGCTCTCGTTGCTCGTCGGCGTCGTTTCGGTCGCGATCGCGGCCACGGCGGGCGTCACCCTCGGGCTGCTGGCCGGGTACCACGGACGGGTCACGGACACCGCCATCATGCGGTTCGTGGACGTCTTGCTGTCCTTCCCCAGCATTCTCCTCGCGCTGGCGATCATCGCGACGCTCGGCAGCAGCCTCACCAACCTCATGATCGCGGTCGGCATCTCCGCGATTCCCAACTACGTGCGCGTCACGCGCGGCATGGTCCTGAGCCTCAAGGAACGCGAGTTCGTCCTGGCCGCCAGAGTCGCGGGGTGTCCCACGTACCGGATTGTCACGCGCCACGTCCTCCCCAACGTCGTCTCGCCGTTGATCGTCCTGACCACGCTGGGGACCGCCGGCGCGATCATCACGGGATCGACGCTCAGCTTCCTGGGGCTCGGCATTCAACCGCCGACGCCCGAATGGGGCAACATGCTCGCCGACGGCCGGGAGTTCCTGGCGAACGCGTGGTGGGTCGCGTTCTTTCCCGGCCTCGCGATCATGCTGAGCGTGTTCGCGATCAACCTCCTCGGCGACGGCCTCCACGACGTGCTCGATCCGCACATTCGTCTCTAGCCGTGGGGCGGCCGCGTGAAGGAACCCACGCACGTTGCGAACGCGCGAAGACGCTCGGGCCTGCGGCGGGTGGGCGAGCGATGCGCTCGCCAAGAGTGAAAGGGGTGCGGTGATGGCGTGGACAGGGGCACGGATCCGGGTCGGGAGCCGCCTTCGGCGGGCGGGCGCGGTGCGCCCCGTGCAGGGACGTCGGCCGCTGCCGCGGGAGGGCGACTGACCCGTGGCGGCGTTCACCGGCTGGCTCGACGACTTCTTCGCCGTCTATTACCGGCACCGTCCGGTCAACGCGACCTTCGCCGGCGTGCACGACCACGACGACCGGCTGCCCGACTACTCCTCGCGCGGCGTGGACGAGGCCGTCGCGGCCATGGATGCGCTGCTCGCGTGGCTGCGGAACCTGCCGCGGGAGCCGCTCAGCGAGAGTGAGGAGACCGACCGCCGGCTCGCCGAGGGCTTTCTCGCGATCCAGCGGTGGGAGTTCGAATCATCCCACTTCCATCGCGGGAACCCCTGCGTGTACACGGGGGAAGCGATCTTCGGCGTCATCGGGCTGTTCCTGCGGCCGTTCGCCCCGCTCGCCGAGCGCGCGGAACACGCCGCAGCCAGGCTGTCCGCGGTTCCGGCGCTGCTCGACCAGGGACGGCGACACCTGCGGGAGGCGCCGGCGGCCTGGATCGACCGCGCGGTGCGCGAGTGCACCGGCGCCCATCGCCTGCTCGGCGAGGGGATCGACCTGCTCCTGCGCGACGCGGGCCTGGCGCACCCGGGGCTTCGCGCGGCCGCAGCCCGCGCCTCGGCGGCGTTCGCCGAGTTCGGGCACTATCTGGAGACCGATCTCCGGGCGCGCGCGACCGAGGGCTACGCGTGCGGGGGCGACGCACTCGATCTTCTCCTCCGCCACGGGCATTGCCTCGATGAGAACGCGGACCAGATCGCGGCCTACGCGGAGGAACAGATCGCCTCCTGCGAGAGCGCGCTTGCCGCCGGCGCGGGCACGTTCGGCGCGCGGACGCCGCAGGAGGCGCTCGGGCAGCTCCTGGATCGCCATCCGTCCGCCGAGGAGTACTACGCGCGCTACGCGGACGTCTGGCGGCGGGCCCGCGAGGCGGCGCTGGCGCACGATCTCGTCACTTGGCCGGACCACCCGCTGCGCTACGTGCCTCAACCCGTCTGGGCGCGGGGGGCGGCCCCCTTCCTCTATTTCCTGTCCTACCGGTCCCCCGCGCCGTTCGACCGCGCGCCGGTCGTCGATTACCTCGTCTCGCCGATCGAGCCCGAAATGCCGCCCGCCGAACAAACCCGGCGGCTGCGCGCGGCCAACGACAGCGTCATCAAGCTCAACCACGTGATCCACCACGGCGGGCTCGGCCACCACGTGCAGAACTGGAACGCGTATCGCGCCCCGTCCCGGATCGGCCAGGTCGCCGCGGTGGACTGCGCCTCGCGGATCGCGATGTTCTGCGGCGGCACGATGGCCGAGGGATGGGCGTGCTACGCGACGGACCTGATGGACGAGATCGGTTTCCTCGAGCCTCTCGAGCGATACGCTCAGCGCCACGCGCGCCTCAGGCAGGCCGCCCGCGCGCTCGTCGACGTTCGCCTCCACCAGGGGGCCTTTTCCTTGGACGACGCGGTGGCGTGCTACCGCGATCGTGTCGGCATGACCGCCGAGGGGGCGCGCGCCGAGGCGGTCAAGAACAGCATGTTCCCGGGCGCCGCGCTCATGTACCTGGTCGGCACCGACGCGATCCACGCGCTCCGGCGCGCACTATCGTCCCGGCCGGGGTTCACGCTGCGGGGGTTCCACGATCGGTTCCTGTCGTACGGTTCCATCCCCGTCGCGCTGATCCGCGAACGCATGCTTCGCGCAGAGGACACGCGGCGCGGCGATGGGACCGGGTGATCCGACGCGCCGTCAGTAGTGCGCGCCGCCGTCGAGCCGAACCTTTCCCGCGAACGCCCGGTACGCGACGATCTGGTACGCCAGGATGAGCACCACGCCGGGGATCAGCCAGAACGCCGCGGCGATCAGCCCGGCCGGTGACGCGGCGGCGTTCGCCACCGTGAGGCTGCGCTCGGGGAACGGGCGCGAACGCAGGAGGTACGGATAGGCGCCGACCGCGGTCGCGACGAGAAGCGCCGCGATCAATCCGCTGGACGCGAGGAACGCGGCGCCGTGCCGCCGCCGGTCGTGGGCCCGCCACATCGCCACGACACACCACCCCGCGGCCAGCGGCACGAGAAGCCAGACGGGGTAGGCCCAGTAGTTCCCGAGCAGCCCCGGCCGCAGCACGAACGTCGCGACCGTCAGCACGACGACCAGCATCGCCACGATGCTCCAGAGGCGCCCCGCCGCGAGGTGCGCGCGCTCGTGCAGCGCCCCGTCGGTCTTCACGCACAGGTAGTACGCCCCGTGCAGCATGAGGAGCGCCAGGCTGAACACGCCCATGACGAGCGCGTACGGGTTCAGCAGCGACGCGAACAGCCCCTGGAACCACCCGTGCTCGTCGATGGGCACACCGGTCACGATGTTGCCGATGGCGACCCCGTACAGGACCGCGAGCAGCAGGCTGCTCACCGAAAACACGACGTCCCAGGCGCCCTGCCACAGGGGATCCGCGATGTGGTGGCGGAACTCGAGCGCGATCCCGCGCCCCATCAGCAGCCACAGGACGATCATCAGCGGCAGGTAGAAGCCGCTGAATCCCACGGCGAACGCCCGCGGGAACGCGAGCAGCGCGCCCACGCCGACGCCCAGCAGCCAGACCTCGTTGGCGTCCCAGACGGGGCCGATCGCGTTGAGCACGGTCCGCCGCTCCGCGTCGTTGCGGGCGACGGTGAGGTGCAGTGCGCCGACCCCGATGTCAAACCCGTCGAGCACGGCGTATCCCACGAGGAGCACGGCGAGAACTATGAACCAGAACGTGCCCATCGCCACCCGCCCCTTTCCGGCCGGCGCCTCAGCGCGCCCGTTCCATCGGGCCCTCGTCCGGGCCGCGCAACACGATCAGGATCGCCAGAAACACCGTGAGAACGCCGAGCAACGCGTACATGCCGGCGAACCCGAGGACCGTGAAGATCGTTTCGCCCGCCGCGACGTTCGGGGAGACGCCGGCGACCGTCCGCAGGAGCCCGTACACGAGCCACGGCTGGCGTCCGACCTCGCTGACCACCCAGCCGGCCTCGTTCGCGATATAGGGAAACGGCAGCAGCAGCAGGAGGATCCACAGGAACCACCGGCTGGCGAACAGTGCGCCCCGCCACCACAGCGCCACCCCGAGGAGCAGGGCGGCGATCAGCATGGTGCCGAGCCCCACCATGATGTGGTAGGCGTAGTACGTGAGCTGCACGAGGGGCCACTCCGCCTCGGGATAGTCGTTGAGCCCCTTGACCTCCGCGCGGAAGCTGCCGTACGCGACATAGCTGAGCACGTCGGGAACCTCGACCGGATCGAGCAGTCGGTGCTCGGTCGTGGACGGCATCCCGAGGATGGCCAGCGGTGCGCCGTACCGGGTCTCGAACAACCCTTCCATCGCGGCCAGCTTGACCGGCTGGTAGGCGGTCACGTTCCGGCTGTTCATGTCGCCGGTCGGAAACAACTGGGTCAGCGCGAACACCGCGCCCACGCCGACGCCCATCGCCACCGAGAGCCGGCCGAACTCAAGATGCCGCCCCGCGAGCAGATAGTAGGCGCCCACGGACGCCATGACGACGGCGGCGGACAGGACCGCGCCGTTCATCACGTGGGCGTACTGCCACCACAGGAACGGGTTCCCGAGCAGCGCCGCCAGGCTGCCGATCTGCACGGTGCCGTCCGCGGCGACGCGGTAGCCGACCGGGTGCTGCATCCAGGCGTTGGTCGCGGTGATGAAGAGACCGGACAGCCACGCGCCCGCGGCGACGAGCACCGAGGACAACCAGTGGAGCCGCGGGGAGACGCGCCCCTCCCCGAACAGCAGGATCCCGAGGAACGTGGACTCCAAGAAGAACGAGAACACGCCTTCCAGCCCGAGCGTCTGCCCGATGATGCCCCCGGCGAACGCGGAGAACTGGGCCCAGTTGGTCCCGAACTGGAACTCCATGGGGATCCCGGTGATCACGCCCATCGCGAAGTTGAGCGCGAAGATCCGGGTCCAGAAGCGGGCCGCCGCGCCGTACCGCGCGTCGCCGCGACGGAGCTCGAGCGTCTTCAGCACGACGATCAGCGGGGCGAGCCCCATCGTCAAGATCGGAAACAGGTAGTGGAACATGATGGTGAACGTAAACTGGATGCGGTCGGCGATCACGGAGTCGGTCATGCGGGTACCCCAAGGCCCAACGGATCACACGCTCTTTCCGCCGTTCGACGGGCGCGCCCAGAATACCCCCCCGCCGGACGCGGCTTGGCGCGGTTTGCGATGGCACGTTTCGGGGGACAGTATTCTAGAACGGCACTGGACGGCACGAACCATCGCGGTCAGCGAGGCGATTCATGTCCAGGACAGCGCAGGTCGCCGGCGTGAACGTCAACGTCGATCCCCGCAGTCGGGCGCGTCAGCGACGGCTCCGCATCGTACGGCGAGACGGGCAGCCGACGCGGCTCGAGGCCAAGACCCACGCCCGCCCCAAGCGTCCGTGGCCCGTGAGCGACCCGGCGTTCTGGCTCGCCCTCGGACACGGGGGCGCGTAGCGGCTACAGCGCCTTCACAATCTCCTCGGTCATCTTCTTCGCATCGCCGAACAGCATCATCGTGTTGGATTTGTAGAAGAGCGCGTTGTCGATCCCGGCGTAGCCCGGCGCGAGCGATCGCTTCACGAACAGCACGGTCTTCGCCCGGTCCACGTCCAGGATCGGCATCCCGTAGATCGGGCTCGAGGGATCGTCCCGCGCCGCGGGGTTCGTGATGTCATTCGCGCCGATCACGTAGGCCACGTCCGTCGCCTGAAAGTCCGAGTTGATCTCCTCCAGCGCGAAGACCTCATCGTACGGCACGTTCGCCTCGGCCAGCAGCACGTTCATGTGACCGGGCATCCGGCCCGCGACCGGGTGGATCGCGTACGAGACGCGCACGCCCCGGCGCTTCAGCGCGTCGGCCATCTCCCGGACCGCGTGCTGCGCCTGCGCCACCGCCATCCCGTAGCCCGGCACGATGATCACCGACGCCGCGTTCTCGAGAATGAACGCGGCGTCTTCCGCCGAGCCCGACGTCACGGACCGATCGGTTTTCCGCGCCGCCGGTCCGGCGCTCTCGCCGCCGAACCCGCCGAGAATGACGCTCACGAACGACCGGTTCATCGCCCGGCACATGATGTAGCTCAGGATCGCGCCGGACGACCCCACCAGCGCGCCGGTGACGATGAGCGCGGAGTTCTCGAGCGTGAAGCCGATGCCCGCGGCGGCCCACCCCGAGTAGCTGTTGAGCATCGAGATCACGACCGGCATGTCCGCGCCACCGATCGGCGCCACGAGCGTGACCCCCAGCACGAACGCCAGCATGGTCACGACCCAAAACACGTCCGCGGACGGCGTGTGCACGAACGCGCCCAGCAGCAGGACGATAACGGCGCCGATCACGACGTTGAGCGCGTGCTGGCCCCGGAACACCACCGGATCGCCGGAGATCACGCCCTGCAGCCGCGTGAACGCGACGATGGACCCCGTGAACGTCACGGCGCCGATGACGACGCCGAGCGACATCTCGATCCGGCTCTGCACCCTGATCTGCCCCAGAGCGTTGACGATCCCGTAGCCCGTAGGATGGTAGAAGGCCGCGGCCGCCACCAGCACCGCGGCCAGTCCGACGAGGCTGTGAAAGGCGGCCACGAGCTGGGGCATCGCGGCCATCTTGATGCGGAACGCGATCACGAGGCCGACGATCCCGCCGGCGCAGACCGCGAGCGCGATGCTGCCGTACGACGTGACCTGCGGGCCGAGCGCGGTCGTCAGGATGGCGACGGCCATGCCGGCCATGCCGAACACGTTGCCCATCCGCGCCGACTCCGGGTTGGAGAGCCCGCGCAACGCGAGAATGAACAGTACCGCCGAGGCTAGGTATAGGAGCGCCGCGAGATCAGCCGACATGCCCGGAGTCCCTGCCGCTATCGCTTTCGCTTCCGGTACATCACCAGCATCCGCTGCGTGACGGCGAAGCCGCCGAAGATGTTCACCGAGACCAGCGCGGTCGCCACGAGGCCCAACACCTTGGACCGCGTCACCTCGGCCGGACCCGCCGCGATCAGCGCACCCACGATGATCACCGACGAGATCGCGTTCGTCACCGACATCAGCGGAGTGTGCAGCGCGGGCGTCACGCTCCACACGACGTAGTAGCCCACGAACACCGCGAGCACGAAAATGGAGATCTGGAAGACCAGCGGATCAACCACGCCCCGCACGACTCAACTCCTTCTCATCGAGGAACATCGGATGCACGATCGCCCCGTCCCGGGTCAGGAGCGTCGCCTTCACGATCTCGTCGTCCCCGTCGATGTTCAACTGCCCGGTCTGCTTGTCGAACATCGGCGTAATGAAGTGAAGCAGGTTCTTCGCGTACAGCGCGGACGCGTCGGTCGCGATCCGGCTGGGCCAGTTCTCGTACCCGACGATCGTCACGCCGTGCGCCACCACCACCTCGTCCCGCTTCGACAGCGCGCAGTTGCCGCCGCTCTCCACCGCGAGATCCACGATCACGGCGCCCGGCTTCATGTCCGCGACCATCTCCTCGGTCAGGAGCACCGGGGCCGGCCGGCCCGGGATCTGGGCGGCCGTGATGACGACATCGACCGTCCGCACCGTGTCGCGGATGAGGGCGGCCTGTTTCTGCTGGTACTCGGCGCTCATCTCGCGGGCGTAACCGCCTGCCGTTTCGGCGGACCGCGTCTCCTCGTCCTCCACCATGAGGAAGCGTCCGCCGAGGCTCTCCACCTGCTCCTTGGTCGCGGGGCGGACGTCCGTCGCCGAGACGATGGCGCCGAGACGGCGGGCGGTCGCGATCGCCTGCAGGCCCGCCACGCCGACGCCCATCACGAGGACGCGCGCGGGCGCGATCGTCCCGGCCGCGGTCATCATCATCGGGAACGCATGCCCGAGCGCGTTGGCCGCCTCCAGGACCGCCTTGTACCCGGCCAGGTTGGCCTGGGAGGACAGCACGTCCATCGCCTGCGCGCGGCTGATCCGCGGCAGGAGCTCGAGCGCAAACGTCGTGAGCCGCCTGGCGGCGTAGGCCTGGAGCGCGGCAGGATCCTGGTGAGGCGCGAGCAGCCCGATCAGCATCGCGCCTTCCTTCATCAGGGCGACCTCGTCGGGGGCACCCCGCTCTCCGCGGAGCGGTCGCCGCACCTTGAGCACAACATCCGCCGCGCCGACCACGGCCTCCGGTCCCTCGAGCAGGGTTGCGCCAGCCTGCTGGTAGTGGGCGTCCGTGAAACACGCGCCTGCCCCGGCGCCCGCCTCCACGACCACCTCGTGGCCGAGACCGACCAATTTCTTTGCTGTATCCGGGGAGGCTGCAACCCGCCGCTCGCCGGCCAGCCGTTCTCTCGGGACGGCGATTTTCACGGTTGGCCCTCCCCGACGATCTTCGACTCCGCTGTCGTCATTCGCACACCTCGCACGAGCCCTCGTGGGATCCCGCTCTGTCTCCGTAATGGTAATGCCACACTACGCCGTTCTCCAAGACATTACGTGCCCTGCGGCGTCGTTCCCTATCGGAATCGGCCAGCCCCGGGCGAGGGAGCGGCACCGCGCCGCGGGGCCGATGCGCCCCCGTCGCGACCTCCCCCGTCCCCGATCACGCACCCTGAGAATCCGCGGGCGTCCCTACCGTCGCGGGATGGAACCGGCTGCCGTCGCGCGCCGCCATGTCCTCGTACTGCCGGTACTTCTCGTCGACCACCGCCTGCGCCATCCGCATCAGCGCGTCGGCCTCCTGGGGGCGCGACGCGGCGAGCGAGGTGTAGCGGGCCTCGTTCCGTGCGTAGTCCCGGAACGGAATCACCGGGCGGGGCGAATCGAGCCGGAACGGGTTCTGTCCCGTCTCGCGCATCGCCGGGTTGAAGCGGAACAGCGGCCAGTACCCGGATCCCACCGCCAGCGCCTGCTGGCGCATCCCAAAGCGCATGTCGATCCCATGAGCGATACAGTGGCTGTACGCGAGAATCAACGCCGGTCCGTCGTAGGCCTCGGCCTCGCGAAACGCGAGCAAGGTCTGCTGCGGGTTTGCGCCCATCGCGACCTGCGCCACGTAGACGTTGCCGTACGCGATCGCCTGCAACCCCAGGTCCTTTCGCGCCGTGCGCTTGCCGGCGGCCGCGAACTTGGCCACCGCCCCGAGCGGCGTCGCCTTCGACGCCTGGCCGCCGGTGTTCGAGTAAACTTCGGTATCGAGCACGAGCACGTTCACGTCGCGACCGGACGCCAGCACGTGGTCGAGGCCGCCGTACCCGATGTCGTAGGCCCAGCCGTCGCCGCCGACGATCCAGACGCTCCGGCGGATCAGATAGTCGACGACCGAGAGCAGGTCGCGCGCCCGCGGGTCGGCGAGCCCGCCGAGCCGCTCCTTGAGCTGCGCCAGCCGGTCGCGCTGTGCCCGGATCTCCGACTCCTGGATCTGGGGAGCGGCCAGGATCGCCTCCGCGAGCTCGCGTCCGACCGTCTCGGCCACATCCCGGAGACGCGTGCGTGCGAGCTCGACCTGCTTGTCGACCGCGAGCCGGAAGCCCATCCCGAACTCCGCGTTGTCCTCAAACAACGAGTTCGTCCAGGCCGGACCCCGCCCTTCGTGGTTCGCCGTCCACGGCGTGACCGGGAGGTTGCCGCCGTAGATCGACGAGCACCCCGTGGCGTTCGCGACCTGTAGCCGGTCGCCGAACAGCTGGGACAGCAGGCGCAGGTACGGCGTCTCGCCGCAGCCGGCGCACGCACCCGAGAACTCGAACAGGGGCTGCAGAAACTGCACGCCGCGCACGTTGGCGAAGTCGACGCGGGCGCGGTCGTTCACCGGGAGCGCCTCGAAGAATCGGACGTTCTCCCGCTCCGGCTCCACGAGCGGCCGTTTGTCGGCGAGGTTGATCGCCTTCATCCCGGGTACCGTCGGGCTGTCGGCGGGGCACGCCTCGATGCACAACCCGCACCCCGTGCAGTCCTCAACGTAGAACTGCAGCGTGAAGCGCGTCTCCGGATAGCCGCGCGCGTTCACCGGCGCCGACTTGAACGTCGCCGGCGCGCCGGCCATCCGGTCCTCGTGATAGTACCGGGAGCGGATGACGCTGTGCGGACAGACGAAACTGCACTGGCCGCACTGGATGCAGAGATCAGGCTCCCACACCGGAACGACGTCGGCGATGTTGCGCTTCTCGTACGCGGCGGTCCCCGAGGGGAACGTGCCGTCGGCGGGGATCCGGCTCACCGGCACGTCGTCGCCGTGCCCGGCCATGATCGCCGCCGTGACCTCCCGCACGAACAGCGGCGCGTCCGGCGGCACGATCGGCGCCAGCTCCCGAACGCCGGGGCGGCGGCCGGTCAGGTCGACCTCGTGCAGTTCGGCGAGCGCGCGGTCCACGGCGGCGAAGTTCTGCCGCAGCACCTTCTCGCCCCGGCGGGCATACGTCTTGCGAATCGCCGTCTTGATCTCGTCGATGGCGCGGTCCCGCGGCAGCACGCCGGAGATCGCGAAGAAGCAGGTCTGGAGCACGGTGTTCGTGTGGGTGCCCAGGCCGGCGTCGCGGGCCACCCGGTTAGCGTCGATCACGAACACGCGAAGGCGCTTCGCGAGGATCTGCTCCTGCACCAACCTGGGCAGGTGGTCCCACAGCGCGTCCGGCCCGTGCGGGCTGTTCAGCAGGAACGTCGCGTTGGGCGCGGCCAGGCTCAGCACGTCCTGGCGGAACAGGAAGTCGAACTGGTGGCAGGCCAGGAAGTCCGCCGCGTCGATCAGGTACGGGGAGCGGATCGGCGACGGGCCGAACCGGAGGTGCGACACGGTCTGCGCGCCGGACTTGTGCGAGTCGTAGACGAAGTACCCCTGCGCGTAGAGCGATCCGTCCTCGGCCAGGATCTTCACGCTGTTCTTGTTGGCGCTGACCGTCCCGTCCGCCCCCAGCCCATAGAAGACCGCGCGCGTCACCGAGGGAGGCTCGATCGAAAAGGCGCGGTCGACCGCGAGGCTGGTGTGCGAAACGTCGTCGATGATCCCGAGCGTGAAGCCGTTCTTCGGCCGTTCGCGGCCGAGCTCGTCGAAGGCGGCCTTGACCATCGCCGGGGTGAAGTCTTTCGAGGACAGGCCGTATCGCCCGCCGACGACGACCGGCATCGGCGGACCGCCCGCCTCCGCCGAGGCCTGCGCGAGCGTCGTCACCACGTCGAGGTAGAGCGGTTCCCCCGCGGAGCCCGGCTCCTTCGTGCGCTCGAGCACCGAGATCGCCCGAGCCGACCGGGGTACGGCGTCCAGGAACGCGCGCGCGGGCCACGGGTGGAACAACCGCACCTGGACGACGCCGACCTTCTCGCCCCTCGCACACAACCACTCCGCGGTTTCGCGCGCCGTTTCCGCTCCGGAGCCCATGATCACGACCACGCGCTCGGCGTCCAGGGCGCCGGCGTACTCCACCGTCCGGTACCGCCGGCCGGTGAGCCCCGCGAAGCGGTCCATCGCGCTCTGCACGATGTCCGGCACCCGGGCGTAGTACGGGTTGACCGCTTCCCGCGCCTGGAAAAAGGTGTCGGGGTTGTGCGCGGTGCCGCGGATGAACGGCCGCTCCGGGTTGAGCGCACGGGCCCGGTGCTGCCGGACGAGGTCGTCGTCGATCATCGCCCGCAGGTGCTCGTCCGAGATCAGCGTGAGCGTGTTGAGCTCGTGGGACGTGCGGAACCCGTCGAAGAAGTGCACAAACGGGACGCGGGAGGCGAGCGTCGCCGCCTGGGCGATCAGTGCCATGTCGTGCGCTTCCTGAACCGACCCGGACGCCAGCAAAGCGAACCCGGTCGTACGCACGGCCATGACGTCGGAGTGGTCTCCGAAGATCGACAACGCCGACGTGGCCAGCGACCGCGCCGCGACGTGGAACACGGTCGCGGTCAGCTCCCCCGCGATCTTGAACATGTTCGGCAACATGAGCAGCAGCCCTTGCGACGCGGTGAAGGTCGTCGCGAGCGCGCCCGACTGAAGGGCGCCGTGCACGGCGCCGGCGGCGCCCCCCTCGCTCTGCATTTCCTGCACGATCGGCACGTTCCCCCAAATGTTCCGGACGCCCGCGGCCGTCCAATCGTCCGCGAGCTCCGCCATGGTGGAGGACGGCGTGATCGGATAGATGATGCACAGCTCGTTCACCCGGTAGGCGACGTGCGCCACCGCGGTGTTGCCATCCATCGTCGCCCTGGACCCGCTCATGACGCGCCTCCCCGCCGCGCCGCGGCGTCCGCCGATGGTTCGGGGATCATCTCCATCGAGTGCACCGGACACTGTTCCACGCACACGGCGCAGCCCGTGCATCGCGTGAGGTCCACGCGGTAGCCGTTCCCGGGGCCGAGCCTCGCGATCGCGGTCTCCGGGCACGCTGCGTAGCAGTTGTCGCACTCGAAGCAGTTGCCGCACGAGAGGCACCGGCGCGCCTCGTGCAGCGCCTGCGCCTCGGTGAGGCCCGCGAGCACCTCGGCGAAGCTCGCCGTGCGGTCGGCGGGCGCCAGCGTCGGCTGTTCCGACGGCAGCGCATCGCTGTAGATGGGCAGGTTCAACATCTCGAGCGACACGAGCGGATGGGCCGGCGGCTTCTCGTAGACGACCCCGCGCAGCCACGCGTCGATGTATCGCGCGGCCTTCTTGCCGTGTCCGACCGCGACGGTGACGGTGCGCTCGCTCGGCACCATGTCGCCGCCTGCGAACACGCCCTCGGCCCCGGTCATCATGTTCGGCGCGACGACGATCGTGCCGTCGTCCTTGAACTCGACGCCCGGCACGCTCCGGAGGAACGCACTGTCGGTCTCCTGCCCGAGCGCCAGCACGACGGCGTCAGCCTGCAGGGTCTCGAGCTCGCCGGTCGCCTGCGGCCGCCCGTGTTCGTCGAGCGTCATGCGTTCGACCGTCACGTCGGCGCCGTCGATCTGTTTGATCGTCGTCAGCCACTTGATCTTGACGCCCTCGGCCACGGCGTCGTCGGCCTCGAACGCATGCGCCGGCATATGCGCGCGGTCGCGGCGGTACACGATCAGCGGCTCGGTCGCGCCGATCCGGCGCAGCGTCCGTGCCGCGTCCATCGCCGTATTGCCGCCGCCGTACACGATGACGCGCCGGCCGAGCAGCGGGCGCTCGCCGGTCCCGACACCCCGCAGCAGCGTCACCGCGTCGAGCACCCGGACGGCGTCGCGCGCCGGGATCTCCACGTGCCGGCCGATGTGCGCGCCGATGGCCACGAACGCCGCGTCGAACCCGCCGGCCGCCTTCTCGGCGGCGAGGTCGGTGACCTTATGGTTGAGCCGGATCGTCACCCCCATCGCCTCGATGCGATGGATGTCGGCCATCAAGTCGCTGCGGGGCAGGCGGTACTCGGGGATCCCGAAGTGGAGCATCCCGCCCGCTACCGGCCCGGCTTCGCAAATCTCCACCGCGTGACCGAGCCGGCGCAGGTGGTACGCGGCGGACAGCCCGCTCGGTCCGGCGCCGACCACGAGCACGCGGCGTCCCGACTCCGGCGCCCCGCGCGGGACCGTCCACCCCTCGGCGTTCGCAAGATCCCCGAGAAAGCGTTCGACCGCGTGAATGCTGACGGCGCTGTCGAGACCGGCCCGGTTGCACGAGCTCTCGCACGGGTGATAGCACACGCGGCCGTGCACCGCCGGCAGGGGATTGTCGCGGATCAACGCCCCCCACGCCGCGCGGAACTTCCCGGCCTGCGCCAGGCCGAGCCACGCCTGGATGTCCTCGCCGGCCGGGCACGCGTGGTTGCACGGCGGCAGGAGACTGACGTACATCGGCCGCCGGGCGCGAACCGGACCCGTTCCCGGTTCCCGCGTAAGATCCACGACCGGGCTCATATCGCGCATGGGAGGGACCATCCTCATCCTCCTCGTGAAGCCGCCGCGCCCGCCGATCGCCGCCGGGCGCGCCATTCCCTTGGGATTTGCCCACCTCGTCACGAGATCTCTCACCCGGCGACAACCGGTGCCCGCCGTCGAGACGGCGCACCTCCGCCGGGGACAACGCCAGCCCTCGGCGACCTTCCTTCTCAGGGTACGGGGAGGGGTTCCGGCAGGCAATCCGGCGAGGAATGTATCCGCCGCGGGGAAAGAATCAGGGAGAATCGGCCGCCCGCCTGATGGCGTTCCCCTGACTGTAGGGTACCATGTTGGCGGTACCGGCCGGGGAAACCGGCGCAGGGAGCCGGAGGGATCTGAATTGCCCGAGGGAACGAAGCGTCGCGCGGCACCGATGGTCCGCGCCCGCACAGCGCTCCATGCTGGCGGAACCGCCCCGATCATCCTGCTCATCGGTCCTCCGGGATCGGGTAAGGGCACTCAGGCGCGCCTCCTCGCCGGCCTCCGGCGGCAGGTGCACATCGAGGTCGGCGAGCACCTCCGAAGCGAGGTGCGGCGCCACTCACGCCTCGGGCGCCGGATCAGCCACTATGTCGCGGCCGGGGCGCTCGTGCCGAGGGAGATCGTGCGGGCAGAGGTCGCCGCCATCCTGCACAAGAAAAAGCGGGCCATTGCCCGGAGCGGCGCGATCCTCGACGGCTATCCGCGGACACTGGCGCAGGCCAAAGACCTGCTGCGCCTGCTTCGCGATGCCGGCCTGCGCAACCCGCTCCTCGTCGTGAGTCTCCGGGGGCCGGACCGATTGTTCGTCGCACGGCTGCTCCAGCGCGGACGCTCCGACGACACGCCCGCGGTCGCCCGCCGGCGCCTCCGCCTGTTCCACAAAGCCACGGCGCCGATCCTCCGGTTCCTGCGGCCGCGGCTGCCGGTGATCGACGTCGCCGCGGTTTCGTCGGTGCCGGTCGTCATGCACGCCATCCAGGCCGGTCTGGACGCGCGATACCGCTCCGACGGAGCGCGGGCGTGGACGCCGCGACCCGAGCGTGCGGTGACCGCACGCCGGTCAGCCCCGAGAGCCGGGGGGCGCGGGGACGGCCCGGCGCCGCAATCGCGCCAACAGCCCGGCGCGAAAGCCCGCAGCAAGCGAGCCAGCTAGCGTCCCGACGTTCGCACGCCGACCGCATCCCGGCGACCGGTCCTCGGCGCCGTCATGCCTGACGGGATCCCATCAGCTTCGGCACGAGCAGCGCGACCGCGACCGCGGGAATGTAGTGAATCACGGTATCGGCCGGGAGCAACGCGGTCGGGAAATGTCGGACGCCAAAGTGACCCATCCCGACGAGCGCGGCCAGTTGCCGCACCGGCACGATGAGCCCTTCGACGGGGATGCCGAGGCGCGGTCCGTGCCCCGCCGGCATCGGGAGGAACGCGACCATCGCGCTGTCGAGCGTGGCGATCGCGAGGCTGAGCGCCCACAGCGCGCGGACGGGTCGTGCGGAGATCCGCGTCAGGATTGCGTAGAGTAGACCGCCGGCGATGCCGGCCGCAAAGGCCGACCATGCGGTTTCCGCCGGTTCCGGATAGCGGGCGCCCATCAACAACTGCGCCGCCACGCTGGCCGCCGCAGCAATGACCCCTGCGCCGGTACCTGCGAGCAGTGGGACGAACCCCGCCGGCGTCGTCGTGCCGACTGCCTGATCGTGCGTCACGTTCACTCACCTCCCGGGCACCACGCCCGTCGTTGCGGCTGACGGCCGCGCTCAGTGGGCCACACCCGTCAGCCTAGGGCGGCCCCGTGAAGAAGTTGTGCCGGGGAGGCGAATCTCTTGTGAACCCCGATCGCGGCGCCGCCGGTTTCCACCCTAGCAGGCGCCGATGACGCGCCCATGACGGGGGACCGGTGCCGGGGTCGATGGTGCGGCTACAACGCCAGCAGACGCGCGGCGTTCCCGCCGAGGATCCCCGCCTTGACGGCGTCCGCGACCGGGAGCGCCCGGAGGCTCTCCAGCATCTTTGGAATGCTGCCGATCTGATGAGGATAGTCGCTACCCGCGAGGAGGTGGTCGGCGCCCGCGAACTCGATCGCGAGACGCAACGCGTTCGTGTCGAAGTTGACGGTATCGTACCAGCACTGGCTCTTGAGGTACTCGCTCGGCGCTTTCCGGATGTGCTGCCGGCACTCCCGGAACGCCTCGTACCCGCGGTCGAGCCGCTCGACCAGGTATGGGATCGTGCCGCCCAGGTGGCTCAGCACCCATCGGATCCGCGGGAAGCGCTCGAGCACGCCCGCGAAAACCAAGTGGGCGGCGGCGAGCGTCGTATCGAGCAGGAACCCCACGAGCGGCATCAACCAGTATTCGGTCATCGCCTCCACCCCCACCGGGGACGTGGGATGGATGTGCAGGATCGCGCCGCGATCGTTGGCGACCTCGTACAACGGCCAGAACCGGCGGTCGGCCAGCGCGACGCCGTTCACGTTGCTGAACAGCATCGCGCCGCGAAACCCGAGCTGGGTCACGCAGCGCTCCAACTCCGCGACCGATGCGGCAGGGTCGTTGAGCGGCAGCGTCGCAAGCGCGCTGAAGTGCCGACCGCGCTCCGCCACCACCCCGGCGAACGCGTCGTTCACCAGCTTCGCGAGTGCCACCGCCCGTTCGGGCCGCTCGACGTGCGTCCCTGGCGTGGTCAGGGTCAACACCTGGCGGTCGACGCCGTGCTCGGCCAGGACGTGTTCCCGGTAGGCGATGTCGCGATGCCCGCGCACGGCGATGTTGTAGTCGCCCGGGTAGTGGAGCAGCGGATTCCCCGCTTGATCGTGCGTGACCCGGACGTTGCCGGGATCCTTAGCGAGCGCGTCGAGATACGCGGGCGGATAGAAGTGGTCGTGCACGTCGATGACCGGCACCGGAGAACCCCCTGCGCGGAGCGAATGACGAGCGTCGGGCGCTGTGGTGCTTCGCCGGGACCGGTCGTGAGCCTGCACGTACTATCCGCCCGCGGCCCTCAGCGGGACGCGAGACTGACGACGCGCTTTGCCGATCGGTACACCGGCACATCGATCATCTTGCCGTCGACCTCGCAGACCCCGCCCGCAGCGCGCTCGTACGCTTCCACGACGCGCCGCGCGTGAGCCACCTCGTCGGCCGACGGGGTGAACACACTCAAGATCGGTGCGATCTGCCTCGGGTGCACGGCCATCTTGCCGGTGTACCCGAGCGCCTTGCTCCGCCGGGCTTCCTCGATCAGCGGGCCGTCGTCGGGATCCCGCAGACGCAGATACGGCACGTCCCACGCGACGATCCCCGCGCCCGCGGCCGCACGCACGACGTGCGCGCGGTGCGCCAGCATCGGCTCCCAGGCCAGCTCCGCGCCGAGGTCGGCGGCGAGGTCCACCGCGCCGAACACCAGCGCGACCACGCCGGGCTGCCGCGCGATGTCCTCGGCGTGACGCAGCCCCAGCGCGGTCTCGATCAGCGGGATGAACAGCGCCGGGCGGGGAGCGAGCACGCAGGCGAGCAGGTGGAGCTCGGCCGGGTGCTCCGCCTTGGGTACAAGGATCGCGTCCGGGCGGACGTTGCCGTCGGCAAGCGCGGAGACGTCCTTGAACCCGGCCGGCGTTTGCAGACTGTTGATGCGCAGACAGCGGAGGAACCCATCGCCGAGCGGCGCGGTCCTCAGGTAGTCGATCGCGACGGCGCGCGCGGCGTCCTTCTGGGCGCTGCCGACGGCGTCCTCGAGATCGAGAATCTGGCCGTCCGCCCCGGTCGACGGCGCTTTGGCGAATCGGTCCGACCGGTCGCCCGGCGTAAACAGCAGCGTCCTGACGGTGGAGAAACTGGTCTCCGGCATCGCCGAGAGGTTCGCGGCCAGATTGTGAAGGGCCTCCCCCTGAACTCGGGACCAGCGGCCGCGGTCGTCCCGGCGCTCCGGTTGGGCTGGCTCGGGACGTGTCCATGGTCATCGCATTCGCCCCGGCGTCCGCGGACCACGTGATCGGTGGACGGCACTCCCGGAGCCGCGCGACCGCGCCGGGAGGAGTTGATCGGGACGTTGAGAACGCGATCATGCACATGCATGTCGTTCTGAGCCTGAGGGGTCTCGCTGCGGCAACCGTGGCCGCGTGCCTCATCGGCGGCGCGGCGTACGCCGACGCCGCCCACGAGATCGTGCCCGGTCAGCGCATTGGGCCGGTGCTGTTGGGCGAGCCGCTTGCGCGCGCCGTAGCGGCCCTGGGGCCGTATCGATCTAGCGCCGTGCTCACGGAGACGCCGGTGCGCCTTCGCGAGTACCGCTGGTACACGAACACGTCCCACGGAAGCGAGGTCCCCGCGGCGGCCAGCGGCTTCGCGGTCACGTGCCTTCCCGACAACCGGATCACCCAGGTGAACGTGCGGTACCTGCCCGCCTACGCCACGCCGCAGAATCTCCACACATCGGGACCCAGGGGCGCGCGCGGCTCCAGCCTGTTGAACGTGACGCTGGCCATGGGACAGCCCGGCACGCTCACGGCCGGGCAACCCGGCATGCGCAAGATGGAATACGCGGGCGTCCGGTTCTGGATCGACACCGACACCCAAATGGCGGCGCGCATCGACATATTCTAGCGCCGCGGCGCCGTCCGACGCCTCCGTCGGCTCGCGCGATGCGCGTTCCCGCCACGCGAGAAGATTGCCGTCGGTGTCACGCCGCGTACTTCCGGGCCCAGTCGCTCACAAACGGAATGGAAAACTCCCGCCCGTTGTACGCCTGGACCGCGTAGTAGATCGACACCACGATAAACACGGGCCACAGGAGCGGGTAGAACAAGAACAACCAGTGCAGGAACGGCAGGCTGGCCACGAACACCCACGCGAAGAACAGAATGACCCACCCGATGGCCCAGAAGAGAGCCGTCCACCCGTGGTGCCGCATGAATGGGTCCTTCTTGATGTCGGTGAGCACGATGATCAACGCGATGATCCAGATCGGGTACGCGAGCGCCGCGAGCAACCGCTGCGACTGTTCAGGGGCAGCAGGAGCACTCATGGGATGAAGTCCCCCCTTCTTTTGGTTCCGAGGGGCCAAGATTCCCGGTTCGCGGTGGGCATCCTGCGTCCCGGACGATCGCCCTACGTCCGGCGCCCCGATCCCGGATACCGCAGTCCAGACGACCTACCCCGCAGCCGAGTGCGCGCGACCCTCGTCGCTACGGCGCGAGGATGATCTTGGCCGCGCTCACGTCCCCGCCCAAGAGCCGTTCGAACGCCGCGGGCCCGTCCTCGAGCGGTCGCTCCTCCAGCCACGGGCCCGCCTCAAGGATCCCCGCGCCGAGTAACGAGAACGCGCGCTCGAAGGTCTCCGCCCGATAGGCGAATGACCCGGTGATCGCCGTCTCGTTCCGCACGATGTCGTTCACGGGAAACGCGGATTCGGCCTCGTGCAACCCCACGAGCACGACGCGCCCGCCGCGCCGGGCCGCGCGAACGGCCGTCTGACGTGTGACGGTCAGCCCGACGGCGTCAACGGCGACGTCGACCCCCGCGCCGCCGGTGAGTGCCTGTGCACCCGTTGCCGCGTCGGCGGTTCCGTCGAACACGTGCGTGGCGCCCCAGGCGAGGGCCGTGCGAAGACGCGCGGGGTTCGTGTCGGTACAGGCGAGCACACCAGCGCCGGCGCGCCGGGCCACCGCCAGCACGCACAGTCCGATCGTACCGCTCCCCAGGACGAGCACGCTGTCACCGGGCGCGATCTGGGCGAGCTCGACCGCGCGCACCGCGCACGCCAGCGGCTCCGTCATCGCGGCCGTGACCGGCCCCATCTCCGCGGGCACTGGATAGCAGTTCTGGACAGGAACCGCAACCAGATTCGCAAACGCGCCGGCGCGGTGCGCGCCGATAATCTCCCGCCGGGCGCAGAGGTTTTGAGCGCCTGCGCGGCAGGCGCGGCATTCGCCGCACGACAGCAACGGGTTCACCGTGACCCGCTGACCGCGGACGAGGCGGCTGCCGGGGGGGACGTCCTCCACGCGGCCGCAGAACTCATGCCCCATGATCAGCGGTGGTTTCCGGATGCTGCTCTCGCCGAGGTAGCCGGAAAGCTCCGAACCGCAGATACCGACGGCCTCTACCCGGATGATCGCCTCGCTCGATCGGAGCTTCGGCTCGTCGACCTGCTCCAGCATCATCGACCGGGGACCGCGCCACACCAACGCGTGCATCTTAGCCTCCCTACCCAGGGCACCACCCTACGGGTTCAGCGCGTTTAGGTGTTCCCGTCCGTATCCTGTTGCGTTGACAACTGAACCTCCGCGCCGCGACTCGTGCGCCCTCAGATCGTCATTTCGATACGGGCGTTCGGGAAGGGTCACACGCGGATAACCTGCACGCGCGGAATAGCCAGGAAGTCCTCGTCTTGAGTGTACACGGGGAGGTCAAGCGCCACGGCGGTGGCCGCGATCCATGTGTCCATGATTTTGGGACGCTTGCCCTGACACCGCGCCTCGGCCGCGAGCTCCGCAAAGGCCCGCGCGACCGCGGCATCAATCGGCAACGGGTCAAACAAGGCTTCAACAGCGGAAAGCGTGCGGAGACGCTGCGCGCGAACTTGCGGATCCTCGGCCATCACAACCCCGAGATACAACTCCGCGATCGTCACCACCGACACCGCCACGGTGTCCGGCAACGCCCCGAGTGGCCGCTGGTTCTCCCGGGCGACGAACACCGATGTGTCGAGCAATCCGCGATCGCTCGCACCGGTAGGGAAGGTCACAGCTCCTCTATAGTGGCGCCGGTCACTGCCGTTATCTGCCTCGTGAATGCGCGGTCGAGCGGGGCACGCTCGATGAGTCGTGCAACCGCATCACGCGGCACGAAATTCCGTCGGGCTCCGCCGATTGGGACGAGGTCGGCGACGGGCCGGCCGTTTACGGTAATTCGCACTTCCTGGCCACGCTCCACTTGCCGCAGCACTTGCCCGATTCGGTTTCGTAGTTCCCGTTGAGGAATAATCTTCATAGCTCTAGTGTAGCATATGTGCTACATCCCGTCACGAGGAATCGTGATCTGTCTCCGCGGCCTCGCGTTAGGGACGGAACAGCTTAGTAGTTCGTCCGGCCTGTGCTGCATCGCGACGCGTCTCCCTTGGGGACGGGTCTCCCACCGCCTTTGGCACACTATAGGGAGACGTCATGCGTCATGGTCCACCATGGGCGTGCGTCTCCACATCAGACGCGAATAGTCCAAGTTTTCCGCGCTCACACCCGCCTGCCGGAGCATGGCCATCACCTGGGCGCGATGATGCACCTCGTGGAAGAGCAGTTGGCCCGCGATGCCACCGGCCGTGGTCTCCGTGCGCATCGGCGGGCTGAACGAACGCGAAAGGTATTCGATGCGGCGGGTCGCATCACCCATGCGGACCAACGCCCCGCGGGTCGTCTCAGCCTGCTGCCGCCAAGCGCTCGCAAGCGGCGCCAGATCGGGGAAATGGTCCACCGTGAACGGGTTGTCCCCGGGACCGTAGTCGATGCCGGCCAGCCGGTTGGCATAATTCCATTCCGCGGCAGCGAGATGCACCAGCGTCATGCGAATCGAACCCAACCCGATTGGAAAGTCCCGAGCGTAGACGGAGGCCGGCTGGGCGAGGATCCAGTCTAGGAGCACGGCCCGCGCGCGCACCACATAATCGAAAAAGTGTACGAAATCGATCTGAGGCGACACCGGCTCCATGGGCGCCTCCCTCAACCGGACGCGATGGAACGCCGGCCCAGGAGTTTCGCCGCGCGCGTGCCCGGGCCGCGTCCTTGAGCTCCGACGACGGTCTTCGAACCTCTCACGCTCGGGGCCTTGATCACGAGAAAGTTCGCACGCTTGCTGAGCACGCGCTCGGGCACGTTGCTGACGACGCCCGGCGCGACGACGAAGTACTGCCCCGCTGAGAGCACGATGCGGTGCCCGGCGATGCGTCCCTGGACCCTGCCGCTGAGGAGCAGCGTGCACTCGATCATCTTCGACTCCGTCTTCATCGCGTGTCCGGTAGGACCCGCAGGAAACTCCTGGTACTTCACCTCGACGCGGTTGGTTCGACGCACTCCCCGCGGGACAAAAAACCCGACGAACCACCCACCGCGTCGCTCGGCGAGCGCGTCCTTCCGAAAGTCGCCGACGTAGTATCGGCGTGAACGGGTCGCGCTACTTGAAGATCGAATACTCGATCTCCTTGGCCGTGATGAACTCCAGCAGCGCCGGGGTCCCCTCCTGAGTCTTCCGCACCGCGCGCTGGATCGCCGGCACGATCTGTGACGGCTCCGTCACCCGCTCTCCGTGGCCGCCCAGCGCCTGCGCGAGCGCCGCGTAGTTGCCGGAGATGTCGGTACTCCGGTACTTTGCCGTGGCCACCTGCATGATGGGCAACTCGATCGCCATGCTGAAGTTGTTGAACAACACGGAGAGGATCGGGATGCGCTCGCGCGCCGCGGTCTCGAAGTCCATGCCGGTAAACCCGATCGCCGCGTCGCCCCAGACGTTGATGCACAGCTTCTCCGGCTGCGCCAGCTTCGCGCCCATCGCGAGCCCGAGCCCGTACCCCAACTGGGTCGTCTTGCCCCACCCGATGTAGGACAGCGGCGCCTCCGTGACCCAGAACGGCGAAAGCTGGTCGCGCGGGCTGCCCGCGTCGTGCGTAATGATCGTATTGGGCACGTCGACGGTGTGCAGCAGGTCCCAGATGACCCGGTACGGGGACAGCGGCACTTCGCCGGACGTCAGCTTCGGCATCCACCGCTCGAGCCACGGCCCGCGGACCGCCGTGATCTCGGCGGCCGTCTTCGCCGCCTGCTCGCGGCGGGGCGTCCGCACCCGCTCCTTCACGGCGGCGAGCACCGCGTCGAGCGTGAGCCCCGCGTCACCCAGCAGCACATGGTCCGCCGGCACGTCCTTGTTCAGGTCGGCCGGGTCGAGCGTGGCGTGGATGAGGACCTTGCCGGGCGGCATCGGCACGGCGTAGTTGGTCGTCGCGAAGCTGCAGCCGATTCCGAAGATCACGTCGGCGCGCTGCAAGAACTCGTGGACGGGCTGGGGGACGGATCGGCCTCCCGATCCAAGCGACAGGGGATGAGTCTCCGGGAACGCGCTCTTCCCCTGGAGGCTCGTCGTCACCGGGGCGCCGAGCCACTCCGCCAGCTCGCGAAGCACCGCCCACGCGCGCGCGTAGTGCACGCCCTGCCCCGCGTACACGACCGGACGGGCGGCCCCGACGAGGACGTCCGCGACCGCCTCGACCGCCTGCGGGTCCGGGCCGGTGCGCACGCCCGTCACCGCGCGGTAGGTCAGGGGCTCGGGGATCTCCTCGACGAGCACGTCGGTCGGGAACTCGACGAGCACCGGCCGCGGCCGGCCGGTCCGGACCTGCGTGAACGCGCGTCGCATCGCGGCCGGCGCTTCGCGCGCGAGCAGCACCTGCTCCGACCACTTGGTGACGTGGCGATAGTTCAGCGCGGAGTTGAAGTTGGGCGGCACGTTGGTGAGGCGGCGGGGATAACCGGCCGGCAGCACGACGATCGGCACTGAGTCGCCGTACGCCTGCGCCACGCCGCCGAACGAGTTCTCCGCGCCGGGGCCGTGCTGCATCGCGAACACGCCGATCGTCTGTCCCGAGGACAGCCGGCTCACCGCGTCGGCCATGTGCAGCCCGGTCCGCTCCTGCCGAATGATGATGGTCCGGATGTCGGCGACCGCCGCCGCTTCGATGATGGGGTTCACGGGGTAGCCGATCAGAAACGTCACGCCCTCGCGCTTGAGGATCTCGGCCACGGCCGTCGCCACGTTCATCTCTGTGCCTCCCTCATGGAGCGTTCCATCGCAGAACGCGATCGCGTCACCGTACGACGCGCCTGCTGGACCGCTGCCGGGTCAGACGCGCGGTCTCAGCGACTGAACTCGACAAAGTCCTCCTCCCAAAACTCCTGGACGCCGCGTCGCTTCTCCTCGTGGCGCGCCTGCTCGCGCTCTCTCAACTCGATTCGCCGGATCTTCCCCGAGATGGTCTTCGGGAGCTCGCAGAACTCGAGGCGCCGGATGCGCTTGTACGGGGCGAGGCGCTCGCGCGCAAACGTGAAGATGGCCCGCGCCGTTTCCTCGGTCGGCTCGACGCCGGGCTTGAGCACGAGGAACGCCTTCGGCACGCTCAACCGAATCGCGTCCGGGCTCGGGACCACCGCGGCCTCGGCGACCGCGGCGTGCTCGATCAGCGCGCTCTCGAGCTCGAACGGGCTGATTCGGTAGTCCGAGCTCTTGAACACGTCGTCGGCCCGGCCGACGTACCAGAAGTAGCCGTCCCCGTCCCGCGACGCCACGTCGCCCGTCAGATAGTAGTCTCCGGCGCGCGCGGCGTCCGCCTCTGGACCGCCGAGGTATCCCTCCATCAACCCGACGGGGCGGGGGCGAAGCGCGACCGAGATCTGGCCCTCGTCGGCCGGCTGCCCTGCCGCGTCCAGGAGCGCCAGACGATAGCCGGGCAGCGGCCGTCCCATCGACCCGAGCTTGACCGGCTGGCCCGGGGTATTCCCGACTAGGGCCGTGGTTTCGGTCTGTCCGTATCCGTCCCGGATCGTCAGATTCCAGGCCGCGCGCACCTGTTCGATCACTTCGGGATTCAACGGTTCGCCCGCGCTCGCCACCTCGCGGAGCCGCACCGGGTAAGCAGGCAGATCCTCCAGGATCAGCATCCGCCACACGGTGGGAGGCGCGCAGAGCGACGTCACGCCGCCGCGCGCCACGGCGCCGAGGATCTGCTTGGCGTCGAAGCGCGGCTGATTGTACACGAAGATCGTGGCGCCAGCGTTCCAGGGCGCAAACAGACTGCTCCAGGCGTGTTTGGCCCAGCCTGGGGAGCTGATGTTGTAGTGGACGTCGCCCTCGCGCAGGCCGAGCCAGTACATCGTGGAGAGGTGCCCGACCGGGTAGCTCCGGTGCGTGTGCATGGCCATTTTGGGCTTGGCGGTGGTCCCGGACGTGAAGTACAGCAGCAGCAGGTCGCTCGCCCGAGTCTCGCCGTCGGGCGCGAAGCGCGCGGGCGCCGCGTAGACGTCCGCGTACGGTGTCCAGCCCGCGACCGCGCCGCCGACCGCGATCCGCGTCCCGGGTCCCGGAAACCCGCCGAGCCGCTCGGCCGCGGCGGCATCGACGACGAGATGCCCGAGCCCACCCCGCGCGATCCGGTCCTCGAGGTCGGCCCGGTTGAGCAGCGTCGTCGCGGGGCTCACCACCGCGCCGAGCTTCATCGCCGCGAGCGTGACCTCCCACAGAGGGACGACGTTCCCGAGCATGAGCAGGATCCGGTCGCCCCGGCGAACGCCGCGGCCGCGCAGGAAGTTGGCGACGCGATTCGACCGCTCGCTGAGCTCGGCAAACGTCAGCGCCTCCTCCGGCGCAGACTCCGACACGATCCGAAGCGCGGCGCGATGATTCCCCTCGGCGTACCCGCCAAAGTAATCCAGCGCCCAGTTGAAGTGCGACGGCTCCGGAGGCATGAAGCCCTGATAGGCGGCCTCGTAGTCCTCGCGTCGCGCGATCAAGAAGTCCCGCGCCTCTCGAAAGGCCCTGCCGGCGCTCCGGTTCATGGCTCACCCCCTTCGCGAGTCGCCCAGACGGGCGGTCGAAGATCGCACACGAGCAACAAGCCGGGGGAACGCGAGTCGGTCTTCCGACCTGCCCACGTGTTCTCCTCCCGCCGGGGGCGTCGGAAGAGGGCGGTGTCGCGGAGGTGGCAGACCCGACCGGGTGGCCGGCAGGGCGGGCGCCGTGTGGCCCTGGCGGACAGCGGAGATGCAGCGCCTGCCTCGCGCCCGCCAGGCGGTGCGCACGCGTCCTATCCGGCGGCGCCCTCTACGTATCGCGCGGGATCCTTGTCGAACACGCGCTTGCAGCGGGCACAGCAGAAATAGAAGCTCCGGCTTCCGACGTCCGACCGGTACGTCGCAGAGGCGATCTCGACGTCCATGCCGCAGATCGGGTCCCGGGCCACGGTCTCGGCGGCCGCGACCACCCCCTCAACGCCCGGGGCATCCGCGCGCGCCTCGCTCCTGGATACCTGGACGATCTCTGCTAAGATGCTCGCGGCAATTTCGTTCGGGTGCACCGCGCCGATGTCGAGTCCGGCCGGGGCCTTGAGCCGGCCAAGCTGCTCGGCCGGCACGCCTCGGTCGCGCAGGACCCCCAGGACCGCCTGCGCGCGCTTCCGGCTGGCCACGAGGCTCACGTATCGCGCGTTGGTCCGAAGCGCGCGCTCGACCGCGTCTTCGTCGAAGGTGCCGTGGGTGACGACGACGATGAACGTTTGACGCGTCACGTGCACCTGCGACACCCGCTCCACGGAGGCCTCGGACGCGACGCGCTCGACGGCGAAGTCCATCGCCCCGCCGAGTTTCGCCAGCGTCTCGACCACGGGCCCTTTCCCGACCAGCACCACGTGCAACCTCGGCAGCATCGGCTCAACGAAGATCTCGAGGGTCCCGCCGCTGTGGCATGTCATGGGATACTCCAGCACGCCTTCCCGCTCTCCGGGCCCTGTGCCGCCCTCACCCACGAGGGCGATGAGCCGCGGATGACCGTCCGCGAGGGCCCGCAGCGCCTCTTTCACGACCACCGGCTCGGCGCAGCTCCCTCCGACCCATCCCGAGATCGTCCCGTCTTTGCGCACGACCGCCTTGGCCCCCGGCTTCGCTGAGGTCGGGCGGTCGCAGCGCACCACCGTGGCCAGCGCAAACGGCTCGCCGGAAGCGGCCAGCTCGTGCGTCAGGGCGAGGAGATCAAGCGCCATGCGTGCGCCGCTCCAGCGTCACGCACCCGCCGCCGGGGCCGGCCGTTCCCTCCCCGGCGGCAGGCAGAACCTCCGCGGTCGCGCGAGCGGCGACGGCCACCGAGCCGCCTCTCTACTCCGTAACCTTCGCGTCGCGCAGCGCCTTCCACACCTTCGCGGGCGTGATCGGGATGTCGATGTTCCGCACCCCGAGGTGCCACAGGGCGTCCACGACCGCGTTCGCGATCGCCGCCGGGGCGCCCACGGTGGCCGACTCGCCGACGCCCTTCGCGCCGAGCGGATGGTGCGGAGACGGCGTCGTGGTCTTGTCCGTCTCCCAACTCGGCGTTTCCATCGCCGTGGGCAGCAGGTAGTCCATGAAGCTGCCCCCGCGGATGTTGCCGTTCTCATCGTAGGAGATCTCCTCGAACAGCGCCGGCGCGAGCCCCATGGTGAGGCCGCCGTGGATCTGCCCGTCGACGATCATCGGGTTGATGATGTTGCCGCAGTCATCGATCGCGACGAACCGGCGGATCTTCACCTCGCCGGTCCCTTTGTCGATGTCGACGACGCAGATGTAGCTCCCGAAGGGGTAGGTCAGGTTGGGCGGGTCGTAGTACGAGACCGCCTCGAGCCCCGCCTCCATGCCCTGCGGGTGGTTCGTGTACGCGGCGAACGCGATGTCCTGGATCGTCTTCGAACGCTGCGGCGCGCCCTTCACCGAAAACTTGCCGGGCTCCCACACCAGGTCCTCTTCGGCCGCCTCGAGCAGGTAGGCGGCGATCTTGCGGGCCTTCGTCAAGATCTTGCGGGACGCCATCGCCGTGGCCGCGCCGGCGACCGGGGTGGACCGGCTCGCGTACGTACCGAGGCCGTAGGGGGCGGTGTCGGTGTCCCCTTCCTCCACCTGGATGTCGGCGGCCGGGATCCCGAGTTCCTCCGCGATGATCTGGGCGTAGGTGGTCTCGTGCCCCTGGCCCTGCGACTTCGTGCCGAACCGCGCGATCGCTTTCCCGGTCGGGTGGATGCGGATCTCCGCGCTGTCGAACATCTTGAGCCCAAGGATGTCGAAGTCCTTCGACGGGCCGGCACCGACGATCTCGGTGAAGCTGCTGATGCCGATCCCCATCAGTTCGCCCCGCTTGCGCTTCTCCGTCTGCTCGCGGCGCAGGTCCGCGTAGCCGATCTTTTCCATCGCCTTCAGAAGCGCGCCGGCGTAGTTGCCGCTGTCGTACTCCCACCCCAACGCCGACTTGTACGGGAACTGGTCCGGCCGGATGAAGTTCTTCATGCGGAATTCCGCCGGATCGATCCCGAGCTGGTGCGCCATGTTGTCCGCCATCCGCTCGATCGTCATCACGGCCTCGGTGACGCGGAACGAGCAGCGGTAGGCGATCCCCCCGGGTGGCTTGTTGGTATACACACCGTCCACTTCCACGTGGGCCGCCTTGAAGTCGTACGAACCGGTGCAGATGTGGAACAGCCCGGCGGGAAACTTGGACGGGTTGGCCGCGGCGTCGGTGTAGCCGTGGTCGGCGATCGTCTTGATCCGGAGCGCCGTCAGCCGACCGTCCTTCTTCGCCGCGAGCTCGGCGGTGATGTGGTAGTCGCGGGCGAAGGAGTCGGCCTGGAGGTTCTCCATCCGGTCTTCCATCCACTTGACCGGCTTCCCGGTCAGCACGGAGGCCGCGACCGCGATGACATACCCCGGATAGACCGGGACCTTGCCGCCGAACCCGCCGCCGATGTCCGGGGAGATGATCCGGATCTTGTGCTCGGCCAGGCCGACGTGCCCCGCGACCAGCGCGAACACGGTGCGGATCGCGTGCGGTGCCTGCGTGGTCATCCAGACGGTGAGCTTCCCCTGCACCCGGTCGAAATCGGCGACGCAACCGCACGTTTCGATCGACGCGACGTGGATGCGTGGAATGTAGATGTCTTCCTTGACCGTCACGTCGGCGTCCTGGAACGCGCGGTCGGTGGCGGCCCCGTCGCCCCACTCCCAGTGCCAGATGTGATTGTCTTTCTTGTCCTTCTTGTCGGTCCGGAGCACCGGCGCGCCCGGTTCGAGCGCCTTCTTCGGGTCGACGACGACGGGCAGCGGCTCGTAGTCGACCTCCACCGCTGCGGCGCCGTCGGCCGCGATGTAGCGCTCGGTCGCGAGGACCGCGGCCACCTCCTGCGCCTGGTACATCACCTTGTCGACGGGGAGCACCATCTGCGTGTCCGACATCAGCGTCGGCATCCAGTGGAGATTGTACTTCTCGAGGTCCTTCCCGGTGATCACCGCGAGCACGCCCGGGATCGCGAGCGCCTTGGAGATATCGATCTTCTTGATCTTGGCGTGCGCGTACGGGCTCCGCACGATGTCCAGGTAGAGCATCCCGGGCAACTGCACGTCGTCGACGTAGGTCCCCTTGCCGCGGATGAAGCGCGGGTCTTCCTTGCGCTTGATCGAATGGCCCATCCCTCCGACTTCGGGCGACGTCCTGGGCACCATCACGCGCCTCCCTGCCGCAGTTTCGCGGCGGCGTACTGGATGGACTTCACGATATTGACGTACCCGGTACACCGGCAGAGGTTGCCGGAGATCGCCCAGCGGATGTCGCCCTCAGTGGGGTTCGGGGTCTCCTTCAGGAACGCGTAGCTGGTCATCAACATGCCGGGGGTGCAGTAGCCGCACTGGAGGCCGTGCTCCTGCATGAACCCCTCCTGGAGCGGGTGCAGCTGCCCGTTCTGCTCCAGGCCTTCGACCGTCATCAGCTCCCGGCCGTCGGCCTGGACGGCGAACACTGTACACGACTTGACCGGCCGCCCATCCAGCAGCACGGTGCAGGCGCCGCAGTGGGTGGTGTCGCACCCGATGTGGGTGCCGGTCAGCCGGAGGACATCGCGGAGCATGTGCACCAGGAGGAGGCGCGGTTCGACGTCCACCTCGCGTTTCTCGCCGTTGATGGTGGTCTGGACGCGCATCGCGCTCACCCGCCCTTCCCGGCTCGCTCGAGCGCCTTCCGCAGCGCTCGGGCGGTGAAGACCCGCACCAGATCCCGCTTGTACGCCTCGGAACCCCGCAGGTCCTCGGCGGGCTCGGACTCCTCGGCGGCCAGTTGAGCCGCCCGCGCGATCGTCGCCTCGTCCGGCCGCTTGCCCTCGAGGGCCGCCTCGGCGCGCACGGCTTTGATCGGTGTCAACCCCACGTTGGTCAGGCCGATGCCGACCCGCTGGCAGGTGCCGTCCGGCGCCAGGGTCAGTTGGACCGCGACCGCCGCCGTGGCGAAGTCCCCAACCTTGCGCTCCAGTTTCAAGTACGCTCCACCGCTTCGGGCCGGCGGCGCCGGTACCCGGATCTCGGTCAAGATCTCGCCGGGCGCCAGCGCGGTCGTGAAGGGCCCGGTAAAGAACCCGGAGGCGGGAATCGTCCGCTCGCCGCGGGGTCCCGTAGCCACGATCTCGGCCCCGAGCGCCAGAATCGTCGCGGGATGATCGTTCGCGGGATCGGCGTGGGCGAGGTTGCCGCAGACCGTCGCGAGATTGCGCACGATGGGGTCGGCGATCATCCTGCTCGTGTCGTGGAGAATCGGATAACGGGTCCGGACGAGCTCCGATTTCTCGAGATCGGACTCGCGTACGAGCGCGCCGATGCGCAGCACGCCGTTGCGCTCCTCAAGGTACGTCAATCCCGGGATCCGGTTGATGTCGACGATGTGCGGCGGCGAGGCAAGCCTCAATTTCATCAGCGGGATGAGACTCTGTCCCCCGGAGAGGATCTTGGCGTCGTCGCCGTACTTGGCAAGCAGGGTCGAGGCTTCTGAGATCGAGGCGGGACGGTGGTACGAAAAACTCGCGGGGATCATCGTCGCCCCCCTTCGTGGATCTTCGCGGATCCTAGCGAGACCGGCCTTCGGAACGGTGGTGCCGTTACCGCACCTGGCCTACGGAGCGCTTCGACTTGCCACGATCATAACACCATCTTGCGGGGTGATCCAGAGTACCGTCACGCGAACAGGTGTGTGCCGCTCGTCGGACGCCTTGCGGCGCTGGACGCGTGGCGCGGAGCGCACACCGCGCGGCGCGCGCCGCCGCTCCGTGTCTCACGAGAACGCGGCATCCGTGGCGAGGACGGCGATATCTGCAGCCGGAGGTACGAGGAGCCACCATGCACGCCCAGAATTTATAAAATCGAGATGGGACATTGGCGAGAACAGCTTGCGACCTGGCGGCTACCGGTACCGGACTTTCCTCTCGTCCCCGAGGAAAGCGCGTTGGTCGTCGTCGATATGCAGTACATGGACGCGCATCCGGACTATGGACTCGGAAAGGTCTTTGCGACGGTTGATCCCAGTCGCGCGCAGTACTACTTCAGCCGCCTGCGAGACACCGTCATCCCGAACCTCCAACGTCTGCTCGAGGTGTTTCGTGCGGCGGGGCTGCGGGTCATCTACTTGACCCTGGGCCCGGTGCTCGCGGACGGCAGCGACCTGTCGCCAAACTTCCGACGCCGGTATCGGCTCGAAGAACGCTCCCTCGGCTTCCAGGTCACCCACCCGGTGGGCACCCCGGAGCACCGCGTCCTCGATGAGATCGCGCCTCGACCGGGTGAACTCGTGATCAACAAAACCGCGAACAGCGCGTTCAACGCGTCCAACATCGACAGAGTCCTCCGCAACTTGGAGGTGCGCACGCTCGTCATCGCAGGCGTGGGGACCGAGGTGTGCGTCGAGACCACGGCCCGAGACGCCGTGGACCGCGGATTCAACGGCGTCATCGTCGAGGACGCCTGCGCCACGCTTGACGACGCGTCCCACAACAGCGCGCTCCTCACGTTCGCACGGTGGTTTGGCAAGGTCGCCTCGACCGACGACGTCATTGCCGAACTTCGGCGGGGCCGCCCGGCTGGTCCCGACCGCGTCGGGCGGACACATCCATCCGAGCGTGAACCCTAGTTCCACTTCAACCCAATGAGCTGCTCGAGGTTCAGGTTGCCCCCGCTCAACACGCACACCACGTTCGAACCCGCCGGCATGTTGATCAGTCCGCGGAGTAGCGCCGCCACCGTGGCGGCCGCGGCTCCCTCCGCCACAAGCTTCTGATAGTTCATCAGCCACAGGACCCCGGCGAAAATCTGCTCGTCGGGCAGCGTCACGATCTCATCGACAAACCGGCTCACGACCGACCGGGTCACCTCGCCGACCCGCTTCACTCGCAGGCCATCGATGATGCAGTCGACATGGTCGAGCGTCACCACGCGCCCGGCCTCGACACTCCGCTTCATGCCGGGCGCGCCCGAGGACTCCACGCCGAAGATGCGCACGGACGGCTTCAGCGCCTTGAGCGCCATCGACACGCCGGAGATCAACCCGCCGCCGCCGATCGGCACCACCGCCGCGTCAATCGAGGGGAGATCGTCGAAGATCTCCAGCCCCAGCGTCCCCTGCCCGGTGATGAGATCCAGATCGTCGAATGGGTGAATATAGGTCATGCCTCTGGCGCGCACCAGCTCAAGGGCTTTCTCGTTCGCTTCATCCCAGATTGTCCCGTGCAACACGACCTCGGCCCCATACGCACGCGTTGCGGCGACTTTGGAGGGTGTGGCGTTCTCCGCCATGACGACGACCGCCGGCATCCCTTCGATGCGTGCGGCCAGGGCAACGCCCTGTGCGTGGTTCCCCGCCGACGAACAGATAACGCCACGCGCCTTTTGCTCCGCGGTCAGCGTACTGAACTTGTTGAGCGGTCCGCGAATCTTGTACGACCCGGTCCGCTGAAACATCTCGGCCTTGAGGTAGACGCGATAACCGGTCGCGTCATTGAGCAGCCGCGACGTCAGCAACGGTGTGTGATGCACGTGCGGAGCCACCTTCGCACGGGCTCGCTCGAAAGCGTCCCGCGTGACGCCCGCCGCAATCGCTTTGTCGATCATCTGGACGCCCTCCGGTCGCGTTCAAATGGGTATGTCGAACGGACGCATCTCCACGGCAACACGGCGAGTCGCGGCGATCAATTCGCACAAGTTGTTCACCTGGGCTTCAAAGATCAGCCGACCCTTTTCCGGGCTCGCCAGCGTCGGGTCCCCGCTCACTCCGGTTGGCCCGGAGCGTGCGAGAAACTCCTTGGGGGTCGACGGCGCCCACACGAAGTTCACGCCGGCCACCGCCGGATCTACGGTCGCGAACCCCGCGAAGCAGAAACGCCCGCTTGGCGGGTGGACCGCGCGACGCGCCTCGCTCATCTTTACGAGGTGCCCATAGCTGTGGAGCATCTGCGACGTCTCATCCTCGCACGCGTGCCCCACCGCGCCAGGCTGCCCCGACGTAATCGCACCGATCTCCACGCGCGCGCTCAACGAGAGGTCGAAGAGCAGAACGTAGCCCCCCGTGCGGTTTCGTACCTTCACCGCGGCGATCTCGATCGGCGGAAGGTTGGCCAACCGGTGCCCGTTGATGATGATGATGCGCTTGAATCCGTGATAGAAGAGACTCTGGCACACATCCTCGACCACAGCCGTCAGCGTTTCGGCCCGAAGCGTGATCGTTCCCGGGTAGGCCATATGATGAGGCGTCCATCCGTACCATACCGGTGGGGCCACCAGCACGCCTGCCCTGGCGCCCGCCCCCTGCGCGACAGCGATCGCCTCCGCCGCATCCGTCATCACCGGGAGGTGTCGCGCGTGCTGCTCAGTCGAGCCCACGGGAAGCAGCACCACGTCGTCCCGCTCCAGGTACGCCTTGATCTCGGGCCACGTGCGCTCGTGCAGCCAGGACGTCTGATCGGACATCGATTGCCCTCCTTGCGTGGTCTGCGCACGCACATACGCGCAACAGAAGGGAGCAGTGCCGTAGCGGTGTGAGCGTCGTCATCTGGTGACCAAGGGACGCCGGATCCGAGACAGGTGCTGGTCGCACCACTGTTCGCGGCGGGGCTGTCCGCCACCTCGTGACGCGAGAGGACTCAGATGAAGCATGACAGAACACCAGTGTCCGGCGTTCCTTGCGAGAGACCAAGCCCCTCGCTCCACGACAGCGTTCCCTGGGTGATGACGATGCGTATGGGTGTGGACATCGGGGGGACGTTTACGGACCTCCTCCTTGTGGACGACCGCTCCGGGCGGATCACCATCGAAAAGGTGCTTACGACATATCCCGATCCGTCCGACGGCGTCATGGCCGCGGTCGGACAGGCCGTCGCGCACGCGGGGGCGTCGCTGAAAGACGTCGAGGTGCTGGTACACGGCACCACGTTGGCGATCAACACCTTGATCGAGCGCACTGGGTCGCCCACGGCGTTGTTCGCGACGCAGGGACACCGGGATGCGATCGAGATCCGGCGGGAGCAGCGCTACGACATGTACGATGTACTGCTGGAGGCCCCCGAGCCGCTTGCGCCCCGGCATCTTCGCTTCGACATCGAGGAGCGGGTGTCCGCAGATGGCGAGATCATCCACCCGTTGAACCGCGACCAGGTCGCACAGCTGCTTCGGCGACTCGAACAGCGCGGCATCGAAGCCCTCGCGATCTGTCTCCTGCACAGTTACCGCAACCCCACACACGAGCGCGCCGTCGCGGAGATCGCGAACGCTGCCGCCCCGCGTCTCCGGATCTCGCTGTCGTCGCGCGTGGCGCCCGAGATCAAGGAGTATGAGCGCGCCTCCACAACGCTGTGCAACGCGTACGTGCAGGCGCGCGTGGACAGTTACCTCGCGCGGCTCGAGCGCGAGCTGGACACCGCCGGATTTCGCGGGGCCTTCTTCCTCATGCAATCCAGCGGCGGGCTGATCAAGACCGCGACGGCGCGCGAGCTTCCCGTTCGGATTCTCGAGTCGGGGCCGGCGGGCGGAGCGCTGGCCGCCGGCAACGTCGGCCGCCTCGCGAGCACGCCCCGGTTGCTGTCCTTCGACATGGGCGGCACCACAGCGAAGCTCGCGGTCATCGACGACGGCGAGCCGCTCGTCGCTCCGGGGTTCGAGGTGGCGCGCGTATACCGGTTCGCCCGCGGGAGCGGGCTCCCCGTGCGGATTCCCGTGATCGAGATGATCGAGATCGGTGCCGGCGGCGGCAGCATCGCCCGCGTCGACCAACTCGGCCTCATCCGCGTCGGACCGGAGAGCGCGGGCGCGAAGCCCGGCCCCGCATGTTACGGGGGCGGCGGCACGCTCCCCACCGTCACGGACGCGGATCTGCTCCTCGGGTACCTGGACCCCGACTACTTCCTCGGGGGGCGGATGCCGTTGGATCTCGAGCGGGCCAGCCGCGCGGTCATGGAGCACGTCGGCGGCCCCCTGGGGCTCGACCCAATTCACGCTGCTTGGGGGATTCATCGCATCGTGAACGAGAACATGGCGAACGCTGCCCATGTCCACCTGATCGAGCGGGGGAAGGATCCGCGCGCGTACTCGATCTTTGCGTTCGGCGGCGCCGGTCCGGTGCACGCGCACGGGGTCGGGGCCCTTCTGGGATCCCCGTCGATCATTGTGCCGCCCGGCGCGGGCGTCGCCTCCGCCGTGGGCTTCCTCACGGCCCCGCTGTCCTTCGAGTTCGTCCAGGGATGGTACGCGCGCCTGTCGGAGCTCGACTGGACGCGGGTCAACGTGTTCCTCGACGACATGGAGCGCCAGGGCCGCGCGCTGCTCTCGGCGGCCGGACTCGCAGACGCCGAGATCGGCGTGCGGCGTTCGTGCGACCTACGGTACGAAGGGCAGGGGTCCGACGTCAACGTCCCCGCGCCCGCCGGCAGGCTGGACGCCTCGCGGGTCAACGACATTCGACGCACATTCGAGCAACAGTACCGCGACCTGTACGGCCGCACGGTGCCCGGGTCGGGCCTCGAGGTTGTGAACTGGCGCGTGACCGTCCGGGGGCCCCGGCCCGGCCTCCAGCTGGCCGCCGGCGAGCCTGACGCCGGCGCCGCGCCGGACGCGCGCAAGGGCTCGCGCCGCGCGTACTTCGGGGACACCGGAGCGTTCGTCGAGACGCCGGTGTACGATCGATACCGGCTCGGGCCGGGGACGACCGTCGAGGGCCCGGCGATCATCGAGGAACGTGAGTCTACGGTTGTCGTCGGCCCCGGGGCCCGCGCCCGTGTGGACGCGTTCCTGAGCGTCGTGGTGGAGCTCGCGGGCTCGCGCGGGGAAGGCACGGCGACGTCCGGAGAGAGGCGCGTGCACCGATGACGGACTTGGGCGATCCGATCGTCCTGCAGGTGCTCTGGCAGCGTCTCATTTCGGTGGCGAATGAGCAGGCCGCCGCGCTGATTCGCACCGCGTTCACACCGATCGTCCGAGACGCGGAGGACCTGTCGGCCGCCGTGTTCGATCGGCGGGGCCACATGATCGCGCAGTCGGTCACGGGCACGCCGGGCCACATCAACTCCATGGCGACTGGGATGAAGCATTTTCTCGCGGCGTACCCGGCGGAGACGCTCAGCCCGGGCGACGTCCTCATCACGAACGACCCGTGGCAGACGTCGGGGCACCTCCACGATTTGACCGTGGCGACACCGGTCTTCCTGCACCAGACGCTCGTGGGGCTCTTCGCCAACACGTGCCACGCGCTGGACATCGGGGGGCGTCCGTTCTCCGCGGACGCGGACGATGTGTATGAGGAAGGCCTATACATCCCCATCATGAAACTGTACGAGCGCGGCGAGCCCAACGAATCGTTGTTCCGTATCCTGCGCGCGAACGTCCGCGCCCCCGTGCCCGTGCTCGGGGACGTCCACGCCCAGGTCGCGTGCAACGACGTCGGCGCCCGGAGCCTGCTGGCGCTGATGGAGGAGTTCCGGCTCGACACGCTCGACGCGGTGTCGGAGACGATCATTCGTCGCTCCGAGGAGGCGATGCGGCGCGCGATCGCGACGCTGCCCGACGGCGAATATTCGAGCGAGACGGCCGCGGACGGGTTCGACCGCCCCATTCGCATCAAGACCCGAGTAGTCGTCGCCGGCGACACCGTGACCGTGGACTACACAGGGACCTCCCCGCGGAACCGGCGCGGGATCAACGTCCCGCTGAACTACACGGAGGCCTACACCACCTTCGCGATCAAGGCAGCGATCAGCCCGGAGGTCCCCAACAACGACGGAAGCTTCCGGCCGATCCGCGTGATCGCGCCCCCCGACTGCATCTTGAACGCGCAGCCACCTGCGCCCGTCGGAGCCCGCGCAATCGTCGGACACTTTCTCCCGGGCACGATCTTCCGCGCGCTGGGCTCCGCGGCGCGCGACCGCGCGATGGCCGCGGGAGCCGACTCGGTGTGCCTGATCACCGTCCACGGGGAGACGTCCAACGACCCCTTCACGTACACGTTCTTTTGCCTCGGCGGCATGGGGGCGCGGGCCGGGAAGGACGGCCTCTCCGCCACCGGGTTTCCGAGCGGGGTCGCAGGCACTGCCGCAGAAGTCACCGAAACCCTCGCACCGGTGCTCATCCACCGACGCGAACTGCGGGACGGCTCCGGCGGCGCCGGCCGCTACCGAGGAGGGCTCGGGCAGACGATCGAGCTCGCGATCCGAACGGGCCGGACCTACGGAGTGGCCGCGACCGCGGATCGCACACGATTCCCGGCGGAAGGGGTCGAAGGCGGCCACGCGGGCGCGCCGGCGCGTACGGTCCTCGACACGGGCGAGGGGCTCGACTTCAAGAGCACGCACCAACTCGCGCCCGAGCGGCGCACCGTGCTCGAACTCGCCGGGGGCGGCGGGTTCGGCGAGCCGTTCGCGCGCGATCCGCGCGCCGTGCTGCGGGACGTGCTCAACGGGTACGTGCGCCTCGACGAAGCGCGTGATCACTACGGCGTCGCGATTCGCCAGCTGGCGTCGGAGAATGAGACGGTGTTGCTGCCCGAGGACTTCGAGTTGGACGAACCGGCAACCTCGAGGCTGCGGGCAGCGGCGCGGGGCCACGGTCCCGCGCCGTCCACACTGTCAGATGGGGCCTGACGCTCCGCGCCGTATCGCCGCGGAATCGGATCGCGCGCCGAGCCATTTCCGAACGCGCTCCACATAGGCTCGGTCGAGTTCGACGAGCCGATCGTGGAGGAACGAGAGCACGAGTCGTTCGAGGATCGCATCGGCGTCGTGACGCATCGGCCAGATCGTGCGGGCCCGATACACGTTCACGGCTTCTTCCAAGCGCGCGCTGCTGAGCGCGTGCTGGCTGCCGAAGTTCAGCGCGACGCCCTGCTTCGTCGAGCGCAGCTTCCAGAAGACGGCGCGATCGAAGAGCCAGCCGTCGGTCTGCCAGATCGCGTATCGTTGACGGCGGTCGCGCGGACGTTCGTACATCCGGACCACAAACTCTTGACGGAGAACCCCCCAGAACGGAAAGTCGAGCTGCTGGGTCACGGCGAAGGCGTCGCGGACCGTCCGCACTTCTTCGACACCCGGCCAGAGCCGGAGTAGCTCAACCGGCGCCTCGAAGATCCGCCGCGCGGCGGCGAGGCCGCAACCGACGGGCGACTCAATCGCGATGAGCGGCAGCTCGTGCACGTCACGAACGCGACGAGAGGGCCGGCCCGCGGCCTCCGGCGCGCGGACCGGCCCCGCCATCTTCTCGCTTCTTAGCCAGCGACCCACGGAGTGGACAGCTGGAACCACTCCTCGGGCGGATTGACAAACCCGCGCACCTTCTTGTTCAGCACGACGATGTTGAGGTCGTTGCAGATCGGCCAGAACGCGACGTCTTGTCCCATCGCGATCCGATCCGCCTTCCTGTACAACGCGGCCCGCGCGGTATCGTTGAACTCGGAACGCGCCTGATCGAGCAGCTTGTCGACCTGAGGGTTCCCGTAGAAGCCGTAGTTGACACCGTTGGGAGGTTGTCGCGTGGAACGGAAGACGATGTCGTTCCAGTAGTTCGAGGTCATCCCCCACGAAAGCTGAGAGGCCCCGGTGCCGGCGGGCCGGCCCTTGAACAGCATACCGATGTAGGTCACCCACTCGTAGGTTTTGATGTGTGCGGTGACCCCGATCTTCTTGAGATCGCGCTGGATCCACTCGATCATCGACACCGGGATCATCTGTCCGGAGCCGGCCGTGGAGGTTTCTAGCGTCGTCTCGAATCCGTTGGGATACCCGGCCTCGGCTAGCAGCTTCTTGGCGGCCGCGGGGTTGTACGGGTACGGCTTGTAACTCGGATCGTAGGCCAGCGTCGCCGGCGACAGCATCGAATACGCGGCGGTCGCGGTGTTCTTGAGCAGGTCGCTGCACATCCTCTCGCGATCGACACCCATGATAATGGCCTCGCGGATACGCTTGTCCTTGCCGACGATGGGGTCCTTGAGGTTGAACGCGAAATACCAGATGTGCGGGGCGTGGCTGGCCAGGACCACGTACCCCTCGTTCCGCAGCGCGGCAACGGAATCGGGGGGCGGCGCAAGTATGAAATCGACTTCGCCCTTGCGCAGCGTCGCGACGCGCGTGCTCGGATCGTCGAGTTGGCGAAACACGAGCCGGTCGGCGTTCGGCTTGGGTCCCCAGTACCCATCGAATCGCTCGAGCGTGATGTGATCGTTGGGGACGTTCTCGGCCACCTTGTAGGGGCCGGTCCCAGCCGGGTGCGCGGCAAAGTTTTGGTTGCCGAGTTTCTGCGCCTGCGCCGGACTGATCATCAGCGGCTCGCCGAAACTCTGCACCGTCATGCGCTCCCACTCGGCGAACGGCGTCGCGAACGTCATCTTCAACGTATAGTCGTCGACAACCGAAACGTCCTTGATCGCGTCGACCACGTACGAACAATAGCTGTTCGCGCGACCGTAGTACTGGGAAGCCTTCTTATCCCACATCCGCTGCCAATTCCAAAGTGCCGCCTTCGCATCGAAGTCCGTGCCGTCGGAGAACTTCACGCCCTTCCGAAGCTTGAACGTGCGGGTCAGCTTGTCGTCGCTCAACTGCCAGCTCTCGGCCAGCCGTCCGACAAGCGGCGGGGCGACGCGATCGATCGTCGTCAGGTCTTCGGTAATCAACCCCTCAAACATCTGGTACGTCACGCGATAGGTCAGCCAGCACCCGGTGGCCTGCGGGTCGAGGATGTCCGACGGTCCCTCCATGCCGTAGATGAGCGTGCCGCCCTTTTTGGGCGTGCCCCCGGAGGTTTCCGACCCGTAGCGGCCCGACGGCAGGAGCGACGACGGGCTCAGCGCCGCGGGTGCCGCCGACTGAGCCTGCGCGGTTGGCGCGCGGGATGCGATCGCCGCGCCGGCCGCGGTCGTCGCCGCCGCCTTGAGAAACGCACGCCTGCTGACCTGAACCGCCTTCAGCTTCGCGAGCAGATCACGATCAGAATCGCTCATCAGACACCCCCTCGCCGAGGATGGCACATCGGTTCTCTCCTCCAGATCAAAACTCCCGCCGCGGTCGCCGATACCCCGCCGTGGTGCCGGCTTCGCGCGCCGTCATGCGGGACGGGCGTTCACTCGATCGACTCCCGCCGCGCTCCGTCGCCCGTCGATGTCCCTCGACCGCGAACCCTTCAGCCGGCGTCTCTGTGGATCGAGCGCATCGGCCAGTCCGTCTCCCAGGTAGTTGAACGCGAGGGCCGTGAGCAGGATCATCAGCCCCGGAAGCGTCGAGAGCCACGGGGCGACGCTCAGCACGTCCTTGGCGTCTCGCACCATCGCCCCCCAGTCAGCGGTCGGCGGTTGCACACCCAGACCGAGAAAACTCAGGCCCGACGACAGCACCATCATCATCCCGACCAGGGTCGTGCTGTAGGCCATGACCGGGGGAAACGCGTTGGGCACGATGTGTCGCGCGAGGATGGTCCGCGTTGAGGCTCCGAGCGACTGGCTGGCCTCGATATACGGCAGCACCTTGATACCGCGCACGGAGTCATGCACCACACGCGTGATGTACGGGATCAGCACGATCCCGATCGCCAGCATCTGGTTCCGCTCGTTCGGTCCAAGGGCTCCCGCGATGGCGATCGCCAGCAGCGCGCTTGGGAACGCGAACAGGACATCCATGCTGCGCATGATCACCGTTTCCGCGAACCCGCCGACGTACGCCGCCGTCGAGCCCATCGCGAGACTGACCAATGTGGCGGCGGCGGTCGGCAGGACGCCAGAGAGCAATGAGATGCGCCCCCCCCACAGCAGCCGTACCAGCACGTCCCGCTGCTGGCTGTCGATGCCGAGGAGATGGCCGGGAGTCAGCGGCGGTGCCAGCCGAGGACCGTCCACCGGAGCCGTCGGATCGTACGGGGAGAAAAGTGGGATCGCCGCACTCACGAACACGACCGCCGCGATGAAACACAGGCCGGCGAGCGCCGGTCGGTCGGCGACGATGGCTCGGCGGATGAGGTTCCACTGGGACGGATGTCTCGGTCCCTTGTGCATGATCGCCCACCTCACGTGGGTGTGCGGTTCGCGGCCGTGCGTCCTCCGCTGCGGGCCGCCGTGCCGCTGCGGCCGCTAGCGTGAGAGGTGAACGGTGTACGCTCCGGTCTGCTCAAACGCATGGCCCGCTCGAAGCAGCGTAGACTCGGCCCACGCGGGCCCCACCAGCGTCATCCCGATAGGCAGGCCGGCGGACTTGGCGCACGGGATCGTGAGTGCCGGGTGCCCGGTCACGTTGAACGGGCACGTGTTGTGGTTGATCCCGAGCCCGCTCGTCAGGAACTCCTCTGGCGTAAGATCCGGCTCGACCGGCAGGGGAATCGCCTTCATTGGCAACGTCGGGAGAAGCAGGAGGTCGACGTCCCGGAACGCGTCCTCGTATGCGCGCGCCAACACGCGCCCCAAGTTCTGCGCCTTCGCGTAGTAGCGCCCGTGATACTGTTGCCGCATGTGCCGCGCCATCAGCATCACGAACTTCACGGTCTCCGGCAGGCTATCGGCCTCGCACAGGCGACCTCGAGCAAACGCCTCGAGCAGCGACACGCTGTACTGGCCTTTCCAGTTCGTGCCCATCGCGTTGCCGTCCACCATCAGGGCGGCGGCGCCCTCGATGGCGATGCAGTTCCAGATGTCAAATCCGTCCCGGTGCATCGGAACAGAAACATTCCGCACGGTCGCGCCCAACTCGGCGAAGGTAGCGGCCGCTCTGCGCACCGCGTCGTCGACGTCAGGCTCCGAACGGTTCGGCCAGCCGAACGCCTCTTCGAGCACCCCGATTCGCAAGCCTCGGGCGTCGCGGCCGAGCGCGGCGGTGTACGTCTCCGTCCGCACGTCGCGTTGCCGAGGATCGAGGCCATCGGCTCCCGCGAGCACCTCCAACAGCAGCGCGACGTCGGCCACCGTGGTGGCCATCGGGCCGATGTGGTCCAGCGTGTGCTCGATCGGGAAGATGCCCGTATAGGGGACGAGCCCGTAGGTCGGCTTGAGGCCATAGACTCCGGTCCAGGCGCTGGGGTGGGCGATCGATCCCCCTTGGTCGCCGCCGATTGCCATGTCACATTCGTCCATCACAAGCAGCACCGCACTGCCCGTGGATGAGCCCCCAACCGAACGGGACGGATCGTGGGGATTCGGCACCGGACCGGTATCGGAGGTAAAGCTGCTTCCGGAGAAACAGAGGTTCTCGCAGGTCGATTTGCCGACGATCTCCCCGCCGGCGTCCAAGATCCTGGTCACGATCGTTGCATCGAACTCGGGGATGTACCCCTCGAGAATCGAAGATCCGTTCATCATGGGAACGCCGGCAACGCACACATTGTCTTTGATCGCCACCCGTTTCCCACGCAGGGGACCGTCCGGCGCTCCCTTGATCGAGCACTTTCGGTACCACGCGTTGTACGGGTTGTCCTGGGGCCGCGGACGGTATCCCGGCGTGCGGGGATACGCAATTGGCGGAATCGGGTCGATGAGCCGGTCGACGCGCCGGTACGACTCCAGCGATTGCGCCACCAGCCGACGAAACGACTCCAGGTCCGCATCGCTCAGGTGCAGCCCGTGATCCTGCGCAATCTCTCGCAGTTGTTCGATCGTGGGACACCGTAGCATGGGCTGACTCCTTCCGTGGCGTAGGGCCCCGACGGGGCGCGGATGTTGCACGCGCCTGTCGCGCACCTCAAGCCTCTCCGAATCACGAACCGAGCCTGCCGCGGTCGGCTCTACGTCCCGGCTAGGTCGAGCGGAGCCGCGGGTTGGCCACCATCACCAACAGATCAACGACAAGGTTGATGGTCACGAACGCGGTGGCGATGAAGAGCACGGCGCCCTGGACGACGGCCAGATCACGGGCGGTCACCGCGAGATAGAGCTGAAGTCCCAGGCCGGGCCACGCGAACACCACCTCGCTGAAGATGGCGCCGCCCATGAGATACCCGAGCTGCAATCCGGAAATGGTAATCACCGGCGGAAGCGCCGCGCGGAAGATGTGGCGCCAGAACACGACCCAGCGCAGCAACCCCTTGGCGTATGCGACCCTCACGAAGTCCTGCTGGCGTGTATCGATGATGCTCGAACGCACCTGTCGGAGGATAATCGCCCCGGGTGCGGCTGCGGTTGTGAGCGCGGGCAGCGCCAGGTGCCGGAGCAGGTCCGGCAATCCCCCGGGGTTGCGCAGATCGTGGATGCCCTCGGACGGAAAGGTACCCAGCGCGATCGAAAACACGAACACGAGCACCAATCCGAGCCAAAACGGCGGCGCGTTCCCGATGAGCACGCCCAGGCCGACGCTCGCCCGGTCGACCCACGAATAGGAACGCACCGCGGCGACGACGCCCCCGGTCACACCAAGCAACACCGCGAGCAGAAAACTGGTGACCCCGAGGATGAGCGTGTTGGTGATCTTCGGGACGAGCACGTCGACCGCGGGCCGGCCGAGGTTCCAGGAGTACCCGAAGTCACCGTGCACCACGCGCCAGATCCAGCGCGCGTACTGCACGTAGATCGGCTGATCAAGCCCGAGCGTGTGGCGAATCTCCGCGATCCCTTCGGGGGTCCCCTGCGGTCCCAGCAGCGCTTCCGCCTGGTCACCAGGCACGAGCTTCATGGTCAGAAAAACCACCACCGTCACGCCGAGCAACACTGGCACGGCGTGCAGGAGACGGCGGACCGCGTAGGCGACCAACTTGTGCCCCCGGGTGGGACTCGTCGTCACACGCGTAGTGGCTTTCGCGGTGCTGCAAAGTGAGACCTGCCGTGATGACCGTGGCAGGACGCGTACGCCAAGGCGACCACGAATGTGGCGCCGCGATCGCCGGGAGCCAACGACGGGTCCGGCGCTCCGGGAGCGTTAGTCCGATGGCCGCCGCGCGAGCGCGCCCGCCGTCGCGAAACGGTGGATCCCTTCCGGCCTGTCGCCCTCAGCGTACGCGATGATCTCCCAGCCGCGCATCAACTGCGGGAGCTCGCCCGGCCGGAGGGCGTACCGTCCCCTGGCCGGGTCGTCCGGGGTCCGCACGTGCGTCTCGATGTATAGGTGACCGCCCGGCCGCAGCCACCGTCGCAGCCGCGGCAGCAGGCGGCGGCTCAGAAAGAAGGTCTGCACGATCAGATCGTAGGACTCGGCCCGAACCACGAAGTCATCCAAGTCCGCGGCGATGAGGTTCACCCGGACGCCGGCCCGCTGCGCGCGGCGCCTGAGCTCGGCCAGCCCTTCGAGCGAGATGTCGACGGCGTCCACGGTCCAGCCGTGGCGGGCAAGCAGGATGGCGTGCCGCCCCAGCCCTGCGCCGACATCGAGCGCCCTGCCGGGATCGAGCCGGCGCACCCACGCCGCGAAGAGCGGCACCGGATCCGCGTCGTGCCGGGGATCTTTCGACGCATACCGAGTGTCCCACTTTGCGCGGTCGCCCTTCACGCTGCCCGGTTTCGCCCGCGGAGATGCCGGGGTCCTTCCCCGACGGCGGCGGCGATCAGCGGTCCCGGCGGTGCCGGAGATGCTGGGTCACACCCGCCATGATGGGAATCGTCGCGAGGATGGTGCCGCCGCCAAGGAAGAACGCCCACTGAAGCCCCGCCACCGCGATCACGAAGCCCAGCACCATCGGGCTCGTGATTGACGCGACACGCTGCGCGCCTTGGCGAATACCGAATGCCACCCCCCAGAACTCCGACGCGACCGACTCCGCCATGAGGCTCATGCTCAACGGCTGTGTGATCCCCAGGCTGGCGCCCACCAACCCCGACAGCAGCACGAACGGCCAGAACCGGTGGAACAGCGGCGTCGCGCCGAGCGCGACGGCGACCAGCGCGGTCGCGCCGAGCAGCAACCACCGGTAGCCGAGCCATTCCACCGCCCGCGTCAGTGCCGAACGGACCAGCATCGAGCTGAGACTGATCGCCGCAAGGACGAACCCGATGAGGAATGTGGAGAGCCCGACGCGGTGCAGGTAGATCGGATAGAACGTCTGCTGCAGCTGCTGCGCCCAGACCATCATGAACGAGATGAACAACACACCGGCGACGCCCCGTTGGCGGACGATCGTGCCGACGAGGCGGTGCGCGGTCGCAAACGAGACGTGTCGCGAGGCCGGCGGGACGAAGCGCATCGACACGGTCGCCCAAAACGACGGCACCATCAAGATCCACACCAACGCGAACGCGGCGCGATAGCCGAAGTGACCCGCGACGTACCCGCCGAGCACCGGACCGACCACGGCCCCCGCGGAGTTCCACAGCGAATAGTAGCCGTAGTTCCTGACCCGCGTGGCCGGCGTGCTCGCCGCGGCAACGATCGCCTGGGGCGCGATGGCAAACCCGATGTTGGCGACGGACATGAGCGAGTACGCGACGGCCACCGCCCACACCGGGTGCAGCGTCGCCAGGACGATTCCCGCCAGCCCGAACAGCAGGACGGAGGCTTGCGCCACGACGACGGGGCCGCGCTGGTCCGCGAGCGCACCGGCGTGGAGCGAGATGAGGAGCGGCAGAATCCCGGAGCACCCGATGATGACGCCGACCACGCCGATGGAGGCGCCCTGCGACACAAGGTAGAGAGGGATAAACGGCACCGCAGCGTACCACGCAGCGTTCGACAGGATCTGCAGCGCGTTGTTGGCACGCAGAAGCGATTGCGGGTCCGCAACCAGCGCCCCGGCGTCGCGGCCGGGGCGCAACACCTCCGCGTCTGGTCTTCCCAACTCGGCCCTCAGGCCTCCCCCGCGATCGACGTACCCAACCCCCGGTATCGGGTTCTTCGGCGTCGCCCGCAGTACCTTGCCGGAGGCCGCGCCGCACGGAAACGAGGATCGCACCACGACGTGGGAAGACGCGGCGGCCTCGCCCGACCACGCCGACGCGGGACACCTCCCGAACGGCGCTGGGCCGGGCGACAGCCCGGCCCAGCGTGAGATGCGCATTCGACGGACGCGCCGACGCGCTAGCCTTCGGGCGGCTGCGCCGTGAACTCGAGCTCGAGCTGCGCCTGATTCTCCGCCTTCAGCACGCCGAGGATCGACGGCGGATCAAACCCGAAGTCGGTCATCAAAATCGACGTTTGCACGCTGCCGGTGAGTGTATGTCCCGTGAGCTTGATCGTGCCCGCGAACGTCTCGGGCTTGGTCACGTCTCGCACCCGAAGGGTGCCCAGAATCTGCACCGGGACCTCCTGCCCCTCCGCATACGACGCAGGCAGCCCGCGGATTGCCGTGGGCGTGAACACGGCGGTAGGGTACTTGGAGGATTCCAACCACTTACTCCGGATCGCCTCGTCGCGTCGGCCCTTGTCCGACTGGAAGGTGCTGATATCGACCGTGATCGATCCGACGCGACTGTTCGACGGGTGCGCGCGGTCGACGTAGACGTCGCCCTGGACCGCGTGCGTCGTGCCGACGGCCATGTTGAACCGTTTGCCTGTGAGGAACGTCTCCCCGACACGATACGTCACGGTGGACGGTTGCACGATGGTGAGCCGCTCGATGCCCGCGGGAGTCGTCCCCACCGGTGGCGCCGCCGCGGACGCGGGGAGCACCCCCGCGACACCGAGCCACGCGGTCAGGAGAAGTACCGCGGCTCCCGCTGCCGCGGTCCGGCGGCCCCGTCGATCGTCATCTCTCAACATGACCAGCATTCCCTCCCTGAGACAGAACCTCTCCGCGAAAGACCCACGCGCATGGCCGTGCGCTCCACCGTAGCGGCCCGGTGTCACGGTCCTATGAATGCGCCACTTGGCATCGCGCAGGCGTCGTTCGCGATCTGTGACGCGGAGTGTTACCTTATTCTCCCCAGCGCAGCGGCGCGTCTCTCGCAGGACGACGGCATCCGACACGCGCCCGCCGCCCGGCACACGGAGTAGCGACGGGGAGCGCGCGTTTGTTCCCGAACCCCGGCGCGTCGTATCCTGCCCAAAGGACTACGAAGCTGGGCCGTCAAAGTGCGCCCTGGTCCCGGGTCGTTGTCGACGCGCCGCGATCGATGACGAGACGCCCCTCCGCCGGCCCGGAAGCCTCGGACAACGCGGTCGGACCGCCCGACGCCGAGCGGGGAACTTCCTCTTCGCATCCGCATCCCGAAGGAGCGTGGCATGCAAACGGGGACGAAGCACGCAGCGGTAAGCGAGGCGACGTATCGGCGATGCGGAGCCGGGTGGCGCTGATCAGCGGCGGCAGCACCGGCCGCGGCCCGGCGTGACGGCGATGCCCAACGCGGATCTCTGCGACCTCTCCGCCTGGGAGATGGGTGCCGCGATCCGGGCGAAACAGGTGTCGCCCGTCGAGATCGTCGACGCGATCCTCGCCCGCATCGACCGGGTCAACCCGACGCTGAACGCGTACTGCACCATCGCCGCCGGGCAGGCCCGCGCCGCGGCCAGGGAGGCCGAGGCCGCGGTGATGCGCGGCGACGCGCTCGGCATCCTCCACGGGATCCCGGTGTCCGTCAAGGACCTGATCGAGACCGCCGGCATCCGGACGACCATGGGCTCGCTTGTGTTCGCGGAGTACGTTCCCGAGGAGGACGCCCCGGTGGTCGCGCGCGCAAAACGCGCCGGGGCCATCATCCTCGGAAAGACGAACACGCCCGAGTTTGGCCACAAGGCCGTGACCGACAATCGCGTGTTCGGCCCGACGCGCAATCCGTGGAGCCTCGCCCATACCTCCGGAGGATCGAGCGGCGGCGCCGCCGCGGCGGTGGCGGCCGGACTGGGGCCGCTCGCGGTCGGCACCGACGGGGGCGGATCCGTGCGGATCCCCAGTAGCTGCTGCGGCGTCTTCGGCCTGAAGCCCACGCTCGGCCGCGTCGCGCAGGCGCCCGTGTTCGGAGGGCTGGAGACGGCGTCCCACATCGGCCCGATGGCGCGGTCGGTTCGCGATGCGGCGATGCTGTTTGCGGCGATCGTCGGACCCGATCCGCGGGATCCTGGCTCCCTGCCCGCAGACGGGACGGACTACATGGCCGTCCTGCAAACCGGCGTGCGGGGGCTGCGTGTCGCGTGGACCCCAGACTGGGGATACGCCGCGGTGGATCCCGAGGTCAGGCGGATCGCCGAGGCCGGCGCCACGCGCTTTGCCGAGATCGGGTGCGGTGTGGACGAGGCCGGTCCCGAGTTTACGGACCCGGCACCGGCGTTCGAAGTCGTCTCCAGCTCGACGGCAGCCGCGCGCTGGGGTGACGCGCTTGCCACCCACCGCGGCCGGTTCGACCCGTCGTTCCTGCCGTGGATCGAAGAAGGCATGACGCGGACCGCGGTCGAGTTCGTCAGGGCGGCGAACCACCGCCGTACGCTCAACGACGCGTTCCGGCGCTTCTTCGAGCGGTTCGATCTGCTGCTCACGCCCACGCTTGCGGCTCCGCCCCTCCCCGTCGGGGTCGATGCGTACGACGAGATCGCGGGTCGACCGGTCGGCCGGCTCGGATGGCTCGCGTTCACGTTCCCCCTGAACATGGTGGGCTACCCGGCGGCCAGCGTTCCGTGCGGCCGAACCACCGCCGGGCTGCCCGTGGGGCTCCAGATCGTCGGACCTCGCCTGGCCGACGCGCTCGTGCTTCGGGCCGCGGCCGCGTTCGAGGCCGTCGCTCCTTGGGCGGCCGACCGCCCGCCGGTCGGGTAGCGGTCCATACCGCTCACGACAGGAATCGCCGCGGACTCCGGGGAAGCCAAGATTCAATCACGCACGTTTGCAACAATTCATCGCCATTGGTCGACGCGACACCGGACTGGGTCTGCAGGTGCGGCGTCCATCTTCTTGCCGCGAGCATGATCACGGGAGGGAACGCGATGACGAAGGGGTTGACGCGGCGCACCGTGTTGAAGGGACTCGGCGGAGCGGCGGTGGCGTGGGGCGCGGCGAACGCGCTCGGCGTGCGGGCCGTCGCGGCCGAGCCCGTGCACCTCAAGTTCATGGTCTGGAACTACCAGGTCCAGACCGTGCAGCAGTTCATCACCCAGTTCGAGACCGAGAACCCCGACATCAAGGTCGACACGGAAGTCATTCCCGGCAACGAGTACATCCCGAAGATCCAGCTCATGCAGAACGCCAAGACGCCGTTCGACGTGCTGTACGTGGCCGACGGTATCCTGGCGCAGTGGTCGCCGTGGCTGCAGCCGCTCGATGCCTACGACGGCGCGGGCGCGCTGAAGCAGCAGATGCTGCCGGTGGCGCTGCGCTCGATGACGTACCAGAGCAGGCTGTACGGTCTGCCGTACTTCTCGAGCTACTTCGCCCTCATCTACAACGACCGGATGCTCAAGGCCGCCGGGTTCGCCGCGCCGCCGAAGACGTACGAAGAGTGGAGCGACCAGGCGCGCGCGATCAAGAGCAAGGGATTGGCCAAGACGCCGATGCTGTGGCCGGTCAAGATCGCAGGGTGGGGCGGCATCTGGGTCGTCAATGCGATGGCGGCGTCGCGCGGAGGCCGCGTGCTGGACGACAGCTTGAACATGACACCGATCGCGCTCGCCTCGCTGCGGTGGTGGGTCTCGACGTATAAGGAGGGGCTGTCGGACCCGAACGGGATCGAGCTCGACCCGAACACGTCGGCCACAGCGTTCATGGGCGGCGACTATGCCACCATGCTGACGACCAGCTTCTTCGCCGGGCCGCAGTGGGCCAACGACAAGGACAAGTCCAAGGTGTACGGTGTGACGAAGCTCGGCCCGACCCCCGCCCTGCACCGCACCGCCGGGTTCGCGCGGCTCTACGCGATCAACGGCGCGAGCGCGCACAAGGCCGAAGCCTGGCGGTTCATGCGGTACATGGGCGGCATGAACAAGGACGGCAATTTCGTCACGCCCAAGGCGTGGGTGACCTCGGGCGCGCTGACCTGGGGATACCGAGGGGTGGAGAAGGATCCGGTGGTGGCGGCGTCGCTGCGGTCGTGGGGAGCGGACCCCGGCCAGGTCGAAGCCAACCTCGAAAACGCGGTGCCGATGAGCGGCATCGTGCCGTTCCAGGCGGTGTGGTACTCCGAGTGGGAAACCTACGCGAACGGCGTGCTGCAGGACATGCTCGTCGGGCGGACGCCGGTGGATCAGGGCGCGCAGGCGTGGTCGGCCAAGGCGAAGGAGCTGGCGGCGCGCTATAAGTGACGCGGCTCGCGGGTGACGCCGGCGGGCGACGGCCGCCCGCACGCGCGCGCATGGCGGACTGACCGAGGATGCCGGCGTCGCGGACGCAGTGGGCGCGGATGGACGTGCCCCTGCGTCTCCTGAACCTTCCCAGCCTTGTGCTGATCGCGGCGTTCACCATCGTCCCGGTGGCGTACGTCGCGTACCTGAGTACCCTCGATCTTCGGATCGGGGCGCCGGCGTCGGGCGGCTTCGCCGGCTTGGCCAACTACCGGTTCGTGCTCTCCGACGGCTCCGTGGCGACCGCGTTTCGCAACACGGTGTACTTCGCGGTGCTCTCGGTTGCCGTCGCCAACGCCGTCGGCCTCGGGATCGCCCTCCTGCTGGACACCGACGCCCCCGGGTCCGGATGGCTCGTGGTCGGCGCGGTGCTCGCCTGGGGGATCCCGGAGATCGTCAACGCCTCGATGTGGCAGTGGATCTACAATCCCACGTTCGGCTCGCTGAACGGTCTTCTGGTATCGCTGCACGTGATCGGCGGCTACCGCGCGTGGCTGAGCACACCGGCCTCGGCGATGCACGCGGTGATCTTCGCCTATTCGTGGAAGCTCGTGCCGTTCGTGGTGATCATCCTGTATGCCGCCCTGCGCTCCGTCCCCGCGGACTACTACGAATCCGCGCAGCTCGACGGCGCGGGCAGCTGGGCCCGGTTCCGCTACATCACGGTGCCGTTTATCGCCCCCGCGCTCACGGTCGCCGTCCTCTTCTGCGCCGTGTGGTCGATGCGCGCGTTCGACATCATCTACGTCCTGACGAGCGGCGGGCCCGGCGAGGCCACGACGGTGCTGAGCTACTTCACGTTCGCCAAGGCGTTCCAGTTCGGCGACCTCGGGGCCGCGGCGGCAGTGGCGTGTCTGCTCACGCTGATGACGCTCGCGATCACGTTCGGGTATTGGCGCGCGCTGCCGCAGGGGGACGGCTCGTGACCCTGCCGACGGGCGTGCACCGGTCTCGGCGCCCGCCGGTCGTGAAGCGGCTCGCGCTCGGCGTGCTGTTCGCCGCGAGCCTCTTCTATCTTCTGGCGCCACCGGCGTGGATGGTGATCTCGAGCCTGTCTCCGGACCGCGAGCTCCTCGCCCGGCCGCCGCATTGGATCCCGTCCGAGATCACGGCGGTGCACTACCGAACCCTGTTCCAACTGCGGGGCGCGGACGCCCGCGAGGCGGAGCAAAATCCGCAGATCCGCGCGTTCACTCGATCCTTTCTGAACAGCCTGACCCTCGCGTCGGTCACCGTCGTCATCTGCCTCGTGTGCGGATCGGTATCGGCGTACTCGCTGACGCGGTTTGTCCGGCCGGGCCGGAGGAACGTCATTCTGTTCTGCCTCCTCGGGACGCGCATGCTGCCGGTGATCGCCGTGCTGATCCCGATCTACATGGGGCTGCAGCGCGTCGGCCTGCTGGACACGCTGTCCGGTCTGATCCTGGCCGACGCGGGCCTGCTGCTACCGTTCGTCATCTGGATCCTCGAAGGGTTCTACCGCACGTTCCCCGTCGAACTGGAGGAGGCGGCCGCGATCGACGGATGCAGCCCGACGCACATCTTCACGCGGATCGTGCTGCCGCTGTCGTCCAACTCGCTGTTCGCGGCGGGCGCGTTCGTCTTCATCGCGGCCTGGTCCGATTTCATCGTGGCGCTCGTCTTGACGGCGACGGAGCGTGCGTGGCCCCTGTCCGTGGTGCTGGCGCAGTCATTGAACGCGATCACGAATCCGAGTTGGGGCCTGATGAACAGCGCCGGGTTGATGACGGCCGTCGTGCCGGCGCTGCTGGCGGTGATCTTCCGGGGCGCCGTGATGCGGGGATTGCTGGGCGGCGCGGTCAAAGGGTAGCCCGAGGGGAGGCAACGCATGCTCGCGGAGTTGATCACGGTGAAGACGGCGGACGGGGTCGACCTGGACGGCGCGTTGTATCGCGCCCCCGCGCCGGCCGGGCCGGGGCCCCAGATCCTCATGGTGCACGGGCTCACCTGGAACTTCTACCGCGGGCCGTCCCGGTGGCTGCCTCCGAGGCTGGCCCAGGCCGGTTACACGTGCCTGTCGCTCAACATGCGCGACCACGACCTCCAGGAGCCCAAAGACTTCGATCTCGCCCACCACGACCTCCGCGCCGGGCTGGACTTCCTGTTCGAGCACGGCGCGCACACGGCCGTGATCCTCGGGCACGGCTACGCGTGCAACAAGATCGTGCGGTATCCGGCCCTGTCGGGCGATCTCCGTATTCGCCACTGGATCCTCACCACGATGGGATCGGTCAAGCGCCACCGTCCCGACATCTGGCAGGGCGGGCTCCAGCTCGCGGCACGGATGGCCGGGCAGATCCTCGTCGTCCAGGGCGCGATCGACGCGTCGCTCGAAGGGCGCGCTCGGGCGGACGAACTGGAGGCGGCGGTCGGCGACGCCGCCGTAGAGATCGTCCAACTCGAGGGCGGCAATCACTACTTCGACGGGCGGCACGCGGAGCTGGCCGGATGCGTGGTGGAGTGGCTCCGCACCACCGCGTCCGCGGACGCCCCCAGAACACCGGATCGGTAGTGCCGCGAGACGACCGCGCCGCCGCGCGGCTCCGGTTCGGCGGCGTCTTGTGTGACTCTACTCTTCTCGGCGCGGCCGGCGAGCGGGCGCACGCGCTCTCGACAAGGAATTTGGCAACGTGGGGAGAATGGCCGGACAAACGCAACCTCGCGCTGCGACCACGGAGGGATACGAGCCCGCGCGTCTGAAACCGCGGCATCACGGCGTCAATCGGAGAGGAGAGCTGCGCATGCGGACCAGACCGGCTCTGCGTACCGCCGTCCTGCTCGCCCTGGCTTCGATCCTGACACTGAGTGTGTCCACGTTCGCGACAGCTGCTGGCTCGCCCACCGAGATCAAATGGATGGAATGGTGGGTCAACGAATGGGGTCCCGACAACTTCAACCGGCTGATCGACAACTTCCAAAAGGCCAACCCCGATATCAAGATCACCGTCGTGGACACGCCCTATCCGCAGATGTCCGGGAAATTGAACGCGGCCGCGGCCGCGGGCGAGAACTACGACGTGTTCGGCACCGAAGGCAGCTGGCTCCCGGGTCTGAAGAAGCTCGGGTACGTGGAAAACCTGGATCCGTGGCTCGCGAAGAGCAAAGCGTTCGCCGACACGCTGCTGCCGACGACGCTGCGCAAGATCAACGGCGACACGCTTTCGCTTTGCCTGTACATGATCCCCTATCAATTTGCCTACAACGTCGACCAGTTCGCGGCGGCCGGGTTGAAGCCGCCGGCCAACTGGGACCAGTTCATCGACGTGGAGAAGAAACTGCACAACCAAGGCGCCAACAAGTACGGCATGAGCATGCCGCTGTCCGACGGCGGCTTCGCGATGACGCGCTACTTCGGCTTCCGCCTGGCGCAGGAGGGCGGGCAGCTCCTTGACACGACGACGGGCAAGGTCACCTTCAACTCACCCGCGGGCGTCGCGGCGATGACCTGGTGGAAGAACTTCTACCAGATGGGGCTCGTCGTGCCGGGATCGTTCGGCGAGGACCAGGCGCGCATGCTCGAGTACGTCGCGAGCGGGCAGGTCGCGAGCATCATCGACGGCCCGTTCATCTGGTCGAAGTCCAAGCAGATCGATCCCAAGATCAAGCTGGCGTACGCGCCGGCGTGGCGCGCCAAGACCGGTGGTTACCTATGGAGCTGCAGCGGTGTGGCCATGAGCGCCAAGTCTCCGAACAAGGAAGCGGCGTGGAAGTTCCTGCAGTACCTCTACTCCCCGGCCACGGCGGTCGCCATGACCAAGGCGATCAGCCTGCCGTGGGCGACCCGCGCGGCAATGAACTCCCTCAACGGGAGCGCGGATCCGATGCTCAAGTACATCCCGCAGTTTGCGAACCAGGACGCCAAGGCGAACATCGTGCTGCCGGCGCTTCCCAACACCGGCACCCTGTTTGACCTGTTCAAGACCACGTTCCAGGACGCCGTCAGCGGCAAGAAACCGGTGAAACAGGCGCTGGACGAAGCGGCGGCCGCCTGGCAGACGTCGATCGACCAGTCCAAGTAGCGGGGCCCGGGCGCCGGGTGACGGTGGGGCGGGTGGCACGCGATGGCGGATGATCCGTCCGTGGCACGCGCGGTTGCGCCCGCCCGGCCGGCGGCGGGCCTCTCCGTCGCCGGCGCGCGCCGGCGCCTGCCGCGCTACGTCACGGGGTACCTGTTCGTCGCGCCGGTCGTGCTCTACCTGGTCGTCACCGCGATCTATCCGATCCTGACCGTCATCGCGATGGGGCTCCAGGATGTCACCGCGGGGCGGTGGCACTTCGTCGCCGCCGCCCACTACGCCTTCGTGCTGCACGATCCGATCTTCTGGAACGCCGTCTGGAACACGTCCATCTTCACCGTCGCGTCCGTGGTGCTGCAGCTCTCGTTCGGGCTGGTGTTCGCGCTGCTGCTGCACGAAACGTGGTTCAGCCGCGCGGTGCGCAACACGATGCGGGGCGCGCTCATCCTCCCGTGGGTCTTCTCCACCGCGGCGGCGGCGCTGATGTGGTCGCTGCTGTACGACCCGTACGGCCTGTTCAACTACCTCGCGGTCGGCGTGCTGCACTGGGCGCGTCCGATCGAGTTCCTCGGCGACCCCAGGATCGCGCTCGGCTCGATCATCGCCGTCAACACGTGGAAGAGCTATCCGTTCTACATGATCGCGCTGCTCGGCGCCCTCCAGACCATCCCGATGGAACTGTACGACGCCGCGAAGGTGGACGGCGCCGGCCCGTGGCAGCGGTTTCGTTCGGTCACGCTCCCCCAGTTGCGGGGCGTGCTCGTCGCGCTCTCGACGGTCGATCTGATCACCACGTTCGGGCACGTCGACCTGGTCAATATGCTGACGCAGGGCGGGCCGGGGCGCGCGACCGAGACCGTCGCGTTCTACGTGTACCGCACGGCGTTGCTGGACGGGAACCTCGCGAAGGGCGCGGCGACCAGCACCATCATGCTCGTGCTGCTCACGCTGATGACGCAAGCCTACCTGCGCGCCGTGGCGCGGCGGGAGCACCAGTCGTGGTAGTCGCGCCGGCGGTCTTCCGCCGCCGCGCCCGCGCGGCCTCCCACCAAGCGTGGCTCGTCGGGTCGACGCTGCTGTCGGCGGCGCTCATCCTCGTCCCGGTGGCGTGGATGGTGAGCGCGAGTGTGCGGCCGATCCGGGAAGTGCTCACGTATCCGCCGGTGCTGGTGCCGAAGACGGTCACGTTCGAGTACTTCGCGCGCATTCTCGCGAATCCACGATACCAGCACTTCTTCGCCAACAGCATCGCGATGTCGCTCGGCGCGCTCGCGCTGTCGCTCACGCTCGGCTCGTTCGCCGCGTACGGGTTCTCCCGGTTCAGGCTGCCCGGCGGCCAGGTCATGCTGATGGGCATCCTGAGCCTCCTGATGCTGCCGCGGGTCACGCTGATTGTGCCGTACTTCCGCCTCGCGCACGTCGTCGGACTCTACGACACGCTGCCCGGCCTGATCGTCGCGAACACGGCGTTCCTCCTCCCCGTCACCACCTGGCTCGTGAAGGGGTACTTGGACTCGATCCCGCACGAGCTCGACGAGGCCGCGATGGTGGACGGATGCACGCGCATGCAGACGCTCGGCAAGGTGGTCGCGCCGCTCGCGGTGCCCGGGCTCGTCGGCGTCGGCGCGTTCGTCTTCATCGCGGCGTGGAACGAGTACCTGCTCGCCGTGGTCCTCACCGAGACCTCCCGCTCGCAGACGCTCACGGTGGGCCTCGCGTCGTTCTTCGGCCAGTACGTGCGCGACTGGAACGGCATCATGGCGCTGTCCACGCTCGCCAGTCTGCCGCTCGTCGTCATCTTCATCTTCCTCCAGCGGTGGGTCGTTCAGGGGATCGGCAGCGGCGCGATCAAGTAGGAGGGGAACGCATGCGGATCGGGATCGCCGGCATCAGTCATGAAGCGTTGACGTTTTCGCCGGTGCCGCAGACGATGGAGGACTTTCGCGTGCTGCGGGGCCCGGAGATCCTGGGCTATCGCGGGCTCGCGGACGCCGTGCGCACGTTGGAGTTCGAACCGGTGCCGATCCTCGTGGCGCAGGCGCGGTGTCCCTCCGGCGTCGTGGAGGAGCGGACGTACCTCCGCCTCCGCGATGAGATGCTGGACCGCCTCCGGGACGCCGGCCCGCTCGACGGGATCTGCCTGGTGCTGCACGGGGCGATGCTCGTGGAGAACGTCTGGAGCGGAGAGACCGACCAGGTGCGGATGATCCGGGCGGCCTTGGGCCGCGAGGTACCGATCGCGGTCCGGCTCGACCCGCACGCGAACCTGACCGAGGAGTTCGCGAACAAAGCGGACACGTGGGCCTGCTTCCGGACGGCGCCGCACCGAGACCAGGCCGAAACGCTGCTGCGCACGCTCGGGCTCCTGACCCGGTGCGTCCGCGGGCGTCTCAGGCCGCGTCCGGTGTTCATCCGCATTCCGCTGCTGCTGCCCGGCGAGCGCTCCACGACGGACGTCGAGCCGATGCGGTCCCTGCTGGAGATGGCGCGGGAGATCGAGCGGATGCCGGGGATCCTGAACGCCGAGGTGCTGATCGGGTTTGGGTGGGCCGACACCTGGCACGCCGGCGCCAACGTCGTGGTCGTCGCCGAGGACGAGACCCACCTGCCGGAAGCCCGACGCCAGGCGCGGCGGCTGGCGCAGGCGATGTGGGACCAGCGCGAGCGTTTCACGTTCGACCAGGAGATCGCGGACTCCGCCGACGACGCGATCGATACCGCGCTGCGCGCGCCGGAGCAGACCGTGTTCATCACCGACTCCGGCGACAACCCGACGGCGGGCGCGCCCGGCGACGCGACGCACTTTCTGGCACGGCTCCTTGCGAAGAAGGTGCCCGACGCGGTCCTGGCCGGCATCCCGGACCCCGCGGCCGCGCGGGCGTGCTTCGAAGCGGGCGTCGGCGCGCAGACGACGATCGCGGTGGGCGGGAAGCTCGATTCCGTTCGCGGCGGCCCGGTGACGCTGACCGGCACGGTGGAACACCTCCACCGCGCCACCGCACCGACCGATGCGAGCCTGGCGACGTTCCGCGCAAACGGCATCCGCGTAATCATCTCCGACCACCGCTACACCTATCACGATCCGGACGACTTCCGGAAGGCCGGCATCGATCCGCTCGGACACCGGATGATCATCGTAAAGCTCGGCTATCTCATGGCCCCGCTCCGCGAGATCGCACCCAGGGAGATTCTCGCGCTCACGCCGGGATACGCGGACATGGACTTCACCCGGCTGCCGTACCGGCAGGTCACGCGGCCGATCTACCCGCTGGACACGGCGTTCACGTGGCATCCGATCATCTCGAACGTGGCCGGGTACGACGAGGACCGGCGATGATCGCATCAAGACGGCTGAGGGGGGCGTGATGGCGGACGAGGTGCGGTTCGAACTGATGCGGCCGCCCCAGATCGTCGAGGCGCGGCGGAAGTGCCCGGTCGCCTACCTCGCCGTGGGCCCCCTGGAGTGGCACGGGCCCCATCTGCCCATGGGCACGGACGCGATGGCCGCCCACCGCGTCGCGGTGGAGGTCGCGCGGCGGGTCGGGGGCGTGGTGCTTCCAGCCTACCACCTCGGCACCGAGACCGTGCGCGTCCCCGACGGACCGCAGGGCCTGCGGCCGCTCGGGTTCGAGGGGCACGAGCGGATCGTCGGCATGGACTTCCCCGGAAACTCCGTGAAGAGCCTGTATATTGAGGAAGGCACGTTCGCGGTCATCATCCGGGAGATCATCCGCCTCCTGAAGCAGGACGACTACCGCCTGATCGTGATCGTCAACGGACACGGCGCGCCGAATCACCAGCGCGCGCTGCGCCGCGTGGCCGCGGAGGAAAACGACCCACCGCGCGTGCACGTCCTGTTCGAACGGGCCGGCAGCGGACCGGCCCACCCGTCGCACGATCCGGGGCACGCCGGGCGGGGCGAGACCGCGTTCATGATGGTGGAGGCGCCCGCGAGCGTCGACCTCGGGGCGCTCCCGCCGATCGACGCGCCGCTGCGGTACCCCGACTACGGCATCGTGAACGGAGCCGCGTTCGACGGGCGCCCGACGCCGGATTTCACGGTGCCCCGCGAGGCGGACCCGCGATCGGCCACGCGCGACGAAGGGGCGGCCGCGCTCGAGCGCAACGTCGAGCGGCTGGCGGCGCAAATGCGCAAGTACATCGCCGAGTACGTGACGTGATCGGCATCTACACGATCGCGCAGACCTTCCCAGCTCGAGCGACCAGGCGGTAGACGCAGGAACGAGACGGACGCGTGCCCGTTGTACGCACGAGCGCCGACGGCCGGACGAACCGAGATCGCGCAGAGGAGCACCGCTGAACGTCCGCGCCGCCTACCCCTTGAGCGACCCGGCCATCAGCCCCCGCATGAAGTAGCGGCCGAGAATGATGTAGACGAGCAGCGGGGGGAGCGCGGCGAGGAGCGCCCCGCCCATCTGCACGTTCCATTCCACGACGTAACTGCCCGCCAGATTGTTGAGCGCAACCGTAATCGGTTGGACCTCGGGGTTGCTCGTCACTGTCACGCCGAACAGGAAGTCGTTCCAGATCGACGTGACCTGCCAGATCGCGGCCACGACGAACGCGGGTGCCGATAGCGGGACGATCACCCGGCGGTAGATTCCCCAGATCCCGGCGCCGTCGATCTCCGCCGCTTCGATCAGGTCCGTCGGCACGCTGGCGTAGTAGTTGCGGAAGATCAGCGTCGTGATCGGGATCCCGTAGACGACGTGGACGAAGACCAACCCCTCGAGCGTCCCGTACAGGTGGAGCCGCTGGAGCACCTGCACGAGCGGGATGAGGATGCTCTGATACGGGATGAACATCCCGAACAGGATCGCCGGGAACACCACGTCGGCCCCGCGGAACCGCCACTTCGCCAGCACGTACCCGTTCAGCGAGCCGAGGAGGGACGAGAGGATCGTCGCGGGGACTGTGAGTTTCACACTGTTGAGGAAGTTGGTGCCGAGGCCCCGGAGGCCGTGGGCGGGGTCTCCCAGCCACGCCCGCGCGAAGCTGCTGAAATACAGGCCGGTCGGCAGCGCCCACATGTGCGCCAGGCTGACCTCGGCGAAACTCTTCATCGAGGTCACGACGAGCACGTACACGGGCATGAGGTACAGGACGCCGGCCGCGATGAGCAGCGCGTAGACGACCCCGCTGGCCCGCGCGCGCCTGGCGCTCACCGCTCGACCTCCGTCCGCGTGCTGTACACCAGGTACGGCACGGTCAGCACGGCGACGAGGACCAGCAGGACCTCGGCGATCCCCGCCCCCTGCGCGAAGTGGTTCCCTCGGAACGTCGTGTCGAACATGAAGAACGCGGGCACGTCGCTGCTGAACCCGGGCCCGGGTCCGGTCATCGCGACGACGAGGTCGAAGATCTTGAGCGAGATGTGCCCGAGGATGATGACGGCGCTGAGCGTGACCGGTTGCAGCAGGGGCACGATCACGCGGCGGAAGATCTGTCCCTCGCTGGCCCCGTCCACGCGCGCCGCTTCGCGGAGCTCGTCCGGGATGCCGCGCAGCCCGGCGAGATAGAGCGCCATCGTGTACCCCGACATCTGCCACGTCGCGGCGATCGCGACCGCCAGGATGCCGATGTGGGGGTCCGTGTACCAGCCGGTGCGCAGGACGCCGAGATGCAACCACTCCAACAGCTGGTTGATCCCGACGCTGCCGACCTGGGAGCTGCCCGGGTTGAGCAACCACCGCCACACCACGCCGGTCACGATGAACGAGATCGCCAGCGGCGCGAGGTAGATCGTCCGGAACACGGCCTCCGCGCGGAACGCCCGCTCCAACAGGACCGCAAGCCCGAAGCCGATCGCAAGACACGCGGCAAGGAAGACCACCGTGAACTTCGCGGTGTTGACGATGTCGATCCGGAAGCGTAAGTTCTCAAACAGATCGAGATAGTTGCGCCAGCCGACCCACGCGTAGTCCGGCAGCACGTCGTTCCACCGGGTCAGCGACACGAACCCGGTCCACGCGACGAAGCCGTAGATGAAAACAGCCACGGCGATGATCGACGGTGCGATCATCGCCGCGGCGCCGAGCCGGTCCCACGTCCGGCCCCGCCGGGCGGCCCGCCTCCGTCGAGGAGGCGCGGGCCGCCCGGGTGGAGGGGCCGACGCGGGGCGCAGATCCGATCCGGGCGATCCGGTTACTTGCACACGCCGGCGTCGGCGCACGCCTTCTGAAGGGTTTTTTGCGTCGCCGCGATGTCGCCGGACGTGACGAACAAGCCGATCGCGTCAATGTACTCGGTCGACCACCCCTCGCTCGCCGCCGCCCCGTGAATGACGCTCGGGACGATCGTGTTGGTCGGCCACTGCTGCATCGCCCACTGCTGATACGGGCTGAACGCCGCCGGCGAGCAGTCCGTCCGCGCGCAGATCGAGCCCTTCGGCGGGTTGAACGTCTGCTGGCCGGTGTGCGAGCCGAGCAGGGTGAGCCACGCCATCACCGCGGCGCGGTCCTTCGCGCCCTTCGGCAGGCCGAAGCTGTCGGAGAGCGTGTCGTAGATCCGCTGGTTGCCGGGCGCGGGCACCCACCCGTAGTCCGAGAAGTTCTTGGACGTGAACCACCCGGCTTCCCAGTCGCCCATGATCTGCATGCCGCCCTTGCCGCTCTGGATGTACTGCGCCGCTTCGTCCCAGGTCAGCGCGGCGTGGTCGCTGTTCGCGTAGGTGAGCATCCGCTTGAACGTCTGCAGCGCCTTGGCGACGCCGGCGCCGGTCCAGGGGGTCTTCCCCGTCCACAACCCCTTGTACGCGTCCGGTCCGAGCGTCCCGATCAGGACGGTCTCGAACGCGTGACCGGACTCCCACCCTTCCTTATCGCCGAGCACGAACGCCGAGATGCCCTTGGCCTTGAGCGCGTCCGCGTCCTTGAAGAACTGGTCGAACGTCGTGGGTGGCTGCAGCCCCGCGCTCGCGAACACTTTCTTGTTGTACCAGAGCAGGTTCGCGCGGTGAATGTCTACCGGCACCGACCAGATCTGGCCCTGGTACGACAGGATGTCGATGAGACCGTGCGGCATCACCTTCTGCCAACCCTGCGAGGCGAAGAGGGTCGTCAGCGGTTCCATCTTTCCAGCTTTGACCCAAGTGTCGATCAGCTCGTGGCCGGCGTGGACCTGGAACGAGTCCGGCGGGTCCCCGCCGAGCATCCGCGTCTTCAGCACGGCCTTCGCATTCGTGCCGGCGCCGCCCGCGACCGTCGCGTTCACGATCTTTACGTTCGGATACTGCTTCTGGTAGACGTTGTAGAGCGCTTGCAGGGCGTCGGCCTCTCCGCCGGCCGTCCACCACGAGAAGATCTCGAGCTTGCCGGAGACGGTCGCGGCGGACGCGGCCGCGAAGCCCCCAAAGGCGAGGGCCGCCACGACGATCCCGGCCAGCACCATCACGCGCGGGCCACGAGCTCTCATATCGCGCCTCCTCTAGCATGTGCTGCGCCGCTTGGGCGACGCCGTTTCCACCTGAGGCTGTTCTCGGAGTTACGTGCAACTCCTCCGGGCGGAATATTTCTACTCTACGTTGCATCGCAGCGGTTCGTCTTCGGCGGCTGACTTCAGTGCGACGTAGCGCACCGGACGGCAAGCCGCAAGTGAATCCGCACCGCGGGAAAATTTCCGCTGCCCAGCGAACTCGCGCCGCCATCGCTTGTCTCTTTTCGAACCGCGGCTGACACCGGTCGAGTCGCCGACCAGCCCACGATCGGTCTCGATGGTAGACAGACGCGGCCTCTCGTCGTTCGTTCAGGTAGGGGAAACGGCACTCGCATTGGATGCAAACGGCGCTTGAAGATGCGCTTGAGGAGCATCCGCGTCTTCGCGAAGGCTCCTACCTGCTCGTCTCGCGACGCGCACAACCAAAACCCCCCCAACCCGCACTAACCATCAATAGGTTATTGACAAGTTATGGATGTTGCATTAGTCTATAACCCGTAACCACTGATTCGTGGGTTATCCCGCGTTCGGCAGTCCTCGCAGGTTCGCGAGCGTGATCCACGCGTCCGGAGAAGTGGAGGTCCGTGTGTCATGATGGCACATCGGCAATCATCGACAGCCACGATCGTGCTCGTCCTCCTCACCGTCTATGCGTTGTGGGGCTCGAGTTTCGCCGCCATCAAGATCGCAATGGAGGCGATGCCTCCGTTTGCGCTGCTGGCGATCCGCTGGATCGTCGCGGGCGCGCTCCTGTACGCATGGTCCTCCTGGAGAGAAGCGCGCAGCGGAGAGCATCTTGAGTGGCGCCACTGGCGAAGCGCCTTCTTCATCGGCGGGGCCGTCATCGTGGGAGGCATCGGCGGGGTGGCGTTCGCCGAGCAGTCGCTGCCGTCGGGCACCGCCGCGCTTCTGGTCTCGACGTCGCCGGCGTGGGCGTTGTTGATCAGCTACGGAGTGTGGCGAGAGCGCATCGCGTGGCCCACGGCGATCGGGCTCGTCATCGGTCTTGGCGGCCTTGCCTTGCTCGTGCATCCAACGCACGCGGATCACTTCAGCCCGATCGGCGTGACCGTGGGCGTCGCGGCGGCGATTTCGTGGGCGGTCGGCTCGGTGTACACGCCCAGAGTCGCGCTCCCACGGAGTCCCGCCCTCTCCGCGAGCATGCAAATGCTTGCCGCCGGAGTCATCCTGCTCGCGGCCGCGCTCACCACCGGCGAGATTCGGCGCGTCCACTGGACCTGGGACGCGGGACTGGCCCTCGTCTATCTCACGATGTTCAGCAGCCTGATCGGCTTCATTGCCTACACGTGGCTCCTGTCCGAACTCCCGATCACAATCTCGTCGACCGTCGCGTACGTCGCCCCGGTGGTCGCGGTCTTCGTGGGCTGGCAGATGCTCCATGAACGCGTCACACCCAGCACGCTCCTGGCGACCGGGATCGTCTTGCTGGGAGTGGCGTTGATGATGGTCACCCGCACGAGGAGCCGGCCGCAGCGGTCGGGGAACGCGGCGCCGAGCCTCCCGCCGCTGCAATCGGTCACCGAGATGGACGCGTTGTACTGCGACTGCCCGTAACCTGCTCGAGACGCCGAACGCGCGATGATCGTCCGGGAGTCGGCGCGTCTACCGAAGCGCCGCGCCGACCCCCAACAGTCCGACGAGCACGAGAAACCCGAGCACCATCGTTTCGAAGCCGCGGTCGGACAGTCGTCCGACGAGCGCGACCCCGATCAGGAACCCCAGCGCCAGGACCGGCAGCAGTCTCACCGAGAGCGCGACCGTCGACATGCTGATCGTCCCGCCGAGCGCCAATAACATCAGGCTCGTCGCGGTCGCCAGCAACACGTAGACGACCATGTTGGCGCGAAAGCGGTCTCTCGGGAGACCTCGCGCCACGAGGTAGAGTGCAACGGGCGGACCGTTCAGGCTGGTGCTCGTCGACAAGAGGCCGCTCAGGAAGCCGACGGCGATCGTGTCGAGCAGGGTACCGCGGAGGCGTGGCCGGAACCGCGTGAGCATCACGATCGCAAACGCCGCGGTTAGCGCCGCGATCGCCACCCGTAGCGTCTGCGGGCGTCCCCACAGGAGCAGCGCAACGCCGATCGGCATGCCGGCCAGACTCGAGAGAAACAGCGGCCGGATCACGGACCACTCGACCTCCCGCCGAATCTCGGGCCGGAGCGCGAGCAGGCCGCTCGCGCAGACCCCGAGCAGCAGGGTCAGCACGACGACGAGCCGCGGCGGGTAGACAAACGTCAGCAGCGGCGCGCTGACCAGGTTGAACCCGAACCCCGTCGCGGCGGCGGCCGCCGCCGACAGG
>Ga0070735_10000179_pt1 | contig 76444 bp, 68 predicted proteins | sample Coa_R1_FD_66443 | JGI IMG/M metagenome (GOLD analysis project Ga0070735, IMG submission 66443) | Surface soil microbial communities from Centralia Pennsylvania, which are recovering from an underground coalmine fire - Coalmine... | ecosystem: Environmental > Terrestrial > Soil > Unclassified ...
GAGACCGGGCGGCGGCGCATCGGGCGCGAGCGTCGGCCCCGACGTCGGCACGGAACTATCCGCGCGAGCGATCGACGATGTGCCGGCAAGCGATGCGGCGACGATGAGGGTGAGTAGAGATAGCAAGAATGGCGCCGGCTTCATAGTGAGCCTCTCGCGTAGACTACCGACCTCAATTGCCGGGACGCTGGAACGGCAAGGTCGGTGCCATGCGTTCATCTAAACGAGCGCATACCGCACTCCATCAACCTACAGGAGCACGTCTGGCATGACTTCACTTTGGCGCGTCGCCGCGGTCGCCCTCTGCTTTGCGGTCGCGAGCGTCATCACGTCGGTCGGCGGGCACGGTGCCCTTTCCGACATGGCGTTAGCGCGTCCGCATCGGAGTCCGCAGCCGAGCCCCAGCCCAAGTCCGAGTCCCACAGCGCCGCCCACCCCATCCTTCGCACTCGATCAGATTCCCACCGGCACGTGGTTGATGATCTTGCAGCCTGCGGGTTATCCGATCTATTCCAATATGACGCTCAAGGACGACGGCACGACCGTGACCGGCACGTGGGCGTACGATCCGAAAACGACGTACGCACTGAGCGGCACGCGAGACGGATCGCACATCAAACTCGCGTTGAGACTGCCCACGCGGTCCGCCACGGATCAGGTCGGCACGATGGACATAACGATCGATACGTACGCCGACATGTTCGGCTCGGTCAGCATCGGACCGATCACCGACATGCCTTTCACGGCCGCGCAGCATTCGCGCGTGCCGCCGCCTGTCGACAGCACCCCGGCGCCCGACGACTCTCCCTACCCGCCGCAATAGCGACTCACCGCACCGATAAAACAGAGTGCGGACCTTTACGGGTCCGCCCTCTCATGTGGGGCGGACCTTTATGGTCCGCCTATTCACCCTGGTCTAGTGGAGCGGCGCCAACATGACGGATTTCGCGCCGAGTGCTTGCGCAACATCGAAGAACGCCTGGTTGCTGACCGTGTGATAGTCGAGGTCAGCTTTCTTTCCAAGACCGGGCGCCTTGTCGATGTCATTCATCACTTGAACGTGGATCTTGTGGCTCACGGCCTTATCCAGCAGCAGTTCGATCTGGAACGTGCCGTCTTTCGCGGTGCCGGCCGTCACGAGCGTCGTCGCGAGCAGCTTGCCGGTCATCTTCGGATCTGCCGCCGGAAGTTTGATGCCCGCCGCCGTCGCGATCTTCAACGAATCGTTGACGGCGAAGTCAAACGTCTTCAGCCACGAATTCACTTCGCTCGCGCCATACTGCTTCGTGAGTTTCGCCACTTCCGCTTTCACTGTCGGCGCGCCGACCATCGCAGTCAACGCCGTCGCGGTCGAGTATTTCGCTGGCCCGCCGCCCGCCATGACGAGTGCGGCCGTGACATTGAGCGCCGGCGCTCCGTTGTAGACCGGTCCGCCGAAACGGCCGTGCATCTCGCCGCCCACCCTGGTGTCTTTACCCATGTCGCCCGGCGCCATTGCCGATCCCGACATCGCGCCGCCTCCGGCCATCGCGCCGGTGGCCGCGGGCGCTACTGTCGCTGCAGACTGACTGTTATCCGAGCTAGAGCTCCCCGAAGAGCCGCAAGCCGCCATGCTCGTCATGAGGGCCGCCGCCAGCCCGAGGCCGGCCATTCCGCGAACGAGGTTCATTGAAACGTATCTCCTTCTGCAAAAACGTATTCAGATGTCTGGCAAGCAAGCGCATGCCGATTCCGTCAAGACGCTATCATAGCCATACCCACTGGATGCGAACTCGTACGTCCTCCAGCGTTGTATGGCAGGGCCACGCCGTCTCTCTCGTTGCGGTCTGGCGCGTTCTAATCCTGTTTCGTCCCGCCGAGCGGGTTATCTCGTTTTAGTAATCCGGGCACGGCGATGTGCCCTTCCAATCCGAACAGAGCCTCGTCACAATCGAAGTTGGCACACCGCTCTTCATAAGAGTGCTCTTCGCTCCGTTGCCCTTCACGCCGAGAGCACCTTCGCTACCCCCATGTGCGATTTGCTTCCACGATTCGCCAGAAACGCGCTTGAATGCTAAGTAACCGTGGCCTTCAGGATTCCAGTGCCATTGCAGCAACGCGTAGTCACCGACGACGTGCGTCTCATCTACTAGCATGCTTGCGTCGCGTTGGTGAACCGCTTTCGTCACAGCCGCGATGTCCGCCGTTGACCCGGCGTCTGCAGCCGCGTTCAACCCGGCGCCGATCACGGAACCCAGCGTGATAAGTAGGACGAATATCGACTTCATTGATGCTCCTTGAGATAAAGAAACTTGCACTAGGATTGGTGCAGCTTCGGCAGGTCGTACGTCAAAGCTGCGCGGTCCCAACCTGCGACCTTGAAGCATTGAAGATAGATCGAATCGAGAAACGTTGTCAACGCGGCGGCCGGGTCTTTCGACCGGCGCACCTCGTCGTAGGCAAGCACCCACTCGTGAAGCTGGCCGGACCAAGCTGATCCCTTCGGCTCGAGAGTGGTCGCTTCCGCACCTTTCGGCTCCGGATAGATGTAGCCATAAAAGAGCGGGCCGTTCTGTTCATCCCCAAGATAGAGGCCGACATTCATCAACTCTGCATCGAGATCGTACTTCATGATATAGCCGCGATCGGTAGGCGCCGCGACGCGTTTTCCGTTGAATAGGATCAGCGCGAGATCGAACGCTCCCCACCACAACTGAACGCCGGAGCGGCCGAAGAAGCGGCTCCGCCAGCGATCGAAAATGCCCGCAATGGCCGTGCAAGTCTGGAACCAACGCTGCACCGCTGCCGGATCGTAATCGCGCGACCGTCGATCCGTGTGAAGCGGCGTCGTGTCCGGAATTTCTTGTGGAACGGGCGAGATAGAACAGGGTATGTCGAGCTTGTCGAGCGCGCCGGAGAGATCCGCGTAGACTTCGGCGACCGTGCGAACGGGCAGAAACGGGATTTTTTGAGAACGGCCGTCGCTCTTGAAAATCGAGATGCTCGAGTCAAAGACGTCCAGCAGGCCTTCGATGGAGGCATCTCGGCAAGGGACGGAGCCCGTCGTCAGCCCGCGTGGAGTGAGATAGAGCGGAGTGAACATCCAGTTCGGTTGGGGTGGTGAGAGCGCGAGACGTATTTTACCCAGCATTTGCGAGTAGAGATGCAAGGATTGCTTCGTCGCCGACCATCGCGACACGTCAAGGGCGTGCCACGGACCAGCAGCGTTATTTTTTTCGTCATCGACAGTCATAGAGCGAGCAAACCCTCTTCAACGAAAAGGCCCATGGATGATCGTCCATGGGCCCACGGATTATTACGACAAAGCTGCTTCTACACCGGCCGCTTCGACGGGCCGGATACTGCGCGCACGATCAGCAAGAGGATGACGCTGCCGATAAATGCGACGATGATGCTCCCGAGGTTGAAGCCCGTGACACCGGCGTGCCCGAAAAACCCGAATACCCATCCGCCGATGATCGCGCCGATGATGCCGATGATCAGATCGCCGATCAGCCCTCCGGGGCCTTCGCCCTTGACGACCATCCGCCCGAGCCACCCGCCGATTATACCGACGATGATCCAGGATAACCAACTCATACGTTCTCTCCTCACAATCTCAGTAGCGCGCGGCACTTCGATTGGCGCCGCGAAAGTGAGAACGTTCTTGGGGCGCACTACGGGTCCTATGCCGGCCCAAGGGCTACAGGACAGCTTTCGGACCGGGTTTAAGGCCGAGAGGCCCCTGACAACGGCGAACATACGATTGCCCTGAGCACGAATTGGAGGTTATCTATGTTGAGGTTTCTTGCTGTCGCGATATATGCCGGCATTCTTTCAATTCCCTTAGCCGCGGCCGCTGCGGATTTTTCCGGAACGTGGTCGGTTGCCGGCACGCTTTCGACGCCGAGCGGTTCTATGAACATCTCGCCCGTCTGCAAGCTCAAGCAAGATTCCGAGAACAGGATCAGCGGCTCGTGCACGGGTCCCAGCTACCTTGGATCGGCGGACGGCGCAGTCGACGGCAACACCATCGTGTGGCACTGGGATGGCGTCGCAAAACACGACGGCGCGGTTCCCAATGTAAAGGCGACGTTCAAAGGAACGCTCGGATCGGATGGGATCATACGAGGGACGTGGACGGACACGCTGGTTCCGGAAGGTGCGTCAGGCATTTTTACTGCACTGAAAACAAAATAGCAACGCCGGACGGCGATCCCGTAGAGCACACGCGCAGACGCTCGCTCTGAAAAGAGTTGAGCGTTTTTCTTTGAATCCGTCTTCGTCTCTGGAAGCTCAAGGAGATTTTTCGCGTGAAGATCATCAGGAAATACAGGCCGGGTGAAATGTGCTGGACCGACCTTGGAACGCCGGACTTCGCGGGTGCCAAGAAGTTCTATCGGGCCATCTTCGGCTGGACGGCGAAGGATCTTCCAATGGGACCCGGCTTCGACTATGCAATGATGCGCGTTAAAGGCAAGAAGGTGTGCGTGCTCTACGGGATGCCCGAAGATCAGCGCGCGGCCAAGGTCACCCCTTTGTGGCTTCCATACGTTTCGGTCGCGAACGTCGCCGCAACCGTGAAAAAGGCGCGCGCCGCCGGCGGCAAGATCATCGTGCAACCGAGAGACGTCAAAGAAGGCAGCATGGCGGTCATCAAAGATCCGGCGGGTGCCGCGATCGGGCTGTGGCAAGCCGGATCGCACGCAGGCGCGACGATAAGCAAAACCCCCGGTGCCGTCTGTTGGCATGACTTGAATACGCCGAAAGCCGGCATCGCTGCCAAGTTCTATGCAAAGGTCTTTGGCTGGAAATGGTCAGCCAAAGACGTCAGCGGAAAGAAGTACACGACGTTTCAGCTCGGCAAGCAGTCCGCATGCGGCATGTGGCCGATCCCGATGAAGGGTCTGCCGCCGAGCTGGGTCACGCATTGGCAGGTGACCGATTGCGCGAAACTCGTCACAAAGGTCAAGCGGCTCGGCGGGCGCGTCGTGATGGGCGCGACTGCGGTGCCGGGCGTCTGCCGCTTCGCTATCCTGAAAGACCCAAAGGGCGCGGTGTTTGGAATCTTAGAACCCGTACCGTAGGCGGTTACACGACACATGACCGGAGCGAGTTCGAACCGGACGTTGCTGAGATGGCTTCTCGTCTGCGCTGCTGCGTGGACGGCGTTTCCGATCTTGATCTCGATTTACGTCTATATGGAAGCTCTGTACGACGGGCGCCACCCTGCGTTCTTACCGGAGTTTGTGGGATCGCTCGGTCAGATGTACACGCTCGGAGTATTTTCGCCGATTCTCATCTACGTGGCGCACGCGTTTCCGCCGACGCGGCGTCCGTTGATTCTCACGCTTGCCGTATATCTAGCCTCGCTCATCGGCGTGTGGGCCTTAGGTCTGCCGGCGTTCGCCCTCGTGAGCAACTACTTTCTCAACAGGCCCTTCACCATTTCATCGACGCTGCAAGAAGGCTTTTTCGTCTTTCTCCTCTACGCGGTCGTGCTGACGATCCTCCTCGCGATAACACAGGTACAGGTCGTCAACGAACGCATCGAGCGCGCGTTGCGTCTCGAAGCCGATCTCTCTCGCCTACGCGTCGAGGCGCTCCAACGCCAGCTCCATCCGCACTTCATCTTCAACACCCTGAACGCCGTCAGCGCCGTCATGCACACCGACGTCAACGTCGCGGAAGAGATGATCGCCGCGCTGGCCGATCTACTGCGCACGGCGATGGGCAAATCGAATAGTCCCACGGTTCCGCTCCGCGAGGAGCTGAATCTGCTCGACCGCTACGCGCTTATCATGAAGCTTCGCTACGGCGAGCGCCTCGTCGTGCACATTTCGGCCGAACCGCGTGCCCTCGAGATTCCCTTCCCCACGTTCACGCTGCAACCGCTGGTCGAAAACGCGATCGTGCACGGCTTGGAGAAGACGAACGGCGGAATCACGGTTGAGGTAGCGTGCCGGCTCGACGCAGCGATGCTTGAGATAGAGATCAGCGACGATGGCACGACGACCGATCCGGTCGCGCTGCCGGAGGGCGTCGGAATCGGAAACACGCGCGCGCGGCTCGCTGAGCTCTACGGGCAGCGCGCAAGCCTTTCGATTGCCCCGCGTCACGCGTGTGGCATGCGCCTCACGTTAGCGATACCGGTCGCGCCGGCGATATGACGCGGGTGCTCATCGTCGACGACGAGCAAAGCGCGCGACTGCGATTGCGGCAGCTCGTCGCGCGCTACGAAGACCTGACGATCGTCGGAGAATGCGATACCGCGCAATCCGCGCGCGTGGAGATCGTGCGCCTCGCGCCCGACATCGTCTTCTTGGATATTCAGATGCCGGGCGGATCGCCCATCGAAATGCTTCGAGCGCAGACCTCGCAGCGAGGTAAGCCGGCGGTCATCTTCGTCACGGCACACAGCACGTTTGGCGTCGACGCTTTCGATGTCGGTGCAGCGGACTATTTGCTCAAACCGTTCACGGCGTCGCGATTTGCCAAGGCCCTGAGTCGCGCGCGCGAACGGCTCGCGAGCGGATCCGCCGAGCGGCTCGCGGTGCGTCAGACGGATGGGCGGACCGTCTCGCTTGTGCCGTCGGAGATCTTGTGGATCGAGGCGCAAGGCAACAATCTAACGCTGCACTTGCGCACGACGACTATGAAGCTGCGCTCGACGATGGCGAGTTTTTGCGAGCGGGTGCGCGACCGCGGATTCACGCGCATTCATCGCTCTTACGCGGTGAACGATTCACTCGTGCGGGAGTTGGAACCATGGTCTCACGGCGAATACGTGGTGATCATGGAAGACGGAACGCGGCTCAACTCGAGCCGCACGTTTCGGGAAAACGTGAACACACTGCTCGAACCTGAATAGCGCAGCGTTTTATCCCGCAATGCGTCCCTGTCGTCACGGGGACCGTTGCGGCGCACGCTGAGCCTACCGTAAGATACAGGCGATGAAGAGCGCGCTTCTCACCGTCTTGACCGTCCTTATCATATGCTCGGGTACCAGTATCACGAAAGCGGCAGCACCGTCAAAAACGTATCTCGCTGTGATGACGGATCACGCGCTCGGCTCGGACACCTCGCTCTCCGACTCGGATTGGACCCGCGGAATCATCACGGACGGAACGCGTCCATTCGAAGACATCACGACGCGAATGGCCGCTCCGCTGGGCACGGCGGCGTACTTGCTCCACGATGAGCGGAATCTCTACGTTGCGTTCAAGGTGCAGCAGCCTGACGTCCCGATCGTCGCGAACCAGACGACCAATAACGTCGGGTTCGGGCTCGATGATTTCGTCGGCATCGGCATCGACACGAGCGGCAACGCATCGACGGTCTACTATTTCGAAACGACGCCCCGCGGAACGCGCTACCAGCAAGCCAGCGAAAGCACGCGGTACTCGCCCGTGTGGCGCGCGGCTGCGCGGGTCGAAAAAGGTGCGTGGATCGCCGTGATGACGATCCCGCTCGACGCGCTTCATCGCGGAGCGGGATCGACGCAGACGTGGCGTTTCAACTTCGTGCGCGGTGTTGCGGCGAGCGGCGAGCACTACACCTGGGCCTTCGATGGGACTATGCAAGATGCGGCGATTCCTCAGTGGCCGCAATTCAGCGACGCGCAATTCTGGCCGCGCATTTCGGGCATCGCGGGAAACGGATATTCGGGGCGAAGTCTTCGCGAGCGCGCGCGTGCGGACGTCTATGCGCTCGCGAGCGCGGGCGGCGATCGAAGTCTCTTCGCGCAGGCGAACGGCACGTTTGCATCGGAACAGGTCCGATCGCTTGGAGCTGATCTTAGCTACGCATTGACCGACACGATTCATTTCGTCGCGACCGCCGATCCGGATTTCTCAAACGTTGAAGTCGATCAGCAGACGATCGCGCCCCAGGAATTCAAACGGCCGCTTGTGGAGTACCGTCCGTTTTTCGCGCAGGGCGCGACGTTTCTCACTCCGGTCTCGCCTTCGGCGGGCGTGGCGCAGCCCAACAATGAGATCTTCTATTCGCCGTCGATCGGACCGTTCGACCGCGGGATGAAGCTCGAGGGGTCGTTCGGCGATCAATCGTTCGGTGTTCTCTCGTTTCGGGGGTACGACCAGACGTCCGTCAACGAGTTCGACGATATCGCATACGGCTACACTCATGCGTTGCCCGACCAAACCTTCTCCTATTGGAGCGACGGCGTCGTCGCCCACCATAGCGTGGCCGGCGGCGATGCGACGGCCGAGGTGGGCACGCAATTCCACAATCTGCGCAGCGGGTGGAACGGCGGTATCGACGAGGGGTTCGAAAGCGGGTCGTGGGTGCCCGATCCCGGCTCGGCGCGGGCCCTCAGCTTTTGGCAAGACATATTGAAACCCAATCACAACTTCTTCATGGACTACATAGACGTGACGCCGAACTACGATCCGATCGATGGCTTCACGTCTATTTCGGATACGAGGGGCTTCGCGTTTAATCCGAATTTCAGCGGCAGTACGCCGGGGTTGAAGAGCTATCAACTGTCTTTGGCATGGGATCGCTTCTTCGATGAGTCCGGTGCGGTGCATCAAGAGGACGCGGTCGCGACTTTCAAGGCTTCGTTGAAGGACCAGCTTAGCATTTCGATTGGGCCGCACGACGGCGACCTGCGCGATTATTCGACGCAAGCGCCCGGACCGCTCGGCTGCGGGGATGCATCGCTTGTTCGCACGACCTACTCCGGATTTCCGAACTACTATTGCGGTCGCACGGATCGATTCAACCAGTTTGCCGCGAGTCTGGGCTACCGCGACCGAACGCAGTCGCCGGTCGATTTCAACTATTCGGAAGGACCATTCGGCGGAACGTTTCTTCAGCAGTATTCGCTCTCGGCGTCGCGGCCGCTCGGCTCGCGATTCTCGATCGCGACGCAGTTTGCGGGTACCTATGGACGAACGATATCCGACGGTACGTTGAACTCGCAATGGCTTCGCCTGATCTCCCTCGGCGACAATCTTGGGCCGGAGTCAAATGTCGCGCTGGAGCTGCGATCGATCACCGGCGGCGTCAACGGATTGACGACCGTTCCCGGCGTCAACCTCGCCGTGAGCTATCACGACAAGTTCGTCAACGGCGACGAGCTTTACGTCGCGTACGGCACGCCCGCCGCGACGCAGACGCTGAGCCGCTTCATCTTCAAGTATATTCTTCACGCGGGTATTCAAAACTAAACTGCAAAGTCTCGCATCGGTGCGGCGACGACGTCAGGGCAGCCTGCGCCGGCGTGTGTTACGTTTGCGGCGCTCGCCGCGGCGAACGCGCCGGAAAACGGATCGCGGGCGGCGGAACTTTGTGATCGAAGCCGTACGGCAGAGCTGACGGCGCCAGACGAGGCGAATCGTTGCCCAGCGGCTTTGCAACGATTCGGTAGGTGAATGCAATCGACGATCGGCCGCCCTGCAGCTCGCGCACGATGAAACCGGACGCGTCGCGTCGCGCCACGTACAGACCGCGGCAATCGCCTTCCGGGGTCAGCGTGACGAAATATCTCGTCGTGGTATCCATCGCTGCCGCAAATCGCGGATCGAGAGGGATGTCTGCGACGCCTCCGTCGAGTTGCGCCTCACCGAAATCCTCTAGACTCGGCTGTGCGGCTTGCGGCGCGTAGGTATCGACGCGCGTGCCGGCCGATGTCTGCTGCGCGACTTTCGAGGCGCCCGTCGTGATGAATATTCTCGCGTATATCGATCCGCTGTCGCCCATTTGGATCGTGTACTTTCCGGCTGTCGTGCTGTAACCTTGATACAGCCAGACCACGCCCGAAGCATCGGACGCCAAAATATTCGGCCCCGAGAACGTGCCGTCTTGCGTCGAACTCACGCCATTATTGGTTGCATCCAGGCCGTATGATTGGAGACCATCGTTGAACGTGGTTGCCGACGTAAACGTAACCGGACTTGAGCCGTAGCTCCCGATAGAGTTCACGAATATGGAACCGGGGACTTCTACCGCGCCGCCTGAGAGGACCTGGAAGATCGTGCCGTTTCCAGTTTTCGCTGCGAACATCGGCGTATTGTTCCCTGCGTACGCCGTGACGGTTACACTTCCGGTCGCGTATCCAGGCCTCGTGTCGCCGAACTGGGCTCCGCCGTTCGTATCCACCGAAAAAACAGGACTGGTATAGTCGAGCCCCTCGAAGAGGATTGCCCCCGTATTGTTGTTATCGAGGGTCTTTGCCAAAAAGCCGATGCCGCCGGTGGCATTGGGCGTAGAACCCATCACGCCGATCGCGCCTGATCCCATCACGCCGGTGCCGTTGGTCGACGTGCCGCTGACGCCGAAGTTGAACAATCCGGCTCCGCTCGCGGTTTGGAGATCCTCTCCGAGCAGCGCGCTGCGCCCGTTCAAAGAAGTAGACCCGGTGGCTTTGGTCGTGGCGATCAACCCATTTCCTCTGCTGCTCGAGCTCTTCACTCCCGGACCCGACGAGGTGTTGTTTTCGCCGAGGCACGGATTCGTCGAGATGCAAGAGGCGTCGGCGCTCGCACCCCCGTCGGCGCGTGCGGCTTGAGTCTTGGCATACAATCCGACACTGACAAGCAGCCCAAACGCCATCAAGATCGCGGCGATACCGGTCTTCTTGCTCATGACCATCTCCCCAATGTCCAACGATGCCGTGCTCCGAACAAGTACGTCTTTGATGTATTATACTTGGCGCGCCCCGTGCGCCGTCAATCCGTCCGTTCGTCCTAAGCGGTGCTCGCAAGCACGCGCGACCACTGGACCTACCCCTGAAGTTCCCGGACGCGAGCCCGCCACTTGATCAGACCGTCGTGGCCGCCTCGATCGGTGAACCACTTCACCGCAAGTGTGTTCAAATATTCGAAGTTCTCCCACATCCGCGGATTCATGCCGACGCGCTGCATCTCGATGACCTCGCGCAGGTGCTCCCATGACGCGATCACGGTCGGCGCGATCGCGTCGAGAATCGCGTCGGCGTCGAGCAATCCGTGGCGCACGGTCGAACCGATCGTTTCGAACGTGCGCAAGACGAACAGCTCTTCGTGGATCTCGTCCGCGTTCTTCGTCCAGATCATGCCCAGCGCGACTTCTTCGCGGAAGCTCGGGTCAGCTAACTTCTTATAGAGTTCCGTCGCGACGAATTGCCTGGCTCGCAAGTACGTCGGATTGTGGAGATCGTCGAAGACCTTCATGAGGCCTTCGAGCTGTGTCGCTCGACGCAAGTTGTCGAGCTGCACGCCCGTCAGACGCACTTGGCGCACGCCGACGAGTACGGTCACGGCGATAACCACGGCGCTCGCCGCCGTTGATAACGCAGTAACGGCGCCCCAATCAAACGCGACAGTTACCGGCATGAGATTCGCGTTCTTCAGCAGCTCGCCGGGCCCTGCGGGTAAAAACGAAGGCTCGCGCGACTATGTGAATGATACTCGCGGTGCGATGTGGTACGACTCGGAGTATCGCCGACGAAGCCTTGGTTTCGTTGTGGGCGATTCTTACATTTGGCGAGGAGGTGCCATGATGAACCCTCAGCGGCGCTTCGCGATCATCGCGTCGGCCACAGCGCTTACCCTTGTCCTGATTTCGGCGCAGAGCTCTACTGCATCACACATTAGTTCGCCGGACCTTACTTGCTCAAGCAGCGCAGCTTGCCTGTTGTGGGAGAACACTTCAAGCGGTCCCGGGTTGAAAGGTCAGAGCGATGAGGGAACCGGCATCCTCGGCGTTACCCATGCGGGTCAAAAGACCGCGAACAAGGCGGGGGTTTCCGGAACCGACACCTCTGGCAGTTTCAACAACTCCGGTGTCATCGGGACTTCGGCCGCGGGCAACGGAGTCTACGGGTCAACAACGCACGCGACGATCGAGGGCGCGGGCGTCTTTGGTCACTCTGACATATTCGGCGTCCGCGGCAGTACGCTCGGCACGAGCGGCATCCTCGGAGCCGGAGTACTCGGTGAAGACGTCGGCGCTTTCACGACGACCTCCGGTGTGCGAGGCTTGTCGCAAGACGGGTATGGCGTGTCCGGACATTCCTCAAGCGGTGACGGCGTTTACGGCATCACGGACGGTGCCAGCAGCATCGGCGTCTTTGGCGAAAACAACGCCAGCTCCATCGGCGGAATCGGCGTCATGGGCTCTTCCGACTTCGACGGCATCGGCGTGTACGCGTCCAACGCAGGATCTACGGAGCCGGCGCTGCGCATCCATCTCGGCAGCGTCTCGTGCCCATCGACATGCAATCCCGAGATCATCGCGGACAGCCCGGTGGGGGACGTCATGTCCTTGGATTCGAAAGGCGACATGATCTTAAAAGGATCGCTGACACAAAACGGAACGCCGCTTATCGTCGGCCGAACGAGCCGCGGGCAGGACGCCACAACCTTCGTCGACCGCACGGCCGCTCCAACACTTGAGGACTTCGGCGAAGCACAATTGGTGAACGGCGCAGCTCAGGTACGGCTCGATCCGAGCTTTGCTGCAGCCATTGACGGTCGCGCTTCGTATCTCGTATTCCTCACGCCCGAAGGCATGGTGCGCGGTACATTGTGCGTCGTTTCGCGCGCAGCCGATCACTTCGTCGTCCAAGAAAGTGGTGACAACGGTCGGTCCTCCGTGGCATTCGCCTATCGGATAGTAGCGCGACCATTCGGTGCGACCGCCGCGCGGATGTCGCTCTACCGCGCCCCCATATATCGAATAGGCCGGGCACTGCCGCCAGTCCGGCCGCTGTAGTAGAATGCTCGACGATCGAGATTGCAACGGAGGCGAGCCACGTGCTCGCCTCTGCTCGATTCGGATCGGGGTTCAGGCTTTCGGTTGGGCGCCATCCTTTTCAAATGGCACCGGAAGCCACGTATCGCCCGACGCCCGATAGTCTTTCGTCAACCAGCCCAAACCGCCAAAACAACAAACGCGCCGCTTGCCTGACGCCAACATATCGCAGGCCTTTGCTATGCGGCCTGCGCGGGTCTCGGCGTATTTGGTCGAACCGAGCCAGAGGATCCAGTTCTGGCGAGCCATCGGGGTTATCGCTTCCCACATTGCGCGCGCCTTCGGATTGGCCGCAAGTGCTTTGCTCAGATCCGAGGGAATTCTCGTCTCCCGCTCGTCGCCGGCGCGGGTGATTTCCACCGCCACGACATCTCCGGGTTCCGCTTTCGCTACTTTGCACACGGCCTTGCTGAGTCTCAAGCTGACACGTCCGCCGCGGGTTGGTGCGAGCGACCCTCGAAAAGGTAAGCCGTCGAGCATGCCTTCCACGATCGAGCGCGACGGAAGCTTACCGCTCGCGTTTTTCGGCAAGAGCAAGGACGTCCGTGATCCGGCCTTTGAGGTCGGCTTCAGCGCGCCCAGTGCGGTACTGAACCGAACCGTCGATTTCGCCCCCGGCGATTTTCTTTGCAACGCTGTGGCAAGCTTCACTGATATAAGATGCTCCGATATTTCGTATTCTTTCGACTAACCGCTATGGATTTCCGCAGCGTGCTGACCTTATCCTCAGGCGATAAAGCCCCTAGGCACCGCGTGCGACCGCCGCGAAGACGGCTGCGATGTGCAAGAGTTCATGGGAGCTACGCGGGCTGCCCGTGTGACGGCATCGTCGGGTGTGGACAGCTGGAGTCGAGTCGATCTTGCCGAGGTCGCACACCTCCCCGTCCACAGTGTGCTGCAGCAGCTTGCGACGGCCGACAGCGGCTTGAGCACACCTGAGGCGCAGCGGCGATCGCTCATAAGCGGCCCCAACGCCCTTTACGGTCGCGGTGTCCGGCCCATCGCGACGCTCTTGCGGCAATTCAAAAACCCGCTGCTAGTCCTGCTTGGGGCCACTGCCGTGGTGTCGATCGCGGTCGGCGAGCGTACCGACTCGGGCATCATTTTGGCGATCGTCGGCTTGAGTGTCGTGCTCGGGTTCATCAACGAGTATCGGTCCGAGCGAGCGATCGAAGATCTTCACTCGCGCGTTCGCCACACGGTCACGGCGTTGCGCGACGGCAACGCCAAGCGCGTCGACGTCGCCGCACTGGTACCTGGCGACGTCGTACGACTCCAAATCGGCGACGTCGTGCCGGCAGACGTCAGGATCATTGAGAGCAACGGTCTGGAGTGCGACGAGTCCGTACTCACGGGCGAATCGCTGCCCAGCGAAAAATCGTCTGACCCCGACAGCGATTCGGCGACGGAGCTGCGGTCGTGCGCCTTCATGGGGACGGTGGTGCGGAACGGATCGACGACGGCTATCGTCGTTGCGACGGGCGGGCGGACGTCCCTGGGTGCGATCGCGCATCGCCTTGACGTCGAGCCGCCCGTCACGGCGTTCCAGCGTGGGCTTAAGGATTTTTCGACCCTGCTCATCCGTATCACGGCGATACTGACGATCTCCATATTTGCACTCAACGCGCTCTTCCGGCACGCTTGGATCGAGTCGCTCTTGTTTTCCCTCGCGGTTGCCGTTGGGCTGACGCCGCAGCTCTTGCCCGCTATCGTCACCGTTTGCTTGTCGACGGGCGCCAGACGAATGGCGCAGCGTTCCGTTATAGTCAAGCGGCTCGTCGCTATCGAGGACTTCGGCAACGTCGAGGTGCTCTTCACCGACAAGACCGGAACGCTGACTTTGGGTCAACTCGATTTTGCGGCGGCCGTCGATTGCGACGGCGCGCCGTCCGACAAAGTCTTTGTTCTCGGGCTGTCGTGCAGCACGGTGACAGATCAAGGCGATCCGGCGGCGGCGGGAAACCCGCTCGATGCTGCGCTGGCGACCGCCGCGAAGCGTATCTCGACATCCGTAAGGGAACGCCTCGCCGTCCTGCCGTTCGACTACGTGCGCCGACGGATGTCTGCGCTGCTTCGCGACGGGTCTCAAGGACGGACGTTCGTGGTCAAGGGGGCGCCCGAATCCGTACTTGAGTGCTGCACCGACGTACCGCCCGCGTTCCAGCAGACGCTCGAAGCGCAGTTTGCGGCTGGAAAGCGCGTCGTCGCGGTTGCTGCTCGACCCTGGACCGGCGAGAACACGATCCGGCCGTCGGACGAAACCGGTTTACAAATGGCCGGGCTGCTCATATTCTCCGATCCGCCAAAACCCGATGCTGCCGCCTCGCTACGGTTGCTCCACTCGCTGGGCGTCGAAGTCAAAATCGCAACTGGTGACAACGAACGCGTGGCGCAGACGGTATGCACGCAGCTCGGGGTGCCATTTGCCGGAACGATCACGGGCGCCGAGATCGAGAAAATGGACGATCACGAACTTCGCGATGCGATCGGCCGCACGACGATTTTTGCGAGGGTGAATCCCGAACAGAAATCGCGCTTGATCAAGGCGGCGCGTGCCGGCGGGACCGAAGTCGGTTTTCTCGGGGACGGCGTCAACGATGCCGTCGCACTGCACGACGCCGACGTCGGTATCTCCGTCGAATCGGCGAGTGATGTCGCCAAAGACGCTGCCGACATCGTGCTCGTCAACAAGGAACTGCGGATTCTCGCCGACGGCATTATCGAAGGGCGGCGAGTTTTCGCGAATACGATCAAATACGTATTGATGGGCACGTCGTCGAATTTCGGCAACATGTTCAGCGCAGCCGGAGCGTCCCTGTTCCTTCCGTTCTTGCCGATGCTTCCGTCGCAAATCCTCCTCAACAATCTCCTATACGACGCAGGTGAAATGACGATCCCGACCGATAACGTCGACCTGCAGCTCCTGCGCCGCCCCGCGCATTGGGATATGCGATTCATCAATCGCTTCATGCTCTTGTTCGGGCCGATCAGCTCGATATTCGACTTTATGACCTTCGGGGTAATGCTGTGGCTGTTTCACGCCGGTGAAACACTGTTCAGAACCGGGTGGTTCGTCGAATCGCTCCTCACGCAAAGTTTGGTTATTTTCGCGATCCGCACGCAGCGCGTGCCCGCATTCAAGAGTAAACCAAGCACCGCGCTGGCGTTGACGACGATCGCATGCGTTACCGTGGCTATTGCCCTGCCTTTCTCGCCGGTTGGTCCAGCGCTTGGCTTTACGGCACTGCCGGTCGGTTTCTTCGTCGTCCTGCTCTTGATGATCGCGATGTACATGGGCATGGTGGAGAGTGCCAAGGTCTTCTTCTACCGGCACGCCTTGGGTGACCGACCACCGCAGATCGTGAGCCCCCGAAAAATGCGTCGCGTCGTGGGTCGGTTTCGCGCTCGTCACACCTCGCCTTCGTCCAAGGGCGCTTCGTGAGTACCGATCCCAACGCGAATCTGCGCGCGATGTTCGCGCCGCGGTCGGTCGCGCTGATCGGCGCTACCGAGCGTCCGGGCGCCGTCGGACGAGCCCTTTTCGAGCATCTGACGACGCGTGGCTTTCAGGGCCCTGTTTTCCCCGTAACACCGACGCACCGGACCGTGTTCGAGCGGCGCGCCTTCGCCTCGATCGGCGACATCGGCGAAAGTGTCGACTTGGCGGTGGTCGCAACGCCGGCTGCCACTGTGCCGGACCTCGCGCGCGAATGCGGCCGCGCAGGCGTCAAGGGAATGGTCGTGGTTTCGGCTGGATTTCGCGAAACCGGCGAGCCGGGTGCCGACCTCGAACGCCGGATGCTCGCGCAAGCCCAAGCCTACGGAATGCGCATCATCGGACCAAACTGCCTCGGCTTTATCTCACCGCACATTGGTCTCGACGCGACATTCGCCGCGGCGAAGGCGTTGCCCGGCTCGATCGGGTTTGTCAGCCAAAGCGGAGCGCTCTGCACGGCAATTCTCGATTGGGCCGCGACGCGCAACGTCGGCTTTAGCTATTTCATTTCGGCCGGCTCGATGGTCGACGTCGACTGGGCCGACTATGTCGACTACCTCGTCGATGACCCCGGAACCAAGAGCATTCTTCTGTACATGGAGTCCGTAGGAAGCCACCCCTCGTCGTTCGTTTCGTCCGTTCGAGAGGCTGCATCGATCAAGCCCGTCATCGTGATGAAGTCCGGGCGCACCGACGCGGCGGCTCGCGCTGCCGCCTCTCACACGGGGGCGCTCGTGGGGAGCGACGCCGTGTTCGACGCTGTGCTGCGTCGCTGCGGAGCCTTGCGGGTTGATTCCATTCAAGATCTGTTTGACATGGCGGAGGTGTTGGCGCGGGGCAAAAGACCGAACGGGAAGCGGCTCACGATCGTCACCAACGCGGGCGGACCAGGCATCATCGCGTCGGACGCGCTGATTGCGGGCGGCGGTCGGTTAGCGACGCTTGCGCCGGAGAGCACACGTGCACTGGACGGACTGCTGCCCGCGCACTGGAGCCGCGGGAATCCTATCGACATCTTTGGCGACGCGGACAGCCGGCGCTTTGCGAAGGCCGTCGATGTCGCCCTGCGCGATCCCAACGCCGACGCCGTCCTCGTCATTTACGCGCCGCAATCGGTCGCAAGTGCGTCCGATGTCGCGCGGTCGGTGATCGAATGCGCGACGGGCGACGCCAAGCCGGTTCTCGCCGCTTGGATGGGCGGCGCGGGCGTCGCTGAGGGTGCAGCTGCGTTGGAGCGAGCCGGCATACCGACGTACTCGTATCCCGAGCTCGCGGTCGCGTCTTTCAACTACCTGTGGCACTACGACGAAAACTTTCGCGCTCTGTACGAGACACCGGCAAGCCCGGCCGGCGATATGCACGATCGCGTCGCGGCACAGGCTGCGATCGACGACGCGCTTCGAGCCGGTCGCGTTTCGCTGACACCGCGAGAATGCGAACGGCTCGCTCGCGCGTACGCCATACCCCTCGTACCAAAGACCGAAGCAGGGACTGCCGATGACGCAGTGGCGGCCGCGAATTCCTGCGGGTATCCGGTTGCCGTGAAATTGCTGTCCGCAGTCGTTACCCACAAGACTGATGTCGGCGGCGTGCGCCTCAACGTATTGGACACCGGCGGCGTTCGGGACGCGTTTACGTCGATTCGGGCGTCAGTCACGGACCGGGCGGGCGCAAGCGCTTTCGACGGTGTCATCGTGGAGCCCATGGTAACGGGAACGGACGGCATCGAATTACTGCTCGGCAGTGCAATAGACCCGCAATTTGGTCCCATGATAGTGTTCGGTCTCGGCGGAACGTTGGTGGAGGTCTTCCATGATCGCGGAATCGGCTTGCCGCCGCTCAATGGCACACTCGCCAAGCTTTTGATGGAGTCGACGCGCGCGTACGGGGCGCTCGGCTCGACTCGCGGACATGCACCGGTTGATGTCGACACACTTGCCGCGTTGATCGTTCGATTCGCCAATCTCGTGACGGACTGTCCGCGGATACGCGAGATCGACGTGAACCCGCTCTATGCGAGTTGGCAACGCATCGTCGCCCTCGACATGCGAGTGATGCTCCACGATCTGTCCGTGCCGGATGGTGCCTTGAGCAAGCCGGCGATCCGATCGTATCCGGCGCAGTACGCCGGCGAGTGGACGATGAGTGACGGCACACAACTACAAATACGACCCATTCGCGCCGAGGACGAGCCGCTCGTCCGTGAATTTCAGCGCTCCCTGTCCGAGGATACGGTGTACATGCGCTTCGCGAACGCCGAACGCCTCGAAGGACGCATAGCGCATGCACGACTCGCGCGCTCTTGTCTCATCGACTACGGCCGGGAGATCGCGCTCGTCGCCGAGCCGAAGACCGAAGACGGCCGGCGCATTCTCGGCATCGGTAATCTTGTGAGAACACGACGCTCCGGGCGCACCGAATTCGCTTTGCTCGTTGCCGACGACGTGCAGCATCATGGTTTGGGAACCGAACTGCTTCGCCGCTTAGTCGAGATCGGCCGCGCGGAGGGCATGAGCGAGATAGTGGGTTACGTGCTGGAGTCAAACCATGCGATGCTTGCGATTTGTAACAAACTCGGGTTCAGCTGGAACCATCGCCAGGGCGACGTCATGGCCGAAGCTCGGCTGCGGCTATCGTGACGATGGCAGCGCAAGCTTCGGCGGCCTTTGGAAACGGCGCTCTGCGTCGTCGCGGATCAGGCGGAGCGCCTCGTAGCGGATGAGCAAGATGCCGGGCGAGAAAATTGCCCAATACCGTCGGAACTTCTCGCGCGACGCGGCGTCGGTGGTCTGTACCCGAGTGACGGTCCGCGCGATCGACGTGGAAGCGCCCGTCGGCTCGGCTTCTACTGTCCACACGATCTTTACATAGCCGGGTTCGGCGAACGATGCGAACCGGTCCGGCGCGAGTGCGTGGAAGACGACGTTCGCTTCCCACGGCTGCGTGATAGAGCCCATCACCAGCTCGCGGCCGGCTCGCTCTTCGAGTATGCCCCAGCCCATGGCGATCGCTTGATGCAAGAACGGCGCCGGCGACGCCTCAGGATGCGCCGCGCCCAACAGCCGTTCTCTGGCCGAGAAGATCGCGCCGATCACCGGCGAGCGCTGGAGGTCGATCGCGCAAGCCGCGGCCCAGGTGTCGCTTGCCGGCGCGTTCACGATGATCTCGTGGCGCTCGCCGACCTCGTACTGCGGCATATACCGATCGAGCATCTTGTCGGGCCGACGGTCGACCTGCAGTCTTCCGTATCCCAACCAGACGACACCGGCATATGCAAGCCAACCGAGCAACGGGACGGCGACGACGAGGCCAGCTGTGATTCTGAAGAGCCTTGCGGGTCGCATGGGATAAGTGTCGCCGAGCGGTCGGAATATCCTAAGAAGGTATGGAGAAGAGGGTGGACGATGAAGGTCGGCCACCACAAGGTCGACCATAGGGAAACGCTTCGATCTCCGTCCGTGCAGGACGCCGGCCTTGCAAAACGGTTCCGTGAATTACCAGAGCGCAAACGGTATGGTGAATGCCGCGGTGAAGCTCTTCGAAGGGCGCTTGAGCTTCGGGAATCGAAGCGTGCGGCCCTTACGCCGCCGTCTCGTTCTCGGCATCATATGATGAGAGCGTCAAATTGAACGTCCACTCCATGCACGGCGTTTCGAAGCACCGCGGCGGAGGCGGTGCGCAGCCGTACTCCACCTTGCGGGGTCTGCCGCAACTTGTTAGAGCGACGTCTTTCGAGAAGGTTTGAGGTGCCGATATGACATGGGAAGGCATCAGCGGCGCAGCCACGGTGGTTACAACCCTCATCATCGCCGCGACGGCGATCGCCGCGATCGTCCAGATCCGTCAACTGAAATTGGCGACACAACTCGAAGGCTTCCTCGCACTCCATAAAGAGTACAGCTCGCCCGAGATGTATGCGGCGCGCGAGTACGTCGCGAACGAATTGCCAAAGCGGCTACTCGATGAGAAGTACCGCGAGGAGCTCGAGAAAGGCGTCGCGTTCAGCGCGACGCATCCGGAACTCGTGCTCGGCAATTTTTGGGAAAAGGTAGGCACGCTCGTGAGCACGGGTCTGCTCGCACCGAATCTATATCTCGAGACGGGCGCGTATCGGGTCATCGAAGCGTGGGCGCAGTTGAGCGACGTGATCGCCTTGCGTAGGAAGAACGAACCGCTGCAGTGGGCCGGCTTCGACCACATCGTCCGGCTTAGCCGCGAGTACCTCGAGCGGCGTGGCGGTATTGCTCCTTCAGACGGCGGCAAATGACCTGACGCCTATTGATTGCCGAGAGTCAGTGGAGCGCGTGGATACACTATTAAATGGCATTGGGGAGACGTAAGGGGACACGTCGCCACTGCAGGAGGTAAAAACCGGCTAGAACCCTTATATTTCTTGGTCGGGCCGTAGCGAAGCCTGGTTATCGCGCCTGTCTGGGGGGCAGGAGATCGCTGGTTCGAATCCAGTCGGCCCGAATCTATACGGCATAAGGCATCGCGGCGAAAGCCGAGATGCCTTCTTCGTTGCCTACTGCCGGCACCGCGGAATTCACGAAGCAGGTTTATCCGGGCTCGGCGGACAGTCTTTGCAAGACTCGGCTGGTGGTGGTGGTGAAGATCATGACGCGCACTTGGATCACGCCATCCAGGTCTTGTACGGGCCGTTACTATTTGGGATTCAGTTGGATTACACCAAGCAGATTTGGCGATTCGCGACATTTCCGCAACCGAGAATGACGGCCACGGGAGTCGTTGGCGCTCCGTGGTTGGAGCAAAGACGCGGTACGGCCCGCTGTAGGTGCAATAATGGGCAGGGACAGGTTGGGGACGCGATATCTTGTTTTGCGGCCTAGCACCTTTCGTTTATTTGTCTTAGCTCCGCTGCTGTTGTTTGTTCCATCGTCTTTTTTCGCAGTCGTGCTTTATGAAACAGTCCGAAATCTAGTCGCTAATTATTATGGGCCCAGCACCGGAACAACGCCCGTCGAAAGTCTGGCAATACTGCTCGCGACTCTGCTTATTCTCATTCCCTATTTCTCTTATTCTATAGCATGGCTGCGCGGGCGAGGGTGCAGCCCCTTAAAACGAGCGCTACTGATTGCGACTCAACTCACTTTCTTATGGATTGCGCTAGGGGTGTCGCGCCCCGTCCCCTAGACGCAGCGCGCCCCTGCTTTGCCTATTAAATCAACTGATCATACAATATCCAAGTGCGCGGCCCGAGCCCAACTAGCTAGGAGGCGCGCATGCGTAGCGATCCTGCGTCTGCCCCTAACCGAGGCCAGGCGCTGCTGTGATTTTTCCGAGCTCGCCGATATTGCGTTAGGAGAAGGCGTTTGCTGCGCGAACACTTTGTTCGATGAAACAAATTCCTAATTCCCTGGGACCGTGGCGGGCGAAAGATTCTCCGCTCTCTGTTCGGATTGGCACCGCGTTTGTTCTCGGACTATTTATCGTCTCGCAGGGGGCGATGGCGGTCAAATTCTTCGTTGGTTTTGGAGGTCGGCTTCTGTTTTCAGGGGCGAATCAATATCCATGGTTGGCTTTGCTACCGGTCCTCTTTGGCTTATTGTGCATCTTGGGTGTCGTCGCGCTAGTATGGTTCTTTCGTAGGTAATGATATTCGACCGATCTAGTGGACATTTCGTACGTCGCGTGCTCAGAATGGATATGACTACTGGGGAGAGTTGGCAAAGTATGAAATCGCAAAACATTTTTCTGCGTGGATCTGCACTATTCGCCGTTTCAATGTGTTTCTTGGGACTCGGCATTCAAGCGCGCGCTGATGAAGGCGCCGTTATCAAAGGCACACTCGTGGTCCACATCATTGGATGCGAAATCCCCCCTGGGTCGTCGGCCGCGGTTGAAACGCCCGGTAGAGACATTGGAGCAACTACGGCCGGGCAGGATTTGACCTTTAGTGCTCCACCCGGCTATGGCAGGTTCGCGTTCACGATCTCAACCTGCAGCGCCGATTTTCAAGCAATGGTCCACGCGAACGCGGTCAGAACGCTGGTTGTATACGCAATAACAATCGACCCCGATACCGACCCGTGCATCAATGGCAACGGCGTGTGTGCTACCTACAATCCACCCTTCGGGCACTTGATGGGTCGGTTGGCCCAGCCCGATGGCGAAACCGTTGAGTTATCGTGTGCGGACGGTGATTCGCTTCGCGCCGACATTCAAAATGGCATCTACTATTTTGACCGCGTGCCAATCGGGACGTTTCAACTAACCGTTCATGGAGCGAACTGGAAGGCCTTTATAGCCGACGGTTCCGTCACCAGAACCGAGGCATTTGATGATACGCGATTTCAGGTAATTGACATTTCCGCTTCGGACATTCAACGGACAATCAAACCTTTGTAGCGGCGTGATCGGTTCAGAGCGCACGAACCGGCGCTGTCGAACCGGCCTACTGAGCGCAGCAACTCAATCCTCGACCCAAGTCGAACTCGGTGCACTATTGGAGGCATTCAGCAATACTGACTGGCGAACTTTGCCGCCCGTTGGTTCGTCGGCAGCACATGCTGCAGGCGCGCCTTGCAAAGAAGTTATAGGTGACGGTATGCAGCTGGAAGAGATCCCCAGCCGGCTTGAAGAGGCGATGCCCGAGCTGAGCGGTAGACTGCGGGAGCTCACGGAGCGAATCGAATATGCCGATAAGCGCTGATCATACACGTATCGCAAAACCGAGTCTCGCCGACTATCTCGCGGTGATGACCCGCGCGGTCTTCCAAGGGGGTTTGAGCTGGGCGGCCATTGATAGCCAGTGGGAAGCGCTTCGCGAATCCTTCGACGATTTCGACATCGCAGAAGTAGCCCGATACCGCACGCCGGACATCGAACGCCTCATGACCACGGACGGCATCTTGCACAGCAAGCGCAAAATCGAAGCGACGATCAAGAATGCCGCGACCATCCTCGAGCTCGACAAAGAGTACAAGGGATTCCGCAATTACTTGCGATCGCTTCGTTCGTATGAAGAATTGACCGCCGACCTCAAACGGCGCTTCAAGTTTGTCGGCGCCATCAGCGCTTACTACTTCCTCTATCGCGTCGGCGAGGAAGTGCCGCCTTTCAAACAGTGGATCAAGACGGTAGAAGGCGACCATCCTCGTATCGAGGAGATGGTTGGCGAGCAGAAATCGAAGGCCGTCAAAAAGTGACCGACGGCTGCTCCTCATTCACCGCCCGTAACGTAGCGCATCGTCGGCACATTTAGATCGGCTCGGGGCATCCCTTCTGCTCTGACCCGCCGTAGCGGGCGCCAGCGCTTAACGAAGCGCGGCTGAGACGATGGTCTTTGCCTCTTCCTGAATCCGGTGCAGATGTTCGGCACTCCGGAAGCTCTCCGCGTAGATCTTGTAGACGTCCTCCGTTCCCGACGGACGCGCTGCGAACCATCCGAAGTCGGTCACGACTTTGATGCCGCCGATCGGTTCCGCATTTCCGGATGCCTTCGTCTGCACCGCACGGATCGCGTCGCCGGCAAGCGTATGAGACCGCACAAGCTCGGGTGATATTTCGGCTAGTTTCGCCTTCTCCGTCGCGTACGCCGAAACGTCCGTCCGTTCGTACACGGAGGTTCCGAACTCACGCGTGAGTTCCGCGTAGCTGTCGCCAGGATCGCGGCCCAACCGCGCCGTCATCTCTGCCGCGAGCAGGCCGAGGATGATGCCGTCTTTATCCGTCGTCCAGACCGTCCCGTCGCGACGTAAAAACGTTGCGCCGGCGCTCTCCTCGCCGCCGAAACACAGCGAATTGTCGAGCAGCCCGTCGACGAACCACTTGAAACCCACGGGGACTTCGAAAAGATTCCTCCCTCTTCCGGCGGTCACTCGATCGATCATGCCGCTCGACACAACTGTCTTGCCGATCGCCGCGCCGGCCGGCCAATCCGGACGGTGTTGCACGAGATACGAGATGGCGGCGGCGAGGTAGTAGTTGGGGTTCATCAGACCGGCGGATGGCGTGACGATCCCGTGACGGTCGGCGTCGGTGTCGTTCGCGAACGCGATGTCGAATTGATCCCGCATGGCGATGGTGGGCGCCATCGAATACGGCGACGAGCAATCCATCCGGATCTTTCCATCCCAATCCGCAGCCACGAACCGGAACGTCGGATCGGCGACGTCGTTGATGACGCGCATCGACAGGCCGTAACGTTCGGCGATCCGGCCCCAGTACTGGGCACTGGCACCGCCGAGCGCGTCGACGCCGATCTTCAGGCCCGCGCCTGCGATCGCTTCCATGTCGACCGCGTTCGCAAGATCCTCCACGTATGCGTTGGCGTAGTCATGGCGATGTGTCGTTGATGCGCCGATGGCCCGATCGTACGAGACGCGCGTCACCCCGCGAAGAGCGTGGGCGATCATTTCGTTCGCGGCTACCTCGATCCAGCGCGTCACGTCAAGACCGGCTGGCCCGCCATTGGGCGGATTGTATTTGAAGCCGCCATCTTCCGGAGGGTTGTGCGACGGCGTGATCACGATTCCGTCGGCTAGCCCGCGGTTCCGACCGCGGTTGTAGGTCAGTATCGCGTGGGAGATGACGGGCGTTGGCGTATAACCGTGGCCGCGGTCGATCATGACGTCGACCTCGTTGGCGGCGAGGACTTCGATCGCGCTTGCGAACGCCGGCTCCGACAGCGCGTGGGAATCCATCCCAAGGAATAGCGGACCGTCGATGCCGCGCTCGCGGCGAAACCGGCAGATCGCCTGCGTTATCGCAAGGATGTGCGTCTCATTGAACGTGCGATCGAATGCCGAGCCCCTGTGACCCGAAGTACCGAACGCGACGCGCTGCGCGGCGACGGATGCGTCGGGCCTCTCTGCATAGTAGGCGGTCACGAGCCGGGGTACATTCACCAATGCGCCGGGTTCAAGTGGCTTCCCCGCGAGGGGGCTTACGTGCATGACGAAACCGCTTAGCCGAGGACCACTCTAATGCTATGAGTCGCGCCGTCATCCGTCAGGATAACGGGCCCGGCGACTTCCAAGGTTCGGCCGTCGACTTCGATACTGGTCACCCCAAGGCTCACGTGTCGCGGATTCTCAACCGCGACATCATACGTCGCCGAGCGGTACCTGAGCCTGAACGAAAATCCAGGCCACCCTTTCGGGATCCGTGGATCGATCGACAGTGATCGACCATGCAAGCGGATCCCGAGCACCCACTCGATGCCGGCCCGATACATCCAGCCCGCCGAACCTGTATACCATGTCCAGCCGCCGCGGCCCACGTGAGCGCGCTCTTCGTACACGTCGGCGCACGCGACGTATGGCTCGACCTTGTAGCAATAGATGGCATCGCGAGAACTCGAATGGTTGATCGGGTTCAGGAGGGAGAAGAGCTCGGCAGCTTTATCTCCGTCACCAAGTATCGCAAACGCGATGACCGACCAGAGCGCTCCATGGGTGTATTGACCGCCGTTCTCACGAATGCCGGGAGGATAGGCCTTGATATACCCTGGGTCGAGCGGCGTTCGGTCGAACGGGGGGCTAAAGAGCCGGACAATCTGGTGGCCGCGATCGACGAGTCGGGCGTCGACCGCTGCCATCGCCGCCGCGGCACGCGTCCGATCGCCTGCGCCTGAGATGACGGCCCACGACTGCGCGATTGAATCGATCTGACATTCTTCACTTGATGAGGATCCAAGCGGCGTGCCGTCATCGAAAAATCCCCGCCGGTACCACGCTCCGTCCCAGCCGTCTCTCTCGAGCGCGTCTCGCATCGCGACGGCGTGCGCCCGCCACGCCGCGGCGCGTTTTGCGTCGCCGCGGCGAGCGGCGAGCGGCGCGAGCGCGGAAATCGCTGCGTCGAGAAACCAGGCGAGCCATACGCTCTCGCCCTTGCCGCCGATGCCCACGCGGTTCAAGCCGTCGTTCCAATCGCCCGTACCCATCAGCGGCAAACCGTGGGCTCCGACCGCGAGACTCCTGTCCAATGCCCGAGCGCAGTGCTCATACAGCGAGGCACTCACTTCGCCGACCTTCGGCTGGAAGTACGATTCGCGCTCGTCGTCGCGCAGCTCAGGACCTTCGAGAAAAGGTACTTGTTCGTCGAGTACCGCGACATCATCGGTGACATCGACGTAGTGCGCAACGGCGAAAGGGAGCCAAACGTGATCGTCGGAGATGCGCGTGCGCAAGCCTTGTCCGGACGGCACATGCCACCAATGCTGCGCGTCGCCTTGCGCGAACTGGCGCGATGCGGCGCGAAGGAGGTGCTCTCGCGTGACGTCCGGTTTCGCGCTGCAGACCGCCATCACGTCTTGGAGCTGGTCGCGGAACCCATAGGCACCGCTCGCCTGATAGAATCCGGCACGCGACCAGATCCGGCATGCCAGCGTCTGATACAAGAGCCACCGATTCAGCAGGACGTCCATCGCGCGATCCGGCGTCTGAACTTGAATCGCGCCAAGCGCCTCATCCCAAAAATTCGTCACGGGCGTTAATATCGCGTCGAGATCGGCGCTTCGATAACGCGCGATCAATGCCAGCGCTTCTTCTTTCGCTGCGGCGTCGCCGAGGAAGAAGGCGACGTCGGCCGTCGCATCTGCCGCGAGCTCGACCCGAGTCTCCATCGCGCAGCACGGATCGAGTCCCTGGCCGACCCGATTGGACATCGGCGTGCCGCGGTCGAGCGCTGCCGGGCGATCGAGGGACCCATCGCGCCCGATGAATTCGGTCCGATCGCCAGTCCAGCTGCGCTGACGGCCCGAAAGATCCGCGAAAGCGATGCGACCGCCGAATTCCTCGTTCCAAGGATTGGTTGCGAACATGGCTTTCGTGCCCGCGTCGATCTCCGTCGCGATGAACGGCGCTGAACCCGCGCGCGACGTACCCAATATCCACTCGACGTAGGCCGTGACGGAGATGCGACGGCTACGCCCCGATTGATTTCGAATCCTCAACCTCGAGATTTTCACAGAGTCGCGCAATGGCACGAACTGGAGCAGCTCGAGAGAGATGCCTTGAAAGACGTGCTCGAAACGGCTATATCCTTGGCCGTGATGGGCGATATACGGCGTGGAGTCGTCGCGAACCGGAAGCGCCGTCGGCGAGCCTATCATCCCGGAGTCCTCATCGCGGACGTAGAACGCCTCTCCTGGCCTATCACTCACTGGATCGTTCGACCACGGACTGAGTTTATTGCGCTGGCTGTTGATCGACCACGTATAGCCGCTGCCCTCGGTCGATACCTGAAACCCGAACGAAGGATTGGCGACGACGTTGATCCACGGCGCGGGGGTCCATTGGCTGCCGCCGAAATACGTCACGTATTCCCGGCCGTCGTCGCTAAAGCCGCCGAGACCGTTGAAATACTCAAGGGTCGGACGCTGCAGCGACCCATTCGGAATGCCGGACGGCCGGCGAACTCGCGGGCGCAAAAACGCAGGCTCGGAATCTTCGCGACGACCGACCTGCTCGTACAAGCTCCCGCTACGGCTCAAGAGGGTAGCCCGAGCTGCGCCTCGCAGCGCATTGCGCGTCGTTGTTGAGATCAGATCTGCGCGCAGGACGAAGATCGAGCCGCGCTTGCTATGATACTCGGTGGCTTGACGAAGTTGGCTAGCCCGGATGGTTGTATCCAAGGCGGAGAGCAAGTCTTGGGCGTAGGACGGCGCTCGCTCGTTCAAAATGACGAGATCGACCGCGAGCTGCTTCATCGCCCAATATTCGTGCGCTCGGATAAGCTGGCGAACGATCCCTAAATCCGCAACGTCGTCGATCCGGCACAGCACTATCGGGAGATCGCCGGAGACGCCGCACGCCCATAGCGCGCGAGGACCGCCTTCGGTCCGCCTCAGCACCTCCTGCGACGGACGCAGCGCGGGATTCGAATAGAGAACGTGGCCCGCCAGCCGCTGGAAAAGATTCGCCTCGTCTGCGTCGATGCCAAGATGGAAGAGCTGCACCTGCGCCTGCGTCCATGCAAGCGTGACCGCGCGATCGAAAGCCGCTGGATTTTGGTGCCGATCGGCGAGGTCGAGTACCTCTTCCCGCGAGGACGCGACAAGTGTCCAGAACGCGACGCGAGCCGTCGACCAGGGCGCCAATCGAAGTCGGCGCCGAAGACTGAAGATCGGGTCAAGAACGGCACCGGAGGTATTGGACAAGGGTTGACCGTCGAGCGCAGCGGCGGCAGAACGAATGCCGCGCCCTCGGCCGAGAAATCGCGCCCGGTTGGTCTCGAATTGCGGCGCCCCGATCGTGTCGCCTTCCACGACGACGAGATGGGCGGCCCAGACCTGCGGTTCGTCGGGAGAACGCAAGCGCCGCGTCGCGACGATAGCCCCAATCTTCGGAATGAACTCAGTCTCGACGAACAGATTCGAAAACGCGGGGTGGGCGGCGTCCGAATCCGCGGAGGCGAGCACGACCTCGGCGTATGAGGTCAACTCGATCTCCCGCGCTCGGCTCCCGAAATTGGAGATTGAGACGCGGCGGACCTCGGCGTCGTCTTCCGTTGAAACCATGACGTCGAGCGTCGTCATGATTGCGCCGTCGCGCCGGACGATTCTCGCGCGGTCTTCCAAGAACTCTGCCTCGTAGGCTGCGGGCTCTTTTCCGCTGGGTTGGTAGCCGGCTGACCACACCTCTCCACTCGCCACATCGCGGACGAAGACGAACGAACCCCAATCGTCGCAGGTCGTGTCTTCCCGCCAGCGGGTCACAGCGACATCCCGCCAGCGGCTATATCCGGATCCGGACGAGGTGAGCATGACCGCATACGATCCGTTCGAGAGAATATGCGTGCGCGGAATCGGCTGGTGCGGCGAATCGAACCGGCGTTGCATGTGGGGAAGAGTTTCGCGGACGCTGACGCTCGACTTCACGTGCTCGTGTTGCGGGTGGACGACGAGAATTTCACGCGGAGCACGCTCTTCGAGGAGCAGTTCGGTCGCCTGGACCATCGGCTCGGCGTGAAATCGGTCTTGCATGATGCCGTCGTGGAGGACGTCGTCGATCGCGACCAACGTCATGCCCTGATGGTGCGCCATGTATGAGCGGACGACCGCTACCGTCTGGCCGTCAGGTACGCGCGACGGCGTATAGTCCAGTGCCTCGTAGCAGCCATAGCGTCCGACGCCCCCGGCTGCTCCGATCCGATCGAAATTGCGCGCGGCGGCGGGCGAATCGACCATGGCTGCAAGTGCTGTCGCGTACGGGGCGATCACTTCATCGTCGTCAAGGCCGCGCTTGAGGCCCAAACCGGGAACACCAAAGCTCGAGTATTGATACGTCATCTCGAGATCGCGAGCGTTATAGGCAGATTCCGACATTCCCCACGGGATGCCAAGTCCGGTCGCGTATTCGATCTGCCTGCGAACGGCGAGACGGTTACTTTGATCGATGAGGGAGTCCACTGGCGCTCGCAATACCAGGCTCGGCATCAAGTACTCGAACATCGATCCCGACCACGATATGAGCGCCGCGCCGCCGTTGATCGGCGTTACGGTCCTGCCGAGCCTATTCCAATGCCGGGCCGCCACGTCTCCCTTTGCGATCGCGACGAAACTCGCGAGATGCGCTTCGGAGGCGAGAAGATCGTAGCAATTCTCGTCGAGGACGCCTTCGCCGCACCGGTAGCCCACGGAGAGCAGCTGCCGGACTGGGTCGAACAAAAGCCCGAAATCCATCGCTTCGAAAAACTCTTTGGCGTGGTCGGCGATTGTCTCGAGTCGATCGATCAACGAACGTGCGGCTTGCGCGGAATGACCGAGCGCTTCGACGAGCGCGTCGTCGCCGCCCCGGATGTCGAGAAGGGCAACCGCCGCTTCGCACCGTTTCGGTAGATCTTCTAACGAGGGGATCGAACCCAGCAGCGGCGCCAGTGCCGGCTGAACGGGATCTCTTTGCTTGAGCTTCGCCCACGGCACCAACGTCTCAACATCGCGGAGATGGCTTTGTGAGACCGTGTGGAGCGCTTCGGCTTGGGCCAGCAATTCGGCGCTCGACGCATCGGCCATCTCCGCGTTGAGCGCTCGAGCGATGTCGACGAACGTGCGCGCGCGCGCAACGATCTCGTCGGCCCGTCCGACGTACGTCGGCAGTGTCGCATCGACGGGTGGAATCGCGACAGCCGCCGAGAGTTCAGCAAGCTCTTCGGTAACGCTTTGCAGAGACGCCGTTTGCAGGCGGCGTTCTTTGGGGAGCGCGCGCGAAGCCGCGAGGGCGATCTCGAGCGCATCAGCAATGCCGGCGAACGACCAAGCCCCCGCGATCGGCGCGCGAATGAGCTCAGCGCAAGCGTTTTTGAGCGCGATCAGATGTCCGGCTAAGTTCCCGCTGTCCACCGACGAGAGGTACCGCGGTTCGAGCGGGTGGCCATCGAGAGTGCCGTACCAATTATAGAAATGGCCCCGAAAGCGTTCGAGTCCCACCATTGTGTCCAAGGTGGCGCTCAGACGATCAACGGCGTCCATCGTCCCCAACCAGCCGAAGTCGCGAGCCGCGATCACCGACAAAAGGTAGAGGCCGATGTTTGTCGGCGATGTGCGGTGCGCCAGCACCGGTGCAGGATCTTCTTGGAAATTGTCCGGGGGCAGCAGATGATCTTTCGCCGAGACAAAGGTTTCAAAGAAGCGCCACGTCCGCCGCGCCGTCAGGCGCAACACCTTCGCGTCTGCGGCAGACGGACGCTGTTCGCTCATCGCGCGCGTCGGACGACTTATCAAATCTGCTATGGCAGGCGACAGTATCCAAAAGGTCACGAATGGAAGGGCGATCGGCCAAGCCGCGTGACCGGCAAACGCGACAAGGAGCCCTGCCGCGACGCCGAGCGCGACGCCGCCCGCCATCCGGCGGTAGTAGCCGCGGACGCCGAGCGCCGTGCGTGAGACCAGGGTGGCGGCATCCGTCCACTCGAGCAGCCGCCGGCGCGTGAGGTACAATCGGGTCAGCGTTCGGGTTATTGCGTCTCCCATCAGCCACGCTTGATGAGCGAGCAGCGTCAGCGTCAAGCCGATCTGCAGCGATGCTTGGGCAAAATCCGCGCCGACCGCGTTCCAATGCTTCCGTAGCGAAATGCCGGGCACTCGCGGGAAGATGCCGGCGATGGGCGCCAAGAAAGGCGGGATGACAAACGTCGCGACAACGAAGCCAACCCAGAAGACGGCAGCAGCTAAAGGGAGGGTGAATCCCGCCACCAGGGCGACGAACGCGGCCGGCGCAGATAAAGTCCGACGCAGGTTATCCAACATCTTCCAGCGGCCGAGCGGCGTGATAACGCCTTTGCCGAATTCCACGCTACTGCCGAAGATCCACGGCAGCAGCTGCCAATCGCCGCGGGCCCAGCGATGTTGCCGAGCCATAGCGACGTCGTAGCGCGTGGGGGAATCCTCTACGACTTCGATGTCGGAAAGCAGTCCGGCGCGAGCGAATATCCCCTCAAGCAGATCGTGACTCAGCAAGGTGCTCTCAGGAATCCGTCCGGCGAGAGCCGTTTCGAACGCATCGACGTCGTAGATACCTTTGCCGAGGTACGAGCCTTCGCCGAAGAGATCCTGATACACGTCCGAGACTGCGAACGCATACGTGTCCAGCCCGCTCGGGCTCGTGAACACGCGGTTGAACATCGACCCTTCGCGAGCTCTCGGAAACGACGGCGTGATGCGCGGCTGCAGCACGGCGTAGCCTTCAATGACGCGGCGATTCTTCGGATCGAGCGTCGGACGATTGAGCGGGTGCGCCATCTTTCCGATCAGGCGTCTCAACGTTCCGCGCGGCAGACGCGTGTCGGCGTCAAGCGTCACCACATAGCGGATACCGGAAGGAACCTCTGGCGGGCGGCCGCTGACATCTAAGAACGACGTGTCGGAGGCGCCGCGCAGCAATCGGTTCAATTCGTGGAGCTTACCGCGCTTGCGCTCCCACCCCATCCACATATGTTGCGATTCGTTCCAGATACGCCGCCGATGCAGCAACAAGAAGCGCGCGCCTCCGGGCGCCGGGCCGTAACGCGCGTTCAGTCGGGCGATGCCGCCGGACGCCGCTGCGAGAAATTCGTCGTCGGTTGCAGCGGTCTCGGTCTTTGAGTCGTTCCAGTCCGAAAGCAAAGCGAAGTGGAGTTCGCCGCGCTGCTCGGTGAGGAAGTGCACCTCGATGCGCTTGAGGAGATTCTCGAGCTCGGTCAGCGACGTCAAGAGCACGGGCATGACCACCATCGTGCGCAAACTCTCCGGAACGCCCTCACGCAATTCGAGCGCCGGCAAGGTCGTGGGACCGCTGTCGATCGCGATGCGGCGGTTGACGAGGGCGACGGCCAAGTCCGATGCTGACGCCAGCGCGAAGAACGCGAGGAAGGCGAGAATCCAACCGGTGATGCCGAACTTTAGCAAGCCGAGAACAGAGAGGGACAGAAAAAAAGCCACGAGCAGCGCGATCGCGCCGACGTATCCAAAAACTCCCGCGGCTTCGCCGGCGCGCACGAACCATTTGGACACCGGGATGCGGTAGCCGAGAGACCGCTCAAATGAACGCCTGCCCTTGGAGACCAGGTAATAGCCTGGTTCCTGCTCGCGGTTCGGGGCACTGCCGGAAGTGGAGTGCGGCGGCGGTTGCGCGCGTTTAGCAAGTTCGATCGCGCGCCGCGCAACGTTGAGTTCCGACACCTTCGACCCGCGGGCTAGCTCTTCGATAGCGTAACGATAGCGATTGCGAGAGGGGAAATCCATGGCCGCAAATTCGCTGGCCGCGCGAAGTTCCGCGTCGACGAGGCTGAGATCCTCGAAGATCTCCGACCAATCAACCGCCGAGATCAAGCGCATGCTCGTGAAAACGTTACGCACCGACACGTTCATCGCGCTTTGCTTGTGATGCTCTGCAAGGACGATTTCGTCTGCGCTCGTTTCCTGTGCGGCAAGGAGCTTATCCAACTGCTGCAGTGCGACCGTTGCTACTTCCCCTTGGTCGCGCAGACGATGCACCAGTTGTGCGACGAAGGCGGTCGGTAAGCGAGTCTTGTCCGAGCTTCGCAGCGCGACAATTGGAGGGTCGGTCCCGAGCCCGTCGACACGCAACAGGCGGTCGGCAATACCATCCGCTTCTTGCCGCGCGTCGCGCGCGCTGATGATCTGGTCGGCGAGGCGCCGCAGATTCTCCACGAGCGTGACACGCAAGGCGATCGCAGCCGCCCACAACTCGCCGATCGTCAACGGCTGCACGGCTTGGTATGCTCGCACGAACTTGCGATAGAGCTGGGCGTCAAAGCGGCTATCCGTGTGCGCGACGAACGCCCACGCCACCCCGAAGACGCGCGGATAGCCTTTCAAGGGGCCCTGTGCGAGCTTCGGCAAACCGCGATAAAAACTGTACGGAAGATCATCGCGGATCTCGCGGATTTGTTCTTGCGCGACGTAGAAGTTGTCGATCAGCCACTCGGCCGCCGGCGTGATGGCGTCGTCCTCCCGGATTGCCGCGGCGATAGCGCGGTATGTGTCGAAAAGGACGTTTCCATTATCGCGAAGCCGGTTCGCCACTCGATGGTCGGCCTGGACGTTCGCGGCGATGACTTGGGCCTCTGCGAGGCTGGCGGCATGAAGCTCGAGACGTTCGACCCCGAACAGCTCGCTGCGGATCGGGTCCTCCATCTCCCGGGGAACGGCTTGACGTCGGCGGTCGAGTGGACGCGCCGCGTTCAAAACAGCATTTCTTGAATTATGGCGTTCATCTGACGAGCGAGCATGCAGGACGTCGATTGATCATCATGTGCCGCGCTGATTTCGCGATTGGCCGGACGACGCCTGGATTCTGGCAGACTCGAAGGCCAGTAAAATCAGTAAGGTCTGGATTGTTGAAAGTCAATTGGCGCTCGTCCGTATTGTCGAGATTTTCTTTATCACGAGAAATAGTCGACAGATAGCGGCAAAACCGTCGCGTACACCGCGCGCACCTCGCGCGCATAGATCGACTGGTTGCAACGTCTAGATCGAAAGCGGCGCAAGCGGCTCTACGTCCCGCTAAATGGGTTTTAACGGGCTTTTTGGACCTTACGTGAAGAGGTTGTGAACAGTTCGCGACTGACGTTCGTACGCGCGTAACATCTCGCGCGTATTCTTGGACTGCGGATTCATCTTCACACTCCACCGACCGCGAATCGAGGCGCGAGGGATGACGGTCACGATTCCATCTCCGGCGACCGAGAAGCAGCAAGCGCCCCATGCTCCATCTCGGCGCCGCATTCCAGTTTGGCAAATCGGCGCCGCTTTCGTTGTCGTCGCGGCGATCCTCGCATGGGCCGTACACGGCCGGCTCGCGGGCGCGTCGAGCAACGGAATCGCCGGATCCGGCACGATTGAAACGATTCAGGTCGACGTGGCGGCAAAGGTAAGCGGCAGGATCAAAGCGCTGCTCGTCCACGACGGCGACCGAGTCACGGCCGGTCAACCGATAGCGCAGATCGAGACGACAGACGCGCTGCTCGCCGTTGACCAAGCCAAGGCGAATCTCGACGCCGCTCGAGCCCAGCTTCGTCTGGCGCAGGCCTCGTACGCGCTTCAGCGCGACGTGAACGCCTCCGGCGTGAGCGAGGCGCGCGCGCAGGTGGCGACTTCAGCGGTTCGCGTTCCACAGAGCGTCGAGCTCGCCGCCATCCAGGCTCAATCCGTTTCATCGCAGGTGGCTTCGGCGGACGCGCACGTCCGCGCCGCAAGCGCCGCGCTTGAGACCGCGCGGGCAACGTTAGCGGAAGCCGGCGCCGACGTGCAGAGCGCGCAGGCTTCCGCAGCGCTTGCGCAAGCGAATGTGAAACGCGAACGTGAACTTTACCGTCAAGGCGACGTTTCGGCGCAGCAGTATGATGTTGCGCACGACGCGGCGCTGTCCGCGACCGCTCAAGTGAGCGCCGCGTCATCGCGGCGCGATGCGGCTGCCAAGCAGCTCGTCGTCGGCGAGGCGGATCTTCGAGCCGCCCACGCAGATTTCGACGCCGCGTTGGCCGGCGAACAGACCATCGCGGTGAAGCAGCTCGACGTCGCGGCTTCCAACGCGCAGCTGGATCAATCGAAAGCGGTGCTTGCCGGTGCGCAAGCGCAGTCGCACGCGCTCGATCAGCGGCGCGCGGACGTCGCCGTCGCGGCCGCGAACGTCGAACAGGCGCAAGCCGCGCTCGGGATCGCCTTGCGCGGTCTTTCCGAGACGACACTGCACGCGCCCTTTGGCGGAGTGATTCTAGCGCACAGCGTTGAGGTCGGCAATCTCGTCGTGCCCGGTACATCCGTCCTCACCGTCTCCGACCTCGATCACCCTTACCTCGACGTCTACGTGAGCGAAGCGAACCTCGCGCGCGTGAAGATCGGACAGTCGGTCGACGTGCAAGTGGACGGCGCACCCGGACGGATTTTCAAAGGCAGCGTGACGAGCGTCCATACCACTGCCGAGTTCACGCCGAGCAACGTGCAGACAAAAGAGCAGCGCGCGGAACTCGTATTCCGCGTCCGGATCGATCTGCCGAATCCGGATGGCGCGCTGAAGCCTGGACTGCCAGCGGACGGCGTGATCGATGCTCCCTAAGAGGGAGCGTGCAACCGGCGACGCGGTGGCGTGTCGCGATGTCGTCCGACGATTTGGAAACACGATCGCGCTCGACCGCATGACCCTGAGCGTCGCTCGGGGCGACATCTTGGCCATCGTCGGTCCCGATGGAGCGGGCAAGACGACCCTGCTGCGAATCATCTGCGGCGTGCTTGCGCCCGATTCGGGTGAAGTCGATCTGCTCGGCGTCGATATGATTCGCGACCCGGAAGCGGGCAAGGCTCGCCTGGGTTATATGCCGCAGCGCTTCAGCCTTTACTCAGATCTCACGGGGCGTGAGAATCTCAGATTCTACGCGGACCTGTATGATGTTCCGCCCGACGAATTGCTCGCCCGCTCGCGTGCGATGCTCGATGACTTCCGCCTCGAAAGTTTTGTGGACATCCCATCGGGATCGCTTTCGGGCGGCATGAAGCAAAAACTCGCGCTTGCGTGCACGCTCGTCCACGAGCCGGAGCTCCTGGTGCTCGACGAACCGACTGCCGGCGTTGATCCCGTCTCTCGCCGCCAATTCTGGCGGCTCCTATACGGGCTCAATTCGCGCGGCGTGAGCATCGTCGTCAGTACGCCATATATGGACGAAGCGCAACATGCGACACATGTCGCGCTCATGCACCGCGGACGGCTCATCGCGTTCGACACACCGTCGCGTCTTAAGGCTATCGTCGCATCGCGCGTCGTCGAGATCGGCGGCGCTTCGCCCGCGGCCGTTCGCCGCGCGCTGCGAACCGTTCCGATCGTCCAGAGCCTGGAGGTGTTCGGCGGCGTGTTCCATGCCTTGGTGCCGGACGCCACGCAAGCGTTTCCCGTTCTCAGAGCGGCGCTCGAAGCCGAAGGAGTCGCGGGGGCGTCGCTGCGTGCGGTCGAGCCTCTTTTGGAGGACGCGTTCATTTGGCTGCTCGTCAGGGAAACCGCGAGTGCGTCTTCGTGAGGACCACGGTCGCGGCGCACGATCTCACGAGACGGTTTGGCGCCTTCACCGCCGTCAACCACGTGTCGTTCGAGATCGAAGAACGGACGATATGGGGATTCCTCGGACCAAACGGCGCGGGTAAATCCACGACCATCAGAATGCTCTGTGGAATCATGAACCCTACTTCCGGAGACGCGCATGTGCTCGGTATGGACATCGTGCGCGATGCGGAGCGCATTCGGGAACGAATCGGTTACGTCTCGCAGCGATCGAGCGTGTGGCCCGACCTCACCATCGGTGAACACCTCCGGTTCTATGCGGACATGTACGGCGACATCGTGCGCCGCAGTCCAGGCGAACTCGAGGCGTGGATGCGAACGCTTGACTTGACAGAATACCGCGATGTGCTCGGCGCCGCCGTCCCACAAGGCTATCGCCAGCGGCTTGCGCTTGCGTGTGCCGCCATCCATAAACCGGACGTGCTGTTCTTAGACGAACCGACTGCCGGCGTGGACCCGGTCTCGCGGCGGAAGTTCTGGGATATCATCGGCTCCATCGCCGAAAACGGAGCGACTATTCTCGTCACCACGCACTACCTGGACGAGGCCGAACACTGCGACAAGCTCGCGTTCATCGACGGCGGGCGCATCGTGGCGCAAGGCACGCCTGCGTCGCTGAAGACCGATCCGTCATTCGGATACGCCGTCGAGGTAGTCACGGCGTCGCCCGTCGGCGCGTTGCAGATCGTTGAGGAGCTTCCGTTCGTCCGCGCCGCGACGCTCTTCGAATCGGCGCTTCACGTCATGTTACCCTCGGCGGCGTTCGTCGACCGGCTTAGCGGCGCCCTCGTCGACGCCCAGATTCCGATCGCCAACGTGCGACCCGCCGTGGCGAGTCTAGAGGACGTCTTCGCCTCGATCACGTCGAGTCACGGCCAAGGGACCAAGCCGTCGTGAAGTGGCGGCGGCTGCGCAGCATCATCCATAAGGAGACGTTGCAGTTCCTGCGTGACCGGAGATCGCTCACGAGTATCCTCGTGATGCCGCTTGTGCAGCTCATCCTGTATGGTTACCTGTCCAGCGACGTCAAATATCAACCGACGATCGTCCTCGACCAATCGAAGACGCCGCAGAGCCGGCAGCTCATTCAGGAATTCGTCAATACCGACTACTTTTCTGTGCGCTATGCGGCCGCGACCATGCACGATGTCGAGGATTCGATAGATCGGGGCAAAGCGCTCGTCGGGATTGTGATACCGCCCGACTACGCGGGCGATCTCGCGGCCGGGCGGGAGACCGACGTGATGGTCGCGGTAGACGCCACCGATGCAACGGCAGCGCGTGTGTCGCTTTCGGTAGCCACGGGCGTCGGCGCCGACATCGCGCGAAACGTCGCTGTCCAGGCGCTCGCGCTGCACGGTGGACATTCTGTCGTGAGCACTCCGGTCGTGCGAACGCGCGCATGGTACAATCCCGATTTGCGCAGTGAAGTCTTCATCGTCCCCGGTGTCCTTGCGGTCGTGTTGCAATTCAGCATGACGTTCCTGAGCATCATCGCGGTCGTGCGCGAACGAGAACTTGGAACACTCGAGCAATTGGTGGTGACGCCGGTCCGTTCCGACGAGCTGATTCTCGGCAAGATCGCGCCGATCGTCGGCATCGGTTACGTGCTGTGCACGATGATCCTCGTGGTGGCGTATTTCTTATTCGACGTGCCGGTGCGCGGCAGCGTCCTGACGCTCTACCTGGCCACGCTGGCCTTCTTCTTCTCGGTCGTCGGTGTGGGTATTCTGATCTCGACTGTTTCTGCGACGTTCCAGCAGGCGATGCAGATGGCCCAGTTCTTCCTTTTGCCCGGCATCTTGCTGTCGGGATTCATCTTTCCGCGTGAGACCCTCCCCGTATTCTTGCAGTGGGTTGGAGCGATCATGCCGCTGACGTACTTCCTGACGCTCGTGCGCGGTGTGATCGTCAAGGGCGTGGGCATAGACATCTTATGGCCGCAGGTGCTGGAACTCGCGGTGCTCGGAATCGTCGTCTTCGCTATCGCCGTCTTCCGCTTTCAAAAGAAGATCGGCTAGACGGGTGATGTATTCGCAGTAAATTCAAGACTTTTCGGTACGCTGGTCTCAGGAGTAACGCCATGCAGCACATGCAGCATCATGAAATCCTCGAAAAAGATCCACACGCCTCCGAGCGCACGTGCGCCAACGAGGTCTGCGGTTGCATCATCGCACACGGTTCGCCGATGGCGTTCTGTTGCGAGTACTGCCGCGATGAAGGCGTCGGGCGTGGGGACGGCGTCTGTCAATGCGGCCACATCCCCTGTGCTTGATCATCGCGTGCGCATTGGATCGGCCGCACCATGAACTTTCCGCGATTTCCCGACCGCCGCAGCGCGGGCCGAGACCTTGCCAAGCATCTGAGCAAGTTCACCGGCGATTCGGACATCGTCGTTCTCGCGCTGCCTCGCGGCGGCGTTCCGGTCGCATACGAAGTCGCGCAGGCGCTTAGGGCTCCGCTGGATGTCATCGTCGTTCGCAAACTCGGATTTCCCGGGCGAGAAGAGCTCGCGATCGGCGCGATAGCCTCAGGCGGCACTCTTGTCATCGACCCCGATCTTGTCGCCGGCGTCTCGCAGGCCGAGTTGGATGCTGTCGCCACCCGCGAAGTCGCCGAGCTCACCCGTCGCGAACGCACATACCGCGACGGGCGCCCGCCGATCGAAGTCAACGGCAAGCTTGCCATCGTCGTGGACGATGGCCTCGCGACGGGAGCCAGCATGCGCGCCGCGATCTCTGCGTTGCGGGAGCGCGGCGTGCGCCGCATTGTGGTGGCAGTACCCCTCGCATCGCGGCAAGCCGTCGCGTCCCTGGAACGTGAGGCGGACAGCGTCGTCGCCGTTTTCGTGCCGGAGGTGCTGTATGCCGTCGGCGTTCACTATAAAGATTTCTCGCAGACGACCGACAAAGAAGTGCGAGATCTGCTCGCTCAAAGCGTAGGAAGGCGGGAGAGATCATGGCCAAACGAAAGACGGATCGAGCGCGAAAGGCTGGGGAACCGGCGCGCGGCCACCTGACGGCTCACGGTGAGAGCCAACGCGAGAGTTCCGGCCGCATGGCGGGCCCGCGCATGGCGAACGTCGAGCGATTTAAGACGAACACGAAACGCGCAGAATTGGTTCCGAAAACCGGCCGGCGCAAACGCTGACGTCACCGCGTGCGAGGCGTCGGCGTTGGCTCGATTCGGCTGAAGCGACAGACGTCGCAATCCATGACGATATTCACGAGAGCTTCACATCGCCGCGGACCGCCGAGATGTAGAGTTAGGCAAGAAAACCAATAGGGGGTTCTTGCCATGAAGACCGATGTTCAACTGCACAAAGACGTCGTCGATTCACTAGCCTTCGATCTCCAAGTCGACGAACGAGATCTCACCGTCGGGGTCCATAACGCGATCGTGACGATTTCGGGCACGGTGCCGAACTACGCTCAGAAATACGCCGTAGAGCGAGCGATAAAGCGTATCGCCGGAGTTCGCGGCATCGCGGAAGAGCTGCGAGTGGAACTGCCGCATTCGCACCGCCGCAACGACACAGACATCGCGGCAGCCGCCGTCAGCGCCCTTGCGTGGAACACGTTTGTGCCGGCCGCTTCCGTACAAGTCACCGTGGAAAACGGTGCGGTCACGCTAGCGGGCGAGCTCGACTGGGAATTTCAACGATCCGAAGCCGAAGCCGCGGTACGCAACCTCAAGGGCGTCACGGAGATCACGAATCTGATCACGCTGAAGTCCGGCAAGTTCGTCGGACCGCGAGACGTCAAGGAAAAGATCGAGCGAGCATTCTCACGCACAGCGGAGTCCGAGGCGAAGCGGATCAGCGTGGAAACCGTCGGCGGAAAAGTCACCCTCAAAGGCGTGGTCCACACGCTGACCGAGCGCGACGAAGCGGTTCGCGCGGCGTGGCACGTGCCGGGAGTGACGCGAGTCGACAATCTTCTCACCATCGGCTAGGCCGCGCAACCATAATACTCATTGAAAGGAGAAAGACATGTCCACAACGCTGACACCCAAACGAGATGAGATCCGCCCGTTCTTTGAGGATTTCTACTCGATCAGTCCCTTTGGCGATTTCGGGACCTTCCGGCGCGCGATGAACTCGTTCCTCGACACATCGCGTTTCGCGGACCAGTTCATCATGCCCGCGATCGATCTCTACAACAAAGACGGGAAGTATAATGTCGAAGTCGCGCTTCCCGGTCTCGACAAGAAAGACATCGAGATCCAGGTCGAAGGCAATTCCCTGACAATTTCGGGGAAATACGCGACTGAACAAGTGGAAAAGGAAAAGAAGTATCAGTATCGCGAGATGCGCAGGGGAAGCTTCTCGCGCAGCGTTTCACTGCCGGAGGATATCGACGCCGACAAAGTCACAGCGGAGTTCGATAAAGGCATCCTCAAGATCCAAATCCCCTCGCTCAAGCCGGCGCAGCCGACAAAGGTGACAATCTCATAACCCCTTTGGCATCGCGCCGTGTGGGCGGTCGCTCCCCCGAGCGACCGCCCTTCCTTATTGGCGCGTGCAGGTGACAGCAGAAGCTATCGAAGCCTAGCCTGTAGGCGGAGGGTTCGGATTGCGCCATTCCGTTCCGTCGCTATATTTCACGCGGAGCACGGCGCAATACGGGAACTCCGTGCCGATCGGGAAGACTTCGCGGCTTATCACGAACTCGTGCGATATCTTCACGGCCGGCGAGAACGTGCCGACGTCCTTCGCCGTGGCCACGAGCGAGCCGCGCGCCACGAGCCCGAAATCGATTTCGGTCGCCGCCGTCTTTGCTGTGTTCTGATAGTCAATGGCCAGGAAACCTTCGTCGCTCGGGAAATCGCCGGGGTAGTGTCTGATACCGTAAGGGTCGATCCAAGGATGCGTGACCCCGGCGCCGTGCCGGTGCGGGTCGCATGTCGAGATGGTGATGTTCGAGCCCGGCGTCTGGCGCAATTCGGTTTGGGCCGCCGCGGCGACGATCGCCGCGAGCGGAATTATTGCCGCGGCGCCGATAGCCGCGATGTGACGCTTGAGCATACGCACTCTCCAACGACGCAAGCTTCGGAAAGACTCCGCTTTAGCCTGACAGAACCAACGGTCCTTCGCTCGGCACTTCAAAGTCACTCGGAGAGCTGCAATGTCCGTCCGGCCGATCAAACGCCTCATAAGATCGAAACCGACGCTGGAAGGTGCGGGCGTGCACCTTCGCCGCGCATTCGGCTTCGGCAACACATCGGACTTCGATCCGTTCCTCTTGCTGGACGATTTCCGCAACGACGTTCCTGCGGACTACTTAGCGGGTTTTCCGTGGCATCCCCATCGAGGAATCGAGACCATCACGTACGTGTTAGCAGGCACGGTCGAGCACGGCGACAGCATCGGGCACAGCGGCACGATCGCCGCGGGAGACGTGCAATGGATGACAGCGGGTAAAGGGATCATCCATCAGGAGATGCCCAAAGGCGATCAGACTGGGCGCATGCATGGATTTCAGTTGTGGGCGAATCTTCCGGCGTCGCGCAAGATGACGGAGCCGCGCTACCAGGAGGTCGTGTCTAAGGATATCCCCGAGGTCACGGATGACGACGGCACGATCGTGCGCGTGGTCTGCGGATCGTTTTGGGGCAAGAAGGGCCCCGTGCCTGAAGTCGCCATCGACCCGATCTATCTCGACGTGACCGTTCCGCCGGGCCGTAAGAAGTCGTTGCCCGTCGAGACCACGCGCCACGCATTTGCCTATGTCTTCTCCGGCGACGCGAAATTCTGCAACGCATCCGAGCCGTTGGCCGTGCCGACCGAGCCGAGCAATTGGCTTGATACCGCGCCGCCCTCGCATGCCGAGAACCAGTCCCTCGTGCTCTTCGATAAAGGCGACGAGGTCATGGTGAAGGCGGGCGAAGACGGCGTGCGGTTCTTGCTCGTATCCGGCAAGCCGCTCGGCGAACCTGTTGCCTGGTACGGACCGATCGTCATGAACACGCAAGCGCAGCTGCAAGAGGCGTTCACCGAACTGCGCGAAGGAACGTTTCTGCGGGAATAGAGCTATACGTAAGATGCAACTTTCATTGCTCGCATCGGGCAACGCCGAAGCGCTCGTCGACGATGGGACGGCGCGTATAGTCTACCGGCGCACCCTCTTCAGCGACGACCAGGCTCGACTATGGTTCGAATGGCTGCGCGACAAAGTCGCATGGCGCGCCGAGCGCCGTCCGATGTACGATCGGGTCGTGGACGTGCCGCGCCTCGTCGGATCGTATGCGTTGAGCGATCCCGAATTGCCCGAACCGATCGCGCTGATGCGAGGACCTGTCGAACAGTTCTGCAATTTCACCTTCAATGCGGCCGGCCTGAACTTCTACCGTGACGGCAACGACAGCGTCGCGCCGCATGGCGATCACGTCGAACGCGGCCCGGTCGGGGCGCCGGTTGCGCTGGTCAGTCTCGGCTCGGCCCGGCGCATGAGAATCCGAAGCAAATCGTCACCACGACGCGTGGTCGATCTCGACCTCGAACCCGGCAGCCTGTTGCTCATGGACTACCGCAGCCATCTGAACTACGAACACGGGATACCAAAAACGCGCGACGCCGTCGGTCAGCGTATCAGCGTGGCATACCGCAGCGTGTTCAAAGCGGGGCGCTAATTCCGAGCTCGCGACACCTTGGCGGTCGATTTTGGATACACAAGGGCCACGGATTGTCGGACTTCGGTCACCACAACCGATCCTTGGCGAAGCGACACGTTTGCTCTCTTGTTATTCGCGTAGAGCGCGCCTGCTATGAGCCCTGCTGCGCCGCCGAGATTTGATTTGAAAAGCGACTTGCCGATCATATTTCCGACGATCATGCCGCCCAGCGCCGTGACGGCGGTGTTGGCGATCATGTTGTGGCGTTGCGTCGCTTGCGACTGGAGCAACATCGAGACGTCGGCCTGACGTCCGTTCGCCAACACCATGCGATCGATGTTGAATTCGAGCACCGGGTTCTGGCCTTGGCCGGCGCTGACGACGCGCGTCACGTGCCCGAAGAGTTTGGCATTGTCGTACGCAGCGTTGTTGCCTGGATACGGGGTCATGACCGTCATGGTGAACTTGTCGCCGGCATGCGCGCTGCCTGAATCGATCGTCTGATTGATGCTCGAGGTCACCATGCTGCCGGCATTCAGTTCGACCGGATTGGTCGATGCCGCGGCCGCGAAGGGCAATACAAGAGCACTTATGATCGCGATTACCGCGATACCGTTGGAAGGGGATCTCATTGTGACTCCTTGGTAACGGGTCCGAAATGGGCTAATCCCGCTCTTCTCTCGTTACGTTATCGCGATTTTTCCCCTTCACGCTTTGGAACGACGCTCTACGGGTGGATGATCGCGTTGCGCAACAGCATCGGTGGGCGCGGGCGTTGCGAGAAATCGAACTCCGTGAGTAGATTCCCGAGCGGTGGATAGGCCTCGCGCACATCCGGCCGCGGATCCGGCCGTCCGTCACTGGTCGGGTCGAGCCGTTGCGAATTCAAGAATAGATCTTCGATCAGCTTGTTGTAGGCGTCGAAGCTGAGCAACTGATGATCGACGACGTTGTGCTGCGCCCATGGCGAGATGAGAAGGCCGGGGACGCGAATACCATATCCGCCCCAATCCACGATCGGCGGCGCGACGTGATCGTAGAGGCCGCCCCAGTCATCCCAGGCGATGAAGATGGCGCTCGTGTTCCAATCCGGGCCGCTCATCACCGCGTTCACAAGTCCGGTCACGTACGCCATGCCCTTTTTGATGGAGTTCGGCGGGTGCTCGCTATAGGTCCCTTCGGGGATCACCCACGACACCGCAGGCAGTGTTCCGGCCGCCGCATCTTTGTAAAAATAGCTGCCGTCTATGATATTGTCCAACTGTCCGTCTTGCACCACATCGGTGAACGCGGGCAACGGGTTCCACTGCGAGCCGATCTTCGCGTCTTGATGCACGTAGATGCCGTGAACACCGTCGTCTTCGTCGGGGTTGATCACGTCGCCGGACTGACCGCCGAACACAAAATATCTCCATGGAACGTGTGCCGCGTGCAGCAGCCACGTGATATCGGTCCACCCGTACGTGTTCGTCACCGGCTCCGTGGGAACAAACGACGACATGCACGTGGAGGGCTTGCTCGGGAGCGGACAATACGCGGACCAGTTCGAGACGAGAAAGATGTGTTCGGGCAGACTGTATGCCAAGGATGGAGCGAACATGTCGTCTTGCAGCACGTACTGCTGCGCGTAGGTCCAGTAGTTCGTCAACATCGATCCGTCGTGATATGCCATCACGCTGTCCGGTGACGAGAAGGTCTTAGCCGTGGCGATGAAACCATCCATCTTCCCGCCGTCGATATCGGTTCGCGCGGACGCCGCATCGTGCGGGCCGCCCTGGTTGATGTCGTGGAAGTCGAGATACGGCGCAACGCACTTCCCCGTGTTCGGATCGGGATTGCAGACGGTGGGCTTGCCGTTGCGCATCGGGATGCCGTTCGCGCCTGGGTACGTGCCGAAGTAGCTATCGAACGAGCGGTTCTCTTGCATGATGATGATGATATGCTGCAGCTGCGGCACCGAACTGTGCCACGTAACCGCCGCCGCCGCCGGATTCGCCGATGCGATCGCCCCGATCGCCGTCGCGGCCGCAACCGCAATCATGGTCACGTTACGCCTTCCACCGTGCATCCGCTACCTCACCTTCGTCTAGCAGTAGGATACCGCGGCTGTTGAGACGTGCAAGAGTCCAAGGACCCGTTCCGAAGGCATAGCCATTCAGGGTCGGGCCGTCATCACGATCCACTCGCCGCCGGCGTCCTTCGTCCTGCCCACCTCTTTGAATCCCGCATGCTGATAGACTGTGAGAGCGGGAAGGTTGTCCGGTCGTACCTCTAATCGCAATTCGGCGACGCCGCGCGATCGCAGATATGTGAGCCCCGCACCGACGAGCATGCCCGCCACGCCGCGGCCTCGCACGCGCGCGGCCGTCGCGATATTCAGCAGCTGCGCGTCACCTTTCGTCCGGTAGTCTCCAGCCGAGCGCACAAACGAAAATTTGTTCGCAAACAACCGAAATGCGTGCGCCCAGACTATCCCATACTGCCCGCTGACTGCGCGCCACAACCAGCGCAAGGGGACAAGACGACGCAGTGCGACCGATCGCAACGCGCCGACGGAGGACGTGAGAAATTCGTAACCGACGATCGCGCCTGCTCCGTCGCGCGCGGCGAGAAACGCGTCGGGTTCGACGCTTCTCGCGAACGACCAGACATCGATCATCGCATCAGGGCGCGGAGGCTCGCCGTACACGTAGGCAGCGCTGTCGTGGAAGGCCTCGAGAAAGATAGCGACGGCGTCCGGGATCTCCCTCGCATCGATCGGTCCGACGTTGAACTGCGCGGGAATTGAAGAAGCCTCCCCAGGTTGCCGCGGATCCGTCCGTGGCGGGGAGGCATCTTCTGTCATGAGCGGCCGAAGCTTAGCGCTTCTTGCCTTTGTTCACCGAGTCGCGCAGATCTTTGCCGGCGTGAAATGCCGGAACTTTGCGCGCAGGTATGGTGAGCTTCTCGCCCGTCTTCGGATTGCGTCCCTCGCGCTTTTTGCGCTCCCGCACTTCAAAGCTTCCGAAGGGAATGAGCTGAACCTTGTCACCTTTCTGCAGCGCTTTCTTGATGTGCTCGAGAACAGCGTCGACTACGGTCGCCACCTCGCGCTTCGTCTGTTCCGTTTCCTCTGCGACTGCATCGATCAGCTCAGCCTTGGTCATCAGTTTCCTCCTACAGCGTTTCGTGAAACCTCACGAGGCTCTGGCTCAAATGCAACAAGCGCCCAGAGGTCGTGGTCCGCGAGGCGAGTTAGACCGCGATGCGCTCATTCCTGCCCGGAGAGCGCTCAATCCCTTTATTTATCAAGCATTGCGACCACGGCGCGTATGCCGAGCAGATAGGAGTTCGCGCCGAATCCGGCGACGACGCCGTGGACGACCGGCGCCAAAACGGAGACGCGACGAAACTCTTCTCGCGCGTGAACGTTCGAGAGATGCACTTCGACCTTCGGCACGTCGACGGCCGCGAGCGCATCGCGGATCGCGTACGAGTAATGCGTGTACGCGCCGGGATTGATCACGATCGCGCTCCCTGCGACGGCAGCCGCATGGATCGCATCGATGATGTCGCCTTCACTGGAATGTTGCGACGTTGATATGTCGCAGTCGAGTTCTTTCGCAAGTGCACGGATGACCGTGTCGATATCCTGCAATGTCGCCGAGCCATACGTTGCCGGCTCTCGCTTGCCGAGCAGGTTGAGATTTGGGCCGTGGATGACGACCACAGTCCGCCGTCCGCCTGCAGCGCTCATAGCGCTGGCGGTTCGGCAGGATGCGGTCCCGCTCCGCTCTGAAGACAATTGCGATGCCTGCTGACCACATCGCGTCCGCCATGGCGGCCGGAGACTACGTGCGCGTGCTCGCGGCCCGTACGACCGATGTCGTGATCGAGGCGCAGGCGCGACACGGCTGTTCGCCCACGGCGACGGCGGCGCTCGGCCGTCTGCTCACCGGAGCCGCGATGATGGGCTTCGCGCTGAACGGCCGTGAGCGCATCGCGTTGCAGATCGCAGGCGACGGCCCCGTGCGAAGCATCCACGCCGAGATCCGGTCGGAAGGGCGCGTGCGCGGTTACGTACAGGAGCCGCTCGCCGACGTGCCGTTGAATTCGCGCGGCAAGTTCGATGTCGCCGCGTTGATCGGATCCGGATCGCTCCACATCACGCGCACGTTCGACAGCGGTCAGCCGTATACGAGCGCGGTCCGCTTGGTCTCCGGCGAGATCGGCGAAGACCTTGCGCATTATTTCGCGCGCTCTGAACAGATCCCGACCATTGTCGCGGTCGGCGTTTTAGCCGGACCTCGCGGCGTCGTTGCAGCCGGCGGCGTGTTAGCTCAACTTCTCCCCGGTGCAGACGACGACACCGCCCGTGCGCTCGAAGAGCGCGCGAAACAGCTGACTTCGGTAAGCGCGCTTATCCAGAACGGCAGCACGCCCGACGATCTCATCCTCGGGCTCGCGGCCGATCTCTCACCGCGCATCACCGCCCACCACGACGTCTCGTTTGCGTGTTCGTGCGATCGCGATCGCGTGATCAAGGCATTGCTCGGATTCGGCCGGGCGCAGCTTGAGAACATGGCTCGTGAAGACGAAGTGACCGAAGCGCGCTGCGACTTCTGCGGGGCGACCTATCATTTCGGACGCGACGAACTGCGCGAGATCGTGGCGGCTGCGACCACGTCGGCCTGAGGGTCGCGACTACGTCAGCCTGACGAAGCGGTGGTTGCCCTTCTGCAGGACTTTGCCGGTCCACGGTGTGCTCGCGCTCTCCTCGCCGTCGACGCGCGCGCCGTCCACCTTGATCGCGCCGTCTTTGATGAGCCGCTGAGCCTCGCGCCCTGATGAGGCAAATCCGACTGCGACGAGGATCTTCGCGAGAGGACCGGCTCTTAGTTCTGATGGTAGTTCGAAGACCGGAATGTCGGTGGGCATCTCTTTGCGGACGATGGTGCGCTCGAAGTGCTCGCGCGCATCTTTCGCTGCGGCCTCGCCGTGGTACAGACGCACGATCGTCTCAGCGAGCGCGATCTTCGCGTCGCGAGGCGCCACCGTGCCACTCGCGATGTCGGCGACGATCTTATCCGCGTCCGCTTTCGAACGGTCGGTGGCAAGCCGCCAATAACGCTCGAGCAGCGCGTCCGGCAGCGACATGATCTTGCCGAACATCTGCGCCGGCTGCTCCCGCAGCGCGATGAAGTTGTCGAGGCTCTTACCCATGCGCTGCACGCCGTCCGTCCCTTCGAGGATGGGAAGCGTCATGCAGATCTGCGGACGATTGCCGAGATCTTCTTGAAGCCGGCGGCCCATCATGAGGTTGAAAAGCTGCTCGGTTCCGCCCAGCTCGACGTCGGCGTTGAGCATGACGGAATCGTACGCTTGGGAGATGGGATACATGAACTCGTGAAGGCCGATCGGAGCGCCTTCCCCGTAGCGCTTGCTGAAATCGTCGCGCTCGAGCATTCGAGCCACGGTTGTCGTGGCGAGCAATCCGATCAGATTGGAGAACCTGAGCGGTCCGAGCCACTCGCTGTTGTAGCGTATCTCGGCTTTGTCGATGTCGAGTATGAGCGAAGCCTGGTCGGCGTACGAGCGCATGTCGTCGCGGATCTGTTCGGGGGTGCGCGGTTTGCGGGCGTTGACCCGGCCCGTCGGGTCCCCGATCTGCGCGGTGAAATCTCCCACGACCAGGACCGCCGTATGCCCTAAGTCCTGGAACGCACGCAATTGCCGCAAGACCACAGCGTGGCCAAGATGGAGCATGGGCCCGGATGGATCGATGCCGAGCTTCACGCGCAGCGGCCGGCCTTGCGTCAAACGCGCGGTGAGATCTTCGCGCGTCACTACGTCGACGCAGTTCGCCGTGAGCCGCTCAAGTTGTTCGGCGACGCTCGCCATGCTTGGTGCTGCCTCCCTACCGAAGCGTCGCTATCGTAACTCCGGACCCGCCCTCGCGGTCGGCGGCATACGCCGTCGTCGCGACTTGGAGATGGTCGCGCAAGAACTCGGCGAGGCCCTTGCGTAACTGGCCCGTGCCGCGGCCATGGATGATGCGCAGCTCGTGTAAGCCGGCAAGCGACGCCTCGTCCAGGGCTTTGTCCACGATGGGCATCGCTTCCTCGACTCGCAGACCTCGCACATCGACGGACGTCTGCGCGCGCTCGGCGGCAGCCGCGATGTCCTCGCCTTTGCGTCGCGAAACAGGCAAGGTCGTATTTCCCGCCGCGCGCCGTTCAAGCGCAAGATCGTTGCGCGAGACGATCGTCTTAGCGTTGCCGATCGAGACGAGCACGTCTCGCTCGTAGACATCGGCCACGATACCGTGCGCGTTGAAACTCCGCACGAAGACGGCGTCGCCGACCTCGAATGAGGTGTTGCCGACGCGATCGCCGCTGCTTTGGACATCAAGCGACGGAGTCGTCTCCTCTAATCCAAGGCTGCGGCGCATTTCCGAAAGCGTACGCGCGAGCGCCTCGGACGCATGCGGGTCCGGTTTTCCTCGTTGGCGACGAGCTTCGGCTTCCGCGGCGGCGGATTTCTCGCGGACGTCTGCGGCAGCTTTGTCAATCGCGCGAGCCAACTCTTCGGACGCCCGGCGCTCGAAGTCGGCGCGCGCGGCGGCGGTTTCTTTGATCCGAGCGGCCAGCTCGGTCGCGCGTTCTGCGTTGCGCGCCTGTTGCGTCTCCGCCTCGTGCAGCGCGCGGCGCAACGCGTCGCGGTCTTCTGCGAGCTGTGCGAAGATGCGATCGAGGTCCATCGCTTCTGCACCGAGCAGTTCTTGCGCACGGGCGATCACGCGCTCTTCAAAGCCGAGCGAACTCGCGAGCGGAATAGCAAGAGAGCGACCTGGAACGCCCACAGCGAGCACATACGTCGGCTCGTTCGTCGCAGCGTCGAAGAGCATGGAAGCGTTCGCCACCCGCTCTCTAGCCGCCGCAAAGGTCTTCAACTGCATGAAGTGCGTGGTGACCACGACGCGCGCGCCGCGCTCAAGCAGCGATTCGATGAGCGCTTGGGCTATGGCCGCGCCTGCGCTCGGCTCCGTTCCGCTGCCGATCTCGTCGACGAGCACGAGCGACCCCTGGCCGGCATGAGCGTGCGCGGCGTACAATGCGCGGAGATGCGCGGAGAACGACGAGAGATTCTCTGCGATCGACTGATCGTCGCCGACGACGCACGCGATATGGTCGAACATCCCGACAACCGTTCCCGCTCCCGCGGGAAGCGGGATCCCAGCATACGTCATGAGGCAGAACAATCCGATCGTCTTGAGCATCACGGTCTTGCCGCCCATGTTCGGACCGGAGATCACGAGCGCGTCAAAATCCCCGCCCACTTCGATGTCCAGCGGCACGGCTTTACGGCGGAGCAGCGGATGGCGTCCGCGCACGATGCGTATCGCACGCTCTGCGCTCAACGCCGGACTGATACCTTGCACCGCGCGCGACCAGCGAGCTCGCGCGCCGATGGCGTCGAGCCGTGCGCTTAACGAGGCGTTGGCGATAAGATCTGCGGCGGCCGAACCAAGAATGCCGGAGAGCTCGGAGAGCACGCGCGCAACCTCGCGCTCTTCGGCAGACTCGAGCCCGCGCAGGCGATTGTTCGCTTCGACGATGGACATGGGTTCGATATAGACGGTCGCGCCCGATGCCGACTGATCGTGGACGATTCCCGGGAATTGCGCCGCGTTCTCGGCGCGCACCGGCACGACGTAACGTCCGCGCCGAACCGTGACGATCGGTTCTGACAGAAGCTTCGCGGTCTCCGATTTGCGCACAAGCGACTGACAACGCTCGCGCACTTCATCGTGTAGCGCGCGCATCTGGCGCCTGATCTTCGCGAGCGCGGGCGATGCCCCGTCGGCCACGCGACCATCGGGCTCGATCGCGTCGATCAGCCGGCGCGCGAGCGGTGACGTCTGTGCGCGTTCTTTCGAGAGGTGAAGCAGCGGTCTGGAAACGTCTGGGGGGTCTACGCCGGTTGTGGGGCGGACGTTTATCGTCCGCCGGCGGACCGTAAAGGTCCGCCCCACACTTCGGCCATCCACACTCCGGTCGGTCCGGCTGGCATCGGCGTCCGCTATGCCGCCGCGTGCGATCGCGGCGCAGGCGGCTTCGAGTTTCATCTCATTCTCGGCGACGCGCCGCAGCTCGAGCCCGGAAAGAACGCCGCCCACCGAAGCGCGTTCGATCGCAGCGGCCATATCCGTCACGCCTGCGAGGTCGATCTCGGCGCCTGCGGTGAGGAGCTCCGCCGCGTCCTCGACGACGGCAAGCTCCCGCGCGATCGCGGTGACATCCGGTCGCGGTACGAGCGATCGAACGGCTCGTTGACCAGGTTCGCTCGTAGCTGCTGCGGCGATGCGGTCGAGAACGGTGGGGAAGTCGAGCGCCGCCAGCGCCGCGTCGTCGAACGCGGCCCCGGAGCCGGTCATCCCAGGCGTTCCTTGATCAGCGCTCTCACGATCTCGACGTTCGCCTTGCCGCGGCTGACCTTCATCACTTGCCCGACGATGAAGTCGAACGCATTGGCCTTGCCGCTCTTGTACGCATCGACCGACTTCTGGTTGGCGGCGATCGCCTGATCGACCATCGTCGCGATTTCGGCCGTGTCGGTGACAGCGCCCAGCCCCCGCTCCGCGACGATCACCTTCGGATCACCACCCTGCGCGACGAGCAGATCGCAGACTTCCTTGCCCGCTTTGCCCGTGATCGCGCCGGTTTTGACGAGGCGGATCAATTCGCCGAGCTGCGCCGCGGTCATCGGCGATTGAGCGAGCGTGGTAAGACCGGCAGATTGCAAGGCCCGCCGCACGTCGCCCATCAGCCAGTTCGCCGCCTGCTTCGGATCGTCGCATGCCGCTGCGGTCGCCTCGTAAAAGTCGGCGTCGGAGCGTTCGGCCGTGAGCACTTGCGCGTCGTATTCAGACAGACCGAATTGCTGGGCAAAGCGCTTGCGCCGCGCGTCGGGCAATTCCGGCAGCTCCGCGCGCCAGCGCGCAAGCATGTCTGCTTCAAGCGCGAGCGGCACGAGATCCGGCTCGGGAAAATACCGGTAGTCGTGCGCTTCTTCTTTCGAGCGCATGGAATACGTGGCGCCTTTGCCTTCATCCCAACCGCGCGTCTCTTGGACGATCCGTTCGCCCGCGGCGAGGCGCTCCGACTGGCGGGCGATCTCGCGGTTGATCGCGCGGCCGACCGATCGGAAGGAGTTCATGTTCTTCACTTCGGTCTTCGTGCCGAGCGCTGTCGTGCCGCGCGGTCGTACGGAGACGTTTGCATCGCACCGCAGCGAACCTTCGTGCATCTTGACGTCGGAGACGCCGATGTATGAGAGGATTGCCTTGAGCTCTGCGAGGTAGGCTTCAGCCTCGTCGCTCGATGAGATGTCTGGTTCGCTCACGATTTCCATCAGCGGCACGCCCGCGCGGTTGTAGTCGATCAGCGTGTAGTCCGAACCCGACATCGCGCCGCCGGCATGCAAGTTCTTGCCCGTGTCTTCCTCTAGATGAATGCGGTTGAGGCGAATGCGTTTGCCGGACGGCAACGTGATACCGCCGCCAGTCGTGAGCGGCATGTCGTACTGCGAGATCTGATAGTTCTTCGGCATGTCCGGATAGAAGTAGTTCTTGCGATCGAATTTTGAGAACGGCGCGACGTCGCAACCGAGCGCAAAGCCGGCCTTGCACAGATACTCCACCGCCACGCGGTTGATGACGGGCAGCGAGCCGGGCATGCCGAGACAGACCGGGCACACCCACGTGTTCGGCTCGGCGCCGAACTCGTTGCGGCAGCCGCAGAACATCTTGCTCTTGGTCTTGAGCTCGACGTGCACTTCCAAGCCGATCACCGGCTCGAAATCGTGCGCTTCTGCTTCAGTGACGGTTGTCGAGCTGTTCTTCACGCTGCGCCCACTTTGGGCGCGCGCGCCCACGCAAAACGCGTGCTCTGCTCGTAGGCGTGCGCAACGCCCAACATTCGCCCTTCTTCGAAGGCCGGCGCGGCGATCTGCAACCCGACCGGCAATCCATCCACATAGCCGGCCGGTACCGACATCGCGGCGATGCCGGCAAGGCTCATCGGAATCGTGAAGTAGTCCATGAGATACATGGCAACAGGGTCCGACTTGGCGCCAAGCGCGAACGGCGGACACGAGACCGCCGGACACGCGATGACGTCGCACGCCGCAAACGCGGTATCGAAATCTTGTTTCATCAGCGTGCGCACTTTCTGCGCGCGCACGTAGTAGGCGTCATAATACCCCGAGCAGAGCGCATACGTGCCGAGAACGATTCGACGCTTCACTTCCGGCCCAAAACCCGCGGCTCTCGTGCGTTCGAACATCTGATAGACGTCGCCGTCGCCATCCACGCGGACGCCGTATCGCGCGCCGTCGTAGCGCGCGAGATTCGAAGAGCACTCCGCCGGAGCGATGAGATAGTACGTCGCGAGCCCATACTTGGCGTGCGGCAGCGAGACCTCGACCAGTTCTGCGCCGAGGCGGACAAGCGACGCGTACGCTTCCTTATACAGCGCGCTCATCGCGGCGTCTCCCCCGATGCTGCTCTCGAACTCACGCACGATCCCGATCTTGACGCCTTTGAGGTCCTCGCGCAACGCGTCGGCGTAGTGCGGCACGGGCACGTCCACGCTCGTCGAGTCCATCGGGTCGTGACCGGCGATGGCTTCGAGCACGATAGCGGCATCGCGCACGTCCGCGGTCATCGGGCCCGCTTGATCCAACGACGACGCAAACGCTATCATCCCGTAGCGGCTGACGCGGCCGTAGGTCGGCTTGACGCCGACGATGTTGCAGAACGACGCAGGCTCGCGGATCGATCCGCCGGTGTCGGTCCCAACCGCGATCGGCACGCCGCGCGCTCCCACGGTGCTAGCGCTTCCGCCGGACGAGCCGCCGGGCACGCGCGACGGATCCCAGGGATTGCGTGTGGGATGGAAGCCGGAATTCTCGCACGACGAGCCCATCGCGAACTCATCCATGTTCGTCTTGCCGATCATGACCGCGCCGGCCGCTTCAAGTTTGGCGACGACCGTGGCGGAATAGGGCGGCACGAAATTGGCGAGGATCTTCGAACCGCTGGTCGTGCGCACGCCTTGCGTGCAGAACAGATCTTTGATCGCCACCGGCACTCCGGCAAGCGTTCCACAATCTTCGCCGCGGGCGATGCGTGCGTCGATCTCGGCGGCGCGAGCCAGCGCGTACTCCGGTGTGAGGGTGAGATAGGCGCGCAGTTCCGGCTCGGATGCGGCAACGGCATCGATGGAGCGCTTCGCCACCTCAAGAGCGGATGTCTCGCGACGTGCTATGCGATCGCGAATCTCGTGACCGGTCAGCATGCTCCGATCATTCCAGGATGCGCGGCACTTTGAAGTACGGGCCGCTCGTTTCCGGCGCGTTCGCGAGCGCGGCCGCGCGATCCAGACAGTCGCGGATCATGTCGTCGCGCATGACGTTCATGATCGGGATGACTTGGGCGGTCGCGGAGACGTGGGTGACATCGAGCGCCTGCAATTCCTCGATGTAATCGAAGAGCTTGGCGAACTGCGCCGTGAAGGCAGCAGACTCATCGTCGGTCAGCGCGATGCGCGCCAGCTTGGCGACGTGCGCGATATCGATTGGTACGTCGGTCATACGCCTCCGCCTTTAGGCGGACCATAAAGGTCCGCCCTACATACCGGACCGCAAAGGTCCGCCCTACATACCGGACCTCAAAGGTCCGCCGCGTGTTGTTATCTCGTGAATTCGGCAAGAACCTCGACATGCCCCGTATGCGGAAACATATCGTACGGCGTGACCTTACCGAGGGTGAAGCCGCCGGATGAAAGCGCCTTGGCATCGCGCGCAAGGGTCGCCGGATTGCACGAGACGTAGAGCAACCGACCCACGCCTGACGCTGCTAACGCGGCCAGCACTTCCGGTTCGCAGCCTTTCCGCGGCGGATCGAGAATCGCCGCGTCAGCGCCCGCGAGGAGCGTGGCGCCGCGCTCGGCCTTGAGCGCGTCGGCGACGGTAGCGCATTCAAATGCCGAACGGGTCAAACCGTTCTCGGCAGCGTTGGCCGCTGCTTCGCCCACGGCGAGCGCAAACGACTCCACCCCGGTGGTTGCCATTCCATGCATACCGGCGATGACGCTGAACGTCCCCACTCCGCAGTAGAGGTCGACGATGCGATTCGCACCCGCGAGCCGCGCGAGCATCTCCCGCGCGATGAGCTCGAGTACGGCCGTGTTGATCTGAAAGAACGATGCGATGCCGAACGAGAACGTCGCGCCGGCCACGCGTTCGCGCACGACGGGGCTTCCCCACAGCACTGCCGACCGCCGCCCGAAGACGGCGTTCTCGCCGGCCAAATCCCACGTCATGACGATGCCGGTGAGTTGGGGCAGCCGCCGGCGCAGCTCTTCCGTGTGCGCGCCGAGCCTGCGATTCGCGCTCGGGCCGGTAAATGCGACGACGAGCTCATCGCCGGTCGCGCTTGCGCGCGCGATGATGTGCGTCGCGCCTTCACACACAGCGGGCACCTCCGACGCGAACCGCACAAGCGATTTGACGGCGGCGTCAAGACGCGGCAGCAGCACGGGGCACTCTTCAATTGCGACGAGCCGATGCGATCGCGCCTCGAAGAATCCAAGCCGCATCGCACCTTTATGGTAGCGGCAGACGAGCGTGACCTTATTGCGGTAACCGGTGCGCCCATCACCCGTACCCGAAACGGTTGGCGCGATTTCGACGTCCGGCAGGTCGCCGATGCGCATGAGCGCGTCGCGAACGAGCCGGCGTTTCCATTCGCGCTCGGCTTCGTCGCGCAAATGCAGGGTCTGACAACCGCCGCAACGTGGGAACACGGCACAACCGGCGTCAACGCGATCTGGTGATCGCTCTTCGATTTCGGTGACGTGACCGCTGCGATAATTGCGCTTGACCGCATCGATGGCGACGCGAACGCGTTCACCAGGCAGCCCACCTGTGACGAAGGTGACGACTCCGTCGGCGCGCCCGACCCCTTGGCCGTTCTCGAGAAGATCGTCGAGAAGGATCGAGCCGTCGGCGGGCGCTCTAGGCGCGCCGCTGATCGTCAAGCGTATGGAGCAGTTGATCGGCTTCGTCGATCAACGCTCGGATCCGGTCGCGCGTGGGATCGCATTCGTCGAGCGACGTGAGCGTGCGGACGAGCAAGTACGTGCCAACCGCCGATGCGAGGAAAGCTATCGTCCAGACGAACGGGTAGAGACGCCTCATGCGCGCGCGGTATCCCACATATCCGATAGGTTAGACGGTGGCCTCGATGTGTCCCGCCGTTGCGTCGCTCGCGGCGTTAGGTACTTGGTACCGTGCGAGCAAGCACATCGCGTGCGGCCCTGCGGCGAAGACCGTTCGGCTGCCGTCGATGTCGATGACGTAGACGGTCGCGTGCTGTCCGAGCGGCCGCGCTGCCGCAACATCGATCTGCGCGAGCGGCCGGCGGCGAAGCCGCTCGAAAAAGTGCCTCAACGCTTTCATCAGAGCGGCTCCGTCATCCAGGCGGGCACGATGAAGCTGAGGTCGGCGGCCGAGCCTGCGACTTCGAGCTCGATGTTCGCCGCTACGCATCGGGCACGCGCCAACTGCGCGTCGGGGGCGAGATGGACGATGCGCTGCGGAACCCCGGTCAGTCGCGGCAATCGGTCGGCAACTTCGCGGATCAACTGGCGCAGCGCGGCTTCGGCCGCCGCGAGAACGACCGGACCAGACTCAGCCGCTTCGGGTGCGGCAACGCCCGCGACGCCGGACGCTAGGGCCACGACCGCGGCGCTCGGCGCCGAGAGCACGAGCGCGCCTCCCGGTCCGCCGGCCGTGAGTGCAAGGCGCAGCGCGGCCGGCGGCAATTGCGCATCGTCGATTTCGTGAACCGTCGGCCGGCCCGATGACACCGCGCATCGCAACGCACCCTGCAATGTCGAACACGCCGCGGTCAGCGCCGCGCCGACGCGTTCGCTCCGTGTCCGTTCGTCCGTTTCGAGAGGCGCTTCGGCGGGCGCGCGAGCACGAAACGATTCATCCTTGGTCTCGATCGCTTCGACTCCCGATGCCGACGCGACGCCGGCGCGCCACGCAAAGGTGTCTGCTCCGACGGCGCACATGCCGAAGATCTGCGCGTCGTGCTGCCACACATCGTCTGCGATCCGAACCGACAGCGGCGGAGCGAATGATGCGATCGCGCTGATCTCCGCGAGAAAGATCGCCGCAACGCGCGCGGCGAGTTCTTCGCAGCGCTTTGCGTTTTTCGGCCGTTCCGCCGCACCGTTTCCGCCCAGCATGGCGTCCGCGAAACTCCACACCAACCGGACATCGAATTCGACCCACCATCGAGTCGCGCCGATATCCGCCGCATACACCACGATATCGCGTGGGCGAGCACCGCTCGCCCGCACGTCGCTCGATACTCGGACTGGCCTGTTCAGGTATGTCGCGACCGCCTGGGTGAGCGCGCGACCGAACGCTTCGGTCGCCGCGGCGGCGCTCAAGTCTGCGCGGACGGCATCGATATCGTGCGGCGTTCCGCGCGTTCGCGCGCGCGAAGATTCCGGTGTGAAATGCGCAAGCGACGAGGCAAATCGTTGGGCGGCATCTTCGTCCATGCGGCTCATCGCGGACCGGCTCCGGTCTGACGCGCGCGAAGGCGCTCGAGTCCTGTGCGGAGACGCGCCCACGGGAGCAGCGCGGCGGCAGCCCGCGCTTGCTCGCCGTCGGCTTCTCGCGCTTCAGCTGCCAGCATCTCGTCCACTGCGTGGACGACCGCATCGCGTGCCGCGGCGATGGAACACGAGAACGCGCAGTGCGATCGACCGGCCGCAAAACTTCGCAGGCGACCGGCCGATTCGCCTCGCACGAGCCGCTGCTGTGCTGCGACGCGACCACTCCGGAGCGCCGCAGAGCTGAGCCGCGCCCGGACGCGACGCTCCATCGCCTTGACGGTCTCCAGGGTGCGCTGCGCGCTCACGCGCCTGCGGCTTGCACTGGGATTCGCGCGCCGCGCTCGACGATCTGGCTTCGCTCCGGTCCGACGGAGATAAGGGTGACCGGAATCCCGCATGCTCTTTCGACGAATTCCACATACGATCGCGCATGCGCCGGAAGATCGCCGAACGTTCGTGTATTCACCGTGGGCTCTTTCCAACCGGGCAAAGACTGGAAGCGCGGCTTCGCGCCGGCTGCGATCTGAAGCGGAACGGAGAGCGCCGCGTCGCCATCGTAGCCGACGCCAACCTGGATCTCGTCGAAATCGTCGAGCACGTCAAGTTTGGTAAGCGCAAGTTCGGTGATCCCATTGACGGCGACCGCATAGCGCAGGCCGACGAGATCGAGCCAGCCGCAACGGCGCGCCCGTCCGGTGACGACGCCGACCTCGCGGCCGATGGCACGTAACCGCTCGCCGGCTTCACCCAAATCTTCGGTGGGGAACGGCCCGCTGCCGACGCGCGTGGCGTACGCCTTCGAGACACCGATCACGGACGCGATGCGAGTGGGTCCGAATCCAAGTCCGGCGCCGGCTCCGCCGGCAACCGTGACGGACGACGTGACGTACGGATACGTTCCGAGACCGACATCGAGCATGCTGCCTTGTGCACCCTCTGCAAGCACCGTCTTGCCGTGGTCGAGGGCGACATTGATCATGCTCACCGTGTCGCAGACGTGCGCGAGGAGCGTGGCGGAGAGCGCCTCGAGACCGCGCCAGACCTCAGCAGGGTCGAATGCGATCCCGGCGCTGCCGAGCTCTGCGGATTTTGCAGCGATGATCGCCTTGCAGCGCGCCGGCTCGCGAAGATCGCCGGCGCGGATGCCTGTTCGTGCGACGCGATCGCCGTATGCGGGTCCGATACCGTTCCCGGTCGTGCCGAGTGCGTCTGCACCGCGGGCGGTCTCGCGCGATCTTTCGAGCGCGATGTGATACGGCATGATAAGATGCGCGAGGTCGGAGATCCAGATGCGGGATGTGTCCACGCCGGCCATGGCAAGCTTCTCGATCTCTGCCAGAAACGTCTCCGGATGGATGACGGTGCCCGGGCCGATGATGCACGCTTCACAACCGGCAACTGCGCCGCTGGGAACGATGCGCAGCTTGTAGGTCTTCTCACCGACGCGGACGGTGTGCCCGGCATTGGCGCCTCCACCGTAGCGCGCCGCGATATCGGCGCGCGTGCTCAAGAAATCGACGATGCGGCCTTTGCCCTCATCACCCCATTGAGCGCCTACGACAACGTGTACGGGCATGCCGGCGGTCCTTTCGCGTGGTCGTTCAATGACCGGCCGCAGTGGCGCGCTCGACGCGCGGCGACGCCCCGCCGAGGTCGGCTACCGGCAACGTCGCGTAGCCCATCACCCGATTGAGCACGAGCTCCGCGAACAGCGAGCACGGCCAGCCGAAATTCGATCGCGTATATCGTGCGGGTTCGTTCGGATCGAATGATTCGTGCAGCAGATGATCTCCAAGGTCCGAGTTATGCAGCTCTGCGACGACTGTGGAGACTTCCGTTGCGTCGGTCGTGGTGAGCCCTTGCATGACGAGTGCGAGCGGCCAGACGTAACCCCGCGGCGTATGCGGACTGCCGACACCGCTCGCCGCTGCTCCCGTGAAATAGTACGGATTGTCGGGCGAGAGCACGAAGCGGCGCGTGTTCTGATAGACCGCGCTCGTGGCGGGCTCGTAGCCGATGTACGGTATCGACAACAGGCTGGGCACGTTTGCGTCGTCCATCAGATCCGATTTGCCGAGCCCGTCCACTTCGTAGGCGTAGATGTATCCATACTTATCCGTATAGACGATGCCGTAGTCGTTGATGCCGGTTCGTACGCCGTCACGCACGTCGATCGCCTGCGCGCGCATCGCGTCGTCGTGCCAGACGTTTTCTTCGAGGTCGGCGAGATCGGACAGCGCGACCACTGCGAACATGTTGTCTGGGATGTTATACCCATATTCCGCCGGATCGTCCGACGGCCGGAAGCCGGTCCATATCATGCCCGTGTATCCGACGATCGCTCCGCTTCCGCCGTTAGGGAGCGAGCGGTTCGTGTAGTGGGAGAGCTGGTGATCGCGCTCCAACTCCATAACGCCGAGCGCCGACTCGTAAGCGTGCTTCGCGGAGAGTGTGAACGGCGTCGTATCGCCCGTCTGCTTCCAGTACGTCCACGCCAGCCAGATCGGATACGAGAGCGAGTCGAGTTCGAATTTCTCTTCGGCGACTTTGTAGTTCCGGTTGAACGCGTTCGCGTAGGGGTCCACCAGCAGGTCGTTGGCCTCGCGCGCGATGACGCCTTTCAGCAATGTACGGACATCGGGGTCGTCGGCGAAATAGAGATACGGCCGCACTTGCGCGCTCGCGTCGCGCAGCCACATGGCGCCGATGTCGCCCGTTATGACGTAGGCTGTGGAGTCGGGCGCATACGAGACGTCGTTTCGGATCGTGGTCAACAGGCACTGTTGATACAAGAGCCCGGTATCGGGGCTGCCGCCGTGAAAGTCGGCGGCAGCTTTTGAGATCGCGTCGAGTTCTTCAGCCTGGCCAATGGTCGGGGCCGCAGCGCATAACAATGCGACCGCGGTTGATACGGCCAACCAGATCCTCACCCGCGCTCCTCCCGCGACGGCACCGCGCGACGCTCCGTGTCTTTTAGCGGCGCATTCTTAGAAACAACGTTAGTCTGGGACTTTCAGCGCTCCTGCGGCGTGGGCGAGCGATGCTCGCCCTACTTCGGATCGCGAACGGGTAATGTGGCGATGACGCTCGCGCCGCCGCCGTTACGGCGCGGCGACGCGCGCAGCGTGCCGCCGTGCGCTTCGACGAGGAGGCGCGCGATCGACAGTCCGAGGCCGAGGTGGCCGAGCGGCCCGACCGCGAACGGCCGAGCGAAATCGCGAATCGCCTCGGCCGCGAAGCCGGCGCCGTCATCCTCGATGGCGATGCGGATCTTTCCGCCGCGGCGCGCGATGGTGGCCGTCACGCTGTGTCTCGCATGCCGCGCTGCGTTGTCCAGCACGTTGACGAGCACTTGCTGCAGCCGTTCGCGGTCCGCCGAAACCGTCGCGTCGCCGCGCCGTAGGAAATTCACCTTTCGAACGGCATGACGCGGTTCAACCGTGGCCCACCCCGCATCGGTGAGCTCACCGATGCCTACCGGCTCAGTGCGCAGGCGAAGGCTTCCGGCGCCCCACGCGCCTGCGTCGATCAAGCCTTCGACGAGCCGCGCCAGCCGGCGACCCTCCGACTCGATGATCGCGAGGTCGCGTTGCAGCGAACCCGGCGCCTTCCGGCCGCCCGCTTGCAGCCGTTCGGCGTAGCCGATGATCGCCGTCAGGGGCGTGCGCAGCTCGTGGGTCACGCTCGCGAGAAATGCTGCGCGGCGCTCCTCGATACGCGCCACAACCGCCGCGCCGCGGACGGCGAGGCGAAATTCCGCGAGTGCAGCGCCCGCGTCGGCGGGTTCCACGACCGTCCACCCCGCGCGCACCCCCGCTCCGGCCGGTATCTTGCCGCGCGCAGCTTCGTCGCGGAAAGCGGCGAGCACCGCCTGGCGCAGCCGCGTTGCCGCGACGACGAGGTCCGCATCCGGCGCCCCCGGCCGGTGGGCAACATCGATGGACCGTCCAACCAACAGTGCGGCGAACCATGCGGCATTGGGTCCGGCGGCGACCGCATCGCCTCGCCGCAGGACGCTCCCAGCCGACGCCGCGAGCGCAGCCGCAACCGCGCGTTTGCAAGCGCGCAGCGCTTTGTGACGCGCCGCGGACCGAAGCCCGTCTAGCCCCGTGATCTCGAGATAGAGCAATGGCGCCGCTCGCCGGCGCTGCGCAAGGTCGCGCAACGCGGGGATGAGTCCGCGCAGTTCAGGGATACGCGATGGCAAGTCGCGGCGCTCGGTTCTCGGGCGCATGCCGCTATCCGATTGGCGGTGCGACGAGCTTATAGCCAAGTCCGTGTATGGTGTGCAAATAGCGCGGGGCACGCGCGTCGTCGGCGATGGCACGCCTGATGCGGCGCACATGGACGTCAACGGTTCGAGGATCGCCGTCGAAATCAAATCCCCAGACGGTCTCGATCAGTTGGTCGCGCGTGAAGACGCGGCCTTCGTTGCACGTCAACAGCCACAGCACGTCGAATTCGCGCGGCTTGAGGCGCACGTGCCTGCCGCCGATAGTCACTTCGCGCTTCTGCGAATCGATCTCGATTTCGCCGACAGCGCGGCGCGCTGCCGCTTCCGGCGGCGCTGTGCCCGCGCGTCGCGATACGGCGCGGACGCGCGCGATAAGTTCGCGCGCGGAGAAAGGCTTGATGATGTAATCGTCTGCGCCGAGCTCAAGACCGACGACACGGTCGACTTCGGAGCTGCGCGCTGTGAGGAAGAGAACGGGCGCGTTCGATTCTTTACGCAGTTGCCGGCAGACTTCGAAGCCGTCGAGACCCGGCAGACCTATGTCGAGTATGACGATGTCCGGCGAGCGCCTGCGCGCGCTGCGTAGCGCGGCCAATCCATCGAGCGCGGTGTCGACCGAGTAGCCGGCGGCGTCCAGCGCATCGCGCACGAGTTCGACGATCGCCGGCTCGTCGTCGACGACGAGCGCCGTGCGCGTGGCCGGCGCTTTAGCCGCTCGATCCGAATCGCGCGCCATCGTCAAAGACCTGCTTGCGGCAGCAGCGCGAGCGCCGCCATGAGCGGGCCGCCTTTGCCGTTGCGCCGGTATGAGTGCAGCAGGTCGGCGCGGCAGCGGGTGCACGCCTCACAAATGCTGATCGTGTGCACACCTGCGCCGTGCAGCGCAGCCGCGATCGAGGCTGCGAGATCAAGGGCAACGCTATCCGATCTGTGCCGCTCGACAACCAGCGTGCTGGCGGGCTGCGTGAACCCGGGGAACTGCTCTGCGACTTCCGGCCCGACCTCGAAGCAGCAAGCCTGGAGATGCGGGCCGATCGCAGCGACAGCACACTCGGGGCGGCCGCCATGCGATGTAAGCGATCGAACGCCAGCTTCGATGATGCCGCGCCGAACGCCGCGCCACCCGGCGTGAACGAGCACAAAGACGCGCGCGAAGACATCTGCAAGCCAAACCGGCGCGCAGTCGGCGGCCATCACGACCGGAATGTCGTCGGCCGAGGAAGCGCTGACCCCGTCGGCCTCGCGCCTGCGCCCATCGCGAAGTTCTGCACCGTCGAGGACGATCGTGCCGTGCACTTGATCCACGCCGCGCAGGCGGGCGTCTGCACCGTGTGCGCGGTGCTCCACCCACGCGGCCAGTTCGGCGCGGTTTCGCGCGTTCACCGATGCCGGCGTCAGCCACATTTCGTAGCCATCCGGAAGACCGGATCCGATGATAGCTTCGCTTGTGCCGTCGGCGACAAAATGAAAGCCGCCGCCTAAATCTTCGCGCACGACCGAACGGTTCGGAACCGCGCTGCTCATTCCAGGCTCTCGATGCGGTCCGGCATGTCACCGCGACGCGCAAAACTGCGCCGCAGTGCGGAGGCGATCGCCGGCGCGCCGAAGCCGAGTCGTTCCAGACGCCGGCCGAGCTGCCCGTAACCGTCATTCGGGCGGGCCGATTCGAGCTTTGCCAAGGCCTGGTCGATACGCGCTTCATCGGAATCCTCGAGCTCCGCGATGACGGCGCGCGCGAGATCGCCGTCGACGCCGTGCCGCATCAATTCGTTCAAAAGCCGGAGCGACCCGAGCGCGCGCCGCTCGAGCAGATTCTTCAGGAGGAGTTGTGCGTATGTGCGATCATCGAGATACTTGCGGCGTTCGCATTCAGCGAGGGCCGCATCGATCGAATCCGGATTGTAGCCGCGGTCGCGCAGCTTTTGAGCGAGTTGCGCGCGGGAGAGACGCCGCACGGAAAGCAGTTTGACCGCTGCCGCGAGAGTGCCGTCGGCAGGGCGGACGCTAACCGCCGCGAGCGGGTCGTCCACGGCCGGCTATTCGCCGACGACCGCGTAGCGGGCGCTGCCGTTGTCGACGGCCGGCTGGTTCGGCTTGAGCAGCGTGGCCCTGATCTTCGTCTCGAGCTCGTCGGCGACGTCGGAGTGTTCCTCGAGATACGTCTTCGAATTTTCGCGGCCTTGTCCGATGCGCGTGTCGCCGTAGGTGTACCACGATCCGCTCTTGCCGACCAAGTTGAGCTCGAGTCCGACGTCGATGAGCGAGCCCGTCTTGCTGATGCCCTTGCCGTACATGATGTCGAAGTCGGCCACGCGGAACGGCGGCGCGACCTTGTTCTTCACGACCTTGACGCGCGTGCGGTTGCCGATGACGTCGGTGCCGGACTTGATCGTCTCCAAGCGCCGCACGTCGAGCCGGACTGAGGCATAGAACTTCAACGCGCGGCCGCCGCTCGTGGTCTCGGGGTTGCCGAACATCACGCCGACCTTCTCGCGGATCTGATTGATGAACACCATCGTGGTGCGCGATTTGCTGATGGCGGCGGTGAGCTTGCGCAACGCCTGCGACATGAGTCGGGCCTGCAGACCGACGTGGGCGTCGCCCATGTCGCCTTCGATCTCGGCCTTGGGCACGAGTGCGGCGACCGAGTCGACGACGACGATGTCGATGGCGTTGGAGCGCACGAGCATCTCGGCGATCTCGAGCGCTTGTTCACCCGTATCGGGTTGCGAGACGAGCAGATTGTCCAGATCCACGCCGAGATTGGACGAATACAACGGATCCAGCGCGTGTTCGACGTCGATGAACGCAGCCGTGCCGCCGTTTCGCTGCGCCTCCGCGATGCAGTGCAGCGCGAGCGTGGTCTTGCCTGACGACTCCGGCCCGTAGATCTCGACCACGCGGCCGCGCGGCAAGCCGCCGACTCCAAGCGCGACGTCCAAGGCGATGCTCCCCGTTGACACGACCTCGATCGCGATTGTGGTGGAAGCCTCGCCGAGCTTCATGATCGCGCCTTTGCCGAACTGCCGCTCGATCTGCGCGAGGGCGTTCTCGAGAGCTTTATCCTTTTCCGACACCAGCTGTACCCCTCAAAATAGTGCGTCCACATACGATCGAGGATCGAACGCGTTGAGTTGCTCGATCTTCTCACCAAAGCCCACGTACTTGACCGGAAGATCGACTTGGTCCATCACCGCGACGATAATCCCGCCTTTCGCTGTGCCGTCTAGTTTCGTGAGCACGACCCCGGTTACTTGCGTCGCCTCGTGAAAGAGCTTCGCCTGGGAGAGCGCATTTTGACCCGTGGTCGCGTCGAGCACCAACAAGGTCTCATGCGGTGCGCCGTCGACTTCCCGGCCGATCACGCGCCGGATCTTCTTCAATTCTTCCATTAGATTGTGTTTGGTCTGCAGCCGCCCGGCCGTGTCGATGTAGACGGTATCGATCTTGCGGGACTTCGCAGCCGCCAGGCCGTCGAAGATCACGGCTGCCGGGTCGGCCCCCTCTTTGTGGCGCACCACGTCCGCGCCCACGCGACCGCCCCAGATCGCGAGCTGCTCGGCAGCCGCCGCGCGAAACGTATCTCCCGCCACGAGGAGCACCGTTTTGCCGCTCCTGCGCTCCTGTGCCGCGAGTTTGCCGATCGTCGTCGTCTTGCCCGAGCCGTTCACCCCGATCACGAGGACGACGTGAGGTTTGGCGGCGGCGCGCAACGGCGCCATGGCCGGATGCTGCAAATACTCGGAGACGTCTTGCCTGAAGGCTTTGATGACGTCGTCGGCCGCGGTCAGGTTGCGCTGCTGGGCCGCCGTCTTGAGGTCTTCGACGATCTTGCCCGTGGTGGCGGCGCCGAAGTCCGCCCCGATGAGCGTTTCCTCGAATTCATCCCAGAATTCATCGTCGACGAGACGCCGGCCGATCAGCGCATTCCAATGACCTGCGAGCTCGCCTCGAGTCTTGGCAAGCCCCTCGCGGAAGTTTTGAAGCCACTGCACCGTGGGCGGTTTCGCCGGAAACCCCGCGGACCATTCGCGTGCGAAGAGCCGTCAGCTGGCGGTCTGCGGCTTTTTCCGGACGTACTTCTGCTTGACGTTTGGGTCGCCTTCGCGGAAACCACCCTCGACATGCATCGCCTTGAGCTTCGAACGGAGGCGGATCACCGCTTGGGCGTGGATTTGCGAAACGCGAGACTCCGAGACGTCGAGCACGCTCTTGATCTCTTTGAGCGTGAGGCCCTCGAAGTAATAGAGCGAGATCACGGTCCGCTCTTGCGGCGGCAGGCTGTCCACGGCGCTTGCGAGCGCACCCTTCATCTCCGTTGATTCGAGGATGAACGTTGGATCCGGACCACCGTCTTTGAGCGAATCGACGAGCGCGACATCGTGGCCGCGTTCGTTCGGCAGAAATTCTTCGAGCGAGAGAATCGACGTGCCGCGCACTTTGAGCAGGAGCGCGTGGTAGTCGCGCAGCGAGATGCCGAGCCCTCCGGCCACTTCTTCGTCGTCCGGCGCACGGCCGAGTTTGCCTTCAAGATCGGCGAAAACGCGCTCCATTTCGCGCGCTTTCTGCCGCACGGCTCGCGGCACCCAGTCGAGCGCGCGCAGCGCGTCGAGGATGGCGCCGTTGATGCGCGTGATCGCATACGTCTCGAACTTCACGCCCCGCGAATCGTCGTATTTGTTGATCGCGTCGATGAGGCCGAGAATTCCCTCGTTCACGAGGTCGTTGATCTCGACGTGCGCGGGAAGATTGATCGAGATCCTGCCCGCGACATACTTCACGAGGTGCAGGTACTTATGGATGATCTCTTCGCGGGTGAGCGTTGTGCCGGCGATCGTGCAGCGGTCTCGAACCGGCGTGCGCGACGTCATGACCGGCCTCGGCGTGTCGTGGCGGAACTCGGAGCGCCGTTGGGATGGAGCCGTTTGACGTCGGTGAGACGGGCGAGCGCTTCGCGTCGAAATCGATATTGGCCGCCCGGTGTCTTGATGGCGTCGACGAGTCCCTCGCGCGCCCAACGCCGGATGGCGGCTCTTGTCATGTTCAGAGCGCGCGCCACTTCACCGGACGTCATCCAGTCCTTCTGCTGACCACCGGCAAGACTTGCGCTCCCGCGCCGCACGTCCGCCACGCGCCCGCCTCCATGTAGACGCCGAAACGAGTCGCTGCATAGCCGTATCAAACGCGACCAAACAACAACCCGGTGCCGAGTCCATCATAGACTCAAGCTAAGGGCTCGCTTTCTTACGCTCGGGATATTTTCCCTTTTTGCGCAAATGACCCCATTTTCTCTTCTATCCGGAATAGCCGAAACACCGCTTTTAAGCGCTCGGCGTCGCCATCCGATACGTGCAGCGGGTCCGGCCGAACGTGACGATGTCGCCATCCTTGAGCAAGGTGACCACGTGCGGAGCAAGGCGACATGTCCCGTTCACGTAGGTACCGTTTGCGCTATCGAGGTCTTCGACCGCAAATCCGTCGTGGCGGCGCAGAATGAATGCATGACGGCGCGAGACGTAGACATCTGGATCGGCGCCTGTCAGATCGACCTCCGGAAACACGCGATCGGGCGGAGAAGCGCGGCCGATCAACGTGACATCTTTGCTCAGGGAAGCAGTTCCACCGGCGCTGCCGACGCCATCTTCGTGGATGATCAACTGCGCGACGAGCGGCGGCGATATGATTCTTCGCGTCGCGAGATCGAAGGTCTGCGCTGCTTCTGTCGGCGCCGGCAGTTCATCGCCGCATACTTTGCAAAATGTCTCGCCGGTCGAATTCCCGGCCATGCAGCGGCCGCAGACGCGGGTCGCGTGGACGTTGCGCGGCAGAGGCGCCGGCGACGACGGACGACGCCCGCCGGCGGATAACTCCATCGTGCGGTCGGTCATGGGGCTATCGTATCATGCCGACCTGCCGCCGGCCTGTGACAGACGTCATGTAGGGCGGACCTTTATGGTCCGCCGGCGGCGGATCTTTATGGTGCGCCGTCGGGCCGTAAAGGCCCGCCCTACATTCGACTACGCGTATCGGATGCGAGGATTGAGCACCGCGTAAAGCACGTCCACCACGAGATTCACCGTCACGAACGTCGCGGCGAAGAGTAGAATCGTTCCATTTATCAATGGATAGTCGCGGTTGCTGATCGCCTCAAAAGCGAGGCGTCCTACGCCCGGCCACGCAAAGATACTCTCCGTGAGCACCGCGCCGCCGAGCAGCAATCCCGTCTGCAATCCTACAATCGTCACGATCGGGATCAAGGCGTTGCGCAGCCCATGATGCACGACGACCGCGAAACTGCTGAGACCTTTTGCCCGCGCAGTACGGATGTAGTCGGTCTGCATGACCTCGAGCATGCCGGCGCGCGTCATTTTCGCGATGATCGACATCGGGATCGTTCCGAGGGTGATCGCCGGAAGTGCGAGATGGCGGATCACGTCCCCGAAAGCCGGCCAGTTCTGCGCGAGCAGCGCGTCGACGGTCATGAAATGCGTGCGCACGGGAACGTCGTAGCGCAACGAGATGCGACCGCCGATCGGCAGCAGATCCAAGTGCCACAACTTGCTCGGTTCGTACGCGATCAGCCAGAGCAGCATCCAGCCAAGCCAAAAGACCGGCACCGAGACGCCGATGAGCACGAGCACCGAGATCGCCGTGTCGATCCACGTGCGATGATTCAGCGCCGCGATGATGCCGGCCGGAACTCCCATCACGACCGCGACGACCATCGCGCAAAACGCGAGCTCCACCGTGGCGGGGAAGTACGCCGCCAATTTGCTCACAACGGGTTCGTTGTCGGCGAGCGAGACGCCGAGATTGCCGTGGAGTACTTGGCCGAGATATGCGAAGAGTTGAACGTACCAAGGCTGATCGAGACCGAGATCCCGCGTCAGTCGGATCACATCTGCATGTGACGCGTGCTCGCCGAGCAATATCTGAATGGGGTTGCCGGGGATCCAGTGCAGGAAGAGCCGGGTGAGAACGGTCGCGGTGAAGAGCACCGCCACGAAGCGTGCTGCTCGCGCGCTCAGGAATCTCGCCACGCGGATGCCGCTTCCCGCCGCTCGCGAGCGACCCTTCCGGCATAGCCTCCGTCCCACGCCGCAGGAGGCGCATGGCGGACCGCAAACTTCAACCCATTCGCGCACATACCGCGTCCGGTATGTCTTCCGCTTCATCGCCGTGCGGCGCTCGCCGCGACACCACGAAGGGCTTCACATCATCACATGATGCACCAATACTTCTCCATGGAGCAGATGGGTATCGGCTTTGCGATCATCTGCGGGCTGGCTGCGATCATCTACGGAGCTATCCTTACCTCCTGGATATTGCGCAAGTCAGACGGCAACGACAAGATGCGCGAGATCGCGGCGGCGATCCAAGAAGGCGCAATGGCCTACATGAAGCGCCAGTACAGCACCATCGCGGTGGTCGCGATCATCCTCGCGATCGTTCTCGCGATCGTCTTCCACGGCTGGGAAGCGTCAGTAGGTTTCCTCATCGGCGCGCTGCTCTCCGGATTGACCGGCTTCATCGGCATGTTCGTCGCCGTTCGCGCGAACGTGAGAACTGCGGAAGCGGCCAAAGGCGGCCTCGGCGCGGCTTTCGACGTCGCGTTCAAGGGCGGCACGATCACCGGCCTGCTGGTCGTGGGTCTCGGCATCATCGCGGTCGCCGGATACTTTTCTATCATGCATGCCGTCTACGGGGATGACCTGCGCTCCGCCCTGAACGCGATGGTCGGTCTCGGCTTCGGCTGTTCGCTCATCTCGGTGTTCGCACGTCTCGGCGGCGGCATCTACACCAAAGGCGCGGACGTCGGCGCAGACCTCGTGGGCAAAGTCGAAGCGGGCATCCCCGAAGACGATCCTCGCAATCCTGCCGTGATCGCGGACAACGTCGGCGACAACGTCGGCGATTGCGCGGGCATGGCGGCCGACCTCTTCGAGACGTATTGCGTCACCACGATCGCGACGATGCTGCTCGGCGCATTGGTCTTCTCCTCGAATCCTCAACTCGCGCTGATCTCGTCGTTGTTCCCGCTCGTCCTCGGGGGCATCTCGATCCTCGCCTCGATCGTTGGCACCCTGTTCGTCAAGGTGCGCAACAAGAACATCATGGGCGCGATGTACGTGGGCCTGGCGATCGCCGGCATCATCTCCGCCGTCGTGTTCTATTTCGTGACGAACCACATCATGCAGAACGCATCGCAGATCGACCCGCGCTTCACCGGCCTGAATCTCTGGCTGTGCTCGCTCGTGGGCCTGGTGATCACTGCGCTCATGGTCATGATCACCGAATACTTCACCGGCACGCAGTTCAAGCCGGTCCAATCGATCGCGCTCGCCTCCACGACGGGGCACGCCACGAACATCATCACCGGACTCGCGGTTTCGATGAAGGCGACGACGTGGCCGGTGCTGGTCATCGTCGTCGGCATTCTCGTGTCGTACGGATTGGCCGGACTCTACGGCGTCGCGATCGCCGTGATGTCGATGCTGTCGATGGCGGGCATCATCGTCGCGCTCGACTCTTACGGTCCTATCACGGATAACGGCGGCGGCATCGCGGAGATGGCGCACCTCGGACCGGAGATCCGCGCCATCACCGATCCGCTCGACGCGGTTGGCAACACGACCAAAGCCGTGACGAAGGGTTACGCGATCGGTTCTGCAGCGCTCGCAGCGATCGTGCTTTTCGCTTCGTTCCAGCAAGAACTCGGTGGCCTCGCCTCCTCCGCGCTCGTCTTCGCGCTCGACAAACCCTACGTGCTCGCCGGCTTGCTCATCGGCGGCGCGCTGCCGTATCTGTTCGCGGCGCTGTGCATGGAGGCGGTCGGTCAGGCCGGTAGCGCGGTGGTCGAGGAAGTGCGGAGGCAGTTCCGCGAGATCAAAGGCATCATGGACGGCACCGGAAAGCCGGAATACGGCCGTTGCGTGGACATCGTCACGTCGTCCGCTCTCAAGCAGATGCTCGTGCCGGCGCTGATCCCCGTGCTGACGCCGGTGATCATCGTGCTGCTCGGCGCGGTCGGCATCATCTCGAGCGAGAACGCCGCGCTCATGCTCGGCGGCGTCCTCGTCGGATCGATCGTGACCGGCCTCTTCGTCGCGATCTCGATGACGTCGGGCGGCGGGGCGTGGGATAATGCCAAGAAGTACATCGAAGACGGTCACTACGGCGGCAAGAAGAGTTTGGCGCATCAGGCCGCGGTCACGGGCGATACGGTGGGCGATCCGTATAAAGACACGGCTGGTCCCGCGATCAACCCGATGATCAAGGTGCTGAACATCGTCTCGCTGCTGCTCGTGCCCTTCCTCCACTGACCCTGAAGGGGCCGACGCCAGTCGGCCCCTTCAGACGTCACGGAAACTCGAGCCACCGATTTTGCGTTACTGAGATGTCATGAATACAACGTCCAGCCCCCGCGTCTCGCGCCGCTGCTTGCTCTGCGGAGCGGGCGCCTTCGTGGCGCTCGCCGCACTCGACGGCACGCTTCCTGCCGCGGCCGACGATCACTCGCAAGAGCTCCAAATCGGCGCGCAAGTCTACAATCAATTGCGCAGCCAGAATCAGATCCTCGACACGTCTAGCTACTATCCCATTCTGCGCAGCATCGGCGAAAAGATCAGCGCCGCCGCGCAGCCGCACTGGTACACGATGAACTTCATCGTCGTCAAGGGAGCGCAGGCGAACGCGTTTTCCGTGCCCGGCGGGAACATCTACGTCAACGAAGCCTTGCTGAAGAACGCCGAGAACGACGACGAACTAGCCAACGTCTTAGGCCATGAGACGGGCCATCTCGTGCTCGGACACGTCATGGACCGTCTGCACAAGGCGCAGACCGCGAACGTGATCGGCAACATCCTGAGCATATTCATCCGCAACGCGGATACGGCGACGATCGTCAACATGCTCGGCAACTACGCGTTCCTCAATTTCTCGCGCGCGCAAGAATACCAAGCCGACCACGAAGGCGTGATCCTTTCCTCCACGGCCAAATACAATCCGTGGGGCATGATCTGGTTCTTCCGCAAGTTAGAGAAACTGTACGGCGACGCCGGATTCGAACAGTACGTGCAGGATCATCCGTCTACGAACGATCGCATCGCGCGCATCGAACAGTTCTTCAAAGAGGACCCCACGCGCTTCAGCGCGTTTGCGGACCACATGACGTCGACTTCAGGCCTCGCGACCTCCAATGGATCAGACGCGAAACTGATATTGCAGACGCCGTAAGAAGCAATGAAGAAGGGGCCGACAATAAAGAAGGGGCCGACGCTAGTCGGCCCCACGTTATGTCCTCGTTGGCCGACGTACGTCGCCCCCTTCGAAATGCGGAACTTCACGGTGCCACGGCGGACCGCAAAGGCCCGCGCGACATTTCTATTTGATCTCGACCTTGGCGCCTTCGGCCTCAAGTTTTGTCTTGATCGCCTCGGCTTCGTCTTTGGTCACGCCCGTCTTGATCGGCTTGGGAGCGCCTTCGACAAGGTCCTTAGCTTCTTTCAAGCCTAGGCCGGCCACGACTTCCCGGACGACCTTGATGACGTTGATCTTCTTCTCGCCGGCCGCGGTGAGGATGACATCGAAATCGGTTTTGGCCTCTGCGGCGGGCGCGCCCGTCGCTCCGCCGCCGCCCGCGGCGGCGACTGCGACCGGCGCAGCTGCCGTCACGCCGTATTTCTCCTCGAGCGCTTTTACGAACTCGTGAAGCTCGAGGACCGGCATTTTGTCAATTCTCTCGAGCAAATCATCGTATGCCATGATGGATTTTAGATCCCTTTCCGGTCGCGATCTCCCGCGACAGTTTACGATTGTGCGAAATTAAGCGGCTGACTCAGATTTCTTGGAGTGGACGGCGCTGAGGACGTAGACGAGCCTGCGGTGATGTCCCTTCAACGCGCCGTGCAGCCTCGCGATCGGAGAGTGCAGGCTTCCAACGAGGCGCGCCATCAATTCCGGTCGCCCTGGCACCTTCGATAGTGCCTCGACCTTCGACGGATCGAAGTACGCGCCGTCTACGAGCGCTGCTTTGATGGTCAGCTTCTTCGTGTCGGACGCGAACTGCGTCAGCGCCTTTGCAGGACCGACCGGATCGGAACCCGTGAACGCGACCGCCGTCGGTCCCGCCAGCACCGATGTCAACTGCTCGCGCTTCTCCGGCCCGATCGCCAGGCCGAAGAGCGTGTTCTTCACGACTTCGTACTGCGCGTTCGCCTTGCGCAGGCTCGTGCGCAGCGTGCGCAATTCGCCGACGGTGAGACCGCGGAAGTCCGTGAAGAACACGCTCGTGCTCTGCCCGATCTTCTCGCGCAGCGCCGCGATGGCTTCATCTTTTTTTGCGGTAGGCATAAACTTTTGTCACCTCCTTGCGATAACGATGCGGGCGCCCCTCGATTGCTCGAGAAAGCGCCCGCGAAAGATCGTTTCGCTTGTCGCTCCCTCGGCAGGCTCCATCTCTGGACTTAACGGCTCGCCTTGCGGCGGGCTCGACCTGCGGTCATCGGACGACCCGCGCGGACTGACGTCAGTCCGCGCTTTGCCCGGCCGGCGTTAACCGCCGGCCGTACCAAACTTTACTGCCGGATCATGCGGCGTCCGCCGCGCTCTTCAGACGTGCGGGATCCACGCGCACGCCCGGTCCCATCGTGGATGCAACGCTGATGCTCTTCAGGTACACGCCCTTCGCCGAGGCGGGTTTGGCGCGCACGATCGCGTCCATCAGCGCTTGGAAATTGTCGATAAGATTCTCGCGCGAGAACGAAGCCTTGCCGATGATCGCGTGTACGATCGCCGCCTTGTCCGCGCGGTATTCCACTTTACCGGCTTTGATCTCGGCCACGGCCTGGCGGATGTTGTTCGTCACGGTGCCGACACGCGGATTGGGCATGCGCTGCGCGAGGATCTTGCCGAGACTCGAGCCCACGGCGCCCATCATGTCCGGCGTCGCGACCGCGATGTCGAACGCCAGCCAGCCGCCTTTGATGCGCTCGATGAGGTCTTGGTCGCCCACGACATCCGCGCCAGCTTCGGTCGCCTCTTTCGCCTTCTCGCCTTTTGCGAAGACGATCACGCTCTTGCTCTTGCCCGTGCCGTGCGGCAGCACGACCGTGCCGCGCACGTTCTGATCGCTCTTCTTCGTATCGATGCCCAGGCGGACGTGCAGCTCGACGGTCTCATCGAACTTCGCCTTAGCGGTGGCCTTGACGAGATCGATCGCGGCAGCGGCGTCGTAGGATTTGTCCGAGCCGATCGACTTGACGCTCTCGCGGTATTTCTTGCCTGGTTTCGCCATCTTCTTCTCCTGTGGTGCAAGCGGCCTGACGGCCTCCCACGATCTGGCGGACCATAAAGGTCCGCCCTACGTGCGGCGGACCGTAAAGGTCCGCCCTACATGCGGCGGACCGTGAAGGTCCGCCCTACATTGTTAGCCTACCTCGACGCCCATCTGGCGCGCGGTGCCTGCGATGATCTTCATCGCGGCGTCGATGTCGTTCGCGTTGAGATCGGTCATTTTCGCCTTCGCGATCTCGCGGCACTGGTCGAGCGTGAGCTTGCCCACCTTCTTACGGTTGGGCTCGCCCGAGCCTTTCTCAATACCGGCCGCCTTCTTGATGAGTTCGGACGCGGGCGGCGTCTTGAGGATGAACGTGAACGATCGATCTTCGAAAACGGTGATGACGGCCGGGATGACCTGCCCCGCCTGGCTCGCCGTGCGTTCGTTGTACGTCTTGCAGAACTCCATGATGTTGATGCCGTGCTGGCCAAGCGCCGGACCGACGGGCGGCGCAGGCGTGGCCTTTCCGGCTATGCACTGGAGCGTCACTTTCGCGATGATCTTCTTTGCCACGATCTATACCTTTTCAACTTGATAGAATTCGAGTTCGACCGGAGTCTCGCGGCCGAAGATCGAGATGAGCGCGCGCAAGCGTTCCTTCTGCGCGTCGATCTCGTCCACGGTGCCGGTGAAATCGAAGAACGGCCCGGACGTGACCTTGACGCGATCGCCGCGCTTGAAGTCGATCATCAGCTTCGGCGTCTCGATGCCCATCTGCTTGAGGATCGTCTTGACTTCTTTTTCGGCCAGCGGCAGCGGCTTCTCGCCGGCGCCCGGCGAGCCGACGAATCCCGTCACACCCTGCGTGTTGCGCACGACATACCACGACGCATCGGTCATCTTCATCTCGACGAGCACGTAGCCGGGATAGACCTTCTTCTCGACTTCGCGCCGCTTGCCGTCTTTGAACTCGACCTCTTTGTCCATCGGCACGAGCACTCGATAGACGAAGTCTTGCATGTTCATGGACTTGATGCGGCGTTCGAGATTCGCCTTGACCTTGTTCTCGTAACCGGAGTACGTGTGGATGACGTACCACTTCCGGTCCGGATCTACGGGAGCGGCTGCATCTGCGCCGTCCGCGGTGAGCGCGGCGGCCTGGGTGTCGTCGACGTCTTCGATCATGGCGGTTACTGCGACCCGAATATCTTGGAAGCTATGGCGGAGATCAGCGACGTCCAGAGCGCGACCAGCACGACCAAGCCCACGGTCAACATCGTAGCCGATACCCATTCATCTCTGCTCGGCCAGGTGACGCGCTTCATCTCGGAGACGATGGAACGTACGCCCGCTTGCGCATTTTTCCAACGGCGCTGCGCGTCCGCGGAACGTTGTTCCGCGAGCTTCTCTTTCTCTTTGCCTTTATCGCCGTCGACCAATTTCACAATGCTTCCTTAGATACCGGATTCCGTACGCGTGAGTCGTGCAGGGCGGACAGGACTCGAACCTGCAACAACCGGTTTTGGAGACCGGGACTCTACCAGTTGAGCTACCGCCCTCTGTGAGGCGGACCTTTACGGTCCGCCTTGGCAAGCGATGCTTGCCCTACTACCAAACGATCCTTATCGTGTTTCCTTATGCGCCGTGTGACAGTGGCACCACTTGCAGTACTTCTTCAACTCCAGGCGCGCAGACGTGTGCTGGCGATTCTTCATCGAGGTGTAGTTGCGGCGTTTGCAGTCTCCGCAGGCGAGCGTGATGATGACGCGATTTTCTTTTTTCGCCATCTTACTCGATCACCTTAGTGACGACGCCGGCGCCCACCGTGCGGCCGCCCTCGCGGATCGCAAAGCGAAGACCCTCTTCGCACGCGATCGGCGTGATCAGCTCCACCGT
>Ga0070735_10000180_pt1 | contig 76409 bp, 67 predicted proteins | sample Coa_R1_FD_66443 | JGI IMG/M metagenome (GOLD analysis project Ga0070735, IMG submission 66443) | Surface soil microbial communities from Centralia Pennsylvania, which are recovering from an underground coalmine fire - Coalmine... | ecosystem: Environmental > Terrestrial > Soil > Unclassified ...
GTTCCATTGCGGATACCGCGCATAGAGACCGAGGAATGATCCTCCCTGAGGCTTGCGGCCGGCGTCGAGATGGCAGGCCTGACAGCTCATGCCCGCGCGGATGTAGCTTCCCGCATACTTCGGCGTATCGGCGATGATGTCGTGTCCATATTGGATGAGCGCTCCCTCAGGACCCGGCGGGAACGTCGCCTGTGCGTCGACGGTCGCCGGATCGCCCTCCGCCGCGGATGAACGGCTGCCGCATGCCGTCAACGAGAGCGCGGTCAGCAGGAGGACGACCAGAGCGAATACACGCATGAGTTCGTTTCCTTTCCGCGAATTCACGAACGTCTCACGCCAGAAGTTTGACGAACGTTTCGGTCAGCCGCTGAAGCTCGGCCTCGTCCGGGCCACCTTGGGCCGTGGGACGTATGCAGCTGGCCATGCTGTGCGCCATCAGTTGAACGGTCGCGCGCTCGAGCGCGCCCCGAGCCGCCGCCAGTTGCTGGACGATGGCGTGGCAATCTCTCCGTTCGGCGATCATCCGTTGCACCGCGCGAACCTGCCCCTCCACGCGGCGCAGGCGTGCCGTCACGTCGCGGACGACCTCGTCGGAGACGTCGAGGCCGGCGGCCTCCGGTTTGCGCCCTCTGCTTGATGCCATTTGCTCTCAGGATACCCTACTCGGTATGCGTTGACAATACCCTACCGGGTATAGTATAACGAGACGAGACTGCCTCGCGGCAATCCGCAATCCTTGCGACGGCATCTCTAGAGGAACCGACAGCACACGATGGCCTCACCACACTTGCTCACCCGCCTCCTGCGGCCGGCCCAGACCAATGGCTGGCGCGTCGAGTCGAACGTGCGCGCTATCGCGGGCGCCATGATTTTGGCAAGCCTGCTGCTCTCGCGGGTCGACGAGCGCTGGCTCTGGCTGACGGCGTTCGTGGGAGCCAATCTCCTGCAATCCGGTCTCACCGGGTGGTGCCTGCTCTCCAACCTGCTCTCACTGGGCGGCAAGCAACGATGAGATATCCGCCGCTCTCCACGACAGCCGCGCTCGCCGGCGGCATCGTCCTTCTCACGAGCTGTGCCGCGCCCGCTTCACGCGCCGCCGACGACGCCGCGATCACCGTCGCTGCGGCCCCCGTCCGCACCGCCACGTTCGCCACACCGGTGGAGCTGACGGGTACACTGACCGCCGTGCGCTCCGTGACCGTCGGAGCCATCTCGCCAGGCCGCATCGTCGCCGTTGACGTGAAGGTCGGCGACCGCGTTCTTGCCGGCCAAGTCCTTGCCCAGGTCGACGCCTCGCGCTACAGCGCAGGCCTGGCCCAGGCTAGCGCCGGCGCCTCGGCGGCGGCGGCGAATCAGCGGGCGGCGCTCTCCTCCCTGCAAGCCGCCGCTTCCGCCGTCGACGGGGCGCGCGCGCAGCTGGCCGCGGCGCAGAGCCGCCTCCAGCTCGCCCAAACCACAGCCGCGCGCATGGATGCGCTGTACGCCGCCGGCGCCATCTCGAAGCAGCAGCGCGACGAAACCGAGGCGAACCTCGCCGCGGCGCGCGCGGCGCTGAGCCAGGCGCAGGCCGGGCTCATCGGCGCGCGCAGCACCTATGCCGCCTCGCTCGCCCAGGCGAAGGCCGCCGCCGATCAGGCGGCCCAAGCTCGCGCGGGAGTCGAGGCCGCCGACGTACCGCTGCGTGAAGCCACGTTGACGGCGCCGTTCTCGGGCATCGTCACCCAGAAGTTCGTCGATCCCGGCGCCGTGGTGGGGCCGGGCAGCCCGGTCGTCGCCGTGCAAGACGTGCGCGATCTCGAGCTGGACGTGGCCATGCCGGAGGACGACCTCACGGCGCTCGCGCCGGGGCAGGCGCTCGCCGTACGCGTCGACGCGCTCGGCGGCCGCAGCGTTCCCGCTCGCATTCGCGCGATCGTTCCCGCGGAGAATCCGGCCTTGCGCTCCGCCACGGTGAAGATCTCCGTCGCCGATCGCCCGGGCCTCATGCCCGGCATGTTCGCTCGCGTCACCGTTTCCGGCGCGCCGCAGGAATCTCTGGCCGTGCCCGTCGCGGCGCTGGTCACGCGCGCCGGGCAGAGCGGTGTCTTCGTGGTGCGCGACGGCAAGGCGTCCTTCGTGCCGGTGGAGACGGGGACCGTCGCCGGCGGGCTGATCGAGATTCACGGCTTCGAGGGGCGTGGCGCGGAGGTTGCGGTCAGCAGTGTCCAACGCTTGACCGACGGCGCCGCCGTGAAGGTGGTCCGCTGATGCACGGCCGGAACATGGCCGGGCGGATCGCCCATTACTTTCTGCAATCGAAGCTGACGCCGGCGATCGTCGTCGCCATTTGCGTCTGGGGCATCATCGCGATCCTTGCCACGCCGCGCGAGGAGAATCCGCAGATCACCCTGCCGGCGGCGACCATCGTCACGCAGTATCCCGGCGCTTCGTCGCGGGAGGTGCAGAAGCTGATCACCGAGCGCGGCGAGCGCGTGCTGCAAGAGGTCCCGGGGATCGAGCACATCTACTCGATCTCCACCCAGAACGTCTCGATCATGACGGTGCTCTTCCACGTCGGCGACGATCCGACCAAGTCGTTCGTCAGCCTCTACGATCAGATCTTCGCGCACTTGAACGAGCTGCCCCCCGGAGCCGGCCAACCGCAGATCACGCCCCTGAGCGTCGACGACATCCCGATCGTCGTCCTGACGCTGCACGGCGCCCACTACAACCGCGGTCAGCTCTACGAGGCGGCACAGCGCATCATCGAGGCGGTGAGCCCGATCCCCGGCGTCTCCACGATCTCCACCTACGGCGGGCGTCCGCGCGAAGTCAACGTCACGCTGGACCCCGTGCGCTTGGCGGCGTACGGCATCTCGCCGCTGACCATCGCCCAGGCCCTCGGCGCGAACAACCTCACCTTACCCGTCGGTTCGGTTCGCGGCTCCAGCGACGAGCTGACCATCCATGCCGGCACGCCCTACGCCAGCGCGCGGCAAGTCGCCGCGCAGATCGTGGGCGTCAGCAACGGCCAGCCGGTCACGCTCGGCCAGGTCGCGAAGGTCGAGCTGGGCTGGAGCCCGGAGGAGGCCCAGACGCGGTTCGCGCTGGGCGGGGCCGCCGCAGGCTCGAAGGATTCGCAATCGGCGGTCAGCATCGCGATCGCCAAAAAGGCGGGAACCAACGCCGTCGCCATCGCCGATCGAGTGCTCCGGACCGTCGGGACCATCGAACTCCCGCCCGGCATCACGGTCAGCGTGACCCGCGACTATGGCGCGAAGGCCAACGACGCCGTGAACGAGCTCATCGAGCGCCTGATCGAAGCCATCGTCATCGTCGTCGTCTTGCTGCTCACGCTGGGCTGGCGCGAGGCGCTGGTGGTGGCCACGGCCATCCCGCTCACGCTCTTCGTCACCTTGGGTACCGGCATGCTCGCCGGCCAGACGATCAACCGCATCTCGCTCTTCGCGCTTATCCTCGGCTTGGGACTATTGGTCGACCAGGCGATCGTCATCGTCGAAAACATCCATCGCCATTACCACGCGGATCCGCAAGCGCCCAAGGGCGAGGCGACCATCCGCGCCGTGGCGGAGATCGGCAGTCCGACAGCCCTCGCCACGGTCACGGTCGTCCTCTCCTTCCTGCCGATGCTCTTCGTCACCGGCATGATGGGCCCGTACATGCGGCCGATTCCGATCAACGTTCCCGTGGCCATGCTGGCCTCGCTGCTCATCGCCTTCGCCATCACGCCCTGGGCCACGTACGCGCTGTTGAGAAATCACAAGCCCAAGGCGGCGCACGGCGTGCCGCGCTGGGTCATGCCGTTCCGAAACATGTTGATCGCGCTGCTGGACCGGCCGCGCGCCGGCCGCCGCTTCCTGGCGCTGCTGCTGCTCGCCCTCTTCGTGAGTGCCGCGCTGCCCATGGTCAAGCTCGTGCAGTTCCGCATGCTGCCGCGCTCGAATGAGACGACGTTTCTGGTGAGCATCGACGCGCCGCCGTCGAGCACGGTCGAGCACACGACGCGGATCGCCGACGCTGTCGGCGCCGTTCTCGCTCGTACGCCGGAGGTTGCCGATTACGAGACCTTCGTGGGCACTCCATCGATCCCGGACCTGGCCAGCCTCTTGCAAGGCACCGTCTTCCGAAGCGCACCCAACCAAGCCGACATCCGCGTGAACCTCGTTCCCAAGAAGGCGCGCGCGATCCAGTCGGCATTGCTCGCGCGCCGATTGCGGCCGGAGCTCGCGAAGGCCGCCGCTCGCTACGGCGCGACCGTCCGCATCTTGCAGACGCCGCCCGGACCGCCGGTGCGCGACACGATCCTGGCCAAGATCTACGGGCCCGATCCCGAGGTGCGCCGGGCCATCGCCTCGCGCGTGGTCGCCATGATGGAGCGCGAGCCGGGCGTGGTCGACGTTGACTCCAGCGACAAGGCCTTACCGGTCAGCCTGCAGCTCGAGATCGACCAGCGCAAGGCCGCTCTTTCGGGCGTGGACGCCTCCGAGATCGCGCAAACGTTGGGCATGGCGCTCCACGGCGCGAGCGTCTCGACGCTGCACACCGATGCGGACCCGCGGCCGGTGGGGATCTTCCTACGCTTCGCGCCGGAGTACCGTCAAAGCGCCGCCGATCTCGCCTCCATCGAGATTCCCTCGCGTCTGGGCGGGCTGGTGCCGCTCTCGGCGGTGACGCACGTCGTGGCCAGTCAGCTCGCGCAACCGCTCTATCGCGACGACTACGAGAACGTGACTTACGTCGGCGCGGAGATGGCGGGCAGGAGTTCCACGTACGCCGTCATCGACATGCTGCTCGCCCTGGCGCGCCATCCGCTGCCCGCCGGCTACCGCATCGACTGGGGCGGAGAGTGGCATCTCACGAACACGGTCTTCGCCGATCTCGGGCGAGCCATGCTCGTGGCCTTCATCCTCATCTACTTCGTTCTGGTCGCCCGCTTCCGCTCGTTCTCGAAGCCACTCGTGGTGCTCGCCGCCGTGCCGCTGGCCGTGATCGGCGTGATGCCCGGCTTCGCGGTCTTGGCGCCCTTCGGCATCTACTTCTCCGCGACGGCCATGATCGGGCTGATCGCGCTCATCGGCATCGTGGTGCGCAACTCGATCATCCTGATCGAGTTCATCGAAGACAAGCTACACGAAGGCGTCAGCCTAAGGGACGCGCTGGTCGAGGCAACCACGGCTCGGACCCGCCCGATCTTCCTCACGGCGGCCGCCGGCGTGCTCTCCTCGATCGTCATCGCCGCCGACCCGGTGTGGAGCGGCCTCGCGTGGGCGCTGGTCTTCGGCATGACGGCGTCGGCCGTGCTCTCCGTGCTCGCGATTCCTCTGCTCTACGCCCGCGTCGCAGGGAAAAGTGCCGAACGCGCCCAGCTCCCGGCGACGCCCGACACTCCGCCGGCGGAGCCCGTCGCGATGCTCACCTACGTCACGTTCCCCGAGCTCGGCGGCTTCGTCATGGAGTCGACGACCCTTCCCCGCGTGCTGGAAGGCGAGGTTGTCGAACTCGATGCCGAGGTCTTCCGCGGCGAGGGCGACGCCGTCGACGCCGTGGCGCGCCTCAAGGGGCCGTTCCGCGTGGAGCGCGCGACGGTCGTCTTCTCCGGCGCCTACGGCGACCTCCAAGGCAAGCAGCACGTCACCCTGCGCTCCATCCAAGCGCCGGCGCCCACGTGGAAGGAGTTCGAGCGTGCGTAGGCCCGCGATAGCAGCCCTCATCGCCGTCGCCTCGATCGCGCTGCTCCTCTCCTCGCGGACGGCCGAAGCGGCGGAGCAACCGGCAGCCAGGCCCCTCTCGCTCGATGAGGCCATCACCTTGGCGTTGGCGAACAACTTGGGATACCGCTCGGCGAAGATCGCCGTCGGCGCCGCCGAAGCCCGGCTGCGTGAAGCCGAGTCGCCGAGGCTGCCGGTTTTGGCCGTGCGCGACACGTACCAATACGCGAATCCCGTGGCAACGTTGCAAACGCCGATCGGCTCCTTACCGTTTAGCCCGAACAGCACGAACGTGCCGCTCCTCGCGCTGCAATACTCGCTCTTCGACGGCGGCCTCACCGCCGCGCGCGTCGGCGAAGCGGCCTCCGGGCTGGCCGCGGCACGCGCGACGGAGCGCGTGGCTCGCGGCGAGGTCATCGCCGCGGCTTCGAAGGCCTATTACGACCTGATGGCGGCCATGCGTCTAGCGGACGTCGCCAACCACGCCGTGGACCTTGCGGAGGGTCATCTGAAGCAGGCTCAGGCGCTCTACGACAACGGGCAGATTCCCAAGGCGGACGTGCTGCGCGCGCAGACGGAGCTTGCCAACCAGCGCGTCAACGCGATCGGCGCGAAGAATGCCGTGGCGCTCGCCCAAGTCGCTCTCGACGATGTGCTGAACGTTCCGCAAACCAACCTCTACGCGCCGACGGATCGCCTCTCGGACGAGCTTCCGGCATTCAACCTCGACGCGATTCTCGGCTCGGCTCGCACGTCGCGAGGCGAGATCCTTGCCGCCGAGGCCGCCGTCAGCGCCGCGCGGCGAGCGGTCGACGAAGCGCGGGCGAACAGCTGGCCGCAGGTCGGCGTCACCCTCGCGGACGGAAACACCCAACCTGCGGTCGTCAACGGCTACCACAACCAATTCTCCGTGGGCCTCAACGCCGTCTGGACGCTGTTCGACCACGACTACACCGCCGGGCGGATCGCCGCGGCGCGCTCGGGCGTGCGGCAGGCGGAGATTGCCTTGGAGCAGCTCCGCGACGGCGTGGAGCTCCAAGTCCGGCAGGCCTACTTGAACGCCAACGAGGCCGCCGCGCGGGTCGCCGCCGCCAAGCAGTTGGTGACCTCGGCCGATGAGAGCCTGCGCGTCGCCCAGGTGCGCTACCGCGGCGGCGTCGGCACCGCGCTCGAACTCCAAGACGCCGAGCTGCAAGACATCTCGGCACGGCAGACGCTCGTCAACGCCGAAGCGGCGTTGCGCGAGAGCATCGTGCAGCTTCGCTTCGCGGCGGGGCTGCTGTAACTCCAAGATCGTGAGGAACACCATGAGCATCTCGAACAAAGCCATCCCCTACGGGAGCGTCGTCTCGACCCCGCTCTCCTACCAACAAGCCATCGAGCGCGTCAAGACCGCCTTGAAGGACGAAGGCTTCGGCGTTCTCTGCGAGATCGACGTCGCCAAGACGCTGAGAGAGAAGATCGGCGCGGACTTCCGCCCCTACGTCATCCTCGGCGCGTGCAATCCGCAGTTCGCCCATCAGGCCCTCGCCGCGGAGGAGCAGCTCGGTCTCCTGCTGCCCTGCAACGTGGTCGTCCAGCAATCGGAGGGCGGCACGCTCGTTTCCGCCGTCGACGCGACGGCGATGCTGGGCATCGTGGGCAACGAGGCGATGCTGCCGATCGCACGCGAGGTCAACGCTCGTCTCGCGAGAGTGCTGGAGCGCGCTCAGACGGCCTGACGCGCCCGCAGGGCGCGCTCGACGGCCGCCATGAAGTCCTTGAGCAGGAAAGGCTTGGAAACGAAGGCATCCCAGCCGGGCGGCGGGGTGCGTGAGAGACCGCTCAGAAGCACCAAGCCCGTGGTGCGGGGACCGTTCGCGTCGAGATGAGCCCGCACATCTTCGCCCGACAGACCCGGCATCTCCAGATCGAGAACGGCGGCATCGAAGCGCTCCACGCGCAGGCGCTCCAGCGCTTGCGCTCCGTCATTCACGGCGCGCACGGCATAGCCGGCGCGGCGCAGCGCGTGAGCGATGAACGCGCGCGCGTCGTCATCGTCGTCGGCGACGAGCACGCGTTTCGGCGCCGCGGCGGGCGCCGTCTCCGGCCGGTCGGCCAGGGGAAGGTGCACGCTGAACGTGCTGCCGCGCCCTTCGATGCTGAAGACGGTGAGCCGCCCACCCGACTTCTCGACGAATTGCTTGGCCAAGTAGAGGCCGAAGCCGCTTCCCGTGATGCCGAGCTTGCGCGCATTCGAGGCTCGCGCGAAGCGTCCGAAGAGCGTGCCGATCTCGTCGTTGGGAATGCCGATGCCGCGATCGCGCACGTCGATCACCACATCCCCATCTTCGCGGCGGACGAGAATGTCGACGGGCTGTCCGTTGGGTGAATACTTGATGGCGTTGGAGACGAGGTTGTCAAAGACCTGAGTCAGGCGTTGGGGATCGCCGTTCACGATTGCCGGCGCATACTCGCAAACGAATCGGATGGTGCGCTGCGGCGAGTAGGCGTGCACCACGTCTCCGACGATCGCCGTCACGTCGAAATCGACCGTTTGGAAGGCCGGCTCGTTCTCTTCCAGACGTGAGAGCGCCAGCGTGTCTGCGGCGAGGTTGGCAAGGCGCATCGAGGCGTCGACCATCGTCTTCAGCGCGTGCCGCCGCTCTTCGGGATCGTCGATCTCGTCGTCCATGAGGAGCTGCCCGAAACCGGCGATGGTCGTCAACGGGCCTTTGAAGTCGTGCGCGAGCATCGCGATCAGGTCGCTCTTCATCTGATTGAGCTCGATGACCTCGGCGCGTTGCCGGTCCAGCTCTCGATAGAGCGTCACGTTGCGCACGGCGACGGCGAAGTTGTGGGCCAGAAGCTCGGCCGCGAAACGCGAGGCTTCCGGCAGGAGCCGTTCGCGCTCGCACAGACGCACGTCCACCACCCAACGCACGCAGCCATCGGCTTCGACGATAGGCAGCACGATGCGGCGCTCGGTTTCATCATACCAGGCTTCGCGGCGAGCCACAGCCTGCGCCAAGCTGTCGTCGTGCACGGCATGACCAGGATGCGGCGGCCACTCCACGTCGTGGGTCACCGCGAATGCCCCCTCGCGAAGCACCGCATAGAAGACGGCGGTCCCGCCCAAGACATCGCGCAAGCCGCGGATCATGCTCTCGACGAGCGCGCGTGGGTCCAGTCCCATGAAGATGCGCCGGCTCGCGTCGACGAGCGCCATCATCATCTCGTTCTCCGCGCTCAGCATGCGCTCGCGATCGATGAACGCCGTGACATCTCGGCCGACCGCCAGGACTTCGGCATCGTCGTCGGCGTGAACGATTCGCCGCCAGCGGAAGTCGAGATCGTGACTCTTGCCGACGGCATCGATCAAGAGCAGGCGCTTCTCCATCGTCGAACCGTTGCGCAGCGCGCACGACACCTCCGTCGAGACACGCGGAGCGTCTCCGGCTTCGGTGAAGACTTCGTCGACATGGCAACCGATCAGCTCTTCCGGCCGCTTGCCGACGAACTCCGCGACGGCGCGATTGACATGCGTGATCCTGCCGTCGCGACGACGCGTCAGCACGAGCTCCGAGAGCTGATCGAGCAGGACGCGGAAGCGCTCTTCCGCGGCGCCGAGCTCACGTTCGAGCGTGCGCCGGTGCCGCACCCGTTCCGTGGCGTCGGTGAAGAGAAGGAGCGCGAACGCCACCCTCCCGTCGCACCGGTAGACCGGAGCCCCGGAGAAGAGCAGCGTGTACTCCCGCCCCGTGCCGCGCTCGATGAAGATCTGCTCGACGTCACGGATACGTTCGCCGGAACTAACGCGAGCCGCCACAGAATCTTGGGCCGTGACGGGCCGGCGGTCGGCGTGGAGCATGATGAACCGGGCAGACCGCTGTTCGAAGGTGTGGATATCGTCGAGCCCGTCGGCTTTGAAGAGTTCGAGCGCGGCGCTATTGGCCATGACGAGGCCACCGTTGGGCGCGACCAAAGCCAGCCCGTCCACGATACACGCGCCCAAGGTCTTCATCGCGCTGAACAACGACTGCTCCGTCAGTCCGTTCCCCACCCGGCGGGCGTCCGTGCCCTTCACGTTGTGGCTCCTTTATGGGAAGTATCGTCCGCCGCCTTTTGGATTCCACTGGAAGGCCCGGGGATACAAGGTGCCCCTTGAGAGGGAGGGAAAGTTCACCATATGGAGATCGTAGCGCCCGGCCACGTCGACCGTCTCGCCACCCGCACGCAGCGACTGCGTGCCAGCACGATCCGGGAGATCCTCAAAGTCACCCAACAGCCGGACGTGATCTCGTTCGCGGGCGGGCTGCCGGCCCCTGAGCTCTTTCCGCGGGAGCGGCTTTCGGAGGCCGCCGCTCGCATTCTGGGCGATCCCACGGACGGCCCCAATAGCCTGCAATACTCCGTGACCGAAGGGCATCCGCCGCTGCGGGCGTGGGTGGCACGGCGACTCCACGACACGTGGGGCGTCGACGTCTCCGAGCAGGACGTGCTGGTGACGGGAGGCTCGCAGCAGGGCCTCGATCTCATCGGCAAGGTGTTCCTCGATCCCGGCGACACCGTGGTGCTGGAGCATCCGAGCTATCTTGGAGCGATCCAGGCGTTCGACGGATACGAGGCCGAGTATCTCACCGTCGAGACGGACGCGCTCGGCATGGTGCCGGAGTCGCTGGAGCGGGCCCTGCGCTCCGCGGCGACGCCGCCGAAGCTGGTCTACCTGGTGCCCAACTTCGGCAATCCCACCGGCGTGACGCTGGCGGAGGAACGGCGTGAAGCGATCGTGCGCATCTGCGAGCGCTACGACGTGCCGCTGGTGGAGGACGATCCCTACGGCGAGCTGCGCTACGAAGGCCGCCATCTGCGGCCGTTGATCAGCTTTCCGAGCAACGGCACCGTCATCTATGTGGGGACGAACTCGAAGATCTGCGCGCCGGGATTGCGCGTGGCGTGGCTGGTTTGCCGCGACGCGTCGGTGCGCGAGCGCATCGTGCCGGCGAAGCAGGCGGCGGATCTCCATACGAACACCTTCGCGCAGTTCTTGTTCGTGGAGTACGCGAAGGATGCCGCCGCCTTCGACGCGCACGTCGAGGCGATCAAGCGGTGCTACCGCGAACGGCGCGACGCCATGCGCGAGGCGCTTCGCGCGTTCATGCCCAGCGACGTGCTGTTCAATGAGCCCAACGGTGGGCTCTTTTTCTGGGCCACGGTGGAACGCCCCGGGTTCGACACGGAAGCGCTACTGCACGAGGTTGCGGAGCAACGGCGCGTGGCGTTCGTTCCGGGACAGGCCTTCTTCCCGCACCGCGACGTCAAGAACGCCATGCGGCTGAACTTCTCCAACATGCCGCCCGAGCGCATTCGCGAAGGGATCAAACGGCTAGCCGAGGGTTTGCGCGCCACTTAGCGGCGCGGGCGCCGGGTCCTCGTCAACCCCATCGACGCGGGCAGGCCAAACGCCAAGACCTTTCCTCCGGTGGTCGTGATATAGACGCCGCTCGGCACCACCGCCGGTGAGGCGTAGACGAACGAGCCTGCGTCGCATGCCCAGAGGAGCGCTCCGGTCGCGAGACTGCGGACCTGCAACGTGTGATCGATGCCAACCACCGTGACGTCCGCGGTGATGGCCGGCGAGGAGAACTCTTCATCTTGGAACGGCCCGGCGGTCCACCGCAGCGAGCCGTCGACACCAAAGTCGTACAACATGCTTCCCGGCACGGCGCTATGCGTCGGATCCGAGAGAGCACCGCTCTGCGTCACCACGTTTGAGCCGTCCGTGGCAGGCGTCGCGATGCTTCCATAGCCTCCGACCGACCCCAGGGAGGCCTGCCACACCTGCCGGCCGTTGGCGACGTCGATCGCGTACAAGTGGCCGTCCTTGCTCGTGAAAAATCCTAATCCGCCCGCCTCGGCGATTCCGCCTCCGACGTCGGCGTCCGGGGCGCCCATATCCGTGGGGGACTGCCAATCGAGGACCCCGCCGACACTGTTGAGCGCGATGAAGGACTCGGCGTACGCGCTGCTGCCGCACGCATTGCCCGTGCCGAAGAGAACCGAACCATTGGGACCGAGCGAGATGGGCGACCAAACCGCGACTCCCATGCCCGATCCCGCGGACCTCCAGCTCCAGAGGAGCGACCCGGTACTTTCGGTAAGCGCCGCAACGGTTCCAGGATTGCAGGCCGGTGGATCGCCGTTGGCCGTACCGACGTACACGATCCCGTTCGCCACCAAAGGCTCGCTGCGCACGGCACCGACAGCGCCCCAAGCCGAGACTGGCGTTCTCCAGAGCATGACGCCGTTCGTCGCATTGAGCGCGACCATGGCGCCCGCGGCAGCTGTGTGGATGCCTACGAGCAACACCGATCCGTCGAGCGTGGGGGTTCCGCGCACCGGCCCACCGACGGAGGCGCTCCAGTTCTCCTCGCCCGTAGCGGCATCAAATGAGAAGACCCGCCCATTCGCATCCGCCACATAGACGTGGCCGCCGGCGACGATGGGACTGGCATCGATCTCGACTCCGAGGTCCTGCTCCCAACGCAGCGTCAGTTGCGATGCAGTCGCCGATGTGAGGCCCGTCTGCTGGCCTTGAAACCCGGTTCGATGGAAATCGTGATCTTGCGTGACCCAATCGTCAGTCAGCGGCCCGCTGACCGTGGGGAATGGAGTAGGAAGCCGCGCTGCCGCCATACGCACTGAGGTCGCAGGGATCCCCCCGCCGCCCGAGCATCCGACTATTGACTGAACGAAACACAGAACAAGCGCCAAAATTTGAAGATGGCAACGCATCGGGGCGGCGGCGTCTCCAAAGGATCGAAGATCGAGCTGATGCCGGGGCGATCACAGCCCAGCGCGCCAATTATCGCTCAGCGACCTTGGAATTTCCGGAGAGAACGCCCTGCCCGGTTTACGTGGTCGAAATCATCGCTGGAAAGGTGTCACATGCGCAAGGAGCAGCACTTGGAGCCGAGTTCGCTATGGCTACCGGCGGATCACGGTACTCTTGCGCCGTGAGGGATGGGCGGTCAACGTGAAGCGTGTGCGACGCATCTACCGCGAAGAGAGACTGTCAAGCTCGACTTCTCTCGGCCGGGACGCCCATCAGATAACGCCTTTTGCGAATCGTTCAACAACCGCGTGCGACAGGAGCTGCTCAATCCGAACTGGTTCCGGTCGCTCGAAGACGTCCGCGCTCAGGCCGCTGCCTGGCGTAGAGACTACAACGCCAATCACCCCCACAGCTCGCTGGGGAATCTCGCGCCGGAAGAGTTCGCCCGCTGAGCCAAGAATAGCACTCACTTAGCCGCCATTTCTGGAGAGGCCGCGGAGTAAAAACGGGGAGAGCTCCATTTGCCCAAGAGTCCACAAGTTCCGCTGGCCTACTTTCCGAAGCTCACGTCACAGGCAGCGCTCAACTTCGCACGCTTCAGCGGCGTATCAAGGCGTGGCGAGGCGATCGAGCCAAGTATCTCGTCCTCGGTCAACATGCTCGCCCGGCAGAATCGATTGCGGACGATTCTTGAAGCACCAGATTTCGAACGGCCCACGTCGCCGATCGGCGCATTCTATCACGGTGCTCGGTCGCGTGAACGGTTCGCAAGTTCCTTGCCATCGCTGCGCGATGCCCTTCATCTGACCTGCGCTCCGTGGAGAGCAATCCAGACCAGGGCCGCGACCTAACGTCCACCAGGACGACAACAACCGATTGGGTAACAGTTTTATGTGAGGCAACACGGCGGCCAAGATAGTTGTCGCGAGCCACCTAGGCTCTCTCCCAAAAAGGCCGAGCACGTTGAAAACGATTTTACATGCATTCTTCTCCGAAGACATCCGAGGCATGATCCCTATCGCGCCGCGAATCGCAGCTGCCCTAGCAGCTCTGATCGTCACGTTGACACTCGGTCCGGGGGTACCGATGGTGCGCCACGACTGGGGTTGGTTCCCATTTGGGGGGGAATTGGAGCAGGTTGTTCAGGCCGGTATGAGCGGATGGGATGGAACATCCGGCATCGGAACGCCCACCACGCATCCTGGCTCGTACATTGTCGTTCTTCTTGTTGCAATCTTAAGGCTTCTCTTTGGTACCGTAAACGGTTTCCATATCGCTATCTTCGCGATCTGTGTGCTTACTGGCCTGGCAGCTGACACCTTAGCACGTGCATTGCGGGGTGACCTTAGCGCCCGATTCTTCGCGGTTGCGTTCTCGGTCTTTAATCCCTGGTTCTACAACAAGCTCGTCGCTGGGCACACGTTCATGTTACTTGCATACTCGGCGACGCTTTGGATTGGCGCAATTCTCGCACTCGATAACGTTAGAAACCGAGGACTTGTCACGTGGGTTGCACTGACGCTTCAACAGATACAATTTTTCGCAGTGACTTTTATATTGGTCGCGTGGCTCGCTATACGGCATCGCCAATGGACCCTTCTTTTAACGACCTTTGTGATCGGCCTTCCAATAGCTATAGGAGTACTTGCCAACTGGAGTGACCTTGCACAAACCCCGCTCACACTGTCTTGGGAACGCGATCAGTCGATCTCCCCCGGCAATGCCATAATCCTACTCGGATATTTTCCTCACTACGCATCAGCCTTCGAGGGTCCCGTTCGATTCGCCCTTATCCTAATCGCGGCGGTGGCTGCCATAGGGGCGCTTACGATATGGGTTCAGCCACAACCACATCTCCGGTGGCTTCCGATCATTAGTACAATACTTGTGCTTTTCGTTAGCGGCACGCGCGGTCCGGCACCTCCGGTCTTCCAGTGGGCTATACTGCACATCCCCGCCCTCGGGTTATTCCGCGAACTGTATGATCTCCTCGGTTATCTCGCCATTGCTTATATTGTGTTCGCAGTCATCGCTACACGGACATATCGAGGTCTTTCCATTTCGATATGTGTAGCAGCGTTGTCATTGCCAGTCGTCTGGATTCTATTTCCTCCAAAGTCACTTTGGGTCTCATCCACAAGAATCCCGGTCATCTCGGTTACGCAAGAACCAAACACTCGCTTTGCATTACTTCCCGCATTTCAGCCAGTTCGCTATGACGGGGTTGGGTCCGGCATGGACCCGGATGCTTTTCCGCGTCACCACAATATTACACCGATCAACGAGTACCTTGCTGTCTATCCCGTGAACAAAGCGCTAGCTACCTACGCAAAGACTGGAAATACGTCACTTCTCGCCGGTCTCGGTGTAGCAAAGATCTACGCGAGACCGTGGCTACAATCGGATTGGTGGTCACTGCAGCAGCAGACACCGGTTGCCGTAGAACACCTCTCGCCACGTGTCACGCAGAGGGTGATCCCCGTCCGGGATAGAGTTGCGGAACTCTCACTTCTCGAGGATATTCGCGTCGGTACACTCGTTAATCGACCTGGGAGTGGCGCGATTTTCTATGGAGACCTCTATGGCCACGATTCTGTAGCAAGAAGACTTAGACTGAGAGTAAGCCGTCCGGTCGCCGTCGTACCTCCTAACAACTCGCTTAGCGCCGCAGAGGCCTGGGTTGACGCGAGAATAGCGACGTGGGCGCAACCGGAAACTGGACAGCCGTTCGGCGGAGCCCTCACAACCAATCCCGATGCGGTCCTTCCCATAAGCGGAGGAGATAGCGTTTTAGCCTGGGTACAAGGCACTCTAAGATCCGCTGACGGTACCACTATCTATCGTGCCAGCGCAAGCAAGGGCTACAGCTGGGTACAACTGCCCCCGTGGGTAAGCGGTCTTCGTTGTTTAGGTGAGTGCATCGTCGCCTTACAAGGATCTCCGCCCCCTCACCTGCCACTAAATCCCCCGCCACTACGGTCGACAGCCCTTTCACTCCATCAATACTTGCCGTGGCTAATGCAAGCCCGTATTCCACACACAGCCGCGCCGCTTCTACGCTTGAACGTAGCTTTTAATCGCCATTGGGTGGCGCTGCTCGACTGGCATTTACTTGAACACGTACGAATCGATGGCGCTGTAAACGGTTGGATTTTACCCCCAATCCACCGCAGCAAGTTTCTAGTTCTCGTTGAGACGACCGCAGGTCTACAATATGTTACCGAACTATTGGCGCTGGGTTGGCTTCTTGTACACTTTGTCGCCGGCCGGCTTAGGTCGTCGTCGCGCGCTTCGCGGTCAGTAGCATAGTCCGGTAAGTGATCTTGGCCGCTGCATCATGCCACTTCACAAGCAAGCACGGGGTGAAACGCCAGCCGGCCGAGATTCATCGCATTCATTAGGCCACTAAATCCTGGTGGCTCCCAGCGGTGAAGGATGGGTGGGAAAAATACACTGCCATATACACCAGTTACGCGGAATCCACACTGTGTCAGTTTCCGCTCGAATACCGGCATTATGTGCATGTGATCGATTGGCTGCAATACGATCCACGATGGCCTATCTAGCAACTCCGCAAGTACCCGCACGAACAGCCATGGAAAATTGAGATAATTCGGAAATGATAAGAGCAGCGTCCCATGCGGAGCCAGGATTCGCCTGGCCTCCCGAAGCACTTGCCATGGCCGAACAAGATGTTCCACGACCTCCATCATAACAACCACTTCGAAGGATGCATTTTCGAATGGCAGACGCTCTTCGATGTTGCCGATACTGAGGTGGGGTAAAACTTCCGACGCCGCTGCGATAGCCTCCCCACTCTGGTCGATTCCGTATAACTGTTCCTCGCTAGCAATCTTTCGCCGGAGGAGCTCGACGAGTAGTTTACCCCGACCACAACCGAGTTCCAGGAGCCTCCCTTGCATGCCGTGCGACTCGAGCCAGTTCAGGGCAGTAGCATACCAGGGTGAGGCCTCTCGAAACCCCTTCGCGTAGAACTCATCGTACCATTTAGCTGTTGCTTCGGCCACTGATACTACTCCTGTCGAGACCTTTTTAAATTGCTAGGGCATCATCACACTGCGCGGCCGAATTCTCTTCTCTTCCTTGGGAGAATTCGGCCTATGCCACGCACAACGCCAAGAGCAATAATAACCCCAAAAGCTATCAATTCGATCTTCCCCCACTTCTCCAAGAACGCTTGTGGCAAAAAGACCAAGCGCCCAGCTGACGCTATGTCGATGAAGCCATTGGCGAAGAGCCAGAGAGGGATTGACGGCCGGCCTGCTTTATTACCCTTAGGTTCGAAGCGCCATAACGGATCAAACGTCTCGTCCAGTAAGACACTGGGCGTTGGTCCTGCCACCGTCTGGCTCAAAGGTGCGGTAATCGTTCCGCTTTCCTGTACCTCCGGCCACTTGCGAAGCAATTCTCGATCCTGTAGGTCAACAATACGTCCAGGCATGCGAGCACGCAGTGCAGCCATCCGCCGCTCAACGTCGTTGTGAGGCACGAATAGAATTGCATTGATCGCTGGGGCTCCGTTCAGCGCGATAATGGTGCCCTGATCGGAAGTAAGCGAGGACAACTCCATGACCTTGTGCCAATGCCACCGTGCATCTCTCCGTGATGATACGTCCACCCCATGGTCTCCAACGACTATGCGGTAGGCCCCTCCTCTTGGTGCCCGGACGCCGAGGTCCCGAACATATACATCGACTGGCAGCGAGGAATGCCATCTAATATTGAAACGCAACCTCGCGCCGGCTTCCGTCGTTGATACGATCCCGGTACCTAAATCCTGATCCCAGCGAAACGGAACTTTAAGTACTTTCCGTTCCCACGGAGCCCAAAGCCCGCCATTTGCCTCGAACGGAAACGCAGCCCTGAACCAAGACCAGTCGGCGTCTGGCGTAGCATCAGTTTTCGTAAGCATTCTTGCATATTGTGCGCGAGGATATGATTCTGCTACCACATCACGCAGATCCCGATGTGCCAAAATAACAAGCGCGGCCTTATCTAGAAAACCCGAACTTCCGTAAAGACTCTGTTCAGTGAGAAATAAGTTTCGCGTCGCGAGTCTCGCGCCATACTTGTCCACAAGCAGGTTCAGGTCATCGGCATCCCCTACAAAAGCTGCAAACGGACCTGACCTAAGCTCCGATGTCGGGACATCACTTAACTCGAATAGGCCGTAATCATCAGTCTCGTCGATGAGGCGGGCACTTCCCTTCCGAAGCACCTCAGATTTCCACCGTTCGTACCAGGACTCGTCACCGTCAATATCCCGCTCAAGGACGAGGAATTTCGCGCCTAAAATGGCCGCATAGCTGGTAACACGTGATGGGCCAGCATGCATGATAAAACTGTTTGCATACGAAAAGGCGTTACTGAAGTGGTACGCACCGAATGTCGGGAGCGGGAACGACCGCACTATCGTCGAGCCAGCCATATTTCTTGGAGCCCACGTGAAAATTGCGTCTCCCGAATTGTAGCGTGCTTGTTCGAAGTAATCGCCGAGAACGAGGACCTTGCCTGTTTGTGTCCTTAACTGATTCCACGCCTTCAAGTATGTACTCGGAATGCCAATAGGCACATAATGAACAAACAGCGTGCCATAAATTATCGGCGCGAAAGCGATTAAGAGCAGACTCGCCAAACCGCCGGTCGCCACGAGATATCGATGGCGCGGCATGCTCGAAAGCAGAGCGATAGCGCCTAGGCCAAGCATCGTCGATATGAGAAACCAAAAATATGCGCCGAACTTCTCAGGAGCGCGAAAGAGCCAACCGTATCCTGGTACGGCATTTAGCACGAACCAGCGGTAGATCGGCGCGAGTGGACCTTGGGCACCTTGCATGAGTGGTATGAGTATAAATACTGCGCCGAGGCAGAAAGCCGTGAAGCGGTTTTTTCTGAGGCGTAACGCCAGCGCGATGACGACGACAAAGACGAAGGGTCTCAAAATCGCTGATACGTACGCAAATGGGCCGACTGCCAGGGGATTGAAAAACACCCACCACCGCACCCAAGAGTCGTCGCCGGAAATTACGTTTAGAAGCGTAGCTCTGCTTGAGAATCCGACGACATCACTCCAATGAAGTATGTACCCCGGGTTAATAGTTCCAAGGTGCGTGAGATCCAGGGCCGCACCGATCCAGTGCAGATTTATAAGGGCATACGCGCCGATTATAGTGAGGTAACGTAACAGCATCGTCGACAAACGCTGCTGTCTGGTAATACCTAGGAACCCAACGAAGCAAATCGAGACGATCGCCGTAAACAGTGTATATTGTGGGGAGCCGCTCGCAAAGGTCCAGACCACTGCAACGCCTGCGAGGTCGCGCAGCCGCCCATCGACGAGAAAGTCTGTTTCCATCGCGACAAATAGCGGACATAGGCAATATGCGAGCTGGTAAAAGGGCGCCTCAACTCGGTATAAAGCCCACGGGTTTAAAGAAAACAATATGACCCCGAGCATTTCGCCGGCGAGGATCGCCGGCGCGGTTGTCGCCATATCGGGGAAAAATCGCCGGCGAAGCACGCGTAGGCAATAGACAATGCTCAGCGCCCCTGCCAGCGAAACCAGGTATGGAAACAACCGAGAAAATAGGCCTACGTGTACATGCAAGATATTTGCCAACCATAGGAGTGGCCCAATGACGACAACGCGATCTATTTCATCAAGATTTGAAAACGAGGGGTGTTGATCCCACATGGGATAGTAGTTGGATTTGAGTAACGCTAGCTTCGTTGGATACGCTAGGTCGCCGTGCATGATGAACCCGGACTTGAAAAGAACGGCGCTCCAGAACAGCGTTATCAGAAGAGACGCGAAGGCGTAGGAAAAGTAGCTGGGTATCCAGCTACAAGATTTCTTGGCGTTTTGCGTATCTGTTGCAGTCATGGATCGCACTTTTTAAAAATTGGCAAAGTCTAAAAAAATCTGTCTACACTCAGGTGTAACTTGCATCGCCATGCCCGGGGTGGGCGCGATGCGTCGTCGTTCCGTAGACCAGTACTCAGTCTCTTCCAAGAGCCAATGCTGATGATCCGCAAGGCCGGGGACGATGCTCGGAACGACCCTGATGAATCGCGTCGGCGGAATATCGCGATTGGAGCGCTCGATCGGGTTCATGCGACGGCTTTGCGGCAGCGTTCTTCGGCAAATTCGGTCAATCCGCAGATGCTCATGGTGCCGCGTGCGGACCCCACTTCCCTAACAGATGCAACAGGCGTAAATCATGCCGCGATCTTACGACGCCTAGTTACGCCGAACCACGCGCGGGCGACCAATGGCCGTGCTGTTGGCAGGCAAAGCAGCTGCTGCTCTAGCGTCCGGATGAGCCACTGGAACGATGCGACGCGTCTCTCGCACGCGAACGACCGCCTGGACTAGACAACCTCCTTCGGTGGGACCGCCCCCGCAGTACCGGATTCAAGGGCCTGCTCATCTAAGGGGTAACGCGAGATATCTCGATCAAGACGCTCCTGCCCCGTGTTTGCGGCACGCGCAACGTGATTGGTTCGATCGCGAGCAGTTCGCGCCCTCGCAAGGCCATTGCGATAACCGACCGGCTCATCGCCATCGCCGTAGTGTTCCATCCTCAGTCATTGCCTACCCGCACATCCGGCTGATCAAGCAGAACTTCGATCCGCCTGGCCATCCCACCCGCCTGCGTGGCGAAGCCTGGCATAAGAACGTCGGATGGGGTAAAATCGTGGTCGGCCACCGCTTCGTCCCTTCGGTTAGTTATTGTGGACTAACGTCAATCTTCCGAACCGACACGGTGGCTCCCTGCCTGCGGTTCTTAACGACACCTTACGCGATTCGAATCAGATCAGACCTCTGGAGTCTGCAATTGAAACGCCGCCGTACTGCAACTGTCCCTATCTGGATGCCAGACTGGCTTACTGTCGCACCACTGGCACGCGATCTTAGGGATGTTATAGGCACATTCGCTCACGGTCGCTTGTTGGATGTCGGTTGCGGTGAAAGACCCTTTAAGGTCTTCGCGCAACCTGGGGTTACCTGGGTCGGAATGGATCTCCCAAGCAACGTAGCAGCCGATGTGCACGGCAACGCGACCGATATACCAGTTGGTGACGGAACTTTTCAGAGCCTTCTTTGTACTCAAGTCCTTGAACATGTCACGGATCCCGGCCGTGCTATTGCTGAATTCGCGCGCGTCATCGAGCCAGGTGGAATTCTCATCCTATCAGTTCCACTACATTGGGAGCTTCATGAAGAGCCGAACGATTTCTATCGCTACACGGAGTACGGCCTCAAAACCTTACTCTCTAATAGAGGATTTGTCATACTAAAAATATTGCGCCAGGGCTCTTCTGCGGAAGTTGCAGGACAAGTAATCAACTTGGCGGTGCTTCACCTCGGTGAGAATTTGCCTTTTGGCAAATCGTTCCTATTCCGTGCCGTAAAAGCTCCGTTCTACCTGTTCGTGAATGTTCTATCATATGCCGCAGGCCGCTTGATTCGATCGCGCAGAGATACTCTCAATTACGTCGTGGTTGCACGTCGCTTGATTCAATAATAGCAACAGCAAGCTGGCGAAAGACCACTCTCTTGTCGAAACGCTTTGCAATTTCGTGCAACCCAGCGCGCAGTTTTTCTCTTTCCGCGAACTTCATACCATAGATGTAGCGAACAGCTTGTGCAACCGAAGCTGGCTGTTCGTAATCCACCTGTAATTCCGGATACTCTGCAAGCAATTCGGCAAAGGGACCAATACGCGAAGAAATCGGAATCGTCCCTTGCGCGAGAGCTTCGAGCGCAGCAAGCGGCTGATTTTCCCACCTCGATGGCATGAGAATAATATCATGATGCTTCATTTCACCGAGTATCCTGCTTCGGGAGGCTGCACCATAATACTTGGCAAGACCTGCAGCCTCTAGTGCCCGCGCGCAATCGGCCATTTCCCCGTCCCCAAAAACAGAGCAAACAAAGGGCACATCGATACTGCGCAGCGCGGCGTTCAACAGGTCAATTCCTTTCTGTCGTGTCATTCTTCCGACGAAGATAAGCCGTAACACCGACGTTTGAACAGACGACTCCAGTGGCGGAACTTCAACGCCATTTGGAACGACAAAATATGGCTGGCCGATCACCCAGGCTGGAACTTGGCTTCGACTCAAAAAATGTAGCGTTGAGCCGCGCAGTAGGCGTCGATATGCGGCGCTACGATAGAATGCATCTCGAAGGAGACTTTCCGTCTCTAGCGGGGTATGAAACCCTACGACCGGCTGCTTCCAGGCACCTAGCATGCGGACCCAAACGATGTCCAGCGGTTCATTCTTCACATAAAGGCGGCTTGCTCGGCGGAGGCGCTCCACATAGTGGGCACAACCATTGTTGTCTTTCACAACGTGGGCAAAGCGCTGGCCTAACCCAAGCGATTGAACAATGCGCTTGAACTGACGGAGAGGGGGGACGATAATTTCGGCATCGATACCATCGCTCATCATTTGTGCCACAGCGTCGGTGACAAATGCCTCATATCCGCCGCCGTACTCGAGAGGTGTCGCCGAAAAGAAGCTGATGCGCGAACTCATCGAAGATGGACGAGCTCTTCAACAGCCGCGGCAAAGGCTTTTGCCGTCGCATTCCAATCAAATCGTGCAGCATCAGCCAACGCCGCAGCAGCGAAACCCCGCCAGCCAGAATCGAAAAGTGAAAGCGTAGCCCGGGCCAACGCAAGGGAGTCGGGAGGAACGACAAGGCCGGTGCTGCCATGGTTCACTGATTCGCGCAAACCAGGCACGTCGTAAACGACTGCCGGGGTGCCGTGTGCAGCTGCCTCCGAGACTGCCAATCCCCAGCCTTCACGCACTGAGGTCATCCATAATACAGACGCGCGGCGTAGGAGGTCGCGTCGACGCTCTTCCGTGACTCGACCGTGAAAAACCACGTGGTGTGATAGCCCGAGTTCACGCGCTAAGTTTTGTAGCCTGCAACGATAGCGCTCGTCCCCTCCTCCAACAACATTAAGTACGCCCTCCCACCCCAACGCCCTTAGATGTTTCACTGCCATGATGGATTCTTCAATTCGTTTCGACGGCGTCAGGCGGCCGAGAACGACAATCTCACACGGACTGGCCTTTTCTGGTATTTCCGGATCACGTAGTTCATCAATCGCTTCGGGTATGATTCGAATATCTCCGCGCATTCCGATTTGTCGCAAGCTCTCGCAGCTCGATTGCGACACGGTTATGATCGGGATCTTCCGATATGGCCACAGATAGATGGGCTCAGCAAAGTAACCGAGTCGTCCGATGATGCCCTGAAACTCGTATAGCCATACCTCGCGAGCCAATTGATGGATGAACGCAACTGCCTTCTCCTTCGCGTAGAAAGGTGTAAAGAACGGGACCGTATTGATTTGATCGATAACGACGTCGTGATGGATACGGCCCGCGTAGCGACCCATAGCGCGGAGATGCACCGTTGCCTGATTGCCATCGCGCACGTAAAGCACGCCGCCCCTATGTTCCCTCGAAAGAGCTCCAGGATACATGGCGCTGAACCACTCAATAGACCACCCTTCCGCGGCAAGCCGTTCGAGGATGCGCAACGAAACGAGCTCGGCGCCGCCCGATTTTGGGTGCCAGGGATCACGCCAGTTCAGGAAGAGCATCTGTCTCGTACGTTTGATCACGGCCTTTTAAGGCACCGTTCGCAAGAAACAGCTTGCGGCGGAAATGTCGCGACGGCTACCCACGACAACTCGGCGGTGCAAACCGCTGTACCATGGCAAGCTAATCATCATGGGCCAAGAAGCAAACGCATCGCCCAACTTTGGCGACAAGAAGGCGGTTGTCTTCTGATCGTTGGTCGGCATCACGCGGCTGCGAACGGACTACTGCTCGCTTCGAACGGGCGTAATCTCTCGCCCTTCAATCTGGTGAATGATGCTCTTTCTACCTCCCCGGTGGTCATCGTAATAGCGCAAGATATGCATTCGATAGAACACCGCCAAGGTGTCCCACAGGACTGAAAATGCATCCTTCAGCTTGACGCGGTTAGTGATACGTTGAAAACTTAATGTAACGGGCGCGTCAACCAGCCTAAAGCCCATGCGATGAGCATTTGCGAGTAACTCCACGTCAAATGCGTAGCGTTTAACTGTCAGGCGCGGCAATACTTGGTGAAGCAATTCAGCGCGGAACAGCTTAAGTCCGGTCTGCGTATCCCGTATTGGAAGCCCGAAAAACATCCGCGTCAGCATATAATAGATGCCGCTATATATTCGTCGGACTGGCGGATACACCACATCTGACGCCGGGTGGAACTTGCTGCCAATAACGGCGTCGGCGTCGGTCGCTTCCATAATGCCGACGAAGGTCGTGAGCTGCGACGGGTGGAGGTCCATGTCCGCATCCAAGAACGCGACATAGTGTCCTCGTGCATGCATTACCCCGCATATCAATGCGTTGCCCTTTCCTTGGTTTTGAGCGTAATGTACAACGCGAACGGTCGTGGGGTGCGCGGTCAGAAGCTTGGCGGCTTCAAGATAGGTCTTATCCGGGCTACCATCGTCAACGAGGATCACCTCGAAGTCGAAGCCGCAGCGATAGAGAGTTTCAACCGTCTCGATAAGGTTGTTTACAATATGATGCGCCTCATTGTAGGCAGGCATCACGACACTGATTTTACCGTCTAACACGTGTGATACTCCTCCACACTATGTGAGAAGCAGAATGTCTGATAACGCATGACGTTTATAATAGCCGCACCGCTAGCCGATTGGGGCGGTAGACCCCTCTGCCGGACTCGGCGCACCACGCTGTAGCTTCTCAACGAGAAGACGAGCTGCAAGATCAATTTCCGGCGCCCGCAAGATCCTGGCGACAGCAAGAAAAATGAGCGCACTGACAATGAGCATTCCACTTAGATATTCTACGCGGGAAACCATTACGGAGGAATAACCACCTATGACTCGGTGAATCCATAGCACCACGGTAGCCATCACGGCTGCGGCGGCAACAACTCGTAGCATCGAAAAACTCACACGCCGTAGGCGCAGGCCTTGCACGAGATGGCGCACGAGGAGCATCATCGCCACCATCTGGGCGGTTTGACTGACACTATTGGCCAAAAGCAAGCCGCGAGCGCCGAGCGTCGGCAACCAAACGATCGACAGGACGACGTTGAGCACCACGCTGCCCACGGCGAAAATCACCGGCCAGCGGGTCTCGCAGCACGCGAAGGCGCATCGGCTCAAGACGATGTTCGCGCAAAGCGCGACGAGCCCAACCGCTGCGTACGGCAAAAGTCCCGCCGTGAGATCCGTCGCGGTTGACCGGAACGCGCCGCGCTCGAACAGCGTTTCGACGATCGGGCGGGCGAGGATGATCAACACCACCACGGCCGGCACGCTGATGAAATTCACCATCCGCAGGCCCGTGACGATCGTCTCGCGCAACGTCTCGTTGTCGCGGCGCGCGAACTGGCCGGAGAGCAGTGGGAAGATCACGGTCGCGATGGCCGCGGCGAAGATCTGCTGCGGGAAGCCCACCAGCTTCGTCGCGTAGTTCATCCCGCTGATGTAGCCCGGCGAGAGCTGGCTGGCGAAGAAGCGATCGAAAAACAGCGCCAGCTGACCGGCCGCCGAGCCGATGACGATCGGCCCCAACAGCTCGTAGATTTTCTTGAACGCGGGATCGCTCAAGTCGATGAACAGCCGATAGCCGGGCTTGGAGCGCAGCAGCGCCGGAATCTGCACGGCCAGCTGAGCGCACAGGCCCCCCGCCGTGCCGAAGGCGAGCGCGAAGATGCCGTAGTGCTCGTGCCAGAGAAAGACGCCGCCGATCGTGGCGAGGTTGATGGCCATGCCTTGAATGGCCGGCGCTTTGAAGCGGTGATGCGAATAGAGGATCGCCGAGAGCACGCCCGCCAGCGACGTGCACAGGATCGTGGGCAGCATGATGCGCGTCATGTGCACGCAGACGCCCATCTGGGGCCCGGGAAATCCCTTGGCGATGAACGGCACATAGAACGGCGCCAGCATCCATCCGCCGATGACGCACAGCCCCAGCACGATGATCAGCGCGTTGATGACGGAACTCGCCACGCGCCAGGCGCGCTCGTCCTCGCCGCGCTCAAGCAGCTCGGAGAACACGGGAACGAGCGCGTTCACCAGCGCGCCGTTGAAGACGCCGAAGAGGATCGTGGGGATGACGGCGGCCGCCAGAAACGTGTCCATCTCCCACGACGTGCCGAAGAACTTGGCGTTGATGACCTCGCGGAAGAACCCGAGGATCGTCGACGCCAACGTCGCGACGGCAACCAATACCGTGGAGCCCGCTACCTGATGCCGAGTCGGGAGCGGGATGACTTTGCGTTCGGACTTCCGCTGCGGCCTAGTGAGCGCCATCGCCTCGCACCACGGCGGGGATGGTCTTGAGGAGAATGGCCAAGTCGCCCAGCGGCGTCCACTCGTCGACGTACTTGTTGTCCAACGCCATCCACTCGTCGAACGTCACACTGGAGCGCCCGTTGGCCTGCCAGTAGCAGGTGATCCCTTGCTGAACGGTGAGCCGGCGCATCGCGAAGGCGTCGTAGTGCTCCACTTCGCTGGGCAGCGCGGGGCGCGGACCCACTAGGCTCATGTCGCCCTTGAGCACGTTCCACAGTTGCGGCAGCTCGTCGATGCTGGTGCGCCGCAAGAAGCCGCCCAGCGCATGGAGGCGGGGATCGTTCTTGACCTTCAGCACGGGTCCCGGCACGTCGCTGTGGCGGCGCATGCGCTCGTGCTCCAGATGGGCGCCGTTGTACATCGTGCGCAGCTTGTAGAACTTGAAGCGCCGGCCGTCTTTACCGACCCGCTCTTGGACGAAGATCGGGTTGCCCGGGGAGACGGCCACGATGGCCAGCGCCGCCACCGCGACGATGGGGAGCACTGCGATCGAGGCGACGCTTCCGATGACGAGATCGATCGCGCGCTTCCAGAAGAACCACGACCGGGGAACGGAGCGCGCGCGCAGCGTGGCCGGTGGCCGCGCTGCCGACCGCGTTTGGACTTCGTTAGCGTAGGACGTTCGCATCACACACAACGATCACGCACGGTCCTGGTTTCCCTACCGAGCAGCCAGGCCGGGGACGAAAGACGTGCGGACGATCTCGCCGACGGTCGAAAGCCCTTGGAGGACGCCGGCATCGCCACGCTCCCTACCATAATCCAGCAATGGAACGTATTCCCTGGTATGGTCGGTTCCCGGGGCCGTGGGATCGCACCCATGGTCTGCCGTGATGAGCAAACGATCTCCTTCTCGCAATGTAGAAAGCAGTCCGGCGAGTTCGTGGTCGAGCTGTTCGAGGGCTCGCCCGTACCCCCGCACGTCTCGGCGATGCCCATACTTGCTGTCGAAGTCGTTCAGATTCGTGAAGACAAGTCCGTGGCTCACCCGTGCCAGAGCGTCGCGCGTCCGTGCCATACCCTCGAGATTATCGGCCGTCCGTTCAGCGGACGTGACTCCCCGGCCACAGTAGATATCGGAGATTTTCCCGATGGCATGAACGGGCACGCCGTGGGCTGCCAACTCGTCCAACAGCATCGGCGGCGGCTCCACGGCGTAATCGCGGCGGTTCGCCGTCCGGTGGTAGTTGCCGGGAACTCCAAGGAACGGGCGCGCGATGACTCGATTGACGTTGTGCGGCGGCTTCAGCATCTCGCGCGCCGCTTGGCACCATGCGTACAGTTGCTCCAGCGGGACGGTTTCTTCGTGGCAGGCCACCTGGAACACGGAATCCGCCGAGGTATAGAGGATCGGTCGACCCGTCTTCTGGTGCTCCTCACCGAGGCGCTGGATGATCTCCGTGCCGCTGGCGGGCTCATTGCCGAGGGGCTCCTTGCCCGTGATGGCCGTGAATGCGTCGATGACGTCCTGGGGGAAGCCCTGCGGATACGTCGGGAACGGCACCTCCGTGACGATCCCCATCATTTCCCAATGGCCGGTGATCGTGTCTTTGCCCTTCGACAGCTCTTGCAGCCGGCCGTAACGAGCGACGGGTTCTTCGTCCGCACGTTTGCCTGGTTCGAGGATGCGCGCCAGGCCGAGCCGATTCAGGGTGTTGAGTTGAAGGCCCCCAAGCGCATCGATCGTGTTCTTGATCGTGTTGGCTCCCGGCGCGTCGCCATAGGACGCCGCATCCGGTAGGGCCCCGACTCCTCCCGAATCCATGACCAAGATCACGACGCGAGACATGCACCCTCCTCGTCACTCTGAGAGTTTAGGGCGTTTCGCACTCGACGGTAGGTGATGCCTGCAAGAGCGCGTAACTCGAAGCGCGCCGTATGCGTTCACAGCCTATGCCTCGATTCGGCCGGTTCGGCGTGATTGTAGCCGTCGCGTTCGTTCTGATGTGCCTCGCATCGCTTGGTACGAACGGGCGCGCGTTAGCGCAGGCTTCGGTGACGCCGGCTTCGGCCGCGCCAGCGGCTTTGCCCACGTCGGCGGCTTCGCGCGTGCCGGCGGCCTCGCCCACGCCGTCCGCGCCGCAGGCCTTCAGCGTGAGCGCGGACACACTCTCGTACTACAGCGACCGCTACGTCATCATCGGGGAAGGGCACGTGCGCGTCGACTACGGCACGGCCGTCATCACCGGCGAGCGCTTCTCGATGGATTTGAAGCTCAATCGCTTTCTGGTGGCCGGAGGAGTACGGCTCTCCTCACCCGAGGGCTCGTACGACGGCGCCGCCTTCGCCGAGTTCATCGACTTCAAGCGCGCCTATTTCATTCCGGTCTCACCGGAGCCGGATCGCTGGACGTTCATCGACGGACGGTACGGCCAGCACAATCCCGGGCGGGAGATGCCCGGCGACACGTTCTTCCTTCCAAATACGGAACGTTCCACGCTGTTCTTGACGGCGAAGACGGCGGAGATCCGGCCGCGAGATTCCGTGACGTTCAAGCCGGCGACGCTGTTGGGAGGGAAGGATCGGACCTTCGTCCCGACGCCTGCGTACGTGCTGAACTTCGCGTCGAACCCCTACTTCGGCCAGAACTCGCTGGCCGGCGCCAACTTCGACGGACCGTACTTCTTCTTGGGCGGCCCCAACCAGCTGGGAGCCCTCCACATCCGGTACAGCGGCCTTGATCGGGCGTTCCTCTCGTTCGAGGAGCGGCTGGTCGACGGCGATCGCAGCTACCTGGTCTTTTCCGGCAACCCGCTGACGCGGCCGGACAAGGACTTCAACTTGATCGGCTATCACAAATTCGACGACCGGACGTCGGAGCAGCTGGTCGCGCAACTCTTCACGTTTCAGCACGGCTTCTCGCTACCGCTTTCGTCCTCGGGCTTTGCCACGTATCAGCTGGTGCACTCGCTGCGGCAGTCGTTCGTGGCGCTGACGGCCACGCAGAACGAGGACAATCTCCTGGCGCCCAACCCGCTGGGCTACTACGGCGATCCGTCGCACGGCATCGTCCCCAACCACCCGTTCAAGGGGTCCTTCAGCTGGACCGGATTTCCGCACAATCTCGACAAGAACTACAACGCGTTCTTCCGCCTCCGCTCGGGCTTAGATTACAATCACGACGTCTTCGGGCTGCTGCAGGGACACTACGGCGACATGTACGACACGCTGTGGGATCGGTATGTCGGCGCGACGGTGTACACGAAGTCGTTCGACGTGGGCCGGGGCATCAAGGTGAACGGATCCCTGGATCGGCAGGTGACGTCGTACAGCTATCCGCACATCAACACTTCGACGACGTCGACGCTGACGGCCAGCAAATTCTTCTCGGCGCACGAGTCCGTGGTGGCGCAGATTCAGTACGCGGATTCCGTGGACCAGTGGCCGCCGTTCTCGACCAACGGCGCGCTGCAGCGCAGCTTCATCTTGAGCAATTACTTCAACCCGAGTCCCGAGTTTGGGCTGCAGCTCTCGTTCGAGCACAACGCCGACACGCCGGCGGTGTTGCCGGTGTTGCCGGGCCAGCCACTGACGGCGCGCCCGCCCAACGAGATTCTTGCCGACCTGCGCGTGCGATTGACGCGCTCGCTGAGCATGGATATCGCGCGAACGTATTATTTCAACTTCGGCATCCAGAAATGGTCGCCGGGTTTCCAGATCTTGTTCGGGCCGTGAGCGTGATGTTGCTGCGCGCGCTGAAGGGGGCACTGTCCCCACTGCCCCGGCTCATGGATTGCGCATTTTTCACATTAATGTGCAAATCACGCACATCATGGGGTCTCATGTGCGTATTTTTCACGCGAATGTGCGAAATACGCAATTCGCACAAAGGGCCATGGCTGGCGGCAGCAACGCTGGCTCTGATGGCTGCCGCGCCCGCGGGGCCGGCGCCAACCGCCACACCCGCGCCACCCGCGCCACCCGCCACACCCGCGCCACCCGCCACACCCGCCACGCCCACGCCCACCCAAATCGCCATCTCCGGCCAGATCCTCGACGTGCAGCGCGGCTATCTCTTCTACACCACCGGCGACGCCTTCAGGCTCGCCCCGAAGCCGCAGATCACCGGCTACAAGCTGCCGCCAAACGCCCCAACGCCGCCGTTCGGCATCGGCACGTACGCGCTCGCGGAGCTCGACCCCGCCAGCAAGAGCGTCGTCCACGTGGAGCTGAGCACCAAGCCCATTCCCGGCGGCATCGCTCCCAACGCGGTCGACCGCGCGTACATCGTGGCGCTCTCGCCGCCGCAACCCAACCCGGACCTCGTGCCCAAGAAGAACGCGTACGGCCACCTCGCCGGCTACACCGGGCGCGAAGTCCTCGTGACGTTCCGCGTGGAAGTCCCACCGGACACGCCGATCAACGCCGACGTCTACCTCGCGACCGACGCCAGCAATTGGCAAGCCGACGCGATCAAGCTCCACCGCCTCGACGGCCTCCACTATGCCATCACCACGCGCCTTCCGTCCGGCACCGCCTTCCACTATCGTTACACCCGCGGTTCGTGGCAGACGGAAGAGCGCAACAAGGCGGGGCAGGAAGGCAACGTACGCCAGTACGTCGTTCCGGAAGCCGATACGGCGCAGCGCGATGACACCGTCTACAACTGGGCGGATTTGTTGCCCGGCGGCACGGTCCCGCAGATTCTGAACACCCTGCCGACGCCGCCGCCGATCATCAAAGCCCCGTAGCGAAGATCACGCGCATGTTCGAGAGCTTCGCCGCCGGCCAGATCGCGCTCTACATCAACGCCGGTGTGATCGAAGGGCAAGGCGGCGCGCGCATCGACCTGGGTAACCGGCGAAGCGCGCAAGCGGATGCCTTCGCGTACGACTTGCGCACGGGCCGTCTTGTTCTGGCCGGACACGTGGACCTCGTCGACCGCAGCGGCAGAACGGCAAACGAGCTGCGGGCCGCGGTCGTGGTGCGCACGCCCAACGGCACGCTCTATGCGCTCGTCACCACCCCCACGCCGCGCCGCGAGCGCCTCGACGCAACGACCCTGGCGCCCGTCGACGATCAAGCTCCCGGCAACGCCTTTGCGTTTCCGAACGTCTCCGAAGCGCCGTGGATGGTCGCCGATTCCGCGGACGTCGTTCCGGGCACCCTCGTGACCCTGCGCCATGCGACGTTCCTCTATCCGACACGCGGCGCAACCCTCCCAAGCTACGTGTACGTCTTCTCGCCGAACACGTACTACGCGACGTCGACGCTGCCGTATGCCAGCTTCGATCAGGCCTGGCCGTTTCGCGGCGGCGCGCACGCGCTCGACACGCTGCACGTCCGGTACGATCAATCCGCCGGCGCCTCGCTGGGCTTCGATCACCGCGCCGTGTTCGGCGACCGCGCCTACGCGCTGCTCTCGCTGGCGCCGCTGACGCAAAGTGGGCGCAACGCCTCATTCACCTTCTACCAGCGCATGAGCTCACACGTCTATCAGACGTTCAACGCGGACGCGTATCGCCAAGGCCCGCTGATCCAGCGGCCGGATCGGGCCAACGCAAGCCTCAGCTACGCCGTCACCGACGCGCTGCGCCAATCCTACGTCCAGCTCACGCTCAATCAATCGTACGACTCGCTCGTCGCCGGCGGAACGCCCAATCATCCCAACACGGAGCTGCTCAGCTGGTACGGCAACGATCATCCGCTCGGGCGCACGGGCTTCCGCTATCGGCTCCACAGCTCCATCGGCCACGATCACGACGCGTTCGGCCTGGGCGGCCAGATCGCGCCCGCCGCCGCGACCGACGCATGGGTCAAGGGAACGGGGCTGTCACTCTCGAGCCCCGTCGTCACGCTGCCGCTGAAGATCCAGCTCTCCGCCTACGGCGAACGCGACCTCAGCTGGTTCTCCACCGGCCCCGGCCACGGCTATCTGACGAACGACCTCGTGCTGACGGCTGCCCGTCACATGTCCCCTCGCTTGAGCGCCGTCGCGACGTATCAGCTGCTCGAGGCGTCGAGTCCCTTCACGCTCTTCCGCACCGCCGCGCTCAATCTCACCTACGATGCGCCGGCGCGGGCGCAGGTGGTGCTCTCGCTGCAGCACGACGACGACGTCAACGCCGTGCGCCCGTTGTACGCCGCCTCGATCGACGTGCGCATGCGGCTCGCGCGCTTGGGCACCATCGAAATCGGGCGCTCGTACTTCTTCAACTTCGGAGGGCAGACGTGGTCCCCACGCTTCACCTTCTCGTTCTTGCCGTAGCGCTGCAAATCCACGCGCAAGCTCTAGCGCTCCAAGACGGCTTGCTCGTGCTGACCAGCGGCGACGCGCTGCGCGTCTCGCCCGATCTCGATCCCGCCGCGCAGCGTCAGGTAAAACCGGGCCGGTATGTCTTGGCCTCCGTCGACGATGGCGGCATCGTGCGAGCGCTGCGTGTCGCGGACAGGCCCTTCACGGAAGGCGTGGACCCGAGCGCCGCGCCCGCCTCGCTCTTCGTCACGCCGCCTCACCCGGCCAACGAAGCGGCGCAAGATCAGAGCGTCACCGTCACGCTCGACGTGCACGTTCCTGCGTCGACGCCGCCGGGCGACACCGTGTACGTCGCCACCGCCGCGAGCGGATGGAACGCCAATCAGGTGCGCTGCACGCAAATCGACGGCGTGACGTGGCGCTGTTCCGTCGCGCTCCCCGCCGGCGCGACGTTGACCTATCGCTACACGCGCGGATCGTGGAACACGGCGGAGAGCGATCGCGCCGGCGGCCAACCGCCCGCGCGTTCGCTGACGGCTCGCAGCGGGACGACGGTGAACGACGCCGTCGCCCGCTGGAGCGACCAGCCGTAGCGGACTCAGCGGACGCGGATGGGAATCCTGACGTAGGCCTTGCGCCCATCGGCCGTGATCGCCGTGATCTCCACCGTGTAGGCGTGCTTGAGGAAGAACGGCAGACTGGGCACGGTGTACGCCAGCGTGAAGATTCCGAAGTCGTCGCGCTGAAAGCCCATGGAGATGCCGTCGACGCTCGCCGTCACGGCCGCGACGTTCGTCGTGGTGACCACCTTGCCGGTGACCGTCTCACCCGGCACGGGCGCGGCGTCGGAGACTTCCACGCTGAAGATCTCCGGTGGATCTTGCGGCCCGGCGAGACGCCCGGCGTAGCGCCCCTTCTGCATGATGACGTGCAGAGTTGGCCGGGCCGTCGGCGCGAGGCTCACGACCGGCGTATGCGTCCCGGGCTCGGTGGGCGGCGCAAGGGTGGGTGACGGCATCGGCGTCGGAAGCGCGATCGACAACGGCGTGGAGACCACTTCCACCTCCTCGCCGCTGGTCAGCGCGGGCGTCGGCGTAAGCGCGGTGGTCCTGGCCGGCTGGTGCGTTGGCGCCGCACTTGCGACGGAGGCCGGAACGGGCGTCGTTGCGGAGGCAAAAGCCGGCGTGGGAGAGGCCGCCGCCGTCCGCTCGCCTTGTTTCGAAGCGTGCGCGCACGAGCCGAGCAGCAGCGAGACGGGAAGCACGAGGAGCCACGGCTTCATGAAGGCCGCGCGTCGCCGATGCGCCAATGGTTCTCCCGCCATGACGAAGTTTTCGCCTCTCGATCTGACCGGCGTTACTGTGACGGATCTTGAGGCGCGTCCTTCAAAGGTCTCACGTGAGGACGTGGCGCGCTGCGTGAGCGCTGACGCTTCCTTCGCCGAGTGGTGGGACGCATTGCCGAACATCCTGGGTGCTGCCTCCATCAAAGAGCTCGCCACCCGGACGGCGACGGCACTTACCCAAGGACGGCCGGTGCTCCTTGGCATGGGCGGTCACGTCATCAAAGTGGGGCTGGCGCCGCTGGTCTGTGATCTCGTTCGCAGCGGAATGATCTCGGCTGTCTGCACGAACGGAAGCGTGACCATTCATGACGTGGAGCTGGCCTTGGTCGGCAAGACGTCGGAAGACGTCGACGTGGCGCTCCAAGACGGATCGTTCGGCATGTCGGGGCAGACGTCTGCGCTCATTCTCGACGCCATCGCGCGCCGTGGGCCGTCCGTCGGTTTGGGGCGCGCGCTCGGCGAGATGCTGCTGGAGCGCAAGGCTCCGTATGCCTCCACGTCCGTCTTGGCGACGTGCGCCCAAGCGGGCGTTCCCTGCACCGTTCATGTCGCGATCGGGACCGACATCGTCCACATGCATCCGCAGGCCGACGGCGCGGCCATCGGCGCCGCCACGCATTTCGATTTCCGTCTGCTCTCCGGCGTCGTGGCGGAGCTGCTGGACGGCGGCGTGTATCTGAACTTCGGCTCGGCCGTCGTGCTCCCCGAAGTGTTCTTGAAGGCCGTGAGCGTGGCGCGCAATCTCGGCTATCGCGGCGATTGCACGACGGCGGACTTCGACTTCATCCGTCAGTATCGGCCGTCCACGAACGTCGTGCGCCGTCCCCACCTGGGCACCGGCGGCAAAGGCTTCTCGTTGACGGGCCATCACGAGCTGATGTTCCCGCTCTTCTGGCAAGGCGTGCGGCTCTTGCGAGCGCGAACGCCGTGATCAGCGTCGTCGTTCCACTGTTCAACGAAGAGGCGACCGTCCCGGAGCTGGTGCGACGCCTCGACGCGACGCTGCGCTCGACGGGGCACCGCTACGAGATCATTCTCGTGAACGACGGCAGCCGCGACGGCACACGCGAGGCGGTTCGCGCGCTCTTTGCGTGCTATCAGTCGCTGGTACTGGTGGATCTCTCGCGAAATTTCGGTCACCAGATCGCGGCGACGGCAGGCTTGGATCGCGCGCGTGGCGACGCGGTGGTGCTGATGGACGGCGATCTTCAGGATCCGCCGGAGCTGATTCCCGCGATGCTGGAGCAGTGGCGCGAGGGGTACGACGTCGTCTACGCCGTTCGCCGTTCGCGCCGCGGGGAGAGCCGCTTCAAGATTTGGACGGCGGCGCTCTTCTACCGGCTGACGGCGCGGCTGACGAACGTCTCCATCCCAGTGGACGTCGGCGACTTTCGGCTGATGAGCCGGCGCGTCGTCGATGTCCTGAAAGGCATGCGCGAGCGCCATCGCTTCTTGCGCGGCTTGGTGTCATGGGTCGGCTACAAGCAGATAGGCATTCCGTACGACCGCGACGTTCGCTTTGCCGGTTCGACCCATTATCCCGTGGGGAAGATGCTCAAGTTCGCGCTCGACGGCATCACGGCGTTCTCCGAGGTCCCCTTGCGCGTTGCCACGTACTTGGGGTTCTCTATCGCGGCCTTCGCCTTCGTCTACGGCGTGGTCGTGCTGATCTTGAATGCGCTGGGCTATAACTTGCCCGGCTACACGTCGACGATGTTGGCGATCTTGCTGCTGGGCGGCGTGCAGTTGGTGACGATCGGGATTCTGGGCGAGTACGTCGGGCGCATCTACGACGAGATCAAAGAGCGGCCGCTCTACCTGATCGCCAGCGTAGAGCAAGCGGGAGCTTCGGCCGCGTCGGCGGAGGCGGCGACCCACGGCGACACCTGAGCTTTCGGGCGCGCTGAGCGGAGTGCTCGGAGCGGCCTGGTTCGCTTTGCTCTGGTTCGGGGCGCCCCGGCTCGAGCCATCGGAAGACCGCGCAGCGCGCTTGGCGGATCGCGCGCGCAACGCCGTCATCTTGGGCGTGGCGATTCCATTCGTGTTGGGATTCTCGCACGCGCTGTACGGAGTGACGTGTTTGGCTGCCGCGGTGCTCTGCGTGGCGTTGGCATGGCGGTCCGCGGCGCGCGCTGCCGATGCTGCCGGCGCTGCCGCGCTTCGATTGGATTGGTGGCCGACCATCGTTGTGGCGGCGGTGGCCCTTGCCGTTTGGCCGCAGCTGGTCCGGCCGCCGCTCGACGGCGACACGCTGGCCTATCACGTGCCCAACGCTTCGTCGTGGGTGCAGAGCCATTCGCTGTGGATCGCGCGAACGCGCTACTGGTGGTATCCGGGAGGATCCGAGCTCTTCGCGGCCGGCCTGATGGCTGTGGGAGCACGGTGGTCCTTGCCGCTGGCCGGAGCGGCGGCCGCGGTGCTGGCGGCGCTGCGTCTGACGGCGTGGTATTCGCGAGGCGGGAGTTCGGTGGGCGCGCTGATCGGCGCCGCTTTCGTGACGATGACGATCGCCGCGCCGCAGGTCGGCTCTCTTCAAAATGACCTGTGGCTGGCGGCGGCGCTGCTGGAAGTGCTGTGGGTCATGGTCTATTCGCGCTCGTCGCGCGCGACGATCGCCTCGCTTGCGCTCTGCGCGCTGGTGAAACCGATCGGTCCGATCGTTGCGTTGATCGGTGCCGTGTCATACCTCGCTGCCACGTTGCTCCTCACGCGAGGCCAAACGCCGATACCCGAACGCAGCATCGACGTGGCCGGCGGCTTCATCCCATTCGGCCTCTGGATCGCGCGCGACGTGCTGCTGGACCGGGTTGCCGTGATCCCAATCGCCGCGACGGCCGTGCCCGATCCGTTTCGGACGACGATCGCCGGTCACGGCTGGGCCGGTTTGGTTCTGCTTGGGCATCGTTTGTTGGAAGCCGGACCTTCGGCCCTAGTCCTGGCGTTGACGCCGTGGGTTGCGGCGGCGGTGTTCATAGCGCGCGCGGTGCGCGGGAGTTTGCCTTTCGATGCGGAGACGACGGCGTGGGGGAGCTTGTGCTTCGCCGGTGTTCTCGCGAGCGTGCTGTACGTCTTCGCGCCATTCGGCTTCGCCGGAAGCGTGCCGCAGCTCGCTTCGGGAGCATCGCTGCGTTTCGACCTTCCATCGATGGTGTGCGGCGCGGCGCTTCTTGTGATGGCTGCTCGACACGCCCCGGCCGTGGTCGGGGTACCTTCTTTGCTTGCGGCCGCCTTTGGCGCCGTTGGCGTCCAATGGGCATTCTGGAACGATGCGTTGACGCGAACGTGCGTGCCGGTGACGGCTTTGGGCGTTGCGCTGGTGTGGTTGGCGCTGCGGTGGCGCTCGGTTTGGACGGTTGGCGCAGCGTGCGTGTATGCGGTGGCTGCGTTGTGCTTCGGCGGATCGCTCGCGGCTGGCCGCGCCGTGGCTTTCTACGATGCGCAGATGCGCGCGGTGCCGTCCGGAACGCCTACGAAGCTGTTCTCGGCGTTGCAGCGCTTGCGACCGCGCGCTGCTGTTGCGCTGGACGTGCGCGCCGGCATGATCGCGATGGTTTCGCCGCGCACGGCGGTGTTCGATGATGTGGACAGCGACCCGTGCGGCGAGGCCCGGCGCGAGAGTGCCGTGTTGGTGGTTGGAACCGATCCCGACGTCCCCGCATTTGTGCGCGAGCAGCGGCGCGCGATGGCTTTGACACGATGCGGACGCGTGATCTACCAGGATGCTGCGGCCGTGATCGCTGCGCCTTCGTCCGCGTCGCCGTTGTTGCCGTCGGCGTTGCCGTTGAGCGACTCTCGAGCAGCTCCATAGGTGACGACCAGTAAGGCTGCTCCTCGTTGGTCGGCGGCGTGCGCGTAGACCGGCTCGGCCCCCGGCGTGAAGAAGAGCACTTCGCTTGAAGCGAGCTCCTCTCTGCCGCCGGCGTGAATCATGGCGGCGCGCCCCGCGATGACGACGGCGCAGGCCTGTGCGGCCGGTGAGTCGATTTGCACCAGCGTTCTGCCTATGAGCTTGCGCAGCTCCAAGCGGAAACCGTTGGCTTCCACGGTCTCCCGCTCTCTGACGAATGCATCTCTCGTGGGCAACCGAACTTGCCTTGGAAGTTCAAAGAGCTTTGGAGGTTCAACGCCGAGGTAGTCGGCGAGGCGCTCGAAGAGTGCCGCCCCCGGCCAGTGCTTACCCGATTCGATCTTCGAGACCGTTGCGCGATGAATACCAAGAGCCTCCGCGAGATCGTATTGATCGAGGCCCCTATGCCGACGGGCCTCGCGAACATGATTGCCTAGTGCTGCAAGAAGCTCCCAACACCGTTGCGTGCGATACATCCTGCGCACCCTCTGCTGGGTGTCATTGAAATGTCAATCCCCCAACCCCCAGCAGCCTCCACCTTTTTGAAATTGCGTATTTTTCACATTAATGTGCGGAATACGCACACAGGGCCGGCGAAATGCGTGCTACGCACATGAGTGTGAAAAATACGCAATTTGATCTAGGTAGCGGTGCCGTGGTGCAAACGGCGGGCCGGTGCCAGCTCCAGGCATCCACGCCTAACGAACGACCTCATACACAACCGGGCGTGGAGGCGGCGGCGCATCGCCGATCTCGAAGACCTCGGCGGCGGCAGCACGCGAAGCGAAATCAGCAGCCGCTCCGTGCACGCGAACCAGCGGCGTTCCAACATCCACACGATCGCCCACGCGCGCGCAAACGGCCACACCCGCCAGCGGACCAAAACGATCCACGATCTCGCGGGCCAGCTCCCCAAGTAACACGGCATCGACGCGCCGCACGTAGCCTCCACGCATGCTCGCGCCCTCCAACACAGGCGCCGCCGGAGCGAAACGCAAGAGCTGTTCCCAGGAACCGCCTTGCGCCCGCACCAGCGCCTCGAAGCGTGCCAAGGCCGAACCGTCGGCCAACGCGGCCTCCAGCCGTTCGCGCGCCTCCAGCTCCGAGACCTCCAAAGCCAGTGAGAGCATCGCGCTCGCCACGGCCCGGCAACACGCGGCAAAGCGCGGATCGGCGACAGCGCCGCCGCTCTGCAGGAACTCCAGCGCTTCCAACACCTCCAGTCCCGTGCCGATCCGCAAGCCCAAAGGCTCCTCCATATCCGTGATCAACGCCATGGCGGCACGTCCCATGCGCTTCGTCAAGCGCACCATCAGGCGCGCCAGCTCCGCCGCTTCCGCCAACGTGCGCATGAAGGCGCCACAACCGACCTTCACGTCGAAAACGATCGCATCCGCTCCGCCGGCGATCTTCTTCGAAACCACGCTTGCCGCGATCAACCCCAACGAAGGCACGCTCCCACAGCGATCGCGCAAGGCGTAGATGCGCTTGTCGGCAGGCGCCAGCTCCGGTCCGGCGGCGCCGATCGCGCATCCAACCAAACGCACCACCTCCGCAAGCTCCGAACCGGACAAATCAACGCGCAGTCCCGGGATCGATTCCAGTTTATCGATCGTCCCGCCGGTATGCGCCAGCGCGCGCCCCGACAGCTTCACCACGACGGCGCCGCACGCCGCCACCCACGGCACCACCACCAAGGACACCGCGTCGCCAACTCCTCCCGTCGAGTGCTTGTCGACGGTGCGCCGCCCCTCGCCAAGCGCGTCGGAAAAGGACAACACCGTTCCGGACTCCACGTAGGCGCGCGTCAGCGCCTCGATCTCCGTCTCGGACCAGCCTCGGAAATAGCCGGCCATCAGCAGCGACGCCATCTGCTCCTCCGCCACCGCGCCGGAGAGGTACCCGCGAACGAAGCCCAGCACGTCGGAAGGCGAAAGCTCCTCGCCGTCGCGTTTGCGCTCGATGACGCGCCGCGCAGAAAACTCCGCCAAGAACAGGCCTCCTCTCGTCGCAACGCGTATCACCAGCCCATCGTGACCAGCGCCGCGTTACACCCCGCGTTCGGCACCGCCTATGCGGCGATCTTCTTCGCCACGTTGTGGTTGGCGCGCACGCGCCCACCATGGGCCGCAGCCGTGCTCACCGGCATCGTCCCGTTCGCTCTCTACACGCACCTTCCGCACACGGATCTCACGCTGGCAAAGTTCGCCCTCGTCGGCGCGCTCGCGGGCGTCATCTCAACGACAAGCGCGCGCAGCGCGATCGGCCGGCTTCGTCGCGGCGTCGGCGCCCCGCTGCTCTACGCCCTTGCAGCAACCGTCGTCGTCACGGCCGCCTCGATCGCCGTGGCTTCATACCATGAAGCGGCGCTTCGGCAAACGCTCAAAGCATGCCAATTCCTCGCGCTCTTCGCCGTGACGGGCCTCTTGGCCAAGGACGATCCCGAGCCGTCGGTCATGGCGGCCGCTGCGGCTACGCTCACGGTCTCGCTCGAAGCGATCGCGCAGGTGTGGACGGGATCGCCGTCGGTCCTGGTTGTCTCGAACGTCATCGTGCCGCGCGCCGCCGGCCCGATCGAAGGACCCAACCAACTCTCCGGCTACCTCGACGTCGCCCTGCCGCTGCTCTTCGCGTTCTCCATCCGCAACGCCGCGCCGCAAGCAGCCAAGGCTATGCGACGCGCAAACGCAACGAAACTGCTCTATCTCGCCGCCCTCTTCGCAGGCTCGGCGGCAATGATCCTGACGCTTTCGCGCGCCGGCATCGCCACGGCCGCCGTCGCCCTCGCCGCCGTCGCACTCTGGATGCGCCCAGCAACCGCAACGGCAACAGCAACGGCAACAGCAACAGCAACAGCAACCGCAACGGCAACAGCAACAACGGCAGCGGCAGCGGCCCTCGCCGCCCTACGCGCGCGCATCGGCGAAGGCAAAGCCTTCCTCGCGCTGCTCGCGGCAATCGCCGGAAGAGCCGACACGGAGAACGTGGGAACGGTCGGCACGCGCAGCGAGCTCTGGCACGCCGCAGTCGCGCTTTGGCAGCGTCACACAGTGCTCGGCGTCGGCGCGGGCAACTTCGAATTGGAGCTCGATCGCGTGGGCCTGCACGGCGTGCGCACGCACGCCAACAGCGCCTATCTCCAGGCGCTCGCCGAAACGGGCGTCATCGGCCTCATCGTCTTTCTGGCGCTTACGCTCGCCAGCATTCTTCCTTACGCGAAGCGCGCGCCCGGCAACGCGCTCTGCGCCGCAGCCGCCGCCGGTTCCATCGCGCTGGCGCTGCATGGCATCGTTGACCTGTTGACGTTCTTCGAGAAAGTCGGTCAGTTCTGGATCTGCGTTTGCGCGCTGCCCGCATGTTGGGAGCCCAGCGCGGCCTCCGCCCCCTTGCAGGAGTAGCCGGGCGGAACGCGCACGGCCGCGGCGCACAGGCGCCTCAGCCCGGCGCCTAAGTCGCGCGTCGCGCCATCGCGCGGCATCAGCGGCAGCTCCAGCACGAACTCCGGTGACGTGACGTAGCGCAGGCGCAAGCGATGCGCTTCGGGCGCGATCTCGTCGAGCAGCGGCACGATCTGCCGCGCCACCGCGACGCCGACCTCCGACGCCGTCCAGCAAAGCCAGCCCCCAACGGGATGGGGACGCGCCTCCGCCACGGCACCGACCGGCGGAACCACACCGCGCCCGGCGCGCACGCGCACCAGGTCAAGCTCGGCGCGGGGACGTCCCGCCAGGTCCATCAGCACCTCGACCCGCCCGCTGCGGCGCCCTTCCTCCACCCAACGGGCCCCCGCCGGCAGGTTCGAAGGAACCAACGCCACCTCGATGCGCGCCCCGCGCATTGGAGCCGCCTCCACCAGCTCGCCCTCCAGCAAGAACGGAGAGCGCCACCCGGCCGACCCGGGCCTCACGGCAATCCCCCATCGGCAAAGCGCTTGCTCGGCGTCGGCTCGCGCTCGCCCCATCCCATGGACGCCCCAGGCGGCCAACGCGACGACCGCAACCACAATCACGCCACCGAACGCCAAAACCATGGCGCCCGCTGTTCGCCCCATCCCGCGGTCAACCCCGCCCGCAGGGCCAACCTCCATCGGCCCGAATTGCCTGGGCGATGGCGCGAGACATCGCAGAGCGGATCACGGTGGCCGGGTTCGCCGTCGGAGCAGCCTTCATGCTCGGCGGCATGGTCGCCACCTCAGTCCTCGCCCGCGCACCGCAAAGCGTCCGCAACGCCGTTGCCGCGCCCGTTCCCGTCGTCACCTGGCAGGGCGACTGGGGACTTCTGCTGTGGACGGCGCTAGGCGTCGCCATCACCGGCGCCTCCGTCGCCTATGTCTTCCTGTTGCGCGAGCTGTGGTACGCCGGCGGCGCAGGCGCAGAAACGCCGCCCGGCAGATCGCTCGCGGCTGTCCTCATGACGTCGGGACTGGCGGCGCTCTGCGCGGTGGCGTTCCCCGTCATCTTCTCCTCGGATATCTACGCGTACGGTTGGTACGGCGATCTGGCGCTGCACGGCTTGAGCCCGTACGTGCACCAGGCCATCACGCCGTTCGACGACCTCATGCGCGCGACGACGGCGCAATGGGGCAACCCGCCGCCGATGAGCGTGTATGGCCCGCTGTTCACGTGGATCTCCGCGCTCATCGTGCGCGTCGCGGCGCCGCTCGGCGCGGCCGGACAGCTGGACGCCTTCCGGGCGCTGGCCATCCTCTCGCTGCTGCTCTGCGCGGCTTTGGCATTCAAGGCGACGGAAGGCTGGGAGCTTCGCCGGCGCTTGGTGCTGGCGGCGGGCATCGCGCTGAACCCCGTCGCCATTTGGACGTGCGCGGAAGGTCACAACGACGCGCTGATGCTGGCCATCGTCTTCGCCGGCATGTGGCTCGCGCGCCGTCGTCACGTGCTGACGGGGACGTGCGCGATCGCGCTCTCCGTTCTGGTGAAAGCCACGGGCATCGCCGCCGCCGGACTCCTCCTGGTCGATGCCGCCACGCATCGCGGCGCCGCGGCCGTGCGTCGCGTCGCGCTCGGCGCGGCGATCGGCCTGGGCGTCGCCATCGTATCGATGCTCCCGTTCGACCACGGCGTGGTCGGCATGCTGGTTCGGCACGCGCATTACGCGCCGACGTTCTCGCCGCAGTGGATGGCGTGGCAAGTCGTCACGCAGCTGCTGCCGGCCGGCGCGGAGCCCATGGCGATGGCGATCGGGTGCACGTTGGTCGTGCTTGCCGCCGGTGCCATTGCGCTGCGAGGTCTGCGCATGGCGCGCGCGGGCGAGCGCAGCGGTTACGCCGTCATCGCGCTGGCGGCCTGGCTCGTCTTCCCCAACGCCTATCCATGGTACGGACTGTGGATACTGCCGACCGCGCTGCTGGCCATCGACTCTCGCGCAGGCCTCGCCGTGCTGGCGCTCACGCTCACCAGCGCCATCCGCTACGTCTTCGACGCCGCCTACGGCTCGGGCCACGTGGCGTACAATTTCGTGGCGGCGATGCTGCAATACGCGCCGCCGTTGCTGTTGCTGCTCGGGCCGCCGGTCACGCTGCCCGCTCCGCTGCGTTCCGCGGTCGAACGCGAATGACGTACGAGACCATCCGCGTCGAGCGGACCGAGGCAGGCTTCTCCACGCTCACGCTCGCCCGCCCGGACGTGCGCAACGCCGTCTCGCCGCGCATGATCGAAGAGTTGCGCGACGCGGTCGGCGATCTTGCACGCGATCGCGAGCTGCGCACCGTGATCCTTCGAGGCGAAGGCGAGGCATTTTGCTCCGGCGGCGATCAGCACATCTACGCGGAGCGCGCGGGAAGCGGTGAGGCGTTCCACATGTCGCGCGACATGCAGAACGTCCTCGACACGCTCTGGGCGGCGCCGTTCTTCGCGATCGCCGCGCTCGACGGCGATGCCGTCGGCGGCGGCATCGAAATCGCATTGGCGTGCGACTACCGCATCGCCCGACCCACGGCGCGCTTGGGCGCGATCCAAGTGAAAGTTGGACTGATGCCGGCATGGGGTGGCCGCACGCGCCTCGTTCGCACCGTCGGTCGCTCGCGCGCGCTCGAGCTCATGCTCACGGGGCGTCTCGTCACCGCGGAGGAGGCGGCGAGCTACGGTCTCGTCGACGAGATCGCCGACGACGCCGTCGCGCGCGCGCAAGAGCTCGCGCGCTCGATCGCGCAGCACCCCGCCGAATGCACGCGCGCGATCGAAGAGTTGGTGACGGCCGAGGAGAGCTCCAGCCACTCGGTCGACCTCGAACGAGAGGCGCGCCGCTTCGCGGAGCTTTGGGAAGGCCCCGCGCGGCGCGCCTTCGTCGAACGCTGGCGCTCGAGTTAGCCTTGGATGGCGATCTTCTTAGGCATCGCCTTCGGATGACGCTGGATCGTCAACGTCAGCAGACCGTTCTCGACCTTCGCTTGAATCGTCGAGGGATCGGCGTCATCGGGGAGCATGAACTGGCGCTGGACCTTCACGGTACGCCCGTCGCGCGAGGTCCGCTCACCCTTGATGGTCAGAACGTTGTCGTCCTCGACGGCGAGACTGAGCGTGTCCTTGGTGAATCCGGGCACCTCGATCTCAACTTCATAACCCGTCTCGTTCGAGCTGACATAGTAGCTCGAACGACGCGTCACGTTCTCGAGCACCTGGAAGGGATCGGTGGTGAAGAACTGGTCGAGCATGCGCAAGGGGTCGCGCAGCATCAGACTGGTCGTCATTTGAGTGCAACCTCCTGGTCAATCTCACGATCTCTCTGAGGTTCAGGTAGCTAGCACTCTAGAGGGAGGAGTGCCAATACCTGCAACAGGATTACCCTTCCCGTGGTTGCGCTACACGCGTCACCCTCTTGCCGCATGTGGTAGACTCGGTGAGCGATGCCCATGCTCGCACCAACCCTACTCCGGGCCCTACCCAGTTCCAGCCGTCCACTCGCCGCGCTAGCGGAGCGCTTGCGCGCACACCGCGCCCACTTCGCGTTGGCGGAGACCGTGGCCGCGGCGCGTCCCTACCTGATCGGCAGCCTGTATGCCGCCTTGGGCGATCAAATGCTGGTCGTCACGCCGACCGCCGACGTCGCCGAGCGAACCTACTCGGATCTCTCCTATTGGCTCGGCGACCTTGCGGAAGCCCTGGCGTTGCTGCGCCCGTACGACGAGGAGATCGGCTCGCTCGATAACCCCACCGAGCGCTCGGCACGCATGGCGGCGCTGACGCGTCTGGCGGCCGGCGAACCGGCGCTGGTGATCGCTCCGCTGGCCGCGCTGCGTCAAGCGCTGGCCCCGCCCTCGGTCCTGCTAGAGGCGCGCTTCGAGATCGTCGAAGGGGCAGCGCTCGACTTCGCGGCGACGCTCGCGAAGCTGCATCACCTCGGCTATCGGCGCGTCGAAGTCGTCTCGGCCGCGGGCGAGTACGCCGTGCGCGGCGGTATCCTCGACGTGTTTCCGCCCGATCAGCCACGCCCCGTTCGCATCGAGTTCTGGGGCGACGACGTCGACGAGATCCGCGCCTTCGAGATCGAGTCGCAGCGCTCGACGCAGCGTCTCTCTCGCGTCACCGTGGACGCTTGGCTCGAAGTGCTGCGCGAGGACGCGCTGCGGGCGCGTGTGGCTGAGCGCGCATCGGGCGAAGACGCCGTGGTCTCCGCCGTGCGTTCCTTCCTCGCCGCCGGCCACGACGTTCCCGCCGCATGGACGGGATTGGCGTACCAGCAACCGGCGACGCTGCTCGACTATCTCGACGAACGCGCCGTCGTCGTGCTGGAAGAGCCGGCTATGCTCGCTTCGCTGGAACGCGCCGTCGAAGAGGAACGCGCGCGCGGACGTCTGCGCACCATCGCGCAAGCCGACGCCGAAGGGCAGCTTTCCGTCGACGAGGCGCTTGTGGGCGAAGCGCTGCTCGCGGAACTCGAGGTGCCGCGCCCCGCGCTCGACGATTGCGCAAGCGCGCTTCGCTCGCGCGCGCTCTTGACGATCCCGGGCGGGATCGAGGCGGAGACGCCCGCGTGGTTGCCGCCGGCGCTCGAGACGTACGCCGTCGGATGCGCGAACGCGGAGCACTTCAACCGTTCCGTCGATCTCTTCCTCACAGCCGCGCGCGAGTGGCTGGCGGCCGGCGAGACGCTGGCCATCGTCACCACCAGCGCCACGCGCATCCGCGAATTGCTGCGCGGCGCGGGGCTCGAGCCGGATCCGACGCCGGCGCACCTCCACCTCCGTTCCGTCGCGGGCGCCGGAGCGGCCTTGCGCGCGCATCTGTTCGTCGACCACGGCAGCATCGAGCACGGCTTCGTCCTGCCCGATCAGCGGCTGCGCGTGCTGGGCGACCGCGAGCTCTTCGGTCAACCCGCCCGTCGCGCCAAGCTGCGCGCCGTCAAGGAAGGTGTGCCGGTCACGCTCGCGGAGCTCAAGGTCGGCGCGTTCGTCGTCCACGCCGTGCACGGCATCGGCCAGTACATGGGCCTGCGCACGGAGACGGTGCTCGGCGCCACCAGCGACTACCTGGATCTGCGCTACGCCAACAACGATCGCTTGCTGGTGCCGGTGCACCAGATGCACCAAGTCACGCTCTACAGCGCCGGCGATGCCGGCACGCCTCGTCTTTCGAAGATGGGCGGCGCCGATTGGGCGCGCACCAAGTCGCGCGTGGGCGAGGCCATCTCGAGGATCGCGGACGAGCTGGTGCAGCTCTACGCCGAGCGCGAGTTGGCGATGGGACACGCCTTTTCGCCCGACACGCCATGGCAGCGCGAGCTGGAAGAAGCCTTCCCCTACGAGGAGACGCGCGATCAGCTCAAGGCGATCGAAGAGATCAAGAGCGACATGGAGCGCGCGCGCCCCATGGATCGACTGCTCTGCGGCGACGTAGGCTACGGCAAGACGGAAGTCGCCATTCGCGCCGCGTTCAAGGCGCTCACCGATCGCAAGCAGGTGGCGCTCTTGGCGCCGACCACCATTCTCGCCGCGCAGCACGAGCGCACGCTCAAGGAGCGCTTCGCGGGCTTTCCCGTGCGTGTGGAGCAGCTCTCGCGCTTCAAGACCAAGAAGGAGCAGCAGGCGATCCTTGCCGATCTCGCGGCCGGCAAGGTCGACGTGGTCGTCGGGACGCACCGTCTCCTCCAGAAAGACGTCGTCTTCCGCGATCTCGGCCTCATCATCGTCGATGAAGAACAGCGCTTCGGCGTCAAGCACAAGGAGCGCCTCAAGGAGATGCGCGCCAGCGTCGACGTGCTGACGATGTCGGCGACGCCGATTCCGCGCACGCTGCATATGTCGCTGGTCGGCGTGCGCGATCTCTCGCTCATTCAAACGCCGCCGAAGAACCGCATGTCGGTGAAGACGGTGGTCGTGCCCACGGACGACGCTCTGATCCTGCGCGCCATCGAGCAAGAGCTGGACCGCGGTGGACAGGTATACTTTGTCCACAATCGCGTGGAGACGATCCACGGCGTGAAGAACGCGTTGCAGGCGCTGGTGCCAAAGGCGCGCATCGCCATCGCGCACGGCCAGATGAGCGAGGCGGAGATCGAGCCCGTCATGAGCGCGTTCGTGGACGGCGAGATCGACATCTTGCTGGCCACGACGATCATCGAAAACGGCTTGGACATCCCCAACGCCAACACGCTCATCGTCAACAACGCCGATCAGTTCGGTCTCTCTCAGCTCTATCAGCTGCGCGGCCGCGTTGGACGCTCGAACCATCAAGCGTATGCGTACTTCCTCTATCAGCCGCACAAGGCGCTGACGGAGGAGGCCAAGGCGCGTTTGGAAGCGATCCGCGAGTTCTCGCACTTGGGATCGGGGCTGCAGCTGGCGATGCGCGATCTGGAGATTCGGGGCGCGGGCAATCTGCTGGGTCACGCGCAGTCGGGACATGTCGCCGCCGTCGGCTTCGACACGTACTGCCAGCTGCTTGCCGAAGCGGTTGCGGAACGCCAAGGCAAGGCGCGCGAGGCGGCCGCGCCGGAGGCCGTGCTCGATCTCAAGCTCACGGCGTACATCCCCGACGACTACATTCCGCAGGCCTCGCAGAAGATCGCCGTCTATCAGCAACTGGCGGCTGCTCGCAGCGAGGAGGAAGTCGAGGAGATCGCCGCGGGTCTGCGCGACCGCTTCGGGCCGATGCCCGAGCCGCTGCTTCACCTCGTGGAGATCACGAAGCTGCGGACGCTTGCGCTGCGCAAGCGGATCACGCGCCTGGTCGTGGACGATCACCGGCTGGTGCTCGCCGTCGGCTCGGGCTTCGAGCTGGCCGCGCCGGCGATCCCCGCGCTGCAGCGCCTCACGGGCGGACGCTTCCGGTTCGGGGATCACCGGCTCACCGTGGAACTCCCCGACGGCAGCCCGGCGACGTGGCTTCCGTTGCTCCGCGCGCTGCTGGAAGCGCTTTGACAAACCTTGAATCACATGGGACAGGAACGCCTCCCCCCCAGGCGAACCACCACCTGCTGCCCCTCTCTTTGGGGCGGTTTCATTGCTGTGGAGTGTGGTACGTGAGTACGTGGACGAATCGGCTGGCCGCCCTGGCCGCCGTCGGTCTCTTGGGCCTCTCGCTCGCCGCTTGTTCGGGCGGCGGCGGCACGGTGGCCTCGGTCAACGGTCAGAAGATCTCGAAATCCGAGCTGGACGCCAAGCTCGAGGCCGGCCCGAGCGGAAAGCAGATGGTCGGGCAGCTGATCCAAACGGCGTTGCTCGATCAATACGCGAAGAAGAACAACATCACGGCATCGGACGCCGAGATCCAGAAGAAGATCGACGACATCAAGAGTCGTTACCCTGCCGGTCAATTCGACGCGCTCATCAAGCAACAGGGCCTGACGATGGATGACGTCAAGCAGATCGTCACCCAGCAGATCTTGCTGGAGAAAGCCATCGCCCCGCAGGTGCACGTCAGCGACGCGGACATCAAGGCGTTTTTCAATAAGAACCACGCGGCGTACGATCGTCCCGAGCAGGTCCGCGCGCGGCATATCCTCGTGCCCGACCTGAAGACGGCGCAGCTTGTCGAGCAGAAGCTCAAGCAGGGCCAGAAGTTCGAAGATCTCGCCAAGGAGTACTCGACCGATCCCGGCAGCAAGGACAAAGGCGGCGAGCTTGGATGGTTCGGCAAGGGACAGATGGTGCCGGCATTCCAAGACGCCGCGTTCAGCCTTCCCGTCGGGCAGATCAGTCAGCCCGTGAAGTCGCCGTTCGGCTATCACATCATCCAAGTCGAGGAACGTCGCCCGGCGCAGCAGGCCACGCTGGCCAACAGTTCTTCTCTCATCAAGCAGCAGTTGACGCAACAGCAAGAAGCGCAACTCGTGCCGGGTTTCTTGGCCAGCTTGCGCAACGGCGCGAAGATCGAGATCTACGATCAGCGCTTCGCCGATCTGCTGCCGCCCTCGCCGTCGCCTAGCGGCGCGGCGCCGTCCGCCACGTCGTCGGCAGCGGCTCCGGCCTCGGCGCCGACGAAGTAACCGGCCACGCTGCGCATCGTCGGATTGGGTCCGGGCGATCCGGACCTGCTGACGCGAGGGGCGCTGGAGGCCCTCAAGCGGTCTCCACGGACCACTGCGCTCCAAGCGCCGCCGGAGCTCGCGAAGTTCTTGACCGCTGAAGGGGTCGTGCTCGAGCAAGGGCTCGTGCGCGACCCCGCGCTTTTCATCCGCGGCAGCGAACCGGAGATCGATCGCTTCGTCGACGCCGTGCGCTCCATGGACGGCGATCATGCGCTGGGCGTGCTCGGTAATCCGCTCTCCGACGTGCCGGGGCTGCCCGTGCTGCTGCGGGCGCTGCAGCGGGCGGACATCGCCGTGGAGCTGGTGCCGGGGATGCCGCGCGCCACGCTCTCGGCCGCCGTCTCCATGCCGCTGGTGCCGTTGCCGCCTGCAAGCGCTCACTACACGTGGGAACAGCTGATCGAGATCATGGCGCGGCTGCGGCGTTCGTGCCCGTGGGATCGCGAGCAGACGCACCGCACGTTGCTGCCCTATCTCATCGAAGAAACCTACGAGGTCGTGGACGCCGTCGAAGCGCAAGACGACCACGCGCTGGTGGAAGAGCTGGGCGACTTGCTGCTGCAGATCGTCTTCCACGCGCAACTTGCCACCGAGCGCGGGCAGTTCTCCGTGGCCGACGTGATCGACGCGCTTTCCAACAAGATGGTGCGCCGCCATCCGCACGTCTTCGGCGACACGGCCGTCAGCGGGCTCGACGAGCTCTGGCAGAATTGGGAGAAGCTCAAGTCCAAAGAACGGGCCGGACAGTTGCGCAAGAGCCGGCTGGACGGCATTCCCAAGGGTCTGGGCGCGCTGCTGCGGGCGCAGCGCATGCAAGAGAAGGCGTCGCGCGTGGGCTTCGACTGGCCCGAGCTCTCCGGCGTGTTGGACAAGCTGGACGAAGAGCTTCACGAATTGGCCGAGGCGCTGCGCGGCACCGCTTCGCGCCATGGCGGCACGCAAGAAGAGGCCCATATCCGCGAAGAGCTCGGCGACGTGCTCTTCACCGTGGTGAACATCTGTCGGACGTTGAAGATCGACGCCGAGGGCGCGCTGCGCGAAGCCAACGAGAAGTTCTACCGCCGCTTCGCTTTCTTGGAGGCGCGCGCCGCCGCGGACGGACGCGAGCTCTCCGACTTGAGCATGGACGAAATGGAAGAACTCTGGCAGCTGGCCAAGACGGAGGTCTCGTGAGCGACTACGTGGCGCGGATTCGCGTGCGCATGAGCGCCCACGACGCGCACTACGGCGGCAACTTGGTGGATGGCGCGCGGGTGCTGGCGCTCTTCGGCGACGTGGCGACGGAGCTCTTGATCGCGCACGACGGCGACGAAGGGCTCTTCGTGTCGTACGACAGCGTCGAGTTCTTGGCCCCCGTCTATGCCGGTGACTACGTGGAGGCGGAAGGCCGAATCACGCGCGTGGGCAACACGTCGCGCGCGATGTCGTTCGTCGCGCGGAAAGTGATCGCCGCGCGCCATGACCTCGCGCCGTCGGCCGCCGACGTGCTCGAAGAGCCGGTGATCGTGGTTCGCGCGAGCGGCACGTGCGTCACCCCCAAAGCGCTGCAACGGAAATAACCCGTTCTATCGGCGCCGCGATGCTTGCACGTGGTTCCACGTTCGTGAAGACATGCTTCCCGCACGAAATTCCAATGCAGCCATCGGTCCGGGTTACAACGCTCGACTCTTCGAAAACACTTCACCGCGGCGGAGTCCGCTAGGATGCGGCTCGACAAGTTCATGAAGGTGGCGCGGCTCTCCAAGCGCCGTACGGTGGCGAAGGAAGCCTTGGACGCCGGACGCGTGCTGCGCGGCGGTCATCCGTTGAAGGCGGGCTATCAGGTGAAGGTCGGCGACGAGCTGGAGATCCACTACGCGCGCCGCGTCGTCACCGTCCGCGTTTTGGCCGTGCCGGAGCGCCCCGGCGCGCGCGTCGATCCCACTGCGCTCTACGAGGTTGTCGTCGAGCGCGAAGAGCCGGAACTCCCCCCACTCTAGGAGCCAGCGCCCTTCTCTTCGCGGTATTCGTCGATGACCTTCTTGGCGACTCGGAAGCCTTCGGCCGCGATCGGCACGCCGGCGTAGACGCCAGCCTGCAGCAGAATCTCCGCGATCTCGTCCTCGGTAACGCCGTTGTTCAATGCGCCGCGCACGTGCACTTCGAACTCGTGCCAGCGGGCCATCGCGCTCAACATCGCCAGATTGAGCATGCTGCGCGTCTTGAAGCTCAAGCCGGGACGCACCCACACGTTGCCCCAGCAATGCTCCGTGGTGAAATCGACGAAGTGCTGAAGGAATGGATCCACCTGGGCATCCGCCTTGCCGCGATCCACGTAGCTCGCCCCCAACACCTCGCGTCGAATGCGCGCGCCTTCCTTGATGCGCTCTGCTTCCGTCATCTGACTCAACGTCGTTCTCCTTCTGCTCTGGGTACCTCGAACTGCGCCCAACTCTCCCAAGAGCGTCATCACCCTAGTGAAATCGGCTTGCTCACCGATCGCCTCGCGTGTCGTACCTCGGGTTCACGCCGTCCGACGGTCAGCCCTCGGAGATGACTCAACGCCGACAAGCACGATGGCCATAAAGCATTACGAGCGAACACAGCGTACACGAAACGGAAGACGGCGACTTCGGGACCTTGGACTGCCTATCTCCAGGCAGAGCCGGATGCGCTCGATGCGCTTTACGTTAGACTTGGCTTGGCGTTCTTCACGAACGTGATCCTACCACGGCCAACTGCGGCGGCGTCGCTCACATCCTGGCTCGGGAGCCCGGCGTGAGAACGCGTTACGCTCGTTGCGTGAGGGGCTGTTGCGCCTGGCGCGTGCGCTGCGTGATCGCGGCGCTGGCTAGGACCAAGAGCGCGGCCAGCACCGTGGCTGCATTGACGCGCTCCCCGAGGAGGATGACGGACCACGCCAGCGTGAGCACCGGTTGAATCAGCTGGATCTGTCCGATGCGCGCGACGCCGCCGAGCGCGAGGCCTTTGTACCATGCGAAGAAGCCGAGGAACATGCTGACGGCGGCCACGTAGACGAAGCCCAGCCACGCTTGCGCGGGCACCGGCCCGTGGATGTCGCGTGCGGCAAGAAGCGTCGGCACGATCAGAAACGGCGCGGAGAGGATCAGGGCCCACGAGATGACGCGCGCGCCGCCCAGCTCGCGCGAGATCCGCGCGCCTTCCGCATATCCCAGCGCGCCGAGCACCACGGCGCCGAACAGCAACAGGTCGCCGAACTGCGGTCTTCCCGCGCCTTGCACGGCCGCGAAGAGCAGCACGGAGACGACGCCCGCCGCGCAGCCCAGCCAAAACGCGAGGCTCGGTCGCTCGTGGGCGCGCACGACGGCCATCACAGCCGTGGCCGCCGGCAGCAGACCGACGACGACGGCGCTGTGCGCCGACGGGAGGCTCTGAAGCGCGATCGCGGAGAGGAGCGGGAAGCCGACGACGACGCCGAGCGCGGTGACCGCTAAGCCCGGCCAATGGCGGCGGTCGGGGATGCGCTCGCGCTGGAGCAAGAGGAAGGCGGCGGCCAGCGCGGCGGCAACCACGGCCCGCCCCAGCCCGACGAAGGTGCCGCCGAGCGTCGGCACGGCGGCCCGGGTGGCGGGGAGCGTGACGCTGAAGGCCAGAACGCCGAGGAACCCGAGGAGGATGGCTGTGCGGTCGCGTCTCATTGAGCTTCTGACTCCACTATGGGCGAACAAAATTCCTCTATAGCGAACCACATCGGCGGGCGAGTCGCCCGCCATCTCCGCGCGCTGCGGAACGCGCGCGGCTTGACGTTACGAGCCCTTGCGGAGCGCAGCGGCGTTTCCGCCTCCATGATCTCCGAAGCCGAGCGCGGAACGAAGTCGCCCACGATCGCCGTCTTGTCCGCCTTGGCGGAGGCGCTCGAGGTGCCGCTCTCACGGTTGGTAGCCGAAGAGGCCTCGGCCGAAACGATGCAGGTGATCCGCGCGGCGGATCGGCGCAGGCTGGTCGATCCGTCGGGCGTTGCTCGCGAGACGTTGGCGCCGACGACGGAGGCGCACGGGCTGGAATTCGTGCGCTTCGTGCTGCCCGTGGGCACCGACGGCGGCGATTTCGCGCCGCACCGCACCGGAACGGCGGAGCGGATCTACGTCGAGCGAGGTCGCGTCGAGATCCGCAACGGCGGGGACCGCGTGGTCTTGGGGGCCGGCGATTCCGTCTTCTTCTTCGCCGATCGCCCGCACGGGACGCGCAACGTCGGCAACGACGAAGCCGTGCTCTATTTGGTGATCGACCCACCCCGCTGACTGGCGCGCAGGCCACGTCACCTCACCGTGAAAAACCAAGAGCGATGCGCAGCACACTCTCGGCGGACGTCAAGGATGCGCTTGCGCGCGACCTGCCGCGGCGCCCATGCTGCAGGGAAGCGCTGTTGCGCGGCCTTGCCTACTACGGAGCATCCGGCGGCGCGTTTCGCACCCAGCGCGCCGCCGTCGCGCGCCTCTTTCACGCCCTCCAACCGCGCGACCGAGCCACGCCCGTCACTGCGCAAACGTCGAAGCGCCTCTATCGCGCCACCGTCTACGTCGCGGAGCTTCCGGAACAGCCCAAGCGGCCACCCAAGCCGACACGTCGTTGCTGCCGCCGCGTGGAGCTGCGCGCCGCCTTCCTCGCCTGCGGCTCGCTCTCGCTGCCCGGAAAGGGCTACCACTTGGAATTCACGGCCACGCATGCGGAAGCGGCGGATCGCATCGCCGAGCTGCTGGCAGCGGAAGGCGTGCGCGCAAAGCGAGCCGACCGGCGCGGGAGGCCGCTCCTCTACCTGAAAGAAGGCGAGGGCATCGTCGCCGTCCTGGGCGCGATCGGCGCGCATGGCGCCGTCCTCCATCTCGAAGACGTCCGCGCCGTCAAGGAAACCAAGAACCGCATCCACCGCCTCGTCAACGTGGAGGCTGCCAACGTGGCGCGAGCCGTCGCCGCCGCCACGCGCCAGCGCCGCGCGATCGAGCTCCTGCGTGACGCGCATGGCCTGCAGAATCTCACGCCGGCCCTGCGCGAGGCGGCCGAGCTTCGTTTGAACAACCCCGAGCTCACGCTCGGAGAGCTGGCCGCGCTCTGCCGACCGCCTGCCAGCCGGGCGACCCTGAACGGACGCCTCCAGGCGTTGATGCGTCTGGCCCAGCGTTACCAACCAGAGCAGGCGTCCCATAAGGGTACGAGGTAATACCGCGTGTTTTGCCTAGCCGCTCCTTGAGAGGAAACGACGAAGATCATGCGCATCGGCATCAATGGCTTCGGCCGCATCGGCCGGAACTTTTTCAAAGCGCTGCGTGAACGCCATCCGGAGATCGACGTGGCGGCCATCAACGACCTCACCACCCCGGCCGAGCTCGCCCATCTCTTCAAGCACGACTCGAACTACGGCACGTACGAGGGTTCCGTGGAGCACACCGCCGATGCCCTCGTCATTGACGGCAGGCAGATCAAGGTGCTCAGCGACCGCGATCCGGGCAAGCTGCCATGGGCGCAGCTGGGCGTCGATCTCGTCATCGAGTCAACGGGCCTCTTCACGGACGCGGCCAAGGCCAAAGCGCACATCGAAGGCGGCGGCGCCAAGCGTGTGATCATCTCCGCGCCGGCCAAGGGCGAAGACGTCACCGTCGTTCTCGGCGTCAACGAAGGCGCGTACGACCCCGCCAAGCACCGCATCATCTCCAACGGCTCGTGCACCACCAACTGTCTGGCCACGGGCGTGAAGCCGCTGGTCGATGCCTTCGGTTGGAAGAAGGGCTTCATGACCACGGTGCATTCGTACACGAACGATCAACAGATCCTCGATGCGCCGCACAAGGATCTGCGCCGCGCGCGCAACGCGGCCACCAACATCGTCCCCACGTCCACGGGCGCGGCCAAGGCACTCTCGCTGGTTATCCCCGAAGTCAAAGGCGTCTTCGACGGCTTCGCGCTGCGCGTGCCGACGCCCACCGTCTCCATGTGCTACCTCGTGGCCCAGCTCGAGCGGGAAGTCACCAAGGACGAAGTGAACGCTGTCCTGCGCAAGGCTGCCGAGACGAACCTCAAGGGCCTGGTGCAATACGCCGAGGAGCCGTTGGTCTCCAGCGACTTCAAGAAGAATTCGCACTCCTCGATCGTCGACAGCCTGCTCACCAACGCCAACGGCGATCTCGTGCAGGTTGCGCTCTGGTATGACAACGAGTGGGGGTACTCGTGCCGATTGGCCGACATCACGCAGTACGTCCTCGCGAAGTCGCCCGCAAACGTCTGAGCCGCCGCCGATGGCAAGCTTCCTAACGCTCCGCGATCTCCAAGTGCGCGGCAAGCGCGTGCTTGTGCGCGAAGATCTCAACGTCCCTCTGGAAAACGACGTCGTCCGCGACGACACGCGCATTCAAGCGGCGCTTCCGACGCTGCGCTACCTCCACGAGCAGGGGGCTCGCACGATCGTCATCTCGCACTTGGGCCGCCCCGACGGCCGGCGCAAGCCCAAGCTCTCGCTGCGCCCCGTGGCCGACGCGCTGAGCAAAGCGCTCGGCACGCCGGTGAGATTCTGCGAAGACGCCGTCGGTCCGAAGGCGGACGCCGCCGTCGCCGCCCTGAAGGACGGCGAGATCCTCTTGCTGGAGAACCTGCGCTTCTACCCGGGCGAAGAAGCAAATGATCCCGAGTTCGTGGTCGCGCTGGCCAAGCACGGCGAGCTCTACGTCAACGACGCGTTCGGGACGGCGCACCGCGCCCACGCATCGACGGCCGGCGTCGCGGAGTATCTCCCCGCCGCGGCGGGCTTCTTGATGGAGAAGGAGCTGCAGGTGCTCTCCTCTCTCTTGGAGGATCCGGCCAAGCCCTTCGTCTGCGTGCTGGGCGGCGCGAAAGTCGCCGACAAGATCGGCGTCTTCACCAACTTGATGCAACGTTGCGACGCCTTCGTCGTGGGCGGCGGCATGGCCAACACCTTTCTCGCCGCGCTGGGCGTGGAGATCGGAAACTCTCTGCGCGACAAGGATCTCGCGCCGGCCCAACAGATCTTGGCGCAGGCCAAGAGCAGCGGCGTCGCGATTCATCTTCCCGTCGACGCCGTCGTGGCGACGTCGCTCGATGCATCCCAACGTGAAACGCGCGTGGTGGAGTTGGGCTCGCCGTTTGCGCTGCGCGACGGAGAGATGATCCTCGACATCGGACCCAAGACGCGCGAAGCGTTTGCCCGCGTCATCGAAGGCGCGAAGACGGTCGTCTTCAACGGTCCCATGGGCGTCTACGAGAAAGGGCCGTTCCAAGCCGGTACGGCGGCCATTGGGAAAGCGATCGCCGCGGCCACGAAAGCCGGGGCGATCAGCGTCGTCGGCGGCGGCGATGCCGCGGCGGCCGCGCAAGCGTTGGGCTTCGCCGGCGACGTCACGCACGTCAGCACGGGTGGGGGCGCGACGCTCGAGTTCCTCGAAGGGCGCGAGCTCCCCGGCGTGAGAGCGCTCGAGAAGGCGGCCGCACGATGACGCGCCGGCGTCCGCTCATCGCCGGGAACTGGAAGATGCACCAAACGGTGGCGTCGGCGGGGGCGCTGGTCGCGGATATCCTGTCCGCGATCCCGCCGGACGCGTACGCCGACGTCGACGTCGTCGTCTGCCCGCCGTTCACGGCGCTGGCCGGCGTCGCCCTCGCCATCGAGAGCTCCGGCCTTCAACTGGGCGCGCAGGACATGAGCGCCCACGAATGGGGCGCCTACACGGGGCAGATCTCGGCGCCGATGCTGTTGGAGTTCGGAACGCGCTACGTGATCCTCGGCCACTCGGAGTGCCGCGCCTACCTCGGCGTGACGGACGAGAGCGTCAACCTCAAAGTGCGGCGCGCGCTGCAGCACGGTTTGATTCCGATCGTCGCCGTCGGCGAGACGGCGGAGGAGCACCGCGCGGGCCAAGCGCTCCGCAAGTGCGCGGCTCAGGTGCGCGCGGCCTTCGACGGCCTCGCCGCGTCCGACGTGGAGCGCTGCGTCGTGGCGTACGAGCCGATTTGGGCCATCGGCTCCGGCACGTCGGACACTCCGGAAGATGCCGCGAACGTCATCGCCGCCATCCGCACCGCCGTTCCCGGTCTCGAACGCGCGCGCTGCCTCTACGGCGGATCCATGAAGCCGGAGAACGCGGAGCCGCTGCTGGCGCAGCCGGAGATCGACGGTGGCCTGATCGGCGGCGCCTCGCTCATCGCGCACGGTTTCGCGCAGATCGTCGATTACGCACGAAAGGCAACCGCCACCCGATGACCACGTTACCGCACTCGCTGGTGCTCTGCATTCTCGACGGCTTCGGCTGCTCGGACCGCGCGCACGGCAACGCCATCGCCGCGGCCCGCATGCCGCGTTGGGATGCGCTCCTTGCCGCCTATCCACACACCAGACTGGCGGCGGCGGGGGAAGCCGTGGGTCTGCCGGCAGGCATCATGGGAAACTCCGAAGTGGGTCATCTCAACCTGGGCAGCGGGCGTGTGGTGCCGCAAGGCGTCGTGCTGATCAACGAGTCGATCGCGGACGGAACGTTCGCCCGCAACGAAGTCCTCCAACAGACGATCGCCCACTGCACGCGCACGGGGGGGACGCTTCACTTCCTGGGCCTGCTCTCGCCCGGTTGCGTGCATAGCTCGATGGAGCACCTCTTCGCCTTGATCGACGCGGCGGCGGATGCCGGCGTGCGCTATCAACTGCAAGCCTTTCTCGACGGGCGCGACACGCCGCCCACTTCCGCGCGCGAGTACATCGAGCAGACGCAGCGCAAGATCGACGAGCGCGGCGGCGGAGACTTCGGATCGCTGATCGGTCGATTCTACGCCATGGATCGCGACAAGCGCTGGGAGCGCACGCAAGCCGCCTATGACGCCTTGGTGTACGGGAAAGCCGCGCGCACGGCTCCGACGGCGCCGGCAGGGATCGACGCCGCCTACGCCGCCGGGGAGACGGACGAGTTCGTCAAGCCGACGATCATCGGCGAAGCGCGCCCGCTGATCAAGGACGGCGACGCCTGCATCTTCTTCAACTTCCGCCCCGATCGCGCGCGACAGCTCACGATGGCCTTCAGCGATCCGTCGTTCGATCGCTTTCCCGTCAAACGTTTCACGGACTTCATCTTCGCGACGATGACGAAGTACGAAGAGTACTTCACCAATCCCGTGCTCTTCGCGCCGCACCTCCAGCGCGAGACGTTCGGCGAGGTGCTTGCACGGCAAGGGCTCACGCAGCTTCGGCTGGCGGAGACGGAGAAGTACGCTCACGTCACCTATTTCTTCAGCGGTGGGCGCGAGGAGCCGTTCGAGCGCGAGGATCGCATCCTCGTGCCTTCCGACCGCAGCGTGCCCACCTACGACCTTGCGCCGCGGATGCGCGCACGCGAGATCACGGACGCCGCCGTCGCCGACCTGCGCGAAGGCAAGCACGACGTCATCATCATGAATTACGCCAACGCCGACATGGTCGGCCACACGGGCGTGTGGGACGCGACGATCGAGGCACTGGAAGAGCTCGACGCGTGTCTCGGGCGGCTGGCCGACGCCGTGCTCGAACGCGACGGCATTCTCGCGATCACGGCCGATCACGGCAATGCCGAAGAGAAGATCGATCCGGACGGCAACCCGCTGACGGCGCACACGACCAATAAGGTGCCCTTCGCGCTGATTTCGCGCCGGCCGTTAGGAACGCTGGAAGACGGCGGGCGTCTCGGCGACGTCGCGCCGACGTTGCTCGAGATTCTCGGCTTGCCGATTCCGCGCGAGATGACGGGACGCCGCCTCCTTTGTCCCACCCGTTCCGCCCTGCTCCACTCGTGGGAGGCGTGAGCGACGAGGCGCTGACGGCCGCTGCACGGCGGCTGGGCGAGATCGACGCCGTCGTGATCTTGGGTAGCGGCCTGGCCGGGATCGTCGCGCGGCTCGATCAACATGAGCGCATTCCGTTCGACGCGCTGCCCGGCATGCCGGCGGCGCGCGTCGCCGGGCATCCCGGATATGTCGCGCTCGGCACGTGGAACGGCAAGCGCCTGGCCGTTTTCGCCGGACGCATCCATGCATACGAGGGGTACTCGCAGCGCGACGTGGCCTTTCCCGTCCGCGCGGCGGCGCGCGCGGGGGCGCGCATGCTCGTCGTCACCAACGCGGCGGGCGGCTTGAACACGGCGTTTGCTCCCGGCGATCTGATGCTCATCTCCGACCACTTGAACTTCACCGGATCGAGCCCGCTGGTCGGCCGGCCTTCTGTCGGCGAGGCGCGCTTTCCCGATATGACGCGGGCGTATGCGCCGCGGTTGCGCGCCGTCGCGCGCGAGGAAGCGGCGCGCCGGAAAATCTGGCTGCACGAAGGCGTCTACTGCGGCGTGCTGGGTCCCGCGTTCGAGACCCCGGCGGAGGTGCGTTTCTATCGCAACGCCGGCGGCGATGCGATCGGCATGTCGACGATCGCCGAGGTGATCGCGGCGCGCGCCCTCGGCCTCGAGGTGGCGGGATTCAGCGTGATCTCCAACGTCTGGCACGAAGGCGCCACGGCCTCGCACGAGGACGTGCTGGCGTCCGTCGCCGCGGCGACCGAACCACTCGGCCATCTCATCGCCGCCGTGATCGCCGCGGCGTGTACGTCGGATCGCTAGAGCTTCATCACCGTCTCGAAAGGCTGCGGAATCCCGATTCGTCCGTCGGACCAGGCAGCGTACGTCCGCGTCGTCGTGAACGGCGGAGAGGACGACGCCTGGACGTAGTTGTCCGTATAGTCTCCGAAGTTCGGAATAATGAGCGACGACACCGTGAGCCAGTCGCTGGCGACGGTCGTCTCACGAACGTTGGGAGGTGTGCTCGCCGTGAGCGGATTCACGTTCAGCGCGGCAACGAGATCGGTGAACGTGGTGCTGACCACGGCGCGCTGATAAAACGAGATGTTGAGGTTGCCGTTGGCATCGACGTTGCGCAGCGCCGGCAAGAAGTGCAAGCCGCCGTTCGCCAGTGAGTTGATGCGAACGGGAACGGCTTGGACCGGCGTCAGCGTTCCTAAATTGAAGCTCTTGAGATAGATGTCGCCCAATGGGTGCGCTTTCGCGTCATTCCAGACGATACTGACGGTCCTGAATCTGTCGCTGACCGCGAGGCGAGGAAAGTCGTTCGACGGGAAGCGATTGTACCCCGGAATGAACGTCGCGTCCGTCGAGACCACCTGCACGGCAGTCAACTTGCCCGGCGCCGAGCACGGTGAGGTGCCCGTGAGCGGTAGGCACTTGAGCGGCACGGCCGCCAGTTGATTGAGCGTCGGCGTGTTGAAGCATGCCGGCGTCATGAAGTCGGTCGCCCAGTTGGATTCCCAACCCACATAGACGTTGCCGGTCGCAAGATCCACGGCCGGGTAGGCTCCCTCATTCTCGCAGTTCACGGATCCCGCTACCTTGAAGTTCGTGGTCGGATGCGGTCCCGGGTTGCACACAGGAGCGCTTGCCCGACCTCCGGCCGGACCCACCCCGCCGGTCGGCGTACCGATATCGCACACCGCCAGCTTGATCACGCCGCTATCGGTGAAGCCGAACTCCGTGTATGCCACGTAGAGTCGACCGCGCACGGGATCGATCGCGATGAAGTCCTTATCGAGGAAGCTGCACATGAGCGCGCCCTTGACCACGATGCACTGTGTGCTCTCCGCGATGATGACCGGCTGACCGCACGAAAGGCGAGCCGTCGTGCCGCTGCCCGAGGCGCCGCATGCGGAGAGCGCGAGGAACGAGACCCCCGTAAGCGACGGTTTATCGAAGAGACTCGAGATGTAGAAGTGAGCCGAGCCTCCGGGCGCCCACGCTTCCACACTGGGATCGCCGAAGTACTTGTCCTCCTTGCACGTGACGTTGGGCAGCCCTCCCTCATCGACGAACGATACACCGCCGTTCGCCGAGAAGCCCAAGCCGGTCCCTTCCTCTTTGAATCCCGGCGATGGACATGGAGAGATGAACTGCGTCGCATCGTTCCAGGCTTCAACGACATACGGACCGATGGCCGCGATAGATGTCTCCGATTGACCGTCGGCTTGCACGCCGGCAGGAGAAACGTCTTCGGAGGGATTCGCCGCATCCACGTTCGCACCAAACGGCGCGAAAACGATGCGCGCATGGGGGCGAGTGCCGCTGATCTGTGGACCGAAGCAATACATCTGGGCACCCGACGATGCCTCGAGAGTCTTGCCGATCCTGGCGCAGAACGGGTTGGGATTGACGGTGGCCGCGTGTGCGGCCGGCGGGCCGGCGACCGTCGCGAAGGCGAGCAAGCCGAAGCCCAGTAGTAAACGCTTTCGAAACACAGCACCCTCCTGTTTCAAGCGAAGCGCTACTAACATCGCCGACGCGGTCCACGCGACATAGCGCACGCGACGCGATAGCCGCGACGCGATGCCTCCTCAACAGTACGCCCGCGGTCTGATCGCCACAAGTGCCAAAGGGTCTATCGGTCGCTGTCGAGCCGTGTGCGCTTGGTGCCTCGTCGAGCGCGCGCTTGCGTGATGTCGTGCGTTTCGCGGGCAACCTCCGCAAGGCATCACGCACAAGGCGCCAGTACCACGAGGCTTCCGCGCATCAACGCCCGGCTGGAGCCGGGCCCCGTAACCGTACGGCAACGTGCCGTTCACGTTCGGCGTTTAGGCTGGCGCCATGACGACCGCAGCGCAGTGGGCGGCACAGACGATGACGATCGCGCAGCAACGCCTGGAGATCGCCGCCGACAACCTCGCCAATCTCTCCACGAACGGCTATCGCCGCCGCGAAGCCGATGTCGTGCGTTTCGCGGGCAACCTCCGCCTGGCATCACGCACCATCGAGACACAAGGCGCCATTCGCCCGACAGGTAATCCGTTCGATCTCGCACTCGCCGGACACGGCGCCTTCACCGTGCAAGCACCCGACGGCGCCATCGTCCACACGCGCAACGGCGCCTTCTCGCGGACCGATGACGGTCGATTGACCGACGAACGCGGCCGCGCGTTGCTGGGACGCCGCGGGCCGCTCCACGTGAGCGGCCAGGCGACGTTCGCCGCCGACGGAACCGTTCGGGATGGTGATCGCATCGTCGACGTGCTCGAGCTCCCGCAAGGGACGGCCCTGCGTCAAGGCGCCATCGAAGTCTCCGGCGTCGAGGCCACGCAGGAGCTGCTCGCCATCCTCTCAGCCCAGCGGTCGTTCGAGAGCGGACAGCGGATCGTCTCGGCCGACGATGCGATGCAGCGCAAAGCCGTCGACGACGCGGCGAAGGTGCGTTGATGGACCGCGCGCTCTTCGTGGCCGCAACGGGCATGGCGGCCCAGCAACGTAATCTCGAGACCATCGCCGATAATCTCGCCAACGCGGACGTCACCGGTTTCAAAGCCTCCGTCGCGCAGTTCGAGCGCATCCTCGCCGGCAGCGGCGAGCCCGCTGGATTGGGGACGATCTCCGCCGGCGAGAGGCTGCGGTTCACGCAAGGAAAGCTGGAGCGCAGCGGCGGCGCCTACGACTGCGCGATCGACGGCGCGGGACTCTTCGAAGTTCGCGACGCGCGCGGACGCGTCGCCTACACGCGCGCCGGCGACTTCTCGCGCGACGATCGCGGCATGCTCGGTCGTGACGGCTGGCGTCTCGTCGGCGTACGTCTCCCGGCGCGCGCGACCGGCGCGACGATCGCCGCCGACGGAACGGTGACGGCGAGCTTTGCCGACGGACGCGCCGCGAGCGCCGGGCGCATCCGCCTTGCCCTCTTTCCGGCGCCGGAGCATCTCGCGCGGGCTAACCACGGTCTGTTCTTCGCCACGGCGCGCGCGGGACGCCCGCAGCTGGTCGCGCCCGGCGAGCGCGGGGCCGGCAGCATCGTCGCCGGATCGCTGGAGCGCGCCAATGTCTCCATCATCGAGGCCATGATGGAGATCCTCACAGCGCAACGCGCCTACGAGGCCAGCGCGAAGGGCGTGAGCGCGGCCGACGAGATGCTGCGCATCGCCAACAACCTGCAGCGAGGATGAGACATGGAGAGCACGTTCGCGCACTTGGCCGCCGGTTTCGAAGCAGCGCTTTTGCGACCGCTGTTCGAGCCCATCGAACGGGCTTGCGGGCCGTTCGGCGATCTCGCCGCGCGGGCGTGGACGGAGCACGCCGGAGCCGATCGAGACGACGCGTTCATCGACATGCTGCGCCGCAGCCTGGAGCCAAACGGCCTGGAGGTTCGTCATGGATGAGCGCGAAGCCGCCATTCGCGCCTTGTTGCCGATGGTGCGTTCTCTTGCGCGCAGGCTCGCGTACAAGGTTCCGAGCTGCGACGTCGAGGATCTGAGCGCGGAGGGTACGCTCGGCGCGATCCGCGCCGTCGATACCTTCGATGCGACGCGCGGCATCCCGCTGCGCGCGTACGCGCGCCGGCTGATCTACGGAGCCATCCTCAATGGGGTGCGCCGCATGGACGCCGTGCCGGAATACGTTCGCCGCGAGGCTCGCCGCGCCGAGCGCATTCGGTACGAGCTCTACGCCCAGTACGGGCGCGCGCCGCGCGCCGCGGAGATCGCCGCCGTGGCCGGAATTGACGAACACCGCCTGTGCGCCGCTTTGACGGGAGCAGCGCTCCTCACACCGCTCTCGCTCGACGATCCGCGTCCCCCGGGAATGCGGGAGCCGGCGGTCGTCGAAGATCCGGTGGAGCGGCTCTGCCGCGCGGAGCGCCGCCGCGCGCTCGCCAGCGCGCTCGAATCGTTGCCGCCGCGCGAGCGCGAGATCGTTCGTCAGCACTACTTCCGCTACGCGACGTTCGAGACGCTAGGACGCCGGCTCGGCGTCACGCGACAGCGCGCCTCGCAGCTCCACGTACGCGCGCTCTGCCGACTGCGCCGCGCGATGCAGGTGGAGACGGCGGCGTGAGCGGGTTGCGGACGATCCGCGGCGAATCGCTGCGCGGAGCGCCGGCGCGATCCGACGCGCTTCGCTCCGAAGCCGCCGAAGCGATCGGCGAAAGCGAAGGACTCCTTCCGGCCGTCGCGCTGCCTCCGGGTCATCCGGTCTGGCCGCGAGACCTCCTCTCCCTGACCCGGCGCGCGCGCGATGTGTTGGCGGCGCTCCCGCGCGTCATCATCGAGGTGCTGAGCTTCTGGGATCATCCACGGCGCGAGGCGATGATCGCGGGGTCGCTCGTCGTCATCGACGCCGCCGGGACCTATCGCGTCACGTAGCCGGTCGCGGCTCGACGAGCAGTCCTGCCGCGCGATCTTCGTGAGCTTGCTCCTTGACCTTATAGTGCAGCTTCTTTCCCGTTGCCGTGTAGGGCAGGCTCTCGACGAAACGGTAGAGGCGCGGGCGTTTGTATTTCGCGAGCATCGGGTGTTCCGAGCAGTGCCGCTCCAGCTCGGCCGCCGTGAGCCCGGAGCCGCGAGGGAGCACGTATGCCGTCACGATCTCGCCCCAGCGCTCGTCCCGCACGCCGACGACGATCGAGTCGAGCACTTGCGGATGCTCGTTGAGCACCTCCTCCACCTGCACGGGGTGGACGTTCTCACCACCGGAGATGATCATGTCGTCCTTGCGGCCGACGATCGTCACGTATTCTTCCTCGTCCCAGGTCGCGAGGTCGCCGATGTAGACCCATCCCTTGTGGAACGTTCGCGCCGCGCGCTCGGGATCGTTGACGTACGTGTACGAACACTTGGAGGGCGCGCGCACGATGACCTCGCCCACCTCCTTGCCGTCCTTGGCCACGTGATCGGTGGGATCGGCAAGCCGGTCGGGATAGACCCGCACGACGGCAACGTCATCGTCGGTGCACGAACGGCCGGCGCTCCCCGCCTTGTCGGGAAGATCATACGGGCGCAGAAACGTGTTCCAGAACGCCTCCGTCGTCCCATAGCCGTTGAAGATGTTCGGTGAAAGCGCGCGCTGATAGCGAATGCAGGCCTCGCGCTCGAGTGGCGCGCCCATCGTCACGATGCCCTTCAGCGACGAGAGATCGCGAGGCCGCGCCGTCTGAGCATCGTAGAGCATCTTCAAGTTCGGTGGCGCGCCGATCAGAAACGTGATCTGATAGCGCTCGACGTAATCGAGGACGAGATCCGCGTCGAAGCGTTCCAGCGCGACGGCTTCGGCGCCGACGTAGAAGACGGGGTTGGGACCGCCCGAGTAGAGACCGCCGCGATGGAACCACGGCGTCATGTTCATGGTGCGGTCGCGCGGCGAAAGCGGGAAATGCATGATGACGTCGTGGGCGCTGAAGATCTCGACCGCGTTGTTGATCGGCACGCCCTTGGGCAGCCCCGTCGTTCCCGACGTGTAGAGGCGCGTGGTCTCGTCGTAGAGACCGCTGGGCCGCTCGATGCCGGGATCGCGCTCCTCGCCCCGCTCGACGTACCGCTCGAAGGCGACCGCTCCCGGAATCGTCCCCGCGCCGTCCGCCACGCCGACGCATACCACCTGCTTGGGGCGATGTTTGGCCAGCGTCAACGCTTGCGCCGCCACGTCGGCGAACGCCGCATCGTAAAAGAAGATCGCGGGCCGGCTTTCGTCGATGGCATGCGCCGTCTCGCCGGCCGCAAGACGGAAGTTGAGCGGACAGGCGATGGCGCCGATCTTCTGCGGCGCAAGGTAGAGAAAGGCGAACTCGACGCGATTCATCAGCTGGAACATCACGACGTCGCCCTTGGCGACGCCGTCACCAAGAAGCGCGTTGGCGAGTCGGTTGGAGACCCGATCCAGCTCCTCGTACGTCCAGCTTCGACCGCGGATGGGGTCCGTCAGCGCGGCGCGCGCGCGATAACGATGCGTATTGCGGCGAAAGCCATTGATATAGGTGAAGTCGTTTTCGAACTGCTCTTTGAAGGCGTGCTGATCGTAACCGCTCATAGAGAAGACCTCCCAAGAGTCTATCGGATTCCTACAGTCGCGCGGCGACCGCCTCGCCGAACGCCGTGGTCGACAGGTACGACGAGCCGGGGTCAGCGATGTCGCGCGTGCGCGCGCCCGAAGCGATCGTCGCCTCGACAGCACGTTCGATTCGCTCGGCGGACTGCGCATCGCCCAGCGACTGGCGGCAGAGCATCGCGGCGCTGAGAATCGCCGCCGTGGGATTGGCGATATTCTGCCCGGCGATGTCCGGCGCACTGCCGCTGATCGGTTCGTAGAGCCCGAAACGGCGTCCCGGCTCCCCACGCCGCCCCAGCGATGCGCTGGGAATGTTTCCGATCGAGCCGCTGAGCATGGCCGCCTCGTCAGAGAGGATGTCGCCGAACATGTTCTCCGTCAGGATGACGTCGAACTGGCGGGGGTTGCGCACGAGCTGCATCGAGGCGTTGTCGACCAACACGTGCTCCAGCCTCACGTCGGGATAGTCGGCGGCGACCTCCGTCACCGTTTTGCGCCACAGGCGGGAGCTTTCCAATGCGTTCTGCTTGTCGACGGAGTGCACGATCTTCCGCCGCTCGCGCGCCATCTCGAAGGCAACGCGCGCGATCCGCTCGATCTCCGGCTTTTGGTAGAGCATCGTGTCGAGGGCGTACGGAACGCCGTCACGCTCGCCGTATTCCTTCGGCTTGGCGAAGTAGACGCCGCCCGTGAGCTCGCGGACGACGACAAGATCGAGGCCGCTCACCACGTCTCGCTTCAGCGTGGAGGCATCTTCCAGTCCCGGGTAGACACGCACGGGGCGGATGTTGGCGAAGAGTCCGAAGTTGACGCGCAGGAACAGCAGCGCCGCCTCCGGCCGAAGCTCGCGCGGCACCCGATCGCCGTCCCACTGCGGTCCGCCGACGCTGCCGAAGAGCACGGCATCGGCGCGCTCCACGCCCGCCTTCGTCTCGTCTGGAATCGGCGTCCCGTATCTTTCGTATGCCGCGCCTCCGACGGGATATTCGACATATGTATCGTTGGGGCGAACGCGGCGCAAAATCTCCAGCGCCACGCGCGTGACTTCCGGGCCGATCCCGTCACCGGGTAAAACGGCAATGGTCGACATCGATGTTCTTGCTTTCCTTGCTTTCTACGTGAAGTGGAACGGGGCCCGAGGGCCCGCGTAGTAGACCGTGACGCCCGTTGCCGCGCATTCGGCGACGGCGCGGAGCATCGTATGGCGGAACGCCGTCGCATGCTCCGCGGCGACGAGCAACGCGGCGCCGAACGCGGCGCGCGGATCGCGCGGAACGATGAGACGCCCCTGCGCCGCGACGGAGGAGAGAGCGTGCCACAGGTCGGCAAACGGCGCACCGATGACGCTGCGGCGCCCCACGAGCACCTTCCCGAGCACGGCGGAGCCGCAAGCGGCGGGCGCGGAGTGAGGACCGGCGTAGCCGAGCACCAGCCACTCCTGCTTACCCATCACCCGCCCGAGCGCGCGCCGCCAGCGCCCATAGGTTTGCTTCGCCGTTTCGTTGAGCTCCGACCGCGATGCAAAGACGGTTCCCGGCTTGGCGGGAAGCAACGATGACTTGGCGATCAAACGATCGCACAAACGTAACACGAGACGCTCTTCGCGCGCCATCCACGAGGCGTCGCCGACCCGACCTACTTCGTCGTTGCGCAGCGCACGCACCAAGAGCGCGAGGTCGCGATACTCCATCGCTTCGACGCGAACGCCCTCGCATGTGAAGCGACGCCCTGCGAGGGACGCGTGGCCGACGCCGATGAGAGCGATGCCGCGACGAACGTCGCGGAAAGAGCGCTGTTCGGCGTACTGCGGCTTCATCTACCGGATGTTCCGTCTCACATTCGCAAGCGCCTCCTGCGGCGTCAGATTTCCGATACGCAAGAGCTTGTCGCGCGATCGCTCACCGCGCACGAGCACCACGTCGCGCAACGGGATTCCCACCACGTTGGCCACCAACCGACGAACGGCCTCATTGGCTTGCCCCTCGACGGCTCGCGCGGGCGTCGAAACGAGCAACGTGCCTTCGGCGTCATCGACGGATACGCGTTCCTCTCGCGCACCGGCGCGAACGCGCACGCGCACGAATCGCCCCTCGGACATTTCAGGTGCCGACGGCAGGATCCTCGATAAGGCCCACGTGCAGATGCTCGCGCGGCGGCGCTTGCGGTACCTCCGCGACGGCGGCGCCGTTGGCGGCCGGCTCGCGCTCTTCGAGCAGCGAAAGATGCGTCAGGAGCAGCATGCGCAGCTCGTTGCGGGCCTTCTCGCGCTCGGCATGGGCGAGCTGCCGCTCGCGGTGGGCGGCGTCGATCTGCTCCCTGAGCGACGCGACCTCTTTCTCCGCCTCGATGCGCGCTTGGCGAATGATGAGGTCGGCCTCCTTGTGGGCCGCCGCCTTGACCTCGTCAGCCGTGCGCTGCGCCAGCAGCAGCGTGTTCTGCAAGGACTCTTCCATCGCTTTGAAATGGCTGATGCGCTCCTTGAGGTCGAGGAGCTCAGCCTCAAGCGCGGCCCGCTCTTGGGCCTCGTCTTCCATGCTCTCGATGATCTCGTCGAGGAACTGATCCACTTCCTCGCGCGCGTAGCCTTGGATGGCCTTCTTGAAGGTCTTGTGTTGGATATCGACGATCGTGATGCGCTTCAACGCTTTCCTCCAAATACGGAGCCATCGAACTCGCCGGCAAAGGCGTCTCCGTCGAGCCGCTGGTTGACGGCATCGACGTCCACTCCTGCCGGCACGACGAGGTAGATGCCGTCGGCGAGCTTCTGCATCTTACCGTCCAGCGTGTACGCGACGCCGGCGATGAAGTCCACGACGCGCTGGAGCAGCTGACGGTCGGCGCTCTGCAGATTCATCACGATCAGCCGGCGCCCGCGCAAAGCATCGGCGATCTCCGTGACCTCGTTGAAGGCCCGGGGGACGAAGAGCGCCACGCCGACACGCGAGCGATCCGCGCCGCGCCCTTGGAAGGGAACGACGTTTCGCCGCTCGCCGGTTCCCGAGCGTTCGTCCTCTTCAAAGATCTCATCCTCGTCGTCGCGCAGGGAGAAGAACCCGCTGATCTTCTGAAAGAAACTCATGAAGCTGCACCCCCACTCGTGACGCGATTGCTGGAATCCTTCGCGGGCCTGGGGCCGAAGATGGCCGTTCCCAGGCGAAGCTCCGTCGATCCGGCGGCAAGTGCCTCACGCCAATCGCCGCTCATGCCCAAAGAGAGCACGCTGCCGCCGCTGCGCTCGAAACAGCGGCGTGCCGCTTCGAACGAACGCACCAGCGTCGCACGGTCCGCGTTCAGCGGTCCGATCGCCATCACGCCGTCGACGCGCAGCGAGGCGCATTCGCGCACGTGCGCCAGCAACGCGTCGAACGACTCCGGCGTGACCCCGAAGCGGTCCGTCGGCGAGATGTTGACCTGGATCAGCACGGGCAGCACCCGTCCCAGCTTCGAGGCCTCACGATCGAGGGCGCGCGCCGCCTCGATGCGGTCAACAGACTCCACGAGATCGAACAGCTCGGCGATCCGTCGCGCTTTGTTGGTTTGGACGTGGCCGATGAAGTGCTTCCGAACGGGAAGGCCGCCCAGTTTGGGCTCCGCCTCTTGGACGTAGTTCTCGCCGACGGCTTCGATGCCGGCGGTCATCGCTTCGATGACGGCGGAGCGTGGTTGGAACTTGCTGACGGCGAGGATCCGGACGGATCCGGGCGAGCGCCCGAGCGAGCGCAAGCTCTCGTCAATCTCTTGTCGCAAGGCCGCGTAGCGATCGGCGATTGAGCCGCGCTCGAGCATCATGGCCGAAAACCTTCGGCGCACGCTGCGGCAATGCCTGGCACCAATGCCGTGCCTCGCGCGATGAGTCCTTCAGCGGTGGACCAACGCGCTCGCCTGCTCGTCGCCGAACGCGCGCAGCGTTTCGTCTCGCCATGCCGCCCACGTTCCTCGCTCGATCGCGGCGCGCGCCTCCGAGGTGAGGTCCAACAGCACGGCGAGATTGTGATAGCTGAGGAGAATCGCGCCGAGCATCTCGCCGGCTCGGAACAGATGCGAGAGATATGCGCGGCTGAAACTGCGGCAGACGTAGCACGCGCAGCGCTCGTCCACAGGCGCCGTATCCGTCTTGAAGCGCGCCATGCGGAGGTTGAGTTCCCCCGCGCGCGTGATCGCGCGGGCGTTGCGGCCGCAGCGCGTCGGGTAGACGCAATCGAACATGTCGACGCCCGCCTCGATGGCGAGGATCACGTCCACCACCGTTCCCACGCCCATCAAGTAGCGCGGCCGTTCCACGGGCAGCAGACCGGCCGTATAGCGCGCCAGCTCGAACATCTCCGCGCGGGTCTCGCCCACGGAGAGGCCGCCGATCGCATATCCGGGAAGGTCGAGCGCAACCAGCTCCTCCGCGCTGCGCGCGCGCAAGTCGCGATCGAGTCCGCCCTGCACGATGGCGAAAAGCGCCGTCGCTTCGCGTCGGGTCCATGCTTCCTTCGAACGGCGCGCCCATGCCGTCGTCAGTTCCACGGCGCGCTCCACGTCGGGGCGTTTCGCGGGGAGCTTCACGCAGACGTCGAGCACCATGGCGACGTCCACGCCCAGCGACTGCTGAAAGTCGACGACACCCTCGGGCGTGAAGCGGTGACGGCTGCCGTCGATGTGCGACTGAAAGATGACGCCGTCGTCGTCGAGTTTGCGGCGCCCTTCGAGACTGAAGACCTGAAAACCGCCGGAGTCCGTGAGGATGGGGCGCTCCCAATGCATGAAGCGATGGAGTCCGCCACAGGCCTCGATCGGCTCGCGGCCCGGCCGCATCCACAGATGATACGTGTTCGCCAAGACGATCTGCGCGCCGGCTTCCTCCACTTGCTTGGGCGTCAGGCCTTTGACGGTGGCCGCCGTCCCCACCGGCATGAAGATGGGCGTCTCCACGGTGCCGTGGGCGAGCGCGAGGCTCCCGCGCCGCGCCGCTCCATCCCGCGCTCGCAGCGTGAAGGCGCCGGCGCCCGCGCTCGGGCTATCCACGGAACAGCTCGCGCGCGGCGGCATACTCCACGGGCGGATCGACGGAGAACTCGAGCGGTTCGCCGGAAACGGGATGGCGGAACGAGAGCCACCCGGCATGGAGCGCCTGTCCGGGCAGGGCGACGCGATGGTCGCGATGGCCGTAGACCGGATCGTTGAGCAACGGGTAGCCCAGCGTGGCGATGTGGACGCGAATCTGATGCGTGCGCCCCGTCTCCAGCTCGAATTCAAGCTCCGTGGCGCCGCGCAGGACCTCGATCGTGCGGTAGTGCGTCACGGCGGGCTTGCCGGCTTCGCGCACGGCCATCTTCTGCCGATGGCGCGGATCGCGGCCGATCGGACCCGTGAGCGTCCCGGCCGGCGGCGTCACGGTGCCCAGCGCGATGCCGACGTAGCGTCGGGCGATGCGGCGCTGCTGCATCGCGCGTCCCAAAAGCTCGAGCGCCCGCGGCGTCTTCGCGACGACCAGCAGTCCCGACGTGTCGCGATCGAGCCGGTGGACCAAACCCGGCCGAAGCGGAGCCTCCTCGCCCCTTCCCACGGGAAGATCTCCCACGTGCGCCAGCAGGGCGTTGACGAGCGTTCCGCCGTACGCGCCATGCGCGGGATGCGTCACCATGCCGGGCGGCTTGTTGACGACGATCAGCTCGGCGTCCTCATAGAGAATGTCCAGCGGAATCGTTTCGGGACGGGCGTTGAGCGGCGGCGGAGCATCGATCTCGTATTCGATGCGGTCGCCCGCGGCGACGATCTCACTGCTCTTCGCGGGGACGCCGTTCCGGAGGACGTGGCCGGCGCGAATGGCCGCCGCGGCACGCGTACGCGGCACGCCCGCCAACTTCGCCAGCGCCGTGTCCAAACGCGCGCCGGCGAGCAAGGGATCGATGGTCACCTGCACATTGGCTCCCTATGAGTCGGTGTTTCCGCCCCGCAGACGTCGCAGCGCACGCTCCGCTTCCGGGCTGCGCGCGTACTCGATATCGTTGCCGCCGCCTTCCGACCACGACGCGCGTCCCCCGCTCTCGGGCTGATCCATCACCGTCTCCGGACGCCGCGAATGCCGCCCGCTTTCCGACGAAGCGAGGAACAGCATCACCACGCCGATGAGAATCAGCGAGTCGGCGACGTTGAAGACGGGGTACGACTGCCAGAACGCGAACTGCAGAAAGTCGACGACGTAACCGTAGTGGACGCGGTCCACGATGTTGCCGGCCGCCCCGCCGACGATCATCCCGAAGGCGATCTGGACCATGCGCGAGCGCCGCATGCTGTGACGCACGACCGTGTAAAAGAACAGCAACACGGCCAGCGCAAGCGCAATGAGCACGATAGCGTGCGATCCGAAGAGACCGAACGCGCCATGCCGATTCTCCACGAACGTGAAGAGTATGAGGTGCGGAATGCCCACGACGCTTTGATCGGGAACCAAGGCATGGCGAATCGCCGCCTTGGTAAGCTGATCGAAAGCGAAGACGACGAGCGCCGCGACCAGCCACAGCACGCCTGTCCCCATCCTCTACCGTTTTCTTCCGCCGGAGAGGGCCACGGCAAAGGCGGCGCCGCCCGTCACGACCGAGACGACCATCGGCATGATGAAGACGGCGAGCGCCGTGGCAACGTGGTGGTGAAGCACGGCCGTTGCCAGGGGATCGATCATCAGCAGCCCCAGGAGCAACGCGAGGCCGGCGATGACCGTGTAGATCACGCCGGGAGCCTCAGCCGAGTCCCGCGCGGCGCGCGGGCCGGCATAGAGCGCCACTGCCGTGAAGAACGCGGCGACGACGACGACCGCGAGCCCGCCCGCTTCGTGGAGCAAGGCTGTGACGAGCATGCCTTCGATGACGACGATCGCCGTCAGGGCGACCATCACGCGGCGCGCGATCTCGCTAACGTGCATCGCAATCGCTGGAGAGCCGGGGAAGGACGAACCTGCCGGCATAGGAAACGGTGGCCATCGCCGTATGGTACGACACTGGGGCGCTTGCGCCTGTGTCGCGTCGAGGTCAGGCTACCGGAGGGTTCCGTCCAGCGATGCATCACTACATCACCTATCCGAACATCAGCCCGGTCGCGTTTCACATCGGTCCGCTGGCGGTTCATTGGTACGGCATCTCGTACCTGGTCGGCTTTCTCTGCGTGTACGCTTGGCTCATTCGCCCCGCGTCGCGCGCCCACACGGGGCTGAGCGTCGAGGCGATCCAAGACTTCATGGTCTACGCGTTGCTCGGCGTCATCGTGGGCGGGCGCGCGCTCTTCGTGGTCGCCGACATCATCACCAACCACAACCTCGGGAGCTATCTCGCCCATCCCATCGATTTTATCGCCGTGTGGCAAGGAGGCATGGCTTTCCACGGCGGGTTGCTGGGCGTGATCGTCGCGGGCTTGCTCTTCCTGCGCAAGCATCCCGGGTTGACGTATCGCGTCTTCGCCGACGAGATCGTCATGCTGCTGCCGATCGGCATCGCGCTGACGCGCGTGGTGAACTTCATCAACGACGAGCTGCCCGGCCGCATCGTTCCGCCCAACGATCCCTGGGGCGTGCAGTTTCCCAACTATCCCGGCTATCGGTGGCCCTCACAGTTGATGGAAGGCGCGCTCGACATCCTCGCTCTGCCGTTGCTCTTCGTCGTCCGGCGCTTCAACCTCGCCGACGGCAGCCTCTTCTGGTTCTGGTTCACGTACTACGGCGTCACGCGCACGATCGCCGAGTACTTCCGCGAGCCGGGCTTCTACGTCATGGGACTCACGGGCGGACAGTTGCTGGCCGTTCCGCAGATCGTCATCGGGATCGCGATGCTGATCTGGGTGAACGTCAAGTATCCGCGATCGAGGGCGCAGACCGCGCGATAGGGGCGCGCGGCGCCTCACGGCAGCGAGCGCACGACTTCGGCGCACGGGCCGCAGATCGACGGATGCTCCGGATCGATGCCAAGCTTCAAGTACTTCCAACAGCGCGCGCACTTCTCGCCCTCGGCGCGCTCGAGCGTCAGCGAGACGCCGTCGCTTCCGGGAATGAGCCTCAGCGCCGACACCACCAGCGCCTCCCGCAGGTCGTCGCCCAGCGCCTCGAACGCCTTCGCCCTGGCATCGTCGGCCTTCACCTCGGCAGCCAGCTCGTAATCCTTGCCGTCGACGACGGTCTGGGCTTTGACTTGGGCGCGCAGCTCCTTCACCTGGTTCCAGAGTGAGAGATCGGTTTCCGCGGAGACGGCATGCGGCTCCACCAGCTTCAGGAAGAAGACGGACTCGACGCCCTCGCGCAACGCGGCGGGAACGCTCTGCCACGCTTCCTCCGCCGTGAACGAGAGCACGGGGGCGTAGAGCGCCAGCAGCGTCTTGGCGATATGCCAGAGCGCCGTCTGCGCGCTGCGCCGCCGCTCCGAGGCGGGAGCGCTCGCGTAGAGCCGGTCCTTCAACGCGTCCAAATAGAACGCGGAGAGATCGTCATTGACGAAGTCGGAAAGGGCGATGTAGACGTCGTGGAGACGGAACTCTCGATAGGCGCGGCCGCACCGGTCGGCTAGCGCGTCGACGGCCGCGATCGCCAAACGATCGATTGGGCGCAGACGTTCCGGCGCCACGATATCGCTCGGCGTGAAGTCGAAGAGATTGCCCAGAATAAAGCGCACGCGATTGCGCAAGTTGCGATACACTTCGCCCACGTTGGCGAGTATCGACTTGCCGACGCGCACGTCGGCCTCGTAGTCGACGGATGCCACCCAAAGCCGCATGACGTCGGCGCCGTACGTGTTCATGGCGTCGTCGGCGGCGATGTAGTTGCCTGCCGACTTGTGCATCGCGCGGCCTTCAGGGTCGACGACCCACCCCGTCGAGACGACGCTTCGATACGGCGGCGCCCCCTTGATGGCCATCGCCGTGATCAAGTTGCTCCGGAACCAGCCGCGATACTGATCGCTGCCCTCCAAATAGACGTCGGCCGGCCAGGGCAAGTCGTCCGAGCCGAGCACGGCGAGATGCGTCACGCCCGACTCGAACCAGATGTCGACGATGTTCATCTCCTTCTTCAACTTCGACGAGCCGCACTGCGGACAGCGGACGTCCGCGGGAAGAAGACAATTCGTCTCCCATGTCCACCAGATGATCGCGCCGTGCTCGCGGAAGAGGTCGGCGACGTGACGCGCCACCTTCGCGTCGAGGATCGGCGTCCCGCAGTCCTCGCAATCGAACGCGGGAATGGGCGTGCCCCACGTGCGCTGGCGCGAGAGGCACCAGTCCGGGTGGTTCTCGATCATCTGCCGCATGCGTTCCTCGCCCCATGCGGGATGCCACCGGACTTCGCCGATCTTCTCCACCGTCCGCTCGCGCAGATGATTGACGTCGAGCGCCATGAACCACTGCGAGGTAGCGCGGAAGATGACGGGATTCTTGCAGCGCCAGCAATGCGGGTAGCTGTGCGTCACTTCCTCGACGTGGAAGAGGGTGCCGGCGGCTCGCAGATCCTCGATGATGCGCTCGCTCGCCTTGAAGATATGCTGACCGGCGTAGACGCCCGCCTCTGCCGTGAAGACGCCGCGCTCGTCGACGGGGTTGATGACGGGCAGCTGGTAGGTGACGCCCGTCTCGAAGTCCTCGGCGCCGTGGCCGGGAGCCGTGTGCACGGCGCCCGTGCCGGTGTCCAGCGCCACGTAATCGGCCAAGACGATCACGGAGTCTCGATCGGCGAAGGGATGGCGGACGCTCCCGCCGGCAAGAGCCTCGCCATCACGCACGGCGATCGCTTTGTACGTGAAGCCGCTTTCCTTGCCGAAGACCTCGTCCGCCAGCGCCGTGGCCACCACCATCAGCTCCACGCACCCCTGCGGGAAGGCGACCTCGTACAAACCGTATTCGGCGTCGCCCTTGAGCGCGATAGCGACGTTCGCCGGCAGCGTCCACGGCGTGGTCGTCCATATCAGCACGGAAAGCGGCTGCGGGGCGCATGCGGACGCTTCGATGCCGAAGCGCTGCACGAGGTCAGCGCGCTGCTCGTCGCTGGCCGGAAAGCGCACGTAAACGGACGGCGAGACGTGATCCTTGTACTCGATCTCCGCTTCGGCCAGCGCCGTCTCGTCCGTCACGCACCAATAGGTGCTGCGCAAGCCTTTGTAGAGGTACCCGTGCTGCGCGAGATCGGCCAACGCTTCGACGATCGTCGCCTCGAAAGACGGATCGATCGTGCGGTACGGCGTTTCCCAAAGCCCGAAGCAGCCCATCCGCATGAAGAGATCGCGCTGCACGCCAAGCCAGTACAGCGCTCGCTCGCGGCACTTCTCTCGCAGCTCCGCGGGCGGCACGCTGCGGAAGTGCACGCCCAGGTGCTTGAGGGTCTCCATCTCGATGGGAAGGCCGTGCATGTCCCAGCCGGGGACGAACTTCGCGTAGCGCCCGTCCAGCAGGTGGATCTTGACGAAGATGTCTTTGAGCACCTTGTTGAGGAAGTGCCCCATGTGCAGGCCGCCGTTGGCATAGGGCGGTCCGTCGTGGAGAATCCACGGCTTGTCGGCCGCGTTGGCCTCTAACCGGCGCTCGTAGACATGGTGCTCCGCCCACCAGGCGATCCGCGCGGGCTCACGCTGCGCCAGATCGGCCTTCATCGGGAAGTCGGTCTGCGGAAGGTTGAGGGTTCCTCTGTAGTCGGGCTTCTTCGTCGCTTCGGTCGCCATCAGGCGGCACGCTTACGCTATCGTGCGGCCTCGCTCCCCCCGGTCGCCAACATGCCCTCGGCAGGCGGCGTGGGCATGTT
>Ga0070735_10000181_pt1 | contig 75976 bp, 78 predicted proteins | sample Coa_R1_FD_66443 | JGI IMG/M metagenome (GOLD analysis project Ga0070735, IMG submission 66443) | Surface soil microbial communities from Centralia Pennsylvania, which are recovering from an underground coalmine fire - Coalmine... | ecosystem: Environmental > Terrestrial > Soil > Unclassified ...
TTGAGTGGCAAGGCAGAAAAGAAAAACCCCAGACAACGAAGTTGTTCTAGGGTTCTCATGACGACCAAGGAAACCCCGGGCGGAAGGACGAAGTCCTGGAGTCCGGGGAGGAGGTCATTTCTGTATTTCTGCAAATTACATGTTATAATCAAGAAAAATACAGCAAAATTTAAAGAAACACAATGAAATTATCAGTAGTCATTCCGGCATATAACGAAGAAAATCGCATCGCTGAAACATTACGCGATGTTGATTCGTATTTAAAGAAACAGAGCTATGACTACGAGATAATTGTTGTGGTTAACGGCAGCAAGGACCGCACTTACCAAGTTGTTAAGGATCTTGAGAGCCGCGAAATAAATAAGGCCAACGCAGTGAATCTTGTTGAAGGCGGTAAGGGGAATGCGGTCAAGCGCGGAGTGCTTGACGCTGCTTCCGGTGACGTTATTATGTTTATGGATGCCGATAATGCCACTCCGATTAGCGAAATTGAAAAATTTATACCGTACTTTACCAAAGGTTATGACCTTGTAATTGGTTCAAGAGAAATTGATCCGAGCTTGGTCAAGATTGAACAGAGTTTTCTGAGCCATACTTTAGGCAAACTCAGCCACTGGTTTATACGCTTTATGTTGTTGCCGGGGATTTACGATACTCAAACAGGTTTTAAAGCCTTTACCGGCAGGTCAGCCAAAGATATTTTCAGATTCGTGACTATCAATCGCTGGGGTTTTGATATGGAAGTTTTGAAAATTGCTTTATGCCGAGGCTATAAAATCAAAGAGGTTGGCGTTTATTGGACCGAGCATGGCGGCGGACATGTTCCGCTCAAAGCCTATTTTGAATCGCTCTCTGATTTATTTAAAATCAGACTTAAATCACTACGCGGCGATTACGATCGAAAATAATTTAATGCGTAAAAAATTTAACAGGACATTCTCCCCATTTCTGGCATTGATTATTTTGCTGGCTGTCATGCCGGCGTTTTATGTTTTACCTGTAAAAGCCGCGCAATCTGCGGTAAAAAATAATTTTATTGTTGATTTTAAAACCGGCACAACGGCGGCGGTCATAAGAAAGGACCCTGAAGTTTTGAGCGCTAATCTTGTTTTTCCCGGCAGTATCGAGCCGCAATTCCAAAACATTTACAAGATAGAAACTTTTTATTCACAAAGCGAGCTGTTGAATCGGTACGGCAGCACTATTAATTATCTTGAAATCAATAACCCGATTAAGGCCGCCGATGTTTTAACTAACGATCCTGGTTTTGGCAATGATCCGGGAAATATTGATCATCAATGGGGACTTTTTAAGGCGGGTTTTCCGGCAGCGTGGGCAAAGAGCACCGGCACATCTACTACGATTGTCGCTGTGATTGATACGGGGATTGACGGGACTCACGAAGATCTTTCTGCTGGTCAGGTTGGAGCCGGCTACAATTTCATAACCAATAACCCGATTCCGGCCGGAACTGATTCTGATGATAATGGTCATGGCACTTTGATTGCCGGAGTGATTGGGGCGACTCCAAATAATTTCAGAGGTATAACGGGCGCCAATTGGAATGTCACTTTGATGCCGCTTAAAGCTTTAGATAATAACGGCTCCGGAAATTCCGCGGATATTGCCGGAGCAATTGTTTATGCTGCAGACCATGGCGCAAACGTTATCAATATGAGTTTGGGAGGCATGGGGTTTGGTAATGATACAACTCTTTCGGACGCTGTTCGTTATGCTTTCGGCAAGAACGTGGTATTGGTCGCTGCCGCCGGAAACGATGTTGCCAGTACCGGCGGTAATTTGGATCAAAATCCGGTTTTCCCGATCTGTGATGACAACGGTCAAAATATGATAATCGGAGTAGCCGCTACTGATATTAATGATCAGAAGGCTCAATTTTCAAATTTCGGGAAGTCATGCGTTGACGTCAGCGCTCCTGGCAAACATATTTTATCCACCATTAATTTTGACCCAGGAACGCATATTCCAACCGCAAACGCTTATGCTTATGCTTCGGGAACCTCAATGGCAACCCCGTTTGTTAGTGCTGAAGCAGCCTTGATCAAGCAGCTTTATCCGGCTGCGTCAAATTTTGAAATTCGCGACAGAATTATTAATTCTGCGGATCCGATTGATTCAGCAAACCCGATTCAATGCGACGGCAATTCCTGTGCTGGACTGATCGGCAAAGGCAGAATTAACGCTTACGCTGCACTTGATCCAAGTTTAACAATTGTTTTGCAGGAAGGAACGCTGGCTGAAGCGCAAAATTCTTCTCAAGAATATTTTATTTCCGGCGGGCAAAAGCACCCGGTTTCACAATTTGTGTCCCAGCAAAGATTTGGTCCTGAGCAGCCGCGGATGGTTCCGGCTTATGTTCTTGATGCAATCCCAACCGGTTCATATACGCTGCCAAACGAGGGCACTTTAGTCAAAAGTCCGCAGAACCCCACGGTTTACGAGATTATGAACGGTTTGAAACGCCCGATAACTTTTCAGGTTTGGCAACAGCGCGGTTTTCAGCCGGCACAGGTGAATATTCTTTCAGATGTCGAGATGACCAGCTGGCTCAGCGGCACTTTTCTGCCGCCGATTGAGGGCACTTTGGTCCGCGACCGCAGATCTTCAACGGTATATTGGGTGGTTGACGGCCTGCTGCATCCGGTTAATCGGGGTTATTTCATTCGGCACGGGCTGGATACCTTACCGGTCGTGATCTTAAATGGTAATGACCTAAAGGGCTACGCGGTTGGTAACGCATTTGTTTATTAGTAAATAAGTCAGCGGGAGGTCGGGAAGTGCGCTTGTCTAAACAAGAGATTAAAAAAACGGGAACAATTCTATTAGGCGTCATGGTTTTATTTGGCCTGACTGTAAATTTTGCCTTCGCTGATTTTAATCCGAATCAGCTGATTACTGATCGGCAGTTTACCGATATCCAAACTTTTGGCGGCGCAGCCGGAATTCAGCAATTTTTGATTTTAAAAGCCAGCCCGTTGGCTAACACTGATCCTAGTTTTTTATTGGAATTGAAAGAGCCGCAGGATCCGAGCTTGAAGAAAAATTTAAACGATCCGGAACCAAACCTCAGCAGGCTGCGAACCGCCGCGGAATTGATTTGGGATGCCTCAACCGCAAGCGGCCTTAACCCTCAAGTTATAATAGTGGCTTTGCAAAAAGAGCAGAGCTTGATTACCGGGCAATTTGGATCTGACACAAGTCTGCAACGTGCCCTGGATCACGCTTTGGGTTTTAATTGTACTGATTCCAGCGGTTGCGATCAATTATTTGCCGGATTTTATTTTCAGCTATTTGGAAATTTTGACGCCGGAGGTAATAGATACATTGGGGCGGCGGCGTCTTTGATGAGAAGTTTTAATAGCTCGGGCGGCCGGGGTCCGGGAGTTGACGCAAATAACCAAACTTTCGGTACGCCGATCGTCAGAACCTCCAGGGTTGGAGATACGATTACCCTGGACAACACCCAGGGCCCACCGAATGACGCTGCAGCAACGCAAACCGTTACGCTTAGTAATTTAGCGACAGCCGCTTTATACCGCTATACCCCGCACGTTTATAACGGTAATTATAATTTTTGGAAATTTTTTAGTACTTGGTTTAAATATCAGAACGGCCAGTTGCTGAAAATCTCAGGCGATAACAATATTTACATAATCAACAATGGCGCGAAGCAGCTGATGGTTAGTTTCGTTTTGGCGACCCGCGGCATAAACCCGTTAACCGCAAATATTTTGAATGTTTCGCCGGATGAATTAAGTGATTATCAAAGCGGACCGCCTTTGGCACCTTCAGATAACACCGTGGTTTTCGATTCCGTAGATCCGACTAAGCAGTTATTTGTTTTTGAAAATGCGGTGAAGCATCCCGTTTCGCAGTTTGTTTTAAAGCAGCGCGGGCTTGATCCTAATCTATCCTTTGGGGCAGCAAAATCAGATCTGGACTTATTTGAGACCGGCAGTCTGCTGCCGCCGCGCGACGGCACTTTGGTAAAAGGCAATACTAGCCAGGCGGTTTATGTTATTGAGAACGGCCAGCGCATGGCTCTTACCGCGTTCACATTTAATCAGTATGGCTATTCTTTTAAAAATGTTGTGACCCTGCCTCAAAGCGAAGTCGATTCTTATGCTTCCGGCGGTTTCTTGCTTCCAAAAAATGGGACATTACTGAGCATTGGGACCAGTTCGCAGTTCTATCAACTGCAGGATCAGGTTCTGCACAAAATTTCTTTGAACGTCTTTAAGCTATATAAATTTAGTTTCAAAAATATTACCAACTTTAATAATGACCAGTTGGCAAATGCCACGGTAGACGGTTTCTTACCGCCGCCGGATGGTACTTATTTCAAGACCGAGCTCGCAGGAAATTATTATTTGTATAAGAACGGTACAAAGCACTCTATTTCTCCGTTCGTGCTAAATCAACGTCACATTGGCTCTTTGGCAGTGACGTTAAGTCTTGAAGAGGGTCTGGATATTCCTGATGGTACTCCGCTGCCGCCACGCGACGGCACATTGATCCAGGGCGATCAATCCATGGCAATATTCGTTATAAAAAACAGTCAAAAAGTTTGGTTGGATTACAACACCTGGGTTAAGATCTACGGCAAACGTAAACCTGTTGAATTGCCGCAGGCAGAGGTTGATTCATACCCAAGCCAGCAAAGCCAGACCCAACAGTAGTAAACTGGGATTTGACAGATCTCTTTTTAGATTGTGTAAATTACGTTTTTTTGAGAAAATAAGCTTATGTCTAAGGTTGGAACTAATGTCGTTAGCTTGGTATTTTCCAAGCTCGTTGCGGGGATACTTGTACTGATTGGTTATGCCGCGGTTTTTCGCTATTTGGCGCCGCTGCGAGCCGGAGAATTCAAGTTTGCGCTTGCTTACGTCACACTTTTTTCAGTTGTCGTTGATTTTGGAATTCAACAGCTGGTTATCAAAAAGGTTAGTGAGGCAAAAAATGAAGCGCAAAAATATCTTGGGAATTTTTTTGCTGTTGAATTTTTTTTGGCGCTTTTTATTTACGCTTTGTTACTTACAATCATTTATTTCCGCCATGTCGATCCGATAGTTTTCAGAACAATTGCCGTGGTCGGATTGGGTATGTTTTTAAACGCTCTGACCATCCCGCATACCGCAATCATTTCAGCGTATGAAGACATGCACTTGCTTGCGGTGGTAAATTTTTGCGACACATTGATTAATGTCAGCGTTATGGCTCTGACAATTTTACTGCACCGTGGCATTGTTTTGTTGGGGATTGTTCAGATTCTGATGGCAATCATGCACTGGCTGGTATACAGCCGGATAATTAAACGCTATGTGGCGCATCCGCATTTATTGAATTATTTGCGCGGGCTCGATTTTAAATTAATTAAAGAGATGTTTCGCGCGGCATTGCCTTTTGGGATGCTGGTTGGCTTTAGCATAATTTACAATAAAATCGACGTCATTATTCTTTCGGCTTTGCGCGGTTATGTTGAAACTGGATTGTACACGGTGGCTTATCAATTTTTTGACTTCATGACTTTTTTTCCTGCTGTTGTCTCTTCCTCGCTTTATCCATTTTTATCGAACCAGCTTGCGCTTGGCAATAAAGAAGTGGTCATAAATACTTTAGAAAAATTTACAAAATATATGATCGGTCTTGCGGTACCAATCGGGTTTGGCGGAGCGGTTTTGGCAAAAAAATTAATCGTACTGCTCGGCGGCCAGGCCTTTTTGCCGGGTTATGCCGCGCTGCAGTTTTTGGTGTTTGGTACGGCCACGCTTTTTGTGTATTGTACTGTCAATAGTTTAATTATCAGCCAGCTGACCAGATACGCCGTAGTCATAACTTTCATTAATATTTTTGTCAATTCTATAGGTAATCTTTTGCTGATCCCGCATTTTGGTTTTAAAGCTGCGGCGGTGATGACCGTAGTTTCAGAATTGGTTCAAGCAAGTTTTTATTTTTATTTCACCAGGAAAAAAATTATCAGTTTTCCATTTGTCAAAAATTTTGTAAAACCGGTGATCTGTGCGGCGCTGATGACAGCAGTGCTTTACCCGCTGCGTGCTGATAGTTTGGCGTTGACTTTGCCGCTTGGGATGTTGATTTATATCGGATTAATTTTTGCGGTCGGATATATAAAACCCTCAGATTTGAAAAATTTAAAAAATATAATTCTCAGGCGCAGCACAGTGTCAGAAGGACTTTAGGTCATGCCCGGCAATACGCCAATTTGATGAAGCTTAAGATCGTGGTAACAATTTAAATGAAAAAAGATAAAACCGTCATGGTTTTCGGCACCTTTGATTTAGTGCACAAGGGCCATCATAATTTTTTTAATCAAGCAAAAAAACTTGGAGATAGTTTGATCATTTCAGTTGCGCGCGATGTTAACGTAAAAAAAATTAAAGGGTTTAAGCCCTGGAATTCTGAAGAGAAACGACTCGCGGCACTCAAGAAATTGAAAATAGCCGGAGCTGTAATCCTTGGAGACACCCGCGGCTACATTAAGCATATAAAAAAAGTTGCTCCGGATATTATCGCGCTGGGCTATGACCAAAGCGCCTATACTAAAACTTTGCGCAAAGATTTAGAGCGTGCTGGACTCAAAACCAAAGTGATCCGGTTAAAACCGCACCGGCCAAATATTTACAAGACTTCAAAGCTTAAAATGAAGATGTTAAAATCAAAATAAGATGCTGATTGCGATAGAAGCCGAGCGTGCCAATATTGATAATCCGACAGGAGTGGAGCATTATGCCAAGCAATTGATCTTGGCGCTTGCTGAAATTGATCGGGAGAATAAATATATTTTGTATTTGCGGACAGCACCCAAATCTTGGATTTTTAACTTGCCCAAAAACTTCGAGCATAAAGTTATGCCGTTTCCGGTTGCCTGGACCCAACTACGGCTGTCCTGGGAAATTTTGTGGCACCGGCCTGATGCATTGTTTATTCCGGCTTCGGCGCTGCCGTTGATCCATCCTAAAAATTCAGTGGTGACCGTACATGATCTCGGCTGGACGAGGTTCCCTGAGACTTTTGGCAAATGGCAATTGTTTACGCTGAAGCTGTTTACCTGGTTTGCACGGAAGTTTTCGTCCAGAATAATTGCTATTGCCGAACAAACCAAAAAAGATCTTATTGAAATGTATGACCTGCCCGCACAAAAGATAACTGTGGTTTATCACGGTTTTGATATAGAAAATGAAAATATCAAATCCGATCCCATTGAACAAAATAAGCTCAATGCCTTGCCGCAAAAATTTATTTTGTATCTCGGCACTTTACAACCGCGAAAAAATCCGCAAGGCTTGATTGATGCTTTCGTCGATTTGAAAATAAATCATAATATATCGGATTATTCTTTGGTTATAGCTGGCGGTAAAGGCTGGTTGTATCAGGAAATTTTGGACAAAATAGAAAAGTATAAAAAACACGGCATAATTTATTTTGGTTATGTCCAAGATCGCCTGGCTTTGTTGAAAAAAGCGGCGATGCTGGTGCATCCCTCTTTTTTTGAGGGATGGGGATTGCAGATTTTTGACGCTTTCGCGATGGATGTACCAGTGGCAAGTTCAAATGCTCCGGCTTTGCCGGAGGTCGGCGGTGATGCGGTTGAATATTTTGACCCAAATAATAAAGAGCAGATCGGTCAGGCGATTTTGAAAATTATTAATGATCAAAACCTGCGGCGCCAGCTTATTTCCCGCGGCAGTGAAAGAATCAAACAGTTTACTTGGAAAAAATGCGCTGAGCAAACCTTAAATGTAATTAAGTCCGGACAAAGGCAGAAATAATGTTCAAACAGAAATTTTTTTTGATCGTTTTAACTATTTATCAGCTATTTTCAACGGCGTTGATCGCTATCGGCGTTTGGCCGGCGCAAGTAGTTTATATCAACCTCGCCGTGCAGCTCGGGGCTATTTTATTTTTCGATTTGGAATATGCGCTGTACAGTGTGATTCTGAGCATCCCGTTTTATTTGGCCGTTCCAAATCCAAAATTTGATAGTTTGTCCGCGTGGCGTTTTACTTTTTTAGCATTGCTGATCGTGCTTTGGTACAAACAGGTTTTTAAAGCGAAACAGAAGCTGAGGTGGATGTCCTGGGATCCGCATTTGATATTTCTGACAGCGATTATAATTCTTTCAATAATTTTCGAGCCTTTCAAAACAGTTGGTGCAAAAAAACTGCTGTTTGTGGCAAATGCTTATTTCTTGTATGTAGCGGCACTGAATATTATCAGATCTAAGCAGAAAGTTTTGAGAGTAATCAAGACCGGTTTTGTTTCAACGGCCATGATTGTTTTGCTCGGCTATGTTCAGCTTGCTTCAACCTTCGCGACCAGCATTTATTATTTTTGGCAGTATTGGGCAACTTTTATTTCCAAAGCTTATTACGGTAAAACCCTTGCTGACTCCTTAACTTATTCAAACTCTTGGTTTTCGTTCTACAAAAATTCTCCGCCTTCCTTGCGGATGTTCAGCATTTTGCCTGACTCCCATGCTTTTGCGGTTATTGCGATGTTTTCAATTCCTTTTGCTGCGGGCTTGCTGTATTCCACCAAAAAAACCTGGCAAAAAATATTGCTATGGGCCTATATCGTCTTTGCCGATCTTGCGATTATTTTTTCCGGAACCAGAGGAGTGTGGGTTGGAATTTTAGCGCCGCTTGTAATTTTGACTTATTTGTATATCAAGCATTGGGGCAGGAAATTGATTGCGCCAATGTTCTTACCAATTTTAATTTTCTTTGCTTTGTTTGCAATTTCGCCGCTGATCCAAAAAGCGGTCGCAACAATCCGTAATGGCGCTACTGCAGGAAATTTCATCCAACGAGCGCAGAGCGTCTACGATCTCGGCGATACTTCTAATGCCGGTAGGATTGCGATTTGGAAAAGCACTTTAAAATACGCGTTAGTGCATCCTTTATTAGGCGCGGGTTTTGGCGATTTTATAGTAACTCTGCCAATTAGCAATGCGGTCCCTAAAGATTACCAGCAGCTTGCAAATCAAAAAAATCAAACTTACAATCTGCCCAACCAATATATTACCGCGCATAATTTGTACCTTGATTTTTTGGCTGAGACCGGACTGCTCGGGCTAACAGCATTTTTACTTTATCTTGGCGGCATCGCAAAAAAGTTTTGGATTTTTTTCAAAAATCATTACTTATATTCAGATGATGGGTTGATATTTTTTGCGGTCAACGCCGCTATTTATTTGGCCTGGCTGTTTGCATACTCCTTGTTTGACGGCACCTTGATTAATGACAGGGTTTTAATGTACTTCTTTCTTATGCTAGCAATTTCTGGTAGTATTATTTCGGCTTATTCGGTATAAAAACAATAAAGCATGTCTAAAATTGCAATTAACATAGTTGGTTGGAAGCATCCTCACGAGGTTTTACAAAAAGCCATGGATGCGGTATTGGCCCAGGACTTTGGTGATTTTGAATTATGGATGAGCGATAATTCGGCCGCTGAAAGCGGCGCAATGGGTAAAAATGTTGAGTTTTGTAGAAAGCTCTATGGCAATAACCCAAAAGTTAAAATTATCGATAATCACGGCAACATCGGCTTTGCGGGCGGGCATAATAAATTTTTTGATTCCACTGATTCTGAGCTGGCAATGGTTTTGAATCCGGACGCATATATGCAGCCCGGTTTTTTAAAGCAAATTATTAAAGCGTTTGAAGATCCGAAAGTCGCTGCCGCGACCGGTAAAATGTTAAAACCGGAAACCGACCAAAATGGGCGACACCAGATTGACGGTACCGGTATTGTCGTTAGAAAAACCCGCGAAGCCGGGGAGCGCGGTCAGCTGGAAATTGACCGCGGTCAATATGATCATGACACTGACATTTTTGGAGTCTCTGGCAGCGCCGCAGTCTATCGACGCAGCGCTTTGCAGCAGGTAAAAATTTTAAATAATGAGTATTTTGATCCGGATTTTTTGGCATACTACGAAGACCTTGATCTGTCATGGCGGTTACGTTTGATCGGGTATACCGCAAAATATGTTCCGGATGCGATAATTTACCATGAGCGGGCGGCCGGCAAAAGTCCTGGCGGGATTCGCAAGCCAATTACCTTGATCAGACATTACAAGCAAATGCCAGGTCATATCATGAAGTTCTCGGCAAGAAATCATTTATTTGCTATGATTAAAAACGAATCGGCCCTGAATTTTTGGAAAGACAGTCCTTGGATAGTTGGCCGCAAAATTGCCTACTTCGGATACCTGCTATTGTTTCGGCCGGTAGTTTTTTACCAGGCTTGGAAAGAGTTTTTTGAGCTGCTGCCGAAGATGCTTAAAAAAAGAAAAATAATTCAATCCAGACGCAAGGTTTCCGCGTCGGAAATGCATAAATGGTTTAAATAAATGAATCCTAATCCTGACTTATCAATAGTAGTTGTGCCTTACAAAAATCCTGACAAGGTCCGGACTACCTTAGAAGCAGTTTATAAATCCAAGGTTAATTTTAACTATGAGGTGCTTTGCGTTGACAGCGGTTCCGGCGACGGCACTCCGGATATGATTGCCAAAGAATTTCCGCAGTCAATTTTGATCAGAAATACCAACGAAGGTTTTGGCAAAAGCAATAACCGCGGAATGCGTATTGCAAAGGGCCGTTATGTTTTGCTTTTGAATCCTGACACTGAGTTAATGCCCGAAACTTTACAGGTCTGTTTTGAAGTTATGGAACAACGCAAGGATGTCGGAGCTATGACCTGCAAGTTAATTAAAGGTGACGGCAAAATGGACTTGGCCTGCCGTAGAAGTTTCCCAAATCTTTGGGCGGCCGCGGCGCGTTTTTTGCATCTTTCGTTTTTCTTTCCAAAAAGTAAGCTTTTTGCAAAATATAATTTAACCTTTCTACCTGAAGACCAAGAGGCTTATGTTGATGCAATTTCCGGGGCATTCTTTTGGACCCGCAAGCAAGTGATTGACCAGGTTGGCATGTTTGACGAAGCTTTCTTTATGTATAACGAAGATTTTGACTGGTGTTACCGAATCAAAGAAGCAGGCTGGAAAATTTTGTATTATCCGAAAGTTACTTGTATGCACTACAAAGGTTCATCTTCGCGCAAAGCGCCGTATCGATCGCTCTACGCTTTTGCTGATTCAATCTGGATTTGGTATAAAAAACATTACGCTGACAAATACCCGTTTTTTATTAACTGGCTGGTGTTCGTTGGAGTTTGGGTCAGATTCGCGATTCTGGTTACAATCAATTATTTCCGCAAAAATCCGTACGTCAGCAAATAGACGTGCGGATTTTTGTAAGAAGTAATTTGCACTTTTAAATTAGGAGGAACAATGCAGCCGCAAGATGCAATTGAACGGCGTTTGATTTTGGCCGTTGACATGCTTGATAACGAACCTGCCAGCGTCGCAGTCCGGACCTTTGGCAATGAACTGTCATGGTACAAGGTCAGGCAGAGCCAAATCAGATCAACAAGACAGCATGCTTCGAACGCAAAAATACTCTGCGATCGTAGGTTTACGGATTTATCGGCGCGAACCGCTGATATGGTCAGTAGGCTTGTTGACGAAGGCTGTGATATGTTTACGGTCTACGGTTTGGCAGGAAGAAAAACCATCGAATCGGCAGTAAAGTTTAAAGGCCATGCCAAAGCCCTGGTCGTAACAGTGCCAACCTGGATGTGCCAGGAGGACCTGATGGACCTTGGCTTTCCCTCGAATCTGACAATTCCTGAGTTGGTTGTCAGGCTGGCGCGAATCGCGCGTGAAACTGGAGCTGATGGAATTGTTTCTTCAGCGCTTGAATTGGACGCGGTCAATTCCGAATTGGGCAATACCCCGGACTTTATCAAAGTTACGCCAGCAATCAGGCTTGAGTCCACAGTCCTCAATGATGATCAAAAAAGGACCAGTACTCCAATACAAGCCTTGGAGCGTAACGCTGATCTTATTATTGTCGGCAGGCCAATCACTAACGCCAGAGACCGGCGCAAGGCGCTAGCCCAGTATTTTGAGAATATGCGCTTGGCAGTACGAGCTCAAGAATTGGTTTTAGCACAAGCCGGTGGATAGTTCCGGTAATTGCGGTTTAAAAGCGCATGCTTAATTACGCGGCGCTTTATTTTTTTTATTTCTGTCGGTATAATAATTTCACTATGATTTCAACAAAAAAGTACGTTATAACGATAATTTTGCTGCTAGTTGTGGCTGGCGGCGCGCTTTTTGGCGGGATGAAACTGGGTGCCAAGGGCTATATTTTTAGCGGCCACAGCTTTACTGTTATTAATCAAAACAATGCTCCAAAGACTGTAGATTACGGATTACTATGGCAGGTTTTGGATGATTTGAATCAAAAAGATATCGACAAGCCCTTGGATCAGCAGGCGCTTTTGTACGGTGCGGCTAAAGGATTAGTCTCAGCAGTGGGGGATCCTTATACAACTTTTTTTGATCCGCAATCTTTAAAAGATTTTCAGACTGAACTCGGCGGAAGTTTTGAGGGAATTGGCGCGGAGGTTGGACTAAAGAACGGCGTTATTACCATTATTTCTCCGCTCGACGGCAGTCCGGCAAAACAAGCTGGCCTGATTTCCGGCGACGAAATTCTAAAAATTGACGGTCAGGATACTTCCGGGATGACTTTGGATGACGCGGTAAATAAAATTCGCGGCCCAAAAAATTCTGTTGTTAAACTGACAATTCTGCATCCGAATGCCGCTCAATCCCAGGATATTTCGGTAACGCGTCAAACCATAACCGTTCAGAGCGTTAAATATTCAGTTAAAAACGATAACGGTAAAAAAATCGAATATATCGCAATAACGACATTCGGCGATGATACTACCGCTTTGTTCCGTCAGGCCGCTCAGGATGCTTTGAAAAATAATGTCTCAGGGATCATAGTTGATTTGCGTGACGATGGCGGTGGTTATCTAGATGACGCGGTCAACATTGCATCTTATTGGGTTGAACCGGGGAATTTGGTTGTCAGTGAGCAGCACTCAGACGGCACCAAGCAGGATTACAAGGCCACCGGTGGAAATACTTTGAACCATATTCCGACAATCGTGCTCGTTAACGGTGGTACCGCTTCAGCCTCTGAGATTCTTTCAGGAGCTTTACATGACTATAATTTTGCCAAACTACTTGGTGAAAAAACTTTTGGTAAGGGTTCGGTTCAGGAATTGATCAGCCTGCCTTATAACACAGCTTTGAAAGTTACGGTCGCAAAATGGCTTACGCCAAAGGGTGTCAACCTCAATCACAATGGTTTGAATCCCGACATTTCGGTTACTCGCACCACCGATCAAATTCAGAACAATCAAGATCCGCAGATGGATAAGGCCTTGCAATTGCTCGGACAATAATTCAGAGATCAGTAAGGTTTAAATTACCAATAGGGTTTAATTAAATGAATGTTTATTCTTCCCGCGAACTGCGTAAAAAGTTTTTGGACTTTTTTGCTGCGCGTGGGCACAAAATAATTCCTTCCGCGCCGCTGGTGCCTCAAAATGATCCAAGTGTTTTATTTACGATCGCGGGCATGCATCCGTTGGTGCCGTATTTGCTTGGGGCAGAGCATCCGGAAGGCAAACGTCTTGCCAGCATCCAAAAATGCGTCCGCACTATTGATATTGATGACGTTGGCGATAATCGCCATCTGACTTTTTTTGAGATGCTTGGTTGCTGGAGTCTCGGGGATTATTTTAAAGAGAGCATGATTCCTTGGACCTTTGAATTTTTTACCTCAAAAGAAAATTTGGGTTTTGATCCGCAGCGCATTTATGTCACTGTTTTTAAGGGCGACGATCGAGCGCCTGCTGATAAAGAATCAATAGAACTTTGGAAGAAAACTTTCCTTTCAAATCCGGGAAAACCGATTCAGGCCGAATTTTCCGAGGATATTTATGCGCTGGCCGAAAACGATCCGTCCGGCAAAAACAGAATTTTTCCTTATGCTTCAAAGAACTGGTGGCAGGCGGGCGAAACCGGACCGGCCGGTCCTGATACGGAGATGTTTTACGACACAGAAGGTGATCTGCCTTTTGATATGCGAGTGAAGCACGCTAAGTCCGGAATAAAAGAAAAATGTCATGTTAATTGCGATTGCGGCCGTTTTATTGAAATTGGCAATGATGTTTTTATGGAGTATAACGGGTCTGGCGCGGGTAAATATGAAAAGCTAAAACAAAAAAATGTTGATATCGGCTGGGGCTTTGAACGGCTACTTGCGCTCATAAACGGACAAACTTCGGTTTTTGATACTGATTTATTCAAAAGCGCTTATGATCTTTTGATTGATCGGCTTGGAGTGATTAGTCCGGAGCAGGAAGTTAAGGTCAGGATAATCTTAGACCATACCAGAACTGCGGTATTCATGGTCTCAGACGGCGTATTGCCTTCGAATAAAGAGCGAGGTTATATTTTACGAAGAATTTTACGCCGGGCAATTATCCACGGCAAGTTACTTGGTTTAACTGATGATTGGCTAGAACAGATTGTTGCAAACTACATTCATTTTTATAAAGAGGTCTATTCGGAATTGGAGCAAAACCGCCGCAATATTCTGAATACGATTCTTGAAGAACAGAATAAATTTGGCAAAACGCTTGAAGCTGGGCTGAAGGAATTCAAAAAATACCAAATTATTAGCGGAAAAGATGCGTTTAATTTGTTTCAATCTTTTGGAATTCCTTGGGAAATTACAAAAGAGCTGGCTCAGCAATCAGGCCAAAAAGTAGATAGGGATGAATTTGAATCGGAATTTAAAAAACACCAGGAGCTTTCGCGCGCGGCTGGCAGTGAAAAGGGCGTGTTCAAAGGCGGGCTTGCAGATCACCAGCCAAAAACGATCAGGATGCATACCGCTACCCATTTGATGCAAGCTGCGCTGCGCAAAGTTTTGGGCGCGCATGTCATTCAAAAAGGCAGTAATGTTAACGCTGAGCGAACCAGGTTCGACTTTCCGAATCCGGAAAAAATGACCGCAGAACAAATTAAGCAAGTTGAAGATCTGGCAAACCAGTGGATTAGCGCTGATTTAACAGTTAAAAAAGAGACGATGAACCGTGACCAAGCGTTTGAACTAGGCGCTTTAGGACAATTTGGTGAAAAGTACGGTGACACCGTTTCGATTTATACTATAATTGATCGCAATGGCAATGTAGTTTCAAGGGAGTTTTGCGGCGGTCCACACGTTGAGCACACCGGCGAAATCGGAAAGTTTAAGGTTATAAAAGAAGAGGCCGTTTCTGCCGGAACCCGCCGTATTAAAGCTACAATTGAACCATAACAAAAATGGACATCGCCGCACTGTTTATCCGTGAAATAAAATACTATTAGGATCAAATGATTTTAACGAGCGCAAATATCCCAGATTTTGAAAACAAAAAAATCAGTTTGCCTGAGGCAGAGTTTTTGTCGTACCAGCCCGACTTCGCGAAAATTAAAAATGCTTGGAAAGAATTCGGCGGATTTAAAAATATTTTAATCATTGGCCATGGCGGGAGCATCAACAGTTTCATCGGAATTTATCAAAGTCTTGGTACTGAAAAGAATGTAATGATCTTGGATACCACAGATCCGGAGTATATAGCGGAGATTAAAAACAAATTCCATAAAAATGAAACTTTGGTGATTGCCGCTTCAAAATCAGGCGATAATATCACACAGATCGAAGCATTCTTAAACTTCATTGATTATCCGGTTTTATTTATTGTCGGCAAAGATACTCCGCTTGAGCAGTTGGCAAAAAAATCCGGGGCAAAAATATTTATTCATCCGCCGATCGGCGGCAGATTTGCCGGATTCACTGACGTTGCTTTAGTGCCGGCCGCAATCTGCGGGATTGATGTTAAAGCGGTCCACTCTGGAGCCAAAGAATTTTACGAACTTTATCACCAGGATAATTTTGCAATCAGGGCGGCTCAAATTTTTTATGCCCTGGAGCAAAAAGGTTTTGTTGACGTCTTTGTACCATTTTATTCGCATTATCTGTTTTCATTTGCAAATTTGGTAGTGCAATTATGTCACGAGAGTTTCGGTAAAGAAGGGCGCGGCCAAAGTTATATCGCAGCAGAAGCTCCGGAAAGCCAGCACCATACCAACCAAAGATTTTTCGGCGGCCGAAAGAATATCGCAGGTTTTTTTATGCATCTTGAAAATTTTCGTACTGACTCCTTAATAGCAGTACCAGCCGGCGCCGGTTCAATACCGCTTAAAGACAGTGATCTTGCCATATTGAATAAAATTCCATTGTCTTATTCAATGCATTCGGAATTTAGAGGTACTTTTGAACATGCAAAAATAGAAGGCATTCCGGTTGCAGCCTTAGGACTTAGTTTGATTGATCTCAAGGAAATCGGCAGGTTCATAGCTTTTTGGCAAATGTTCGCGGTTTATTCCTCAGTGCTGAGAGGGGTCGATCCTTTTGATCAACCCCAGGTTCAGAGTTCAAAGCTGATTTCCTGGCAAAATCGAAAAAATTTTAAAACCGGAAATTGAAAATCGCCGAAACGGCGATTTTTTGTTATTCTGTTTTTATGCATGCCCAGCCAAAAGATACATATTTTGTAGCAGTAAAAGTTTTCCTGGAGAAAGACGGCAAGCTTTTAATTTTGAAAGATAGCTTTGGCGATTGGGATTTGCCCGGGGGCCGGATAAAGCAAGACGAATTTGATGTAGCGCTGCCGCAGATTGTCGCCAGAAAAATGTCAGAAGAGCTGGGTAATCAAATAAAGTATCAGATTGGCAAGGTCCTTTTATTTATGCGTCACGAAAGGACTGAATCAATACCCGGCAATCCAACCGTTAGGATATTTGCGCTCGGGTACGAAGAAATTTTACAAAGCGGCGAAGTAATTCTTTCCAAGCGTCATACTGAAATGCTTTGGGTTGATTCAAAAACTTTCAATCCAGAAGAGTACTTTAAGGGCGGCTGGTTGAAAGGCGTTAGAGAATATCAGCAACTAAAGCAAACTAAATAGCAATGCCAAAGAATATTTTTTTAAACATTGACGATGATGTCAGTAAGGCGGTGCTGCGGGTCACAAAAGAAAGATCTGTCGACCTGACTCTGGTTTTGCCCAAAAATTCTTGGCTGCTTTCAAGCTCCGTCAATCTGAAGTTGCTGAAAAAACAAACCGATCTGCTCGGTAAAAAAATCGGCATAGTCACCCGCGATGAACGGGGTAGAAAATATGCGGCTGCAAACGGCATTGAAGTCAGAGAGCCGGATTATTTAAACGGCAAGCGTCTCAGTATGGATCTGGCTCCTAAAGCCCGGAAAATTGAAGCTGACAAAATGGTTTTTCCGCAGCCGCCACTTGAGATCCCGGCTGCTCCGCAAATGCAAGAATTGCCGGTCGCTCCAGCGCCGTCAATGGCTATACCCGCACCCGATCAAAAAACAACAGCGTTTGCAGACGCAGCTGAATTGAAACGTGCCGGTCAGGCGCCAAGAATCAAACTTGAAAAGAATGAGCTTTATCAGACTAAATCAAAGTCGTCACTTAAAACCAGAAGTCTTTTACGCAATAGCATTTTTGCCGCAGTAGTTTTGTTTATTTTAATTGTAGTATTTGTTTTACCTTCGGCCGAAATCACAGTGTATGCAGTAACTCAGCCAATCATTAGAGATTTTCAAATCTCGGTAGATAAAAATTTATCCGATCCTAATCAAGAGCAATTGGCGGTTCCTGGCAAATTGATCGGGGACAGCCAGGTGCTTAGCATGCAGTTTGACGCTACCGGTCAAAATAATGTCGGTAACCATGCCCGCGGCACTGTTCAAATTTATAATTTTACCGGGCAAACCTTAAAACTTAATGCAACCACTACAACTTTGACTGTCGGCACAAAATCTTTTCATTTTGTTTCCGATCTTTCCGGAATAAAATCGACCAGATATTTTGCGGGTACAAAAGATGTCGATCCGGCCAGTCTGGGTCCTGAGCTTCAAATTGTTGCGGATCAACCGGGCGAAGATTCTGATTTTCCGGCAGACACCAGATTAGAAATTCATAATCAAGTCCTGGGCACTGCCCCGCAGTTGCTTTACGCTAAAGCTAAGAGCTCAATTGATAACGGTACTTCGAGGTTTCAGACAGAGATTGGTCAAGCAGATTTGGATAACGCTAGAAAAGCATTGATTTCCAATTTTTTGAGCAGCGAAAAGCAAAAATACGCAGCTCAAGATTTAGCCTTGCTGGACTCCGGATCAAATTTACAACTGCAAAATTTTAGTGCCAACCAAAAAGTTGGTGATCAGGTCCAAAAATTCACCGCAAGTGCCCAAGGAATTTTAAATGGATTGGCCTTTAATCCTGATGTTGTAAGAAACATGGTTGAACAGCGTATAAATCTGACTTTAGATTCAAGTAAGTACCTTGTAACCGGCGCAAATGAAAAGATAACGGAAGCCTTTAGAACGCTGGACCTCAACGCCGGGACGGGAATAGTCGATGTGCACTTTGAAAGCATCGTCGGTGCAAAAATCGACACGGCCGGAATCAGCTCGGAAATTAATGGGAAAAACGCTAATCAGTTAAAAGAGCTGCTACTATCTAACCCTAATATTGACTCGGTTGATATTAAATTTGCACCGTTTTGGGTGCGCAGCGTGCCGCGTTTTTCAGGCCGGGTTAAGGTCATCACGAAATTGCGCCAATAAATAATTTTTTATGCCAATGTTGACACTTTTAAGAGCCTCTGTTAAAATGTCGATGTTGCAATTTTAACTTCAAGACTATCTCTACTAGCCCTCAAGACTTAGGAAAGTCCGATAAAAGCAAAGAAGTTATTGAGCTAGAAGGCAAGGTTATTGAAAACTTGCCTAATGCTTTATTTCGCGTCCAGTTAGACACTGGGCAAGTGATCCTTGCGCACATAGCCGGCAAACTTCGTGTTAATAAAATCCGAGTTTTGCCCGGTGACAAGGTTACTGTAGAGGTTACTCCATATGACTTGAATCGGGGCAGGATCGTTCGCCGATTCAGATAATTTTTAAGATAAGAAATGAAAGTCAGATCAAGCGTAAAGAAAATGTGTAAGGATTGTAAAATCGTCCGCAGGCGCGGAAGGATTTTCGTTATTTGCAGCAAAAGCCCAAAACATAAGCAAAGACAAGGATAATTTATGGCACGTATCGCTGGTGTGAATCTTCCGAATGAAAAGAGAATTGAAGCTTCATTGCCGTACATTTACGGCGTAGGCTTGTCTTTATCCAAGAAAATTTTAAACGTGGCGGGAATTGATCCAAACAAGCGCACTAAAGATTTAACAGAAGCAGAAGTAAACAAGCTCCGTGATTACATAGAAAAGAATTTTAAGGTTGAAGGTCAGCTGCGCCAGCAGATTATGCTGAATATCAAGCGTCTGAAAGAAATCGGGGCGTATCGCGGAATCAGGCATATTAAAGGATTGCCGGTTCGCGGCCAAAGAACCAAGACCAACTCCAGAACTCGAAGAGGCAATGTTAGAAAAACTGCCGGATCCGGAAGAAAGAAATCAGCGGATAAAACCTAAAATTTGAACTTCAATTAACTAATTATGGCTGAAGAAAAGCAAACAACTGAACAAACCGAAGCAAAAGCTGAAAGCACAGCTGTTGTTGAGAGTGCTGCAAAAGCTCCCGCAACAAAGCGCAAGAGCAAGTCGGCAAAGGTTAAAATTACCCGCGGCAAGGTTTATGTTCAGTCAACTTATAACAATACAATTATCAGCGTTACTGACACGTCGGGCAATGTAGTTTCTTGGGGCAGTGCAGGATTGGCAGGGTTCAAAGGCTCGAAGAAATCAACTCCGTACGCCGCACAGCGCACCATGGAAGACACTATTCAGAGAGTTAAGGACCGCGGCCTTCAAGAAGTCGACGTTTTGGTTAGAGGAATCGGTTCCGGCCGTGAATCAGCGATCCGTGCCTTGCAAGGCTCAGGTTTAACTGTTTTGTCTATTAAAGATACTACTCCGATCCCACACGGCGGAGTCAGGCCAAAGAAAGTGCGGAGAGTATAATTTATGGCAAGATATACCGGTCCAAAAGTTAAGAAGGCTAGAAGATTTGGCGAAGCTTTTACAGCCCGCGATGCTAAGACTTTGATGAAGCGCAACTATGGTCCTGGCCAACACGGTCAGAATCAGGGCAGAGTTTCTGAATACGGCACCCAGCTGCGCGAAAAACAAAAAGCTAAGTGGACTTATGGAATATTGGAGCGCCAGTTCAGAAAATATTTCCAGGAAGCGATCAAGAAAAAAGGGGTTACCGGCGATGCGTTACTGCAATTTTTGGAAATGCGCCTGGATAACATTGTTTATCGGATGGGCTTTGCTGAAACCCGCGCTCAGGCAAGACAGCTGGTCTCTCACGGTTTTTTTGAAGTTAATAGCAAAAAAGTTAACATTCCTTCATACCGAACCAGAGTGGGCGAAGTCATCTCAGTCAGAGAAGGCAAACGCAAGTCAAAATATATTGAAGCCTTGCGCCAAAAATTCAAGAATCTGAAAACTCAGGAATGGGTTCAGACTGACGCCCAGAATCTCTCAGGAAAAGTATTAAGCACTCCAAGTCCAGAACAGATTGAAAACAGGATTAACACTCAGCTGATCGTTGAATACTACTCAAGATAATTAATTTTTTTAATAATTTTATTAGGAAAATTGCTATAAGGCTTTAGGCGCATCAGGAATTAGGACCCGCTTTCAGACCGAAAAAGCAATTAAATAAGATGGAAGCAATTCCATTACCAAATCAGGTACAGCTCATTTCCGAAGATGGCAATCGCTATGTTTTTGCGATTGAGCCTTTATATCCAGGCTATGGCGTAACTATCGGTAACGCCTTGCGCAGAGTTTTACTTTCTTCGATGCCTGGCGCAGCGGTGACCGCCGTTAAAATTAAATGGGCCGATCACGAATTTTCCACTTTGCCGAACATAAAAGAAGACGCGGTCCAGATTATTTTGAATTTAAAACAGCTGCGTTTGCGAATGCATACCGACGAGCCGGTTCGCTTGTCTTTGAAAGTCAAGGGAGAAAATAATGTTACCGCGACGGATATTAAAAAAACTGATCTAGTAGACGTCGTAAATCCTGATTTGCATATTGCGACTTTGGATAATAAAAATGCTGAATTGGACATGGAGATTATTGTCCAGCAGGGACGCGGTTACGTGCCTGTTGAAATGCGCGAAAATGAGAAACATGAAATTGGCATGATTGCGGTTGACGCAATTTATACTCCGATCCGCAATATTAACTTTGAAGTATCAAATGTTCGCGTCGGTCAGATCACTAACTTCGACAAGGTCACAATTACCATGGAAACGGACGGGACCATTAGCGGTACGGAGGCTTTAAATATCGCGGCACATATTTTGGTTGATCATTTCCAGATGCTTATCAATGATTCTTCGATGCCGGTAAGTGTTATAAGCAGCGCTGAGCCAACAGCTATGATCGGCAGCGGATCTGCGCCCGAACCGATGTCTAGCGGAACTCCCGTAAAGAGCCTGAACCTTTCAGTCCGCGCCAATAATGCTTTGGAAAAAAACGGCATTACTACGCTTGAGCAATTGCAGGCCCTAAGTGCCGATCAGATTAAAAATCTTGACGGTCTTGGTGAAAAATCAGTCAATGAAATATTAGAAGCGATCGGCAGAGCAGAATAATTTAGTAAACAGCCATAAGTTATAAACAGCAAGTATGAGACACGCGGTTAAAAAAAGTAAAAAGCTTGGAAAAGGTAGCGCGCATCGCAGGAAGCTGCTTCGCAGTTTAGCTTCTTCGGTTATTGTCCATGAGAAGATCCAGACCAGTCAGGCAAATGCCAAGGCAATCAGAGGTTATGTTGATCGGATGATTACCAAAGGCAAGAATCAGAGTTTGCACAGCAAACGCCAGTTGTTTGCCGATTTGAGTCCAAACGCCGCACGTAAGGTTATTGAAGTTTTGGGCGATCGTTATAAATCTAGAAACGGCGGTTATACCAGAATTTTAATTTCGGGAAAGTCTAAAGACGGCATGAATAAATATTTAGTAGAATTGGTTTAATTGATATTATGCAAGCACAGCACTCATCTATCCCAAAAAATGTTAAACGCTTCTGGTTTGAAATTGATGCTTCAGCAACCACTTTAGGCCGGACAGCAACTAAAATAGCCAATGCTTTGCGCGGCAAGCACAAGCGCGAATTTACTCCGCACATGGATCTTGGTGATTTTGTCGTTGCAATTAATGTTGATAAACTTCGCTTTACCGGAAGAAAAATCGAGCAAAAAAAGTATCATCATTACTCAGGATATCCGGGGGGATTGCGCACAAAGCAGCTCAAACATTTGATAGTCGAAAAACCAGATGATGTCCTGCGCCGAGCAGTTTTTAACATGATTGACGACAACAAACTGCGCAAACCTATGATGCGTCGTTTACGCTTGGTCAAGGGTGCGGCTCACGAATTTAAGATTGATAAGAAAGCTTAATATGGCGACAACTACTAAAAAGACGACAACTAAAAAACCGGCCATTCCGAGAAAACCAAGAGTGCAGAAGGCTGTAAAACCGGAAATCGAAGAATCCGTCTCACAGGCATCTGAACATCAGGCTACCGCTCAAGCCCATGTTGAATCAAAGCATGAGGAAGTTAAAGCTGCAAAGGGAAAATATTTTTATGCGGTAGGCAGACGTAAAACTTCCGTAGCAAATGTTCGATTGTTTTTTGGAAAAGCTAAGAGCCAGGTAAATAACCGGGATTTAGCTCAATACTTCGGCGGTTTTGTCGATGAAGTCACAAAACCTTTGCAATTGACAGGTTTGGAAAATCAAGTTTATGTTTACGCTAACATTAAAGGCGGGGGCGTACATTCACAGGCTGGGGCTTTGGCGCATGGCATTGCCCGGGCGGTTATGTTGGCATCCCCTGACCACCGCAAAGTTTTAAAGAAGAACTCAATGCTGACTCGAGATTCTCGAAGGAAAGAACGAAAGAAACCAGGACTAAAACGCGCAAGACGCGGTCCGCAGTGGGCGAAAAGATAAAAATAATTACATTAGACCCGCCATTAGAACATGGCGGGTTTTTAATTTCAAGCAATTCGTAGTATAGTATGCTTAACAAGAATAACTAAAAAGAATGAAAAAATCGATTTTTTTAATGGCCCTGTTGATTCTTACGGCCTTGCTATGGCAACCTGGAGAAATTGCAAAGGCCGCAGGTTTGCAAATAACAAGTACGGTTCTGCCAAATGCAACCGTTGGACAGCCATACTCATATCAATTACAGGTCAGCGGCGGAACAGGCCCTTACACCTGGACGACTTTGTCGACAACTTATCCTTCAGTTTGTTGCGTTTTGGGTATTAATAGTGCTGGTTTGTTTGGGACCCAAAGCAATGCTAATGTGGTAAATCCTGCAGGTACTTATTCTTGGACCGTTCAAGTTACTGATGCAAACGGTAATACTGGCAGTGGCGTAGTGACCCTAACTATCGATAACGTTAATACGATAAGTAATCTAACAATTTCACCTTCAATATTGCCAAGTGCTACAATCGGACAGCCTTACTCCGCGACTTTGCAGGTCAGCGGCGGGGCGGCTCCTTATGTTTTGACTACCTTATCGACAACTTACCCTTCACAATGTTGTGTGCTTGGGGTGAGCGGCAACACCAGTCCCAGCCAGAGCGGCAGTTTTGTTTTTAACACCCAGTCAAACTCAATTGTTACCGGCGCGCCGGGCACTTATACCTGGAGTTTCCAAATTACCGATCAAGCTGGAAACACCGCTACAAAAACAGTATCTTTGACATTGAATTCAGCGGCTGTCACAACCGCACCGACGCTGGTTGCAAGCAGTAGTTTCGTTAATTTTAATTACTCCGCTGGTCAGCAAACGCCTCAACCTGTGAGCTTAAATATTTTCAACCAATCCAGCACTCAAACCGCGAATTTCAGTATTTCCGTGCCAAATCAGCCGAGTTGGCTGAATGCTTCTTATGCGACCGGCAGCTTGTCGCTTGCGCCCGGGCAGGTGATGGGGCTTGGAGTTTCAGTTGATCCCACAAAAGTAGCTTCAGGAGCAGGCAGCTACACTTATAACATTGCTTTAATCGGAGATTTTGCTAATTCGCCGCTGAATATTTTAGTCACATTAAATGTTGTTCAGGGCAATGCCGTTAATGTTCTGCCGAATAATGTTTTGCCGAATGTTCCGAATGTCCCGAACGGATCGGTAATAAGATTTATTGATAGTCCGACCGTCTATTTGGTGACTAACGGTCAACTTTTACCGTTCAGTACTCCGGAAGCGTTTTTGGCAGCAGGCTACGCTTGGTCGCAGGTCCAAGTTATTAACCAAAGTTCAACTCCGATCACAGCCAGCTTTTATCCTTACCCATCAGGCAGCCTGGTCAATGACAACGGCACAATTTTCTTTATAAGCGGCCATACGAAAGTTCCATTTACCAGCGCCGATGTTTTTATCGGCTTAGGCTATTCATTCAAAAATGTCATCCAAGGCGATTTAACTAATTATGCCCTGAGCGCTTATCTGATCAGCACTGTTAGCGCCACTCACCCTTGGGGCAGCTGGTTAATTTATAAAGGCACGGTCTATTATTCGACCAAGGACGGTTTGATTGGCGTGCCAAGTTCTGAGGTATTTATGAGCAACGGCGGTGACTGGAATTTCATAGTAAAAGCTAATTCTTTTGATATCGCGGCTTTAAATGCTAATCCCAACCTGCCGATTTTGACTGACAATGATCCAAGGACAATTCATTAGGATAGATAAGCAATTCTCAATTTGCGATTATAACATAAACTCAAACAAACCGGTCCCAAAGGCCGGTTTGTTGTACTTGTTTGAATAAAATTTTCCTGCTATTATGTTTTGCTCTGTCGTACTCCGCGTTATCCCTATGGAAGCGCGCGAGCAAATCGAACTTTTTGATTGCGCAGAGATTCATGCTCTGCGGATTGAAATGGGCCTGACCTATAACCAGTTTGGCCTGCTCATTGGAGTGGGTCACACCACAGTTCAAAATTGGGAAGCTGGAAAGTGTAGTCCGAGTGAAATCCATAATCTCAGGTTAAAAATAGCCAAGGTTTTATGGGTTGAACAGAATCCGGAGTTTGTACGAAACATTGAGCGACTGCATTGTGTTAAAGGGGGAAAAATCGTTGAACAGGTTAAGGCCTTGAAGTTGGATGGCCTACCAAATGCGCTTGTGGGAATATATTACCGACGCAAGGCAAACCGCTGAAATTCCGAGGTGCAGCTCGTATGTACCTCGGTTTTTTAATTGGATTTCTGGGCGAATATTTGTTACCATAAATACGGGTAAAATAGTTAAATAAAAAATTTTATGGATAAAATTCCTTCTTGGATGCTAAAAATAATTGCAATACTCTGTGCCGTTTTGCTTTTAGTTTTGATCATTGATCTTGGCTATTCGATCAGGTCAAAATATACTACGGTTGATGATAAACATGTGGTTACTATTTCTGCGCAGGGTAAAGTAACGGCCGCCCCGGATTTATTGATAGTCAACACTAGCGTAGTTACTAACGCTTCAAGTGCAAGCGACGCTCAAAACCAAAATACTGCAAAAATGAATAAGGTTATTGATTTTGTAAAAACTAAAGGCGTTGACTCAAAAGATATCGAAACAGCGGGATATAATATTTATCCAAATTATGATTACAAATCAGGTACTCAAAGTGTCGTCGGGTATACCGCCAGCCAAACTTTAAGTATCAAGGTCCGTGATTTAAATAGCGTTGGTGCGTTGCTAGACGGCGTTGTCCAGAATGGCGCAAATCAGATTCAAAGCGCTGAATATACTTTTTCCGACCCAGACGCGTTACGTGAACAGGCCCGAGAGCAAGCTTTAACTTCAGCACGTCAAAAAGCTGAAAAACTCGCCGCAGCGGCCGGAGCAAAACTTGGCACCCTGGTTACTTTTACTGAAGAACAGAATAATTTTCCAACCCCAATTCCATATGCGCTGAATAGTCCAGCTTTGGCAGCGGGCGGCGCTCCAAATAGTCTGCCGGTGACCCAGCTTGAACCGGGTACCCAAGACATTACTGAACAGGTAACCGTTACATATTCTCTGAAATAATTCAAAATTGTTTTTTCAAAAAGCAAGAAGCCTGGTTTCTTGCTTTTTTTGTCTTAAAATGTTAATCTATACAGGCCTCAAGTAATTTAGATAATCGCTGCTCGTAAGAGCAGAGGAAAGTCCGAACACCCCTGAAGCGAAAGTTTCAGGAAGCAGGTTGCCGGGAAATCCGGCCGGGTATATCGGCCTTGAAAAGTTCACGTGACTTTTTAAGGTTGTAAAAGTCCAGGGATAGTGCAACAGAAACATGTCGCCTAAGAATCGCGCAAGCGGTTCCGGTAAGAGTGAAATCGTGCGGTAAGAGCGCACGCGTTCAGGCAGTGATGCTTGGACGGTGAAAACCCAACCTGGTGCAAGGTCAAATAGGCCTCGAAAGAGGCGGGTTGACCGCTTAGACAGATGATTATCGCCCGCAAGGGTACAGAATTCGGCTTACCGAATTGCTTGGGGTTTTAAATTTGCCTAAAACGGCTGAACCTGTTGGAATATGCTATAATTATTTGGATGAAACGCGCAGAATTGGTATTTAATATTGCATCGATCCCTGTAGACATCATCAGCTTGTTGTTTGCTGGTTTGGTGTCTTTTTATTTTCGGCTACAAATTGCAGGCCGTCTGCCAATTCTGTTTTCGTTAGACCTGAACGCTTATTTACGCGATTTGTTTATTTCGGTGCCTATTATGATCGGTATTTTTGCGCTGGCCGGTCTTTATAACCTCAAGGGAACCAGAAAATTTTCTCCTGAATTTTTAAAAGTTTTAATCTCGATTTCAATTTCACTTTTATTGGTCATCATAATTTTCTTTTTTAACCAACGTACTTTTCCTTCGAGGTTGATTATTTTGACCGCTTGGGCACTCGGCATTATTTTTGTGGTGATGGGCAGATATATATTGCGCAAAGTTCAGGTGCTTTATCTTAGCCGTGGCTATGGTTTGCGAAATTTGGCAATTATTGATGGACCGGGTTCAGAGCTGAACTTGATAGATGAAATAAAAAATAATAAGCATCTTGGTTATCGGGTGGTTGCGGTGCTGGAAAATTCTTCAGAAATGCTGGAACAGCTGCATGAGCTTTACAATAAAAATCAATTGGAAGAAATTCTTCAAGCAAATCCGGCTTTGTCGCAGGATATAAATTTAGAGCTGGTTCAGTTCGCCCGTAATCGCGGATTGTATTTCAGTTTTGTGCCAAACCTTTTTGAGGTGCAGCGCAACGTTGTCGAAACCGAAACGATTAACGGCATTCCTTATATTTCTTTGAAAAATACTCCGCTTGAGGGTTGGGGCCGGGTAGTCAAAAGAATCTTCGACATCATTGCAGCATCAGTCTGCTTGATTTTAACCTCGCCGCTGTTTTTGGTAATATCAATTCTGATCAAGCTTGATTCATCCGGTCGAATTTTGTATGCCGCGCCGCGGGTCGGCTCAGATCGTGAATTTACTTTTTATAAGTTTCGGACAATGTATAGCCACCTGAGCGTCGGAGAAGGCTATGGCGGCCAAGAGGCCCAGCGCCTGCGCGAACAGATGAAAAAAAACAGTATGCGCCAAGGCCCGATCCCTAAGTTTAAAGATGATCCGCGCATAACCGCGGTCGGAAAGTTTCTGCGTCGAACTAAGCTTGATGAGATTCCTCAATTTTTAAATGTTCTAAAGGGCGATATGAGCATGGTCGGACCGCGCGCCCATGTTTTAGATGAGGTTCAGCGTTATCGAGATAAATACCGTAGAGTTTTTACGATCAAGCCCGGAATTTTTGGCCTTGCCCAGCTTTCACAAATATCCCGTCCGGAACTGCCTTTTGAAGAAGAAATGCGTTTAAATATTTTTTATATTGATAACTGGTCGCTATGGATCGATATTGGCATCCTGGGCAAAAGTTTTTATTATTTATTTTTTGTGGAAAAACCGAAAGAGATTTTTTAGATGAAAATAGCTTTGGCACATGACTCGCTGACACAGCTCGGCGGTGGAGAGCGCATTTTACAGGCATTGCACGAAATTTATCCGGATGCGCCTGTTTTTACCCTGGTTTACGACCAAAAACTCAAGGAACATTTTGAAGGTTGGAACATCGTTTGCTCGCCGCTACAATATTTGTACCGGATTTTGCCCCGTTTCCAGCTGCTGCTGCCGCTGATTCCGCTGGCTCTGCGATTTTTTGATTTTTCAGAATTTGATTTGGTAATTTCTTCGAGCTCTATTTTTATCAAGGCTGTCCATGTACCGAAGAAAACCATCCATGTTAATTATTGCCATACCCCGGCCCGTTTTTTGTGGTATGACCGCGAGCAATATCTTAAAACTGAAGTTTCGCCTGTATTGCGGCCGTTCTTAAGAATTTTTTTGAAATGGATGCAGCGCTGGGATTTTCATGCCGCGCAGCGCGTCACCCATTTTATCGCAAACTCTGCAAACGTCCAGAATCGGATTAAAAAATTCTATCAACGCGATAGTACGGTGATTTATCCCTGGGCTGACACTGAAAATTTTTATCCGACCCAGCCGAAGAACGGCCATTATATGGCGGGCGGCAGACTGCAGCCTTATAAAGGAGTTGACCTGGTGATTGAGGTTTTTAATAAAATCGGCAAACCCTTGCATGTAATTGGAACCGGTCGGGCCAAATCTGCCTTGGAAAAAATGGCCAAACCAAATGTGACTTTTCTCGGCAGAGTCAGTGATGAAATGTTGTGCCGCGAATATTCGTCCGCTAGAGCTTTCATTTACCCGCAAGAAGAAGATTTTGGCATCATGCCGCTTGAGGCCAATGCCTGCGGCACCGCCGTAATTGCTTACGGCCGCGGCGGAGTTTTAGAAAGCCAGGTTGCCGGCAAAACCGCAATTTTTTTCGAGCGCCAGAATCCGCAAAGCCTGATCGACGCGATTAACAAATTTGAACAGACTAATTTTAAGAGCGAAGATCTCTTCGAACAGGCAGCAAAGTACAGTAAGGAAAATTTCAAACAAAAAATTAAAGAATTTATTGCATCTAAGGTTTAATTATGCGCTTGGCAATAGATCTGCGCAGCTTAATGCAACTCGGGGAAAAAATTTCCGGGGTGGAGAATTATGTTTTGAATGTTGTAAATGCCGTTGCCAGCGGGCAGAGTATTGAGCCGCTGTTTTTTTATAACAGCTATAATAAAGTCAGTCTACCAGGACAACTGCACGATTACCCCGGAATAAAACATACCCGAGTACCAAATAAAATTTTTAATGTTTTGTTAAAGTTAGGGATGTTAAAATTTGAAAGTCTATATGGAGACTTTGATGCCCTGTGGATGCCGGATTTACGACCTTTTTCAATTAAGCCTAAAACCAAACTAATTTTGTCGGTCCACGATCTTTCGCCAGTAATGCACCCTGAATTTTATTCGATCCGGCGCCGACTTTGGCATAACTTTCTGAATTACAAAAAATCTTTTCAGAGAGCTAATCTAATTTTTGCTCTGTCCGAATATACCAAATTTGATTTGGTTAAGTTATTTCAATTAAATCCTGATAAAATAAAAGTAATTTATGGCGGAGTTAATCATGGGATTTTTAACACTAATCTTGATCAACGTTTAAAACATAAGGTTCGGGAAAAATATAAGTTACCCAAAAAGTATATTCTCGCGGTCAGTACAATTGAGCCTCGTAAGAACCTTTCCGGGTTGGTAGAGGCTTTTGAAAATATTGAAGATCCGGAGTTACATCTGGTAATTGGCGGCCGGCTTGGCTGGCTCTATGCCGAGTTGCTTGAAAAAGTGAATAATTCGGCAAAAAAAGATAGAATTAAATTACTCGGGTATGTTGATGAGGCAGATAAGCCGTATTTGCTTGGACAAGCAGAAATGCTCTGTTACCCTTCATTTTACGAAGGTTTTGGCTTTCAGCCGCTTGAAGCGATGGCTTGCGGAGTACCTGTAATAACCTCAGCTCGGACTTCAATTCCCGAGGTATCCGGTAATGCGGCATTATTAATTGAGCCGAATCATCTTGAGGAGCTTACCGCAGCTATTGAATCTTTATTGCTAGATCCCGAGCTTCGAAATAACTTAATCCTAAAAGGTTTGGAATACAGCAAAACATTTACATGGGATAGAACCACACAGCAAATGATTAAGGCATTAAAAGAATTGCGATGAATCTTAGAATCGGCTTGGATATGCGCATGACGGACCTTGACTACGGCATTGGCCGGTATAGTTTTGAGTTGGCCAAGAAAATTTTAGAACAGGACCGCGACAATTTTTATTATTTGTTTGTCCGCGATCCTCAGAAATTTGAAAAAGCCGGATTCAATCTTTATGGCAATGTCCGCTTGGTTCGCGCCAATTACAGGCATTACAGTGTGCCAGAGCAAACCTTATTTTTCTTGCTACTCAATCGTTTTAAGTTAGACCTGGTACATTTTATGAATTTTAACGTACCGGTTCTGTTTGACCGGCCTTTCATAGTAACCATTCATGATGTTGTGCATCACAAGCTGCCCGGAAATAAACCTTCGCACCTACTTCACAGACTAGCTTACAAATTCGTGATTGGTTGTGCTGCAAAGCATGCTAAAACAATAATCACAGTTTCTAATTTTTCAAAACGCGATATTGTTGAAACTCTGAACGTACCGGCTGACAAGATTAAGGTGGTTTATGAGGCCACTGAACCGGTAGCCGTCAGTGACTCTGACGTCGTAGCTGTCCGTCAAAAATATGGCTTGAACAAACCGTACATAATTTTTGTAGGAGTGATGGAACGAAAAAAAAATCTAAGCAGTCTGGCTAAAGCCTTTGATTTGCTCAAAGAAAAATATCAGGCTCAGATTCAACTGGCGTTAGTAGGAAAAGAAGATCGCCATTATCCTGACGTTCTGCAAAAAGTCAGAGCGATCAAGTATGCCCGCGACCTGGTAATTACCGGCACGGTCAGCGATAAAGAAAAGTTTGCTTTGTATAAAGGAGCGGAACTGTTTGTTTCGGCCTCATTGTATGAGGGTTTTGGTTTGCCAGGGGTTGAAGCAATGAGCATTGGCGTGCCGCTGGTTGTTTCAAATACTGAGGTGTTCAACGAAGTTTACGATAATGCTGCAATATATTTTGATCCGTTGAATCCCTCAGATATTGCCCAGAAAATACATTTTATGCTCGGCGATGCAAAATATCGGCAAATGATTGCAAATAACGGCTATGCCCGAGCGTCGATTTTTTCTTGGAGCAAGGCTGCCCAACAAACCATTAAAATTTATGAATCGATCGGCTGATATGCGAATTTTATTGGCAGGAAGCGGCACCGGCGGGCCGGTGATCCCGTTGCTGGCCGTTGCAAACAAAATAAAAGAGCAAAACCCTGAGGCGGAATTCTTATTCGTCGGTACAAAACATGGCCCTGAGGCAGATTTTGTTAAGCATGCCGGATTTAAGTTTGAAAGTGTTCCTGCGGGTAAGTTAAGGCGTTATTTTTCTTTGAAAAATTTTGCGGCGCCCTTTGAAGTTGTTGCAGGTTTTTTCAGAGCTTTAAGGATCATCAGGGATTTTAAACCGGATGTAGTTTTTGGGGTAGGCGGTTATGTTTGCGTACCGGTTTTTTTTGCGGCATTTTTGCGAAGAAAAAAAATCGTTATTCATCAGCAAGACAGCAGACCAACGCTTACCAATAAAATCCTGGCTCCTTTTGCAACGAAAATTACCGTGACTTTTGAATGGTCGTTGAAAGATTTTTATTCCGGCAGTGGAATCTTGCCCTTCAAAAAAAATAAAGTAGTTTGGACCGGCAATCCCTTCAGGGAAGAATTATTGATCAGACATTCCGAAGCCCGGCTCAAAAAAATCCGTGCGGATCTGGGGATCGTCGAAAATTTGCCGGTGATATTGGTATTCGGTGGAGCCACCGGTGCTGCCGGAATAAACAATTTGCTTAATGCAGCCTTGCCAGAACTGGTCAGGTTTGCTTACGTCATTCACGGCACCGGCGGCGCTCAAAAGCAACCAAGTTTTGAACATCCGCGCTATTTCCCGAAAGCTTTAATTACAAATATGCCTGAAGTTTACGCCGTTTCAGACATCGTTGTTTGTCGCGCCGGCCTTTCAACTATCACTGAACTTTCAGTGCTAAAAAAAAATGCCATCGTCATTCCGATGCTCGACAGTCATCAGGTTGACAATGCTTTGATTTTAAAATATTCAGATGCCGCAATAGTTTTAAATCAAGATTATTTAACTGCTCCGGAGCTAATTTCTATAATAAGAAAATTGTTGTTTGACCATGAACTACAAATGACATTAAGTCAGAATATTGGTAAAATAATGCCGCATGATGCGACTGCCAAACTTGCTAAGATTATTATAGATTTATGCCGCAGATAGTTGATCAAAAAAGAAAAACGGTCGGCCTGGCTTTATCGGGTTGTGCCGGCAGAGCGGTTGCTTATATTGGCATCCTTGAGGTTTTCAAAGAAAACGGAATACCGGTGGATATGATTTCTGCCTGCAGTAGCGGTACGTTGGTTGCCTGTTCTTATGCTTCCGGCACAATGCAGCAACTGAAGAATAAAGCTTTTAGTCTTAAATCAAAAGACTTATTTAAGTTATTTGAATTGAGTTTTAAAAGCGGACTTTTTTCTTTGGATGGGCTTGACCTAGTTTACGGCGAATTTTTGACAGCTGAAAATTTAGAGGACCTTAATGTTCCGGTTGCGGTGGTGACTTCCGACCTGATTCTAGGTGAATCAGTGTCGTTCAGAATCGGCAGCATTTTAAGAGCAATAAAGGCATCCTGTTCGATGCCGGGAATTTTTGAACCGGTCATTTGGGGCGGAAAAGTTTTGGTGGACGGCGGATTGTTCAGCATTGTGCCGATTGAAGCTGCCAGGCAGATGGGGGCAGATATAGTTATTGGCATTGATATGGCGGAAAGTCGTAACTTGCAGGGCGGTAAATTACATTTACGCATGGCCTACAACTACATTAAACGTCCATTTGTTAAATTAAGAAATTTACCGCTTAACCTGCGCAGTTTTATGTTTGGCGGAACTGAAGTGGGTGTATTGGAACAGACCATTATTGATGATCTGAAAATTCCAAATTTGATGAGTATCGTCGGCAAGGCGATGGACTATGCATTGCTCGAGCGTAAAAAAGGTGAATTTTTTAACTGCGATTTGATGATCCGTCCTTCAGTGCATACTTACGACAAAATCGGTACAACTGATCTGATTCAGATTTACGAAGAGGGCAGACGTGCCGCAATCCAGGCAATTCCAAGAATCAAAGAACTTTTAATTTAAAAATGCTGGATTTATCCGGAGTAAAAAAAATATATTTCATTGGCATCGGCGGAATCGGAATGTCCGCCGTTGCTGGTCTTTGTGCTGCCAGAGGTTTTACGGTTTACGGCAGCGATGATAAGACGCTTTATGATCCTGCCAGGTCAGTTTTGGATAGATTTAGGATCCCTTATACTGTTGGTTTTACGGCTGAGCCTGAACTGCTTTTAGTTTCTGAGTTGGTTGTGGTTTCTGCTGGGATTGAATCTAACAACATTGAGTTGGAAAAAGCCAGACAGTCAGGAATTAAAATTGTTTCTTATCCGGAACTGCTTGCCGCGCTTACCATCGATGAACGCAGGATCGTCGTAGTTGGTACTAATGGTAAAAGCAGTACCTCGGCCTTACTCGGTTTTTTGCTGGCAAATTTAAACGACTCCTCATTTTTTGTTGGCGGAGTTTTGAGGCAATATGGTTCAAATTTCAGGTTTGGAAATGGTCCGGAATTTGTTTTGGAAGGTGACGAATACCGTGCCGGTTATAACGATCAAACCCCAAAGTTCATGTATTATCGCCCGGATGTATTATTAATCAACAATCTGGAGTTGGATCACCCCGATATTTATCAAGGTCTAGAGGATTTAAAAAATGTTTTTGCAAAGTTGATAGCAGCAATGCCGGATCAAGGATTAGTCGTTTATAATGCCGATGATCAAAATGTCGTCGATTTGGTACAAAACATAAAACAAAACAAATTTTCTTTCAGTTTTTTAAATCCTAAAGGAGATGTTAAAGCAGAAAGCGCCGGTAAGGACCCGGCTGATGACACCTTTTTATATAAGTTTAAATTCTCCGGTCGGGACTTCAACTTTCTCACTAAATTTCCTGGCGTTATTTACGGATATAATTGTCTTGCGGCAATAAGCGTGTTATTAGCCTTGGGTTATCAGCCGGAAAAGTTTTTAGATTTTATAGAATTGTATCAAGGGCTGAAGCGCAGATTTGAAATAGTCCAGGACGGGGATATAACCGTAATTGATGATTACGCTCATCATCCCACAGCGGTTTTGGCAACTCTTACCGCCGCCCGTCAGAAATACCCTGATCGGCGAATAATCGCGGTGTTTGAGCCGCATACGTATTCTCGAACTGCGGCAACATTGCCGCAACTTGCAAAGGCGTTTCAACCAGCTGACCTGGTTTTTATCTCGGAAGTTTATCCGGCCCGTGAGTCAAAGCTGCCTAGTTCTATAACCGGTGAAAAGTTGGTTGATGAAATTTCAAAAAACCGCAAAGATGTTTTTTATACAGCCAATCAAGAATCCACTCAAAAAACCTTAAACGGGCTTTTAAAAAAAGGTGACGTTGTGGTGGTGATGTCAGTTGGCCCGTACAAAGCCATATAAAATGCAAATCCAGGAAAATATCGAACTATCAAAATATACTTCTTTCAAAATCGGCGGTAAGGCCAGCTTTTTTGCTGATGTAAAAAACCGGCAAGATCTAGTTGAAGCTCTAAATTTTGCCAAGGAAAGACAGTTGAAAGTTTTAATGCTTGGCGGTGGTACCAACATGCTGATCAGAGACAGCGGCTTTGACGGATTGGTCATCCGTAATCTAATGAAAGGAATTGGGCTGGAAGCAGAAAATATTATTGCTGCCGAAACCGGTTTAACTTTGCCTGAAATAAACAACTTTGGATACAAAAATGGCTTGGTCGGATTTGAAAAACTTGCAACAGTCCCGGGAACTTTGGGTGGCGCGCTTTATAACAATGCCCATTACCTCGGTTTATTACTTTCTGATTTAATTGATTGGGTTGAAGTTGTTGATTCATCAGGATCAAGCCCAGTCATAAAAAGAGTTTCTAAAGAACAAATGCGTTTTGGTTATGATACCTCAATAGTTAAAACCGATAGTTTGATTGCTGTTCGCGCAGGCATAAAACTTGTTAAAGGCGATATCAGCGTTTCTAAAACAGAGCTGATTAAAATGCTGAAGCAGCGCTCGGAGCATCAACCTTACGGCACTTTCAACAGCGGCTGCATGTTCCAAAACGTCAAGGCTTCAATCGGACCGGGGCATAACGGAACTTCTACCGGTTGGTTGATCGAACAATGCGGACTGAAAGGGACCAGAGTAGGAAATGCCGTGATTTCAGAGAAGCATGGAAATTTTTTCATAAATATGGGCGGGGCGGGAAGTGGCGATATTTTAAAACTCGCCGAAATCTGTCAGAATAAGGTTAAGGAGAAGTTTGGGGTAGATCTAGAGTTTGAAATTAAGATTATTTAAAAAATTATGGGAAATATCAATATCAAGGCAACTCATACCACTCTGACCGCATCAATGGGTGATTACGTCGCAAAAAAGCTGAAAAGTTTGCAAAAGTTTATGCACGAAGAAAATGTGGTTCACATTGATCTTGATGCTGAACCGCAGCATCACAAAGGGCCCCGTTTTATGGCCGAGATAACCATTTTGCCACGCCCGGGGATATTTGCTCAGGCCTGGGGCAATGATTTGTACGAGGCAATTGATTTGTGTATTCCTAAAATTCGCGAGCAATTGATTAAGAAAAAAGACAAATACGTTTCAAAGATTCGCAGAGACCAGCGCAGAAAAAGAATGTAAAAAAAGAACGGAGCGATCTCCGTTCGGCAAAGAATCGTGACAAAAATTCTCACGATTTGGCTTTAAGCAATTCAACGACCTGCCCGATAAACCAGCCATCTGTGGGCGGCTTTTTCGGTAACACTTTTTGAAACCCGGCGCCTAGCGCTGCATTTTTGAGCTCTGAATCCTCACTTGCTGTCCAGAGAATCGCTTTCGTCTGTGATACTTTCAGCAAATTTCGAAGCAATTCCATTCCGTTCATGTCTGGCATGTTGTAGTCCAACACTACCAGTTCAATCAGCTCGTGTTCTTCCAAATAGATTCGGATAGCTTCGTTAGGATGGATTGCAGTGTAGACCCTTCCTTCCAGTTCGGCTATTTCCAGAGCCCGCTCCAGCCATTTTTTGCATTGTGGTATTCGAAATGCACTGTCGTCTACCAATAAAATGCTAGCCATAAACCTCCTTATTTGTTGGTCGTTCATTATGTCATAAAGATATTCTTATGTCAATAATTAAAAGATTATGACTGAATGCATAAATACACTATAAAAAAATTTTTAAATCCACTATAATTAACCAGTTATGGCCTTTCTAGAAAGTATTTTCGGCGGAAATAAGCAGGTAATTAGCCGACTACAAAAAGAAGTTGATAAAATTAACGCTCTCGAATCGAAATTCGAGAATTTTTCTAATGATCAGCTTAAGGAACAAATTCAAACCTGGAAAAATGAGCTAAAAGATCTTGAGCTGGACCGGCAAAAAGAAAAGCTTCAGCAAATAATTCACGAGGTTTTCGCAATCACCCGCGAGGCGTCGAAGCGCGCAATTGGACAAAGGCATTTTGACGTTCAGATGATAGGCGGCATTACATTGCACAAAGGTCAGATCGCTGAAATGCGTACCGGCGAAGGAAAAACCTTAACAGCCACCTTGCCCTTAGTTTTAAATGCTTTAACAGGCCGCGGCGTACACCTTGTCACGGTTAACGATTATTTGGCAAGATGGCATGCTTCCTTAATGGGTCCGATTTACCATTTGCTCGGACTATCGGTTGCCTCAATCCAGCATGAAAAATCTTTTTTGTACGATGCTGAATTTGAACCTGAAGCAGATGAAATTAAACAAATCGAATCAGAAACTCAAGGATTGGTTTTAGATGTAAAACACATGCGTCCAGTGAGTCGCAGACAGGCTTATGCCGCTGATATAACTTACGGCACAAACAACGAGTTTGGTTTTGACTATTTGCGGGACAACATGGTTTCAGACTTTCCGCAGATGGTTCAACGCGGACATTATTTTGCAATTGTCGATGAGGTCGACTCAATTTTAATAGATGAGGCGAGAACGCCGTTGATTATTTCGGCGCCGGATACTGAAGCAACTGATAAATATTATCAGTTCGCTTCATTAGTTGAAAAGTTAGATTTGGAGAAAGATTTTGAAGTTGACGAAAAACGCAAAGCCGCAATTTTAACGGAAGAGGGTATCAGCCACTTGGAAAAGTTGCTCGGCCTGACAAATATTTACGAGCAAGCCGGAATTAGCAACGTTCATCATATCGAACAAGCTTTGCGTGCCAAAACTTTGTTTAAGCGCGATCGTGACTATGTCGTCCGTGACGGCGAAGTTATCATTGTTGATGAATTTACCGGGCGTTTGATGTTTGGACGTAGATACAGTGATGGTTTGCATCAGGCAATCGAAGCCAAAGAAAATGTAAAAATTCAACAAGAAAGCAAGACTCTGGCAACGATCACTTTCCAAAATCTTTTCAGAATGTATACCAAGCTTGCGGGTATGACCGGTACTGCCATGACTGAGGCTGAAGAATTTTTCAAAATTTATAAACTCGAGGTTGTTGAAATCCCAACCCATCGGCCAATGGTCCGTGCTGATCTATCTGACCGGGTCTACAAAAGTGAAAACGGTAAGTTTGAGGCAATTGTTCGTGACGTTGCGGAAAGGCATAGGCGCGGTCAGCCGGTTTTGATCGGTACTGTTTCAATCCAAAAAAACGAATTGCTTGCCGAATCTTTAAAACGAGCAGGCTTGCCATTTGAAATTCTGAACGCCAAGAACCATGAACGCGAAGCGCATATCATTTCTCAGGCAGGTCGTTTCGGTGCGATTACTTTGGCAACCAACATTGCTGGCCGCGGTGTCGACATTTTGCTTGGCGGTAACCCGGCAGAGGCTGGTGATGCCGACCGCGTCCGGCAAGCCGGCGGGCTTGCGGTCATAGGAACAGAACGGCATGAATCGCGCAGAATTGACAATCAGCTGCGCGGACGTTCAGGCCGTCAGGGCGATCCCGGTTCTTCTCAATTCTATGTCAGTTTGGAAGATGATTTAATGCGGCTATTCGGCGGTGATCGTTTGAAAAATATAATGGAGCGCTTGAATATTCCGGAAGACCAGCCAATTGAAGCCGGACTGGTTTCAAAATCTATTGAGCAGGCTCAGAAGAAAATTGAAGGAATGAACTTTGATACCAGAAAGCATGTCTTGGAATATGACGACGTCATGAACAAACAGCGCGAAGTCATTTATGCCAAGCGTCGCTCCTGGCTTCAACCGGAAGCGAACTTGCGTGAAGAAATACTCGGTTACGCAGAAAATGAAATCAGGGCAACTGTAACTTCACACTTAGCGCTAGAGAACGATGATGACAAACTGATTGAATCGCTCGGCACCATTTTTATATTAACTGCTGAAGAAAAATCAAAAATCAAAGAACTGGCAGAGCAGGGTAGTGATGCGGAATTTGCTGTTACTGATTATGTTTTAGATTTGGCCCAAAAGAAATATCAGGAAAAAGAAGAGGCGATCGGTAGTCAGCCAATGCAAGCAGCGGCCGGCCAAATGGCTGCAGGACCCGGTCTGATGCGTCAGTTGGAAAAGCTGGTTGCTTTGCAATGTTTAGACAGCATTTGGATGGAACACTTGGATACCATGAGCCATCTGCGTGACAGCGTTAATTTGCGAGGCTATGGCCAAAGAGACCCGTTGGTTGAATACAAGCGTGAAGGATTTGAATTATTTAAACGTGCGCAGGCTCAGATTGAAGGCAATATTGTCCATAGCATTTACAAGGTTGGAATAATGCTTCAGCCGCAGCAATCGGAAATGCAGCGGGCAATCCAGAGTGCTCCGCAAGCTCAAGGTTCCACCGAGTCGCTTACGGATACTGGTGAAAAAATCGGGCGCAATGATCCGTGCCCATGTGGTTCCGGAAAAAAATGGAAGAAGTGCGGAATGCTGAATACTTCTGAACATCAACAACTACTGGCAAAGAAATAAAAAAAGGCCTCATCTTTTACGATTTGGCCCGGCCGTTTTTTTCAGCCTGTTCTGGATGTTTTCCAGGTTGGTTTCCAGGATTTCTTCCCGCGTTTCCAGATCGCAATTTTCAACCCAATCAAAGCCTTTTCTACATGTCAGGTCGTCAATTAACTCAAATAGGATTTGTTTTGCGAGTTCAGTTGGCGGTTTTTGATAACGATCTTGATACTCTTCCAAAAGCGTCATTTTCCCTCCTCTGAAATGTTTAATCTCAACATTTTGAGGGTTTTTATTTAATTCGTCAAGTTGAAGGGGGTAGGTATACCCAAGGGGGCATGAGTCAAGGCAGACAACAGCGGCATTTTTACGCGCTAAGAATTGTTTAATATCATTGGAGTTGGACCCTGACATATCAGTGTGCCGAAGTTTGCCAAAAAATTCGAAAATAAAGATTTATAAACAAAACGTGGAATCTTTAATTTCAAAAAGTCACCTGTTGGTGACTTTATTTTTTTATCAAGAAAGGCCATAATTGAGAATATGACAGGCCTGTTCAGTTCAATTAGAGCGGTCAAAAAGAGATTCTCGCCATACCGAACTTTGGTTGAAGTTTTTATTTTTAAGGACAAGCTGCTGCACAATTTAAATAAGTTCAAAAAAGCCTACTCAAATTTAAGTTTTGCACCGGTTTTGAAGAGCAATGCTTACGGCCACGGTCTTACGGAAGTAGCAAAGATTTTAGATAATGAACAGCTGGCGTTTCTCTGCGTTGATTCTTTATATGAAGCTAGAATTTTGCGCAAAGCCGGAATCAAATCGAAAATTTTAATACTCGGTTATACTGATCCGGAAAATATTAGTTTCAGTAATTTGCACGAAGTTTCTTTTGTCCTGACCGCTTTGGAACAACTTCAAGCGACCGTGCAAAAACTAAAAAGTAAAAAGAAATTTCATTTAAAAATTGATACCGGCATGCATCGCCAGGGAATTTTACCTGAGCAGATTGAGCAGGCAGTCAAGCTTATAAAGTCGTCCAAATATATCGAGCTTGAGGGTGTCTGTTCGCATTTTGCTGATTCAGACAGTGAAGATCAGCAATTCACAGAATTGCAAATAAAAAAATGGCGAGAGGTTACCGCAACTTTAAAAGATAATTTCAAGGATTTAAAATATCTGCATGTTGCAAACACGGCAGGTGTCTACTATAGCAACCGTTTTGAATCTAATGTTGCCAGGATTGGCGCCGGACTCTACGGTACTGATCGTTCGCCGTTTCAAAAATTAAATTTAGAACCGGTACTGGAAATGCATTCGTTGATTAGCTCGGTAAAGGTTGCAAAAGCAGGTGCCCGGGTTGGTTACAATTTAACTTATAAGGCCGGCAGCGATATTACTGTCGCTACGGTCCCGGTGGGATATTTTGAGGGAGTTGACCGCAAGCTTTCAAATTGTGGTTTTTTTGAGGTCGGTGGAGTGGTCTGCCCGATCATTGGGACGGTTAGCATGAATATCACAACTATTGACGTCAGCAAAGTGCCCAACGTAAAAGCCGGTGACCCGGTGGTGCTGATCAGTTCGGACCCTAGTGCTGTGAATTCAGTTGAGAATATTGCCAAACAAATTGGGACGATAGGTCGCGAAATTTTGGTGCATATCCCTCAACATTTGCGACGGACCGTGATATAATTAAACGAAATTAATTTTTTTGGAGAACAATATGTCTAAGGATTTTCAAAAACCGGAGCCGACCAAAAACGAAAAAATGTTTTATGAAATAGCGATGCATCTCAATGACCTGGATCACAGAACCTGGTCAGTGTCATCGCATGTTCTGGCAATGGGAGTTTTGCTTAAGATCGACCCGGAAAAAATGGCTGAAATTTTAACAGCTGACGAAAAAGTTTTGAGCGAATACGCAAAAAAAATTAACGACGCCATTCAAAAAATTCAGAAAGAAAAAGCCCCAAAGAGTGATGAAAAGCTCGCTGAAAAAGGGCATGAAGGCCATGATCACGGACCAGGCGAAGACCATCAGCACTAAATGAAGTTTATTGATATCTCAAAACATAAATTTATTGAGGAGCCGCGTTATTATTTTTTTGGTTGGTCGAAAAATCCTAAAATTATCGGTCGACCCAGCGTAATAAAAGCCTTGGTTCAGGCCAGAAAATACCTACCTAAAGGTTATAATTTTAAAATCTGGGATTTGCAGCGTACTCGCGAAGTTCAAATTGAAATGGTTAAAAGTTTTGAGCGCCGGATCAGAAAAGCTCATCCGCACTGGAGTGCGGGCCGGATAAAAAAGGAGGTTTTCGTTTATTCGGCAAAACCGGCCAGAGTAATAACCAGGCTTGATTCGCATCGTTTAGGCGGCGCAATTGACCTGACAATTGTCGATCAAAATGGCGTGGAGCTTTATATGGGTACTGATCACGATGATCTCACAGCTAAGGCCGCCCTTGATTTTTACGAACAAAAAATGTTTTTGAGTCGAATGGATGTACAGGCAAAGAAGAACCGTCGTTTGCTTAAAAAAGTCATGTTAAGCACAGGGTTTGAGCCTTATGCTCCGGAATGGTGGCATTGGGGTTACTCGAAACCTTAATAATATATTTTAAATGACCATAGTTGAGAAGCAGAAGGCTTTGGAGCAGATTGCAAAGCAAATTGCAAAATGCAAAATTTGTCAAAAAGACAAAATCGGTAAAGCTGTTCCGGGAGAAGGCAATGCCAATGCCAATATTATTTTTATTGGTGAGGCCCCGGGGAAAAATGAAGCTGAGACCGGGAGGCCTTTTGTCGGCAGGGCGGGTAAGTTGCTCCGCGTTTTAATCGGTGATGCCGGAATTGAAGAAAAAAAAGTTTATATCACCAGCCCGGTAAAATATTTGCCGAAATACGTCACGCCAACGCCGTCTGACATTGAGCACGGCCGCAAACATTTATTGAAGCAGCTCAGAATAATCCAACCGAAGATCGTGGTTTTGCTGGGAAACGTCGCTTGCAAAGCCTTAATTCCCGAGCACTCGGTGCGGATCAGTATTGATCATGGTACAATTTATAAGAACAACGGGATCAGTTATTTTATCAGCTATCATCCGGCCGCACCGTTGCACTCTCCAGGGCTGCGCCAAACTTTAATCGACGATTTTAAGAAATTAAAGAAATTCGTTAACAGTAAATGAGCGATCAAAAAAAACAAATTGTGGTTGCTGTTTCAGGCGGGTTTGATCCGCTGCATGTTGGCCATGTCCGGTATTTTCAGGCCGCCAGGGCGCTCGGCGATAAGCTTGTAGTCATTCTAAATAATGATAATTGGCTGAAACTCAAGAAAGGTTATGTATTCATGAACGAAAGGCAGCGTAAAGAGATTATTGAATCAATAAAATGGGTTGATGAGGTTGTGATCAGTGAGCATCCGGCCGGAACAAAAGATATAAGCATTAGTTCGATGCTTTTAAAAATTAGGCCGGATATTTTTGCTAAAGGCGGAGACAGGAATCCTGACGATGTGCCAATTCCCGGCTCAGAGCCTGAGGCCTGTGCCAGTATAGGCTGCAAAGTTGTTTATAATGTCGGGGTCGGCGGAAAAATTGAATCTAGCTCAGAATTAGTGGCTCGCTCGATAGAGAATCGCAAAATGGCTGAACAAAATCAAACTATCGAATAAGGCGCTGCCATTATTGCTTCAAAACAAAAACGCCCAACTTTGGAGCGTTTTTTTAAACATTTTTGCCATAGATAAGGCTTGATTTTTGTTCTAACCTGCTAAGTATAAACACCATTCGCAATCTAAATTAACCAAAATCATATGAGTGCCAAAGCAGTATTGTGGTCGCTTCTGACCCTGCTAGGAATTTATGCTTACTACATTTTTGGCTGGTCTTTTCCATCGTTTATGCATATTTTTTAGTCCCAGCCCGACCTTTTGACCTTTTTCGTCAAAAAATATAGAATTAAAAGGACTTCTTTTTGAAGTCCTTTTAATTGCTGAAAAATGAAGAAAAACCTGAAATTATACCTGACTTTTCTATTTATCTTATTAATTGCCGCATTTGCTGTTTTTATTGATTTGCCAAAGGGCGGCAAGATCGATTTAAATAAATTAAAGATTAAATATTCTAAAACTTTTTCGGCTCGCCTTGGCCTGGATCTAAAAGGCGGGGCCTATTTGCAGTATCAGGGCGATCTAAGCAACATACCCCAAGATAAGCGCGCCCAAGCAATGGATAGCGCAAGAAATGCGATTGAGCGCAGAATCACGCTTATAGGCGGAGTACAAGAACCGGTTGTAACTACCGCCGGGACCGACCGAATTATTGTTGAGCTACCCGGAGTCAGCAATATTGATCAGGCCATCTCAATTATCGGCCAGACTCCTTTTCTTGAATTTAGAACTCAAAACCCAAATCCTCCAAAAAATCCGACATCTCTTGATGATGTTTGGACCCCGAGCGGTTTGACAGGGCAAAATTTAAGCAGCGCCACTGTTCAGTTTGATCAGCAAAGCGGTGCGCCGCAGATCTTGTTGCAATTTGATTCAACCGGTACAAAACTTTTTTCACAGATTACAAGTCAAAACATTGGCAAACCGGTAGCAATTTTTCTAGATGGGACACCGCTGTCTGAACCGGTGGTTCAAAGCGCGATCACTAACGGCCAGGCCGTAATCACCGGACAATTTTCGGTGCAAGACGCAAAAAATCTGGCGACTAATTTAAATTCTGGAGCTTTACCGGTACCAATTAAACTAATTTCCCAACAGAATGTTGGAGCGACCCTGGGCCACGATTCAATCCAGAAAAGCGTGGTCGCCGGTATTATTGGGCTGATCCTGATCATTTTGTTCATGATTATTTATTACCGCTTTCCGGGTTTGTTGGCGGTTTTTGCCCTGGCCATTTACGGCTTCCTGACCTTTGCCGTATTTAAGATTGGTATTTCAATCACAGCCGTGATTTTGGTCGGTGTATTTTTCTTCCTTGCTTTGGTTTCGAGTTGGGTTTTCGGAGTACTTGCGGTATTGGCGTATTTGGTGCTGATGTTTTTGGGCGGACTAAACCCGGTAACATTAACGCTTGCGGGCATTGCTGGTTTTATTTTGTCGATCGGTATGGCTGTTGATGCTAATATTTTGATTTTTGAGCGTACTAAAGAAGAACTAAGGCTGGGCAAAGATGTGACTCTTGCGCTCGATGACGGTTTTAACCGTGCGTGGCCGTCAATCAGAGATTCAAACGTATCGTCTTTGATTACGACCTTAATTTTGTATATCTTTGGTACCCCGGAAATTAAGAGTTTCGCGGTAACACTTGGCGTTGGAATTATTATTTCTTTGTTCACGGCAATAACCGTTACCAAAACTTTTCTTAAAATGTTTGTCGGACATAATATCTTGCTTCACCCATGGCTATTTGGAGTTAAGAAAAGGGAAGAGCCGGCAGTTAATCAAAGCGAGGTAAAATAACAATGCTAAATATTATCAAGCACTACAAATTTTGGTTTATCGTTTCCGGAATAATTTTGGCGGCCGGAATAATCTCTTTGGCACTTTTTGGCCTGAAGCTCGGGATCGATTTTACTGGTGGAACCCTGGATCAATTGCAGTTCACCAAAGCTCCGGATCTGACAAAGGTTCAGGCAATAGTTAATGCCGATGTTAGCGGCGCTCAGATTCAACAGGCTGGGACTACGGGCATTAACATCAAAACCAAACCGCTCGACAAACCAGCTCATGACAAGCTGCTCTCGGACCTTAAACTGAAGGTCGGTAATTTTACTGAGATTTCTTATGACTCAGTTGGTCCGGTGATCGGTAATGAACTAAAATCTAAAGCAGTTTATGAATTAATTTTGGTTTCGCTCGGAATTGTTTTATATATTGCTTATGCATTTCGCAAAGTAAGCAGACCGGTAACTTCCTGGAAATTTGGTTGGTCGGCAATTGTCGCCTTACTCCATGACCTATTTGTGGTTGCCGGCATTTTTTCATTACTTGGACACTTTGCCGGGGTTGAGGTTGACAGCCTGTTTGTAACCGCACTTCTGACAGTTCTTGGTTTTTCAGTACATGACACAATTGTGGTTTTTGATCGGATCAGAGAAAACCTCAGAACCGAATCGGGCCAGCCTATTGATGTGGTTGTAAACCATAGCATCAATCAGACTGTTGTTAGGTCTTTAAACACTTCCTTGACCGTCTTATTTGTATTACTTGCTTTGCTGTTATTCGGCGGCGCGACAATTAAGTTTTTTGTATTAGCGCTATTCATTGGAATTATCGCTGGAACTTACTCTTCAATTTTTATTGCCAGTCCAATCTTGGTAATTTGGCAGCGCTGGTCTGCTCGTCGGGCGTAACCACAAGATTTCCGTTTAGTAGTTCAAAAAACCAATAAAATCAGGCTTTTTCTAGCAATTAAGGCATTTCTGAGGAGAAGTGCCTTAATTTATTAGGTTTATTTGACATAACAAAACTTTTATGCTATACTTGAGCCAACTGATAAATTTATGGAAAAGACCAATAAAGAAAAGAAGTCCTATTCAGGAATTTTGGACAAAATAATTGATAGCCAACAGCACGTTTCGTTGCAGAATTTTGAACCTGCAAACGTAGCAACAAAGGCTTTAAATTTATTGCGTGAACGCGATCGAATGATTATTGCCAAAAGATTTGGCTTGCTCGGTTTTTCTTCGCAAACATTGGAATCAATTGGCAAGGAACATAATCTTACCCGTGAGCGTGTTCGTCAGATTGAAAAAGAATCAATCAAATATTTGCGCACCAAACTCAATGATCAGCAGCTTGCTGAGGCAGTTAAGATCCTGGCACATATTATCAGCGATTGTGGAAAAGTAATTCGCGAACTTGAGCTTGTTAAGCTGCTGACCTCAGAAGCAACTGAAGAGGAGCGTCGCTCTATTTTGTTCTTATTGAATATCGCTGAGGAGCTTTTGGAAGTCAGAGAGTCAGAGGCAATGCATGCCGCATGGGCTTCAGTAACATACAATCATGAATTTTTTCAAAATATCATTGCTTCAGCCAAGCAGATTTTAAAGAATGAAAAACGCCCTTTGAGCGAACTGGAATTTATCGAAAAACTCAAGCAGACTGATTTCTATAAAGAAAATCATCTTGAAGTTAATGAAAAAGTTCTCAGAAACTATTTGGACTTAAGCAAAGAAATCGAAAAGAACCCCTTTTCCGAATATGGTCTAGCGGAATGGAGTGAAATTACTCCTAAAGACGTCGGGGATAAGGCTTATATTGTCATGAAGCATCATGGCAAACCCGAACACTACACTGCAATCACAGAAATGATCAATAAACACGGTTTTGACAAGCGTGTTGCGCATAAAGAAACCGTGCACAATGAACTGATTAAAGATTCGCGCTTTGTGCTAGTCGGCAGAGGCATTTACGCTTTAACAGAATGGGGTTATCAAAAAGGCGTAGTTGCTGATGTCATTTCAGAAGTACTAAAAAAATCCAGGAATCCTTTGACCAGAGATGAAATAGTTGCAGAAGTCATGAAACGCAGATTTGTTAAACGCAATACTATTTTAGTGGCATTATCCAATCGAAAATTATTTGCTAAAGTTGCTAAAAACAAATACGGATTGCTCCAGGCTTCCTAGTTTCTCGGTTAGAAATAAAAGAAAATTACAATGAGCTTACTTTCAGTTTCCCAAGCATTAGTTAATATGCTGGCAGCCGCCTATGTGGTTTTAACCCATGGCGGCTGGATTTTGATATTGATTCTCGGGGCGCTGCTGGCCTTCAGAATTTATATGAAGCAAATTCAGGATCGTTTTGTCGGTTCAACAGAACAAATTTTTTTAAACGTTAAAGTCGAGCGCAATAATGAAAAAAGTTTGCGTGCCGTTGATTCGCTATTTTCACAACTTCACGCGGTGCACACCAGCTTTACTTGGGCGGAAAAATACTTGGAAGGCCGGGTTAACCTTTGGATTTCCTTTGAAATTGTCAGTATCGGCGGAAAAATATCGTACGTCATCAGAACTCCGAAAAGATATCGACACTTGGTTGAGAGCGCGGTCTATTCGCAATTTCCTAACGCTGAAATCACTGAAATTGAAGACTATATGAAGAACTTGAAGCATTGGACGCCTCATGCCGACTGGGATCTATGGGGAACCGAATATCTGCAAACCAAAGATTACGTTTATCCGATGCGTACTTATCGAGATTTTGAACATACTGCCGCTGAAGAGAAAATTCTTGATCCTTTGGCCGGAGTTTTAGAAGCAATTGGAAAAATGGAACCATATGAACTTTACGGCATTCAAATTGTGATCCGTCCAATTGCTGACGGCGATTGGTTGCCGCATGCTAAAGAGGTTGTTGCGGAATTAAAAGGCGAGCCGGTCCATGCCGAAAGCATCATAGATAAAATTTTTAAACCTTTCGACCTGCTTGGACATAAGAGTTTGTTCCAGGTGCTTACCGAAAAGAAACAGCATAAGACAGAAGAAGGCGGTAGTCCGCTGCTGCTTAGGCTTACTGAGGGCGAGAAGGGTACCATCGCGGCAATAGAAATGAAAGCTTCCAAGGTTGGTTATGAAGTCAAAATCCGCAATCTTTATATTGCTCCTAAAGATAAATTTGATGGACACAAAAAAACCTCAATAATCGGAGGTTTCAGAGCGATGGCCGGGGTTTCAACTAACAACCTCAAGCCAGACGTTTCACATACTTGGACCAATTACAACTATAAAATTTTTAAAAGCTTGGAAAAACCTTTTACTGATTATATGATTAATCTGAAGAAGCACCATATGCTTGAAGGATATGTTAAGCGCAGCATGTGGATTGGCCAAACCCCAATGATTTTGAATTCAGAAGAATTGGCGACTCTTTACCACTGGCCGTTAATTACAGTTGCCGTACCGCCGGTTGAAAGCATTGATGTTAAAAAAGGCCAGCCGCCAGCTAATTTACCAATATTATAATTTAGTTTTATGAGCGATCAAGATAAAAATAATGAAGTAACGGTATTTGCCAAAACCAACTTCCGAAATCAGGAAGTGCCTTTTGGCATTAAGACCGACGACCGCCGCCGGCATATGTACGTCATCGGAAAGACCGGTATGGGCAAAACTACTTTGATGGAGAATATGATCATTCAGGACATCATGAATGGCAAGGGCTTGGCATTCGTTGACCCGCACGGAGATTCAGTTGAAAAGATTTTGGATTACATTCCGAATAACCGTGTTAATGACGTAGTTTATTTTAATCCTGCGGATCAGGATTTTCCGATCGCCTTCAACATTTTAGAATCGGTCGACCCAAGCTATAAACATTTGGTCGCTTCCGGTTTGATGGGTGTTTTTACGAAAATTTGGGCAAACACCTGGTCAGCTAGAATGGAATACATCCTGAACAACGCAATTCTGGCGCTGCTGGATTCACCGGGAAATACTTTATTGGGTATCGCCAGAATGATAGTTGATAAAAAATATCGTAAAAAAATCGTAGACAACATCAGAGATCCAATGGTTCGTTCTTTTTGGGTTGACGAGTTTGCCAACTGGCCTGATAAATACAGAATGGAAGCGGTTGCCCCGATTCAAAATAAGGTCGGACAGTTTCTTTCAACCAGTATTATTAGAAATATTATCGGCCAGTCAAAGAGTACGATTGATCTGCGGGATATTATGGATAATAAGAAGATCCTGCTTTTGAACCTTTCCAAAGGCCGCTTGGGTGAAGATAACTCCGCTTTGCTTGGTGCAATGATTATCACCAAACTTCAGCTTGCCGCACTTTCACGTGTTGATATCCTTGAGCATGACCGCGAAGATTTCTATTTGTATGTCGATGAGTTTCAAAATTTCGCGACTCAATCATTTGCCACGATTCTTTCTGAAGCCAGAAAATACCGTTTGAATTTGGTGATCGGTCACCAGTATATTGGACAGCTGATTCAGGATAAAAGTACTGAGGTTCGCGACGCGGTATTTGGCAACGTCGGCACGATTGTTTGTTTTAGAGTAGGCGCAACAGACGCTGAATTTCTTGAAAAAGAATTTTTTCCGACTTTTCTTGAAAACGACCTGCTCAACTTGCCAAAATATCATATTATTTTGCGGCTAATGATTAACGGCGTTGCGTCTGATCCGTTCAGCGCCACAACGCTTTCGCCGGCCGCATATCAAAAAACCGTTAACCGCGAAAAAGTTATCAGGGTTTCGCGAGAACGTTACGCCAATCCGGCTCAAATGGTAATGAAAAAAATTACTGAATGGATGGGACAGGAATATCACGAAGGCGTAGCAGTTGTTGCCACCGGAATAAAATTTGAAGGCAGGGACGATGATGAGGAATTGCGCCCCCAGACGGCGCAACCAGCTCCGGCAACTCCGGTAAGCCTGCGTCCAGCCCAGCAGCCTGTCGCAGAATTTAAGATGCCTGAAGCGGTTCACGTTTCGCTTCCGGTTGAGCAAATAGTTGATCAGCCGGTTGATAATGCACCTGAAGTGTATCAAGTAGCCGCTGCCACTGCGGAACCAAGGCAGCAAATGCATGCTCAAGCAGAGCTTGTTGAAGAGCTACCGCAAACACAAAATACACCAGCTGCCAGCCCACCGGTTCAGCAGGTCCGTCCTATTCAGGGTACTCAAACTCAAGGTCTCCAGAGTCAGCAAAGGCAGCCTCAAAGGCAGCAAGGTCAGGGGGGCAACCAGCATTCTCATCAGCAGAGGCAAAATTACCAACCTGAAAATAGACAATACCAGCAGCGTCCGCAACAACAAGGCGGTTTTCGTGAACGCCGCAGCACTGAACGCCGAAAGTCTACAAATCGCAAGGCCAATCCAATTTGGGATAAGGTAGCCAGCATCAAAAACGAAAATGAAAAAAATTTGGTCAAGACTCTGGCTGACGGATTTGGCGGTCTGCAAAAAAATGATCGGATAAGGCCTAAAGAAAGACCGCCCGAACCTAAAGCTGAATCGCAAAATTCGTCAAATCTTTCTCAAGGCCCGCAGCAGCAACAAGCCAGTTCTCAACAACAGACCGGTGCTCACGACCAGCAGCACATAGTATTAAAACCGGGAGAAAAAACTAAATTCTAAATGACCGAAAAATTCCGATCAACAAAACAAAAGAAAAAAGTATTAATAGCGCTTTCAGGCGGAATTGATTCAGCAGTAAGCGCTGTTTTGTTATTAAAAAAAGGCTACGATGTTGAAGCGGCTTTTATGAAAAATTGGTCTTCAACCGACGGTTTGTTGTTAAGCGAATGTCCATGGCTTGAAGATCGCCGCGAGGCTTTAAGAGTTGCGGCTTTTTTGGGGATTCCGCTGCACACTTTTGATTTTGAAAAAGAATACCGCGACAAGGTAATGCGATATTTTTTTGAGGAGTATGCCGCGGGTCGAACGCCAAATCCTGACGTGATGTGCAACAAAGAAATAAAATTTAAACTGCTTTATGATCGGGCAATGCAGATGGGTTTTAATTTTCTGGCAACCGGACATTACGCCCAAATTAAAAATGGCAAATTGCTGCGCGCCAAAGATCAATTTAAAGATCAAACCTATTTTATTTATAACATCAAGCCGCAGCAGCTAAAACATTTAATTTTTCCAATCGGCGGGTATTTGAAGTCTGAGGTTCGCGCGATGGCGCGAAAATTTAAATTACCCAATGCCGAGCGTAAAGAGAGTATGGGTTTGTGTTTTGTCGGCAAAATCCAGCTCGATCGTTTTTTGCAGCAAAAGATTAAACCAAAGCCCGGCAAGATTATTGATCTTGCATCAGGGTTAATCATTGGCAAACATCAGGGAATTTTCAACTATACTTTAGGACAACGCACTGGCCTTGGAATTGGCGGGAGCGGTCCTTATTACGTTGTTCAAAAGCAGCCTGCGACAAACGTCTTGGTGGTTTCAAAAGAATTTAAGTCTCCGGCTTTGATGATCAATAATGTACTTGTGGAAAACCTTAATTGGCTTCTCAAACCAAAGAAATTTCCTGCTAAAGCAAAAGCGCGTTTTAGGCACCAACAAGAACTGGAAGATGTTCAGCTGGAATTGGCTGCAAAAAACGCAATAAACGTTAAATTTAAGCGTTTACAGCGGGCCGTGGCCCCCGGCCAAAGCTTAGTTTTATATCAAGGTAAAGAATGTATTGGCGGAGGGGTTCTGATATGATTTGGGTAGTTATGTTACAATAAAAGCAATCTGAGAGGGGGACCAGATTGATGTCTGGCACTAAAACTTCGAGATGGAGTTTAAGTCCGCTTCAAAAAAAATTGATTCGGGCAAAGGCGCTGGAACCAGTAAGATTTATTGGAGCAATCGCAATTTGGATAACAATCGGTGGCACAGCTTTTCCAAAGTTCGGCGTAGTTTTTTACCGCCTTAGACTCAGGAGCAAGCGCCATCGAAAGCGTCCACTACCGCAGCACTTTGAGCGGCTGTTTAAAGCCGTGAAGAGCGAGCAGCAGACCGGCGAAGATCAATAGGGACCAATAAAACAGACTAATATCAAAAACCGCGGAAGATTTCATTCCGCGATTTTTTTTATTGCTTGAATACTTTTGAAAAGTGCTTTAGCGTTTCAAGAATTTAACCAGCAGTAAAGCTACAATGTTGATGATCTTGATCATCGGGTTAATTGCCGGGCCCGCAGTGTCTTTATAAGGATCGCCGACCGTGTCTCCGGTGACAGCGGCCTGGTGCGCAAAAGATTTTTTGCCGCCGTAGTTGCCTTCTTCAATATACTTTTTGGCGTTGTCCCAAGCTGCTCCACCGGTGGTCATTGAGATACCAACGAACAGACCTGTGACAATGCTGCCAACCAGCAAACCACCCAGCGCACGCGAACCAAGAATAAATGCAACTAAGATCGGTACAACCACGGGGATCAGAGCCGGAACAATCATTTGTTTTAAAGCTGCCTTGGTGACTATATCGATTGCTTTACTATAATCCGGTTTTGCGGTGCCTTCCATGATGCCTTTGATTTCGCGGAATTGACGGCGAACTTCTTCAACCACAGCATGAGCGGCCTTACCAACAGCTTCCATCGCAATTGAAGCGAAGAGGTAGGGCAGCATAGCGCCGATAAAGATTCCAACTAAAACTTTAGGATCGGAAATATCAAAACCTAATTTGAAACCACGGTTGGCAAGCTCTTGAGAGTAAGAGGCAAACAAAACGATCGCAGCAAGTCCGGCAGAAGCAATCGCATAACCTTTGGTCACCGCTTTGGTGGTGTTTCCAACCGCATCTAGTGGGTCAGTGATGTCTCTAATTTCTTGGGGCAACTCAGCCATCTCGGCAATACCGCCGGCGTTATCAGTAATTGGTCCAAAGGCATCAATTGCAACCACAATTCCTGTCAAAGAAAGCATGCTGATTACTGAAAGTGCAACGCCGTATAAACCCGCTTCTTTGAAAGCCGCCAGGATTGCAATAACGATCAGCAAAACCGGAAGGGCGGTAGACTGCATTGAGACCGCAAGACCGGTGATAATATTTGTGCCGTGACCGGTGGTTGAGGCCTTGGCAATGTTTTTAACAGGTGAGTAGCTTTTCGAAGTGTAATACTCGGTAATTAAAACAATTCCGGCCGTGACCACCAACCCAATCAAAGCGGAAATGTAAAGTTGGGAATTTGAATACAAACCGTTTCCAGCCATCAAAGATTTGGTGATTGGCCAGAAAGCAATAGCAGAAAGCAGGCCGCTGACAATCAAGCCTTTGTAAAGCGCGCCCATAATAGATTTGCCTCCGCCTAGCCGGACAAACCAGGTGCCAATAATAGTCGTGATAATTGAGACCGCGCCAATTGCTAGCGGGTAAATCGCAGCGTTGCCAAAATGTTTAAAAGTCAGGCCGCCAAGCAACATTACTGCGATCGCCGATACGACATAAGTTTCAAAAAGATCAGCTGCCATGCCAGCATCATCGCCAACGTTGTCTCCGACATTGTCAGCAATTACAGCCGGGTTGCGCGGGTCATCTTCCGGAATTCCTGATTCAACTTTTCCAACCAGGTCTGCTCCAACGTCAGCGCCTTTGGTAAAGATCCCGCCGCCAAGCCTGGCAAAAACAGAAATTAAAGATGCGCCAAAGCCTAAGCCGATCAAAGAATTCAGATCCTTCGTTGCAAAATAATAAACTGATGTGGCAAGAAGTCCCAGGCCAACCACAAACAGGCCGGTAACAGAGCCGCCTTGGAATGCCAGAGCAAGCGCCGCGCCCAAACCTTTTTTAGCAGCCTCAGCGGTTCTAACGTTGGCGCGTACCGCTACATTCATACCAATATATCCTGCCAAAGCAGAAGCAACGGCGCCGATTAAAAATGCCAAAACAGTTTTGCCGCCAAAGTGCGCAAGATACATGACGATTGCAAGTACTACTGCGACAATCCCAACCGTTCGGTACTGCCGGTTTAGGTACGCCTTGGCGCCGGTTTGAATCGCCCCGGCAATTTCGCGCATTTTCTCATTGCCCGGGTCCTTTTTGAGGACGTGTACGGTCAAAATGATGCCGTAGGCAATGGCAAGCAGCGCGGCCACAATCACAAAAATTTGCATTTGTTTCCTTTGTAAATTCTCGACTTAAATTATTAAAAAATGGACATACAGGTCCATAACCTGTTCAATTATGCCAAGAAACCTTGTATAATTCAAGCTATGAGAGTATATACCATAGTTTCTTCAACTTTGCTTTTGATTATTGGCGTTGTTGGGTTTGCTTTCTCTGACCAGTTCCACGCCCCGGCGCATCTTTTAATTGTCGATCTGATTTTAGGGATTTGGGGGATTTACGTGATATTTAAAAAATAACCCGATAATTCAGGTTATTTTTTAATCAGATTATAGAAGCTTTCCAGGTGGCTATCGGTTCCGCAGTAAAAAATGTGAGTACTGAGATTAACGCAGTACTGCGGATTTTTGTGGATGTAGTCGTATTTTGGAAAAAACCAATACAAAAAGGCCGCGAGTCCCAGAAAAACTATGTAAAAAGCGTATTTGAGAGTTTTAAACATTTGTTTTATTTTAGCAAAGTTTTGATTTAAATAAAAAGACATGCTTAGAGCGCAAGCATGTCTTTTTAAACGTTTTTAGCAAAGAACTCTTTGGTAAAATTTTATTGCTGCCAGCGTCTTCTTATTCTTTCCCAGCGATTTTTTAATTCTCGGCCGAAATCATCGACCTCATTTTCCTTAATGTCGCTGAGTTTGCGATATTTGTCAGCAACGTTGTCGACAATCTCTTCGTATTTTTCTCGGGTCATTTCTTTGGCATCGCCAAGCCGATCATAAATTTCGGCATTCATCCGGCGCATCCAATTTCTAAAGTCAGCCCGATTTTGCCTGCTCGCTTTTGACGCCAAAAGTACGCCTGCTGCCGCGCCGATCACAAGTCCTATAAACCCGGCACCGATAATTTTTCCGGCCGCACCATGATTGTGATGATGAAATCCCATATGTTTAGAAGTTTAAGAAATTTAAAATTTTTCCAATTATCGTTGCGATTGATTTTGCTCTCAAATATCGTGAATAACTTTTTGCCGAAGCAATCAAGCCAGACATCTCATCCTGTAAAAATTTAATTTTTTTGGCGGCTCTGACAATGCTGCGTTGAATTGAAATTAAAAGTATTATCGCCACAATTTGTAAAATCACAAATAAACCGAGGGCGATCGAGGCAATAATGTAAAAAGTTAAGCGAGCCTAGTCCATGTTTGAAACATAGCTCGTTTGAGCTTATTTGGCATTGTAAATTCCGACAAATTTGATATAATTTATTGGCAATTTTTTGTTTGCGAAGTTCTTAGCAAAACATTGGGGTGTAGCCAAGTGGTAAGGCAAGCGGCTCTGAACCGCTCATTCCTAGGTTCGAATCCTAGCACCCCAGCCATGAAAAGTGTGGCGATCTCGAAGCGAGCGTTTGCGAGCGAGAGGTCGACAGACTTTTCATTACGGTGCTTGTGATTCGAAATCCTTGATAGGTTCGAATCTGACCACAATTAATAAAGCCGCCAGAGGCGGCGACTGAAAAAGGGAATGCATAGCGAGGCCGCAGGTCGAGCGGCTATGCCTAGCACCCCAGCCAAACCAAAGATGAAAAATAATTGGAAAAAGTTATCATCGCGTACAGTTTTTAAAAACCCATATTATCAAATCAGGCGTGACTATGTGATTAAGCCAAATGGTACTAAAGGTTTTTATGATGTTATAATTCGACACCCGTCGGTGTTTATAGTTGCGGTAAATAAAAAACGAGAAGCATGTTTAATCGAACTTTATCGCTATACCAACCAGATAAATTCTCTTGAAATTCCTGCAGGAAACTCAGAAGGCCAGCCGCCTCTGGTTGCCGCAAAAAAGGAGCTGCTTGAAGAGACGGGAGCAGTTAAACAATAAGTCCTAACATCGTCCCGTATCGTCAGCCAAGGTTTTAGAGATCGCCAGAAGGGTGACTTTTTGATATGCTAAAGACATGAGAGAGGAAATCTTAATTATTGCCGGAAGTAAGAATGATCTTCCTAAATTGAAAGAACTGAGGTCGTTATTTTCCAAGTTCAAAATTGAGTATTCGATCACAATTATTTCCTCGCATCGGAATCTTGCTGCACTCGTAAAATTTCTTAGTCAGCTTCCAGCTAAATACACTGTGATAATTGGCATTGCAACGTCTGTTTCGAACTTACCGGCCATAATTGGAGGGTATTTAAAAACTACGCCGATTACAGTGATGGGTGTAGGCATAAGTAAAACTAATTTAAAAGGTGTTGATAGTCTGCTGTCAATAAACTCCATTCCCAAGGGAGTTCCAATACTCAATACCGGAATTGACCAGACAGGATTATATAATGCCGGCCTGGCAGCAATAAAAATACTATCCAGAAACGATAAGGGTCTTCAGCTCAAATTAAAACAGATCTTGCGTTGATTTCCATTCGAAGCTCCTCCCATATCGCCAGCCAGCACATTTATTTCTATTCTTCTGACCATGCGCCATAATACAGCGTTACTTATTTTGTCCTAGTACGATTAAATTTTATCTAATGACAAAAGATCGGCCAAAAATATCAGTACTGAGCTCATCACAAAATTTAGACTCTCGCTCTAAAGCAGCTGCGCTATTTTGCAAAGAAGTTCTAGATAAAAATGGATGTGTTGTTGATTTTATAGACTTAAATAATCTTGAATTATTGCCTTACCCTCGTTCTGAACAAAATCAGGAAATCAAAAATGCTTGCAATAAATTTAACAATGCGGACGGCTGGGTTCTTGCAAGTCCAGTATATAATTTTGGAGCGAGCGGAACTTTGTTAACTTTTTTACATTATGCTCTAGCAATCGACAGTGGCGCGCAATGGAAACCTTTTTGTATAGTTGCAAGCATGAACAGTATGAGCAGTCGGTTGGCCACTGATCACTTGGCTCGAAGCTTAATGTTAGAACGCAACGCTGTTGCCGTAGGCCCAACCATTATCAGTGCGGGAGAAAATATTAAAGAAATGTCTGTCAGTTTGAGGACTAGAATAGAAAAACAGATGAAGGTGTTGGCACATTTTGTTGAGGCGAGAACAAACTTACAAGAGTGGTAATCTCTCCGTAAAGGACCCCTACTCATCAGAAGCGCGTTTAACCATTAAAAACTCCTCCCATATCGCCAGCTAAGAAATTTAAGTCAATGTATGGCAACATACAAGGAGACAATATGAAAAGAATTACACCTAATCTATGGTTTGATGGCAATGCTGTAGAGGCAGTTAATTTTTACCTTTCGGTATTTCCGGACAGTAAAATAATATCAACGGTTTACTACCCAAACAGCGCAAAGGAAGGTTTGGCCGACTTCCAACTGAACATGGCAGGCAAAATTTTAACTATCGAATTCGAACTTATCGGCAATCGATTTGTAGCCATTAACGCTGGTCCGGAGTTCAAATTCAACGAATCAATATCTTTTTCAATTCCATGCGAAGACCAGAAAGAGATTGATTACTACTGGGAAAAGCTATCAAATGTTCCAGAATCGGAACAATGTGGTTGGTGCAAGGACAAATATGGCTTAAGCTGGCAAATCGTGCCCAGAGACATGGAAGAGTTGATGAAAAAACCTGGCGCTTTTTCGAGTCTGATGAAAATGCATAAAATTGTTATTAAGGATTTTTAAATTATGAGGCAGCTCATTATGTGGAACTTGATCACACTCGACGGATACTTTGAGGGTGAGAAAGCTTGGGACTTGGATTTTCACGGTATTGTTTGGGGTAAAGAACTTGAAGATCTTAGCATTGAACAACTAAAGTCGGTTGAAATGCTCGTTTTTGGGGCAGCAACATACAAGGGCATGTTTGATTATTGGAGCAAGAAAAAGGGAGAAACTGCGGAATTTATGAATAAACTTCCCAAAATTGTTTGCTCACATAATCTGACAACTGCTGACTGGAAAAATACAACGATTGTACATGATGCAGTTGCTGAACTGGGGAAACTGAAACAGGAAGGCAAGGGCAATATGTTTGTCTTCGGTAGCGGCATTCTTTCGGAATCTCTAATGAAGGCCGGTCTATTTGATGAATACCGCCTGTGCGTTGTGCCTGTTTTTCTGGGCAAGGGCAGGCGTTTATTTAACGAAGGCTTGCCATATCAAAAACTAAAGTTATTAGAAGCACGCACTTTGCAAACCGGTGGGATTATTTTGCGGTACACTTCTAATTCCTAAATTGTCAAAATTATGAATAGCGACCTGCCAACAAAAGAACTCATCATTGCTGTAATTGAAAAAGATGGTTCTATTTTGATGCGAAAAAAACTCCAGGGCTCACCGCCCTATAAAGAATCTTGGTATTCATTTGGTTGCGACAGAATTCCAGGCCAGGACGATTCCGCGACAATTAAAAATTACTTAGAAGATGTTCTCGGTATTAATGTTGAGGTTAATCTGAAATCTGTACCATTTGGAACTGAAATAAAAAAAGATCACGATGGAACAGAAAAGAATTTTATCTACATCAATTTGCTTTGTAAGTATATAAGTGGGAATCCAAAAATTCCTCAAGGTGCTGAAAGAGTGGAATGGATTCCTAAAGATAAACTGAATGAATACAATATTATCCCGCCAGCGGTTAAATTGCTAAAAGTTTTGGGGTACATGATATAGGAGTTCGAGATCCATCTAGGGTTCCAGCTAGAGACGGCCAGCCAAGGTTTTCAAGATCGTACTCTAGAATTATGAAGTTAAAAACTTATGGAAATTTATTTAATAAGGCACGGCGAGACAACCGGCGATATAGAAAACCGTTTCGGCGGAAGTTATGACGACCACTTGACCGCACGGGGACGAGAACAACTTGAATCTACGGCTAAAGAGTTAAAGGGAAAGGGGATCGAAATTATTTTTTCTAGTCCTTTAATACGGGCAAGGGAAAGCTCTGAAATAATAGCAAATCAAATAATCGCACCTGTTGAATATATAGATGGATTAAAAGAAAGAGATTATGGAATTTTAACTGGATTAATAAAGACAGAGGCTGAGGCAAAATATCCAGAAGTTGTTAAGTTGCACGAGAATTATAAAAACACTGACCCTGGAGGCGAGAGCTATGAACATTTTTGTAAAAGAGTCATAGAGGCTTTTACATCTATAAGCACGAAAAATTATGGGACTGTGGCGATTTTAACTCATGGTGGTCCGATCAAGACAATTTATAGGTACCTGGGCAAAGGCGAATTGCCTAAATTAAATGACGGCCATATTCTGAAATTACAAGTATAGCCGTCCGAATTTCATCCCTTATGCCCAGCCAAGGTTTTTTGAATAAAAAATGAAAATTTCTTTTAAATTTCTATGGTTCGATTTATGGGATCGTCTCTTCGGCGATTTTTTGATATGCTGATTCTGTATGAACGTCAGAAACTATAAATTATCGGACTATAGATCAATCGAAGCACTTTATAAGATGGGTGATTTTTATGGCGGACAGTATGATGAAAATAGGGATTCTGAACAAAGATTGGCTGACAGGATAAAGTCTGATCCTGAAGCTATACTAGTTTGTGAAGATAAAGAAGAAATAATTGGTACAGTTTCCATTATTGAGGATGGTCGTGTTGCATGGCTTTTCCGTTTCAGTGTCCCATCCGATTTGCGAGGCAACGAAGCTGCTAAGCTTTTATACGACAGGGCAATTGAAATTTTGAAAGCCCGAGGACACAGACAGGTTCTAGTTTATTCGCCGCTAGGAAATCAGGCTCTAAATAAACGTTATCAGCAGTTGTTGAGTTTTAACAAAGGCAACGATTATACTTGTTTTTGGAAGGATTTGTAGGAAATTTTCCGACCAGGTGTTCAGTTAAAGTTTTAAAAAAAGACCTGCTAACTAACGCAGGTCTAGATCGGAAACAACCGATTACCACCAGGTGTAGATCCCGATCTTTTCTAGTTCGCACCACACATGCTTTCGAACCCTGGCTTTTTCTTGTGGGTCAGGATTAAAAAAATAATCTATGCGATGCGCCATCCAAATTTCTATGAACTTCTGAACGTGATCCGGATAAAATTCCTCTGCCGTTTTTCTGAAAAAATCTTCGGATAGAAGACCGCCGCCTTGTTCCGCGTCCTTGACCCTCTCTAATACTTTGAACCAGCGCTCGCGAAAATTTGGGAATAGTAATTCCCCAAGTAGTGTGGGTTCCTCATCTTCTTGCATTACACTGGTCATATCCCTCCTTCAGCTTATTGATATGATAACAAAACCGTACTTTCTCTGTAAACAAGCCACCAAGCTTGGAAATATGGGATAATCCCGTTCAAACCCCCTCCCATATGACCAGCCAAGGATTTTAGGAATCGCCGAGGAGACGGTTTTTTGATATGCTATACGCATGATAAAATCTGAAACAGATTTCGAAAAAAATTTTGGGTTAAAGCCAAAATTAATCTCCACTTATGATCTCATCAAAGAGAAACCTGATACTGAACCGCGACTTAGTGACCTCAAACCACTTTTAGCAGACTCTGAATACAGAAAAAAGTCTTTTGAAGAGGTCAGGGAAGCTTTTATTTTTGAATATGACAGAGATAAAATAGCGGAGTGTTTAAGTAAAAATGAGCCGGACGAAGAGGATTTTCGCTACCTTAAAAAACTCCGCCGATTGGGAGTTATATTGCGATCAAACTACAATTTTTTTGGTCAATCACACCTAAGCCCCGAGGTTTTTGTAAATTTAATTTCCAATTTGGGTAGATATAACGATAACTACTGGTTAGGCTCGGCTAAGCGCGAGCAGTCAAAAATATACTCCGAAAACGTAATGACGAATGGGAATATAAAGCAAGTTCTGGAAATCGATTACGCTGATAATCGAAATTTTACAGAATACGCTCGAGGCATGATTTTTGAGATAAAAATTTTATTGAAGGACGACGTGTTTGGTGCTCAAAATTTTCACGACCTTCGAAAGAAAATAAGAATTTGCGCAGACTCTCTACAATATGCGGCTTCCGATAATCTGGACAGCGGCGTTCATTGGCTCTTCTCCTCGATGTTAGAATTGTCTACAGAACTAGGTCATATTCATGATGCGGTTTTGCAGAAAAGCTTGCGCGGTGAAGGCGATTATCATGATTCCAATGTCAAAATAGACCCGTCTGTTCGAGAACGGTTTATGGCCCTGATGCCTTATATGGAAAAAGTTTTTGGAATTACTGATTAATTAATCCCGTTCGAACCTCCTACCATATGGCCGCCAAGGTTTTTAGGAATCGCCGGAGAGGCGATTTTTTGATATGCTGAACATATGAGAATTTTGATTATTACCGGTGGATCTTCTTCGGAGCGAGCGATCTCTTTAATTTCTGCGAAGGCTGTGAAAAAAGCTCTGCTTGCAAATGGGTATCAAGTTGACACTTTTGATTTTAAAAAAGGTTATCTTCAACTGCACCGGACGTTGCCTAAATATGATTTAATTTTTCCGGTAATGCACGGCAAGGAAGGGGAAGATGGCAAGTTATATAAATTTCTAAGTTCTTCAGGTAAACCATTCATTGGCGCTGACCCAAAAGGAGCGCGGGTTGCTTTTAATAAAATTATATTTAAGAAATATTGCAAAAAATTAAATATTAGAACCCCAAATTGGCGACCAATTCGAAAAATAAAAGATATAATTAATTTTGGTTTTCCTTGCGTTTTGAAAGGAGCCTTTGGGGGATCTTCTCATGAAATAGCACTGCTGTATTCCCGTCAGGATTTGAAAGCCGCAAGGACTAAAAAAATATTTAATTCAGATAATAATTTTTTTATTGAAAAAATGGTTCAAGGCACCGAAATAACAGTCGGCGTTCTCTATGACAGAGCACTGCCCGTCTTAGAAATTGTACCTCCAGACGGAGCTTGGTTTGACTATAAAAATAAATATTCTGGTAAAACAAAGGAGATTCCATTTGCTCCTTCGGTTAATAAAAAACTTCAACATGCTGCACAAAAGCTGGCAGTAAGACTTCATAAGGGCTTAGGACTCGGCGATTATTCTAGGACTGATATGATTGTTGATGGGGAGAAATTATATGTTTTAGAACTTAATACTCCTGGAGGTGTGGGCCTGACCCCAACGAGCCTGTTTCCCAAAGCCGCTAAAGCCGCAAATATTAGCTTTAAAGGATTAATTAATCGGTTAGTTCAGCGGGCAATGAAAGCCTAACTAATAAGTCCCAGACTCTGATATGGTCTCTCAAGTTTGCCTAAACTATTAAAATCTGGTATAATAAAATCGATTTTAAAATACTTCAATGTCAGAAAGATTTTTTGAATATCAAAGAAACAACAAAAACAAAGCAATACAAGAGGAACTAGATTCTTATGATATTTCCGGACCTGACCAATGGCGAGAAGCGGTCGATTTAGAAGAACAAACGCCAGAATTTTATGACCAGCGCGAGCATAGAAAACTATTAGATTATCTTGATGAAACCCATGCGGATAAGAACAAAGTTGAGAGCCTAAAGAAAATAAACAATAATCCTGAAAGATTAGAGATATTGTTAAACATGACAGTGTCTGAACAGCTGAGCTATCTCCGAAATACTAACTTGAAAGGCTATCGATATTTAGTTAAGCGACTGCATTTTTATAGTGAATTAATTGAAGGTAAGGCAAAGCGATTGGGCGCGGAGTGGGTTTATCCAGAAACAGGAGGTGCACCAAAATTGGTGGACAAGGAGTTTTTGATTGATAATTCAAACGTATCAAAAGAGTCAGTAAAGCTTGGTGTCACCAGGGATGCCTTATATGCGGCAATGCAGGGTACTCCGGAAATGGCTGCGATTAAGATTGCAACGGCAAAAATAAATGAGGATAACCCCCAACAAAAAAATGAAATTATAGAATTGTTTGGTTATTATTCGGGTATAACCCAGGACTCAATCGGGCAATACTCCGATTTGAGCAATTTGTATCAAAACTGCTTAGGCCAAGTAAGAAACAGGAAAATAAAAGAACAAAATCAAAATACAGATGCTGAACTGGAGCATCGGGCCGTCTTGTTAATGACTGAGAGATTGCTCGGAGCTTACAGATACAACGGAGGGAAAATCACAACCTCTGAGTCGCCATATAACGCGAGTTTCAAGGAGGCAGTGATCGCTGGACAACTGGGTCCTAAAGTGATGCGCCAAATGCGGGGTATGAGAAGGAAAATACAGCAAACGGACTTTAGTAATATCCAACGTTTTGTGGGCAGGTCGGGAGATAACCCTTATTATTTGGCAAAGTCGGCACTTGAACGTGATATTTACACTTTGAAAGAATCCATGGGCTTAAATTTAAATCCGCCAGAACAAGAAGAAGATGCTTACGCGGGGCAATCAACCGGGCAGAAATCGGCTCGGGTACTTACTGATCAACAAAATAGTCGTGATGCCAATGCACAAAAGACTCAGCTCCAGGAAGAAATAGAACATTTAAATCATCGTTTTCAAAAGTCTGTTGTAAAAATTGAAAAACGCGAGCTTCCGCAGGAAGAAAAGGATTTGCAATTGCAATCCTTGCGGGAACGCCATGAGCGCTTATTGGCTGCGGCAAATTCTAAATACGAAACCGAATACTTAAGACTCGGGCACAGAACCCCCGAGGAACTACTGTCTGACCTCATTTACGAAAAAGAAAAGCTTAATCAGCGCTATGAAAAAAATAAAAGTCTCGCCCAGAAAGCGCTTGATTTGCATTTTTTCATGAACCATCAAGCCGAAGAGAATGGGGCGAAGCCTTTAAAAAATTTGATTGATTGGATAAATCAAGCGCCTTTTGCAATGATTAAACGCGCCCATATAATGATGAACGAAGGAGCAAGTCCGGAAGCAATTGCTGAGTATGCCATTGCGACCGTAGCCCGTGGCAAAAGTGCTGCAACACCTGAAGAGCTTAAAATAATTAAAGAAAAATTTAAGAGTCTTAAAACTGAAGATGATTATCATTCTATAAAAAATATATTTCGGGTCGGAAACATTCTCAGTGAATTCGGTTATACGGTTAGCTTTGAACGCTTGGTTAAAATTGCTGATCGAAACCGCTATGGTTTTAGAGAATGCTTGAAAGTTTATGACCTTGATCAGTGTGAAAAATTTATGGACCAGGGCCTGAACATGCATAGTGTTGTGGGCATTAGGGAGGCGGTGACTGCTGCCGGACATGATTTAAACCCCGAACAAATTGCTATGATGGTTGCAAAAAAAATAGATCCATCGGATTTAAAAAGAGTTTTGGATTCGCTTCCTTTTGATAGGGTTGAGGAAATGATCAAAGATGGCATAGATTTTTACGCATATAATACTATTAAAGAGAACTTTGGCTTGAGGGGTTATCCGAAATCGCACACAGACCTGTTGATTTTAACAGAAAGTTTAAAAGATTCTAGTATCAACGATTTTACCCGCGTTCTGGAGATCTATGGCGCAGAGCAGGTTGAACAGATGCTTGTTAAGGAACATTTAAACCTAGCAGAGCTTCTGGCCACATACCAAAGGTTTTCTGATAGCGAAGTCACTGCCAAGCGTAGCGCAAGTATTGCTATGGCTGTAATTAAACTTGACCGGGAAGCTTGCTTGGAAGCGTTCAATAATTTTAATTTAGATATAAAAAATTTAATTTGGCTTTCCGAAAAATTCAATCCCCAGCTTGATGCTGATTTGCATAATGCGGTTGAACTATTTGGAGTAGATTTGCTTGATGAACAAGAGTATAACGCATATAAGAAACTGGCAAACGGCGAATTGATACCCGAAATTTCAGATCTTGGAGTAACTAAAACAGGCCCTGAAGGCATTGCGGAGTTTCGCCAGAAGATTTCTGTTTTCAGAAAGAGCTTGTTTTCAGATCAGGCAGATGTTGTACCAATTTTGGGAAACCCAATTCTAAAAGGGCTTTTTAAGGCGTTGGTCAGGTATGACGATAACCAATGGAGATCAAGTCGCGTGCAGACCATGGACGATGTCTTGAAATACCACAGGAAGTATAAAGATAAATTTGAGAAACTTCCGGAATACATAATTTCTAGTCCGGTCACGAGAATTAATAAAGTTGACAAGAGTGAAACGTTTGAATTTAGTAAAGATTTTGCAACTCGCTATGACTATTTAAATAAGCAACTGGAGGTTGCCCTAAATCTTTATGAACAATCTACCACGCCTTTTTCTGATCTTGTTGAGCAAGCCCAACCCATGCTCGATAAGCTTATTGAAGATTTGACGGAAAAGAAAAGTAAGGTAAATAAGCCGGAAGCTTTGAAGGGTATCCAGATGCGCATTGATTCCTTGGCAAATCTCAGGCCCAGGAACACACGTAATTTTACTGAAACCGTGAGAATACTTACGCAATTCCCGGAGTTTAAAGATTTATTGTTACGGATGGTATTTATTGGCGCATTGAGAAAAAATAAAGGGTACATTGAACAGGTCAAGAGTCACTTAAAAGATAACAAAATTAGTGTTGATTCGATAAGTTTTTTGTTAGATTTCGTAGACCATATTGCAAATAAAGAAACATTTAAAAAATATTTTACTGACAAAAAGGATCGAGCCGCATTTAATGGAATCGTTGACGTAAAATCATTAGAGAACGAATTAGGCAGGTTCCAAAACCAGCAAACCATCGGAACAATGTCAATGCAGTTCGTGCCAACTAGAAATGTACTCACCGAATTTTCTGGAGATATCGCTGACGCTTGCTGGGTTGGAAAATATAACAGTATGTTAGAAGAGTTCCCAAATATTTCCTCTGCAGTCATGCTTCAAGATCCAGGTGGTGCAAGTGAGCGTTATGCCGGAGCGGCATTATTAATTGAGGCAAATAGCGATTCAGGAGATAAACTTTTGGTTATCAGAGGATTGAACCCGATCACCAATGTAATTAATAGTCTATCCGTAGAAGATTTCTATGGAAAATTTACTGACTGGGTCAAAAAGATAGCTGCTAAGGACGGACGAAAAGCAGCGATTGTCATTGATGATCGCTCGGGAGGATCTGCTACAAATCGTCCCGTTTTGTTTAATTATTTAGCGCGAATTAAAGATGGGTTAAGACCAGTGACCTTAAGATCTGGTAAGGGGACACAATTCAACGGTTATAATATAGCTAATAAGTGTTTTCTAATTCAATGAACCGGGCAGAATATAATTTAAATCCGGATGAGCTCGAAGATAAAAGTGAGGTTGATAATCAAGAGCAGGACACGGAAACTGAGCGGGGTTATGGTAGGGAGATAGAGGGCCTAGAACCAAAGCCTGAACGTTTCAGCAAGCTGGAACAGGATAGGGATTATGATCTATTTCAAACAAATCATAATATAACTGCCAACCAAAATCTTGCGGAATTTTTTATATTCGTCAACCCTGGTGCTGGCGACCAGATTAGAATTGTCCAGCCACCGCACTGGCGATCGATAGATACTCCGGGATTGGAGGCGGTTTTGCATCTTCCTGGTTCACCTGACGTCAGATTTTATACCGCAAATACAAAAGGCGCTGGTTACCTCAAACCAACAGTTAAAAATAATGGGGGCCTTAATCAGTTGGATGCCTGGGTGATCAAAGATCGCGCTGGTGAGCAGGAGAGTGGTTACAAGGTGCTGGGTTTGTCGGGTGAGCATGAATACCTGAAAGGAAAAGTTATCGACAAATCCAATTTTTTGATAAGCAAAGGACTGCGCTGTGAATCTTATTGGGGTTTAGCGAGATTAAAACAAGTATATTTTAAGGGCGAACTTGTTCCCATTGAGCGGTTAAAAAAGAAAGGTGTTATTTTAAACAGAAAAAATTATGTCCCAGAGGAAGGTGTCCGATTGCTTAAAACGAATACCAGAATTGAGGAGGCTTATCGTTCAGACCAGCGCCGTCTTGAAATATTTAAAACTGCCTTCGAGATCTTTAATCGCGAAAATAAAGATTCTAATTTAGGTTTTCCCGAAATAAATATTGGAGATAAGGAACAGGAGCGCCTTTATTTTAAGGAGTTTTTTAGGAGAATGGGGAAAAATGCAGCAACTTTGTTAAACCTCGGAATGGTCCATGCTTATTTGCATTCTTCCAATGTTACTATGGCAGCTGAGATAGCGGATATTGGTAGCCTAGACCATAATGCCGATATTAAGGACAAAACTTTAAAACACCACTATAATGGCGTCCCTTTTCTGCATATTAAAGATATGAGAGATATTGCTTACGATTTACGTTATCTGTTGAACGCAGGGAAGCGGGCAGGTTTGCACACCGGTAAACGACAGGATTTAGCGGACAGTTTTGTTGAAGGGTTTAACTCTATTTTTAATAATAATGAGGTAGGACAGCAGCAGATTGACCCGGATTTTGCCAAAAAATGGATGTTGGAAATAATAAAAACTGTGATCGTTGAAAGAAATAATTTACCGTCTTTAAACTATTCTGATATCGAAGACTGGGGTTTAGATATTCATTAATTAGATCGCAAAAGACTTAAAAAATAGCAATCGCCGTGACGGCGATTGTTTGATATCCTATCATTGTATGGACTATGAAAATAAGGTGTTGCCAATTTTGAAAAAGACCAGAAATATACTCATTTCAAACTGGGGTGTCGCTGAAATAGTCGGTCAGAAGAATGATTCTATTGTAAGTATCGTTACAAAAACCGATATTGACGTTGAGAACTTTGTTTCTGAAGAACTAAAAAGAGTTTACCCTGAAATTAATTTTGTAGGCGAGGAATCGGGCGGAAACAGACATTCTAAGAAATTTTGGTTAATGGATCCGATCGATGGAACCAATCATTATGTCAGGGGTTTACCGTTCTGTACATCCATGGTTGCTCTGATCGAAAATAATGTTATAAAATTCTCAGCAATTTATGACTTCGTTAATGACCATATGTACTGGGCAGAAAAAGATAAGGGCGCATTCAGAGACGGCGTAAAATTGGCTGTAAGTAATCGTTCTTTAAAAAATGCACTAATTGGTTGGGAAACGCATATTGATAAAGAGCACAATAAAAAGAAAATAGACGGGTTGTATAGCAAGTCTATTTTGCTTAAAATATTATCCTCCGGTTGGGAATATGCGATGATTGCTTCGGGGAAAATTGATGCGCGGATAGCATTTGACCCCTATGGGCATGACTATGATTTTGCTCCAGGTGCTTTGTTAGTCAAGGAAGCTGGCGGGGTTGTTGCCAATATTGGTTCAGGCGGATACGATTTTAGAAACACCGACTTTATTGCCGCGAATCCAATAATATACAAAGAACTTACGGGAGGCCCAGGCGCCCTCTTTCCTATCGTAAACTAGATTAAACCTCGTTCGATATCACCAGCCAAGTTTTTAAACTTTTTGTAAATATGAAAAAAATTTGTATAACTTTTGCCGGAGCAATTGGAACCTCCAAAACATCCATAAGTAATTATTTGAGCACCAAATTGAATCTGCCTGTCTTAAATAATGACGCCATTAGAACCGAAATAATAGAAGACGAGGGGCGGTTTAATGAACGGAAATATATCGAGCAGCGGAATCAACGGTTGGATAATATTTTAGAAAACGGTTTCTCTTTTATTCTTGATGCCAGCGTGGACAGAGAATGGCAGGAATTGCAAAAACGCCTAACCAAATTTGACTATTCTTGGTTTATAATAAGTTTAGACCTGCCCCGAAGTTTTGTTGAACGACTTTATCAAATCAAGGGATATACAGAATCTCTGAATAGGTTAGACAAACTATTGCTGGATCACGAAATGTTCCTGAAAACCCACTCTGAAGATATTGGTTTATACATAAAAGATTCCACTTTTAGTGATCGACTAGAACTTTCATATAACGCGATCAAAAAGCACCTTGAAACTCTTTGATACTTTAGCGACCCATTCTAATAAATCAATCTGCGAGCATTAAACATGGCATGATTATGAAAAATTTTTCTTGAAAAATTGCAGACAAAAACCACGGGGACGAAACCCGTGGTTTTAATTTTGGCATATTGTTGTTAGGCATTTTTCAGTTCGTTGAGAACTTTGAGTTGGGCCTGCTCATGATAGAAAGCAAAATCGCGTTCTTTTACGAACCGCAACTTTTCAATCATGACCTTGTTAAAGAAAGACCTTAGCTCGTTTAGCTTCGCGGCTGCCTCAAACTCGTCATCCAACTTTAGAATCGCAGCCACTTTACCAATCATGATTACGTCCAAATGTGGACTGCACCCGAAGTACCGACCTAGATCTTTGGGCGCAATTCCGAGCTTGTTCGATACTTGCATAACGGGTTCAGCAAATTCCCGATAACGAATTATCAAGCGCGCTCCCATTTGGGCAAACCAGGCGCAAATGATCCCGGACAGGAAGGCGATCGTGGTGATCGTAATCAAGCCTGTTCCCAGATTTTCGCGCAGTAAGTTAGTTACCGGCGCGTAGTTGAAAAACGAAGTGAGCGGTCCGAACGGCAGCAAAATCGACAACCACACGAGTAGTCTGTAGCGGACTATTCCATCAATATACTCGAACGGGTCTTCGTTGTTATGCCTGGCCATCCAAGACTTAAGGATTGGGCTTTTCTTATCAAAAGTTCTCCGATTGATTTGCTTCCTGAGTTCATACGAACCGAAGTCGCCAGTTGCCATAATTTCCTCCAAACAATTGTCATTTCGTAACTGCGAGTGCTGCGAAGAGGTCTGTTGACCCATCTCACCTCGGCCTATACCTAGGTTTTGATACACATTCAAGCGCTCCGTTAGCCGACAAGTAGCTAACGACAAATTATGCCAGAAATTCATGTACTTGTCAAAGATACTGAAGTTACATTAAGATTCCAAAACAAAAAATAAAAGGCCCATCGCTTAACATGGCGAGGAGCCTAAAGAATCAATTAGAGAGGACATCGACCGAAAATTTATGCTTAAGTAACCAATCTAGCGAGCTCAGAAATATCTTCTGGCTCACTTATGATGTGTTCCTTCCACCGATCCGTCACAGGAAATTTTTCTGCCGTAATTGCGTTTGCTTTGTCTTTAGCATCACACTTATCATTTGCAATGACAATGACGGCGATAGATGCAGCCAAGAGTTTATTCCCATACAATTTTCTTTCACCGATCTCGATTACCGGCTTTGGGTCATCTTTCGCCGCAGCTATGCAAAAAAGATACAATTTCTTCTTGTCCTCAGACATACAACCCCCTTCGCAAAACATGACACAAAACCATAACATACTTATAATTCCTTGTCAATTATTTGACGTGGAAAGACTACGTAGACATTTTAAGGTCACCATTGGTACGCCTTTTGATAAAATACATTTATGAAACGGCCAGATAAAATGAACACAGGAGAATATTTAAACAGAGTTGAAAAAACTGATTTAACTATCCCCGAGCAAGATCTACAGGGTTCGGTCGACCGCCTGAGCGTTCCTTTCCATGATCTTGAACAAACACCTGATCTGATAGAGTTCAGGGTGGGGCAAGGACATTTTAAGCTTGTGTACCGACCACATGAGTATAAACACGATGGTAAATTATACGTCGATCAATTTAGTAAAGAAATAGATGAATTTATCTTGACTAACGATGAAAAGAGTACCAATGTCTTAAAGTTTTTACCCCAGGGTACGAAAGTCATTGTCTATAACCTCGATAAAAAGACAGGAGATATAGTTGAAGCACAGGGCGAGCGGGGACTTAATAAGCGCAATATCGTAATACATAGTAAAATAGATTCAATATACATGGTTGCTGTTTTGCTTCATGAAATTGGCCACATCATCGATTACAGTAAATTAGACGAGCTGGCCTTAAAAAATATGTTCGACGATATAGAAAATTCGGATATTGCTGAAGAGATCAGACGTGAAAGAACGGCAAACGCATTTACTCTTAGATTTTTACGTCCGCTGCTCAGGGACGCGGGTTTAAGGCGAGATGTTATAAATGTGCTCAAACATGGATCGCTAGCGAATTATTACCTTGCCGCAAAATATCAAATCCAGGAACGCAGAGAGAAGCCGATCGATTTGGGCATGTCACATTATTACGAGGATTTCATCTAATCTTCAAATTTAATGATTGCCGTTTTGATCCTCACCCCTAAAAACTAAAAACCACCAGATCGAACCTGACCCGGTGGTTTTCAAATTACGCAAAAGAGCTCATCTTTAGTAGGTTATGCAGTCACGATAAACTACGAATTCGCCGCAGGTTGTGCGCCAGCTGATATCATTGTACATGTAACGCACCCGGAGTTCACGCATACCGGTAAACTCAGGGCCGGGGAAAGTAACTTCAACGTCTATGTACGAACGTAGTTCCGATCCCTGGAATCCGATTGTCACGTCCGTGACCACGTATTTGCTGCAGGAACCGAATGGCTCCACCGCATATCCGTTGACGTATGTTTTCCTAAACAGCGGTTTGTAGCCGGGCCGGATGAGGCCTAAAATCTGATCAGCTATTTGTTGAGCTTCTACTGTGGAAGCCGAATCATCGGCAACCTTTTTCCTACGCTGCTCGTGCTTTTTGAGCATATAAGTTTGCAGCTCTGCTCCGGGAGCAATTTTCGCCGGGATAATCTTCTTTGCTTGCATTTTTATTTCCTCCGACTGGAATGAGGTCCGTAGACCCGCCTCGGCTGAGGCCTGTCCGCAAGATGTAATCGGCTTTAAAAAGTCCGTTTCGTGCGAACTCGATATTATTAAATAAAAAATAGGTTTTAGTCAACTAACCTGCTACGCTGCTTTTCCAAATAAAAAAATAAGTCGAGAGGGGCTCTCTCGACTAAAAATGGTTCGGACTTTGGGCAATTAGCTATCCGCTTTTAGACAAACTACCAGCGCAGTTACTAAGAAAGAAATTCCAGTAGCCATCAACACAAAAGCGTATGCATGGGTTGAAATTGCAGGGTGGAAAACTTGTCTTGAAAAAGGCCAACCCCAAAATAGCGCAATCTTGAAGGAGAACAAAACAGTGATCAATGGGTTTAGGAGTAGGGCATAATACCTGATGCATTTAAACACCGAGTTCATCACCCAGACAGTTCCACCGCCGCATAACGCTGCGAATATTACTAGCCAAGGCCAGGTCATAGCGCCTCCTCACCGAATTTCGTTAAAGTATACCCGGTTTAACATAGGTCGGTCAACGGTGGCTTGAAAGCCTTTAGGTGCTGCGTTCCAGAACTTTTTCGCATACTCTGCGAATCAAGTTTGGGAGCCCCTTGGCTTGGTTGGTGACTAAGTCGTATTGGAGTACCAAACCGGCACTGAGCTGACGGAGCACGCTAGTTGGCGGTTAAGTAAATTTAGATTATAGCGCCTACCAACATGGTATACTAGGTTCAGTTACTGCATTTTTAAAAAACACCCTCAATGAGTTATAAAAATTTTGCATCTGGATATTTGGTAAAGGACAATAAAGTACTCTTGGTTCATCATAATAAGTTTGATAAATGGGTTCCTCCCGGAGGCCATATCGAAGACAATGAAACTCCTGACCAAGCGGTTATAAGAGAATGGAAAGAAGAGGTGGGGTTAGATATTAAAATTTTGCCGGCATACCCAAGCGCATTTGCTGGTGATTCAAATGCAACTCCGATACCAATGCCTTTTCACATCGATCTTGAAAAAGAAGGTTTTGACGTTCCACACATCGGCCATTTTTTCTATGTGGCGTTTTTAAAAGACGATCAACAAATTGATTTTCAGAAAGAAGAATTATTAAACGCCGGGTGGTTCTCTAAAGAAGATTTAATGAACCTTAAAACTTTCGATCAAGTGAGGGCGCTCGCTTCTTTCGCACTTCAAAATTACCCGAAGTTATAATTGTAGCTTCATCCTATATGACCAGGCAGGCGAAGATGATATAATGATAGAAAAGTCTGAACCTGTTAATTAACATAATTATAAAAATATGGTAAAAGGGAATTTTCTTGGTGCGGCGATTGTCGTAATAATTTACACGGTTTATATTTTAATGCACCCTCGGCCAACGAAATTGCAAACAGCATTATTGCTGGTGATTTTTAATGCTTTAACCATCGTGCTCTTATCTTTTGCTTTTAAGAAATAATAAGAAATCAAGATCTAATCTCACCCAATAATCCCAGCCAGCAACTTAAATCATGTTTTTATAATAAATCGAAGAGAATAAAATTGTCTTATGAAAATTTTTGATATAGAATTTCAAGGATCTCCTGAAAAATCAGAAGCAGAAAAACAGCAAATTTTATGGCATGAGCAGGCTTGGGTAGAACAAAGGTTCAAATCTTTGTATGAAAAGAGTCCAGTACTAGCAAAATTATGGACCAGGTTCCAAGAATCAAGCCTGTACGTAGAAAAAGAATCAAGAGCTCCGGGCCCGCTGCAATCTGCTGCTATGAATTATAAGCATACCACAGAACATCCTAAACCAGAATTCGGCATTGGTTTTGGTCCTGGTACTGCAATAATTTCAGGTATCTACCATTTTGTTAAAGGTGGTGCAACCTTTGAAGTCTTAAAGAAAAAATACGGGTTAAAATAGTATGTTTGATTTTTTTAAAAGCTTATTTGAAAAATACGATTTTACTGACTCGCAAGTTGATCAGTTCCTAAAAAACTTCACCACCGTTTATCTTGCCCAGTTAGTAATTGACGCCGGACTTTCAGAATCGGAGCAGCTAGAAATTAATAAACTTTCAGAACAATCAAATTGGGATGAAATCTTAAAATTGGTCAAAAATAAGTTTCCAAACGACCAGGCTTGGGAAAGATACAGCGAACAAATATTTATTTCCTTAATGGATGATTATATTAAAGAAGTGATCCACTAAAGGCTTGATTCAGCTTTAACCTCGTTGCGGATCCTAGCCAAGGTTTTAAAAATCGCCGGAAAGGCGTTTTTTTGATATACTACTATTAAATGCTGTTATGGGAGGAATGATGACGGTTAAGCAAATTTTTGCGCAAATAAAAAAACTGGCCATTGAACGCCGTTCAGCCGACACTGTTTTACCAGAATGGGCGATCAGGGATTTAACTGAACGCTTAGATCAAACTCTTCGATTTGACTGGAGGAATACGCAACTCCAGGAGCTACCAATTGATTTAAATACGACCATACCTAGCCTTTACGATGCTTTCCGAGAGACCTTGCAGTTGATCGGCATGCAACTGACTACTGGCAATAAGCGACATGACCAATCAATTTGGAAGAACGCCAGCCAAACCCTTGGCCTAATGCGCGAGGTCCTTATTAAGAATTTTTCGGTCGAACTTCCTGAAGCGCAGGTGGTCTCGATGACCGAGGATATGCTTGAATCTGGAGTGTTGGAGAAGCTAGCCGGCGAAGGCGCGCAGACTTACCTCCGCTTAAAACAAAGCAATTGTGATCTGAAGATTCGGATCATCAAAACGCCGGCTGGACCAGCGCCTGAAAACGTAAGGGCAAAGTGGGTTGGACTGGTGCTTCCAGCTTTCAGGCATCCTGGGAATGAACGTTACGCTGTTCCGATCATGGAAGGACTGCAAGTACTCCAAAGCATATCGCCTGAAGGGGCAAAATGGTTTGTTGAAAACTTTGGCGTCCTCGGCAATTTCCTGTTTCACCTGAAAGAGGCTGAAATAGTTGCCGCATGAAAGCCCGACATAGGACATCTAACCTCGCCCGACCTAAATGCGAGTTATAAATAAGGGTCTTTTTTTATTCGGCAAAGTTTAAAATTGTCCGAAGTCTACCAACCCATGCTATCTTATATTTAGTCCGATTAAATCTTAAATATTTTTGAAATGTTTGAATCAATACATCACGTCGCAATAATTGCCTCAGATTATGAACGCTCTAAAAATTTTTACAATAAAATTCTTGGATTTGAAATTATCAAGGAGACTTTTAGAAAAGAGCGTAATTCTTATAAGTTGGATTTGAAAATTGGCGGTAGCCAGATCGAATTATTTTCTTTTCCAGACCCGCCTCTAAGAGTTACAAACCCTGAAGCAAGAGGTTTGAGGCATCTGGCATTTGCCGTTCCGGATATAGCAATGGCGCGGCAGTTTCTTATCTCAAATGACATCGAGGTAGAACCATTAAGAATTGACGAACTAACAGGCAAAAAGTTTTTCTTTTTTAGGGATCCGGATGGGTTACCGTTAGAGGCGTATGAGTCTAACTAGTAAAATTGTTCGGAAACCTGGTAATATTACTAGCTAAATTGCACAACTCGTGCGAACTTGATAAGCTTAGATTAATTTTTTGGAGTAAATTCACTAAACAGCAATTTTTTCAAAGACATAACAGGAGGAAACGTGAACTTTGTCGGACGCAAATTTTTGGCGCTACTTTTTTTTGCGATTTGCTTCTCATTCGCAGCTTCTGCGGAAGCAAGTTCTGGAAAGAAGTTTTATCGAAGCAACGGCGCCTACCTGGCAATTCAATCAGCAGATTCGGGTGAGTTAGAAATCTATCACTCTGACGATGGTGTCAATTTTTTGCCTCTGGAAATAGTTGGTTCAACCAGTGGATCAGAGGATTATTTAAGCATCTCTTTGGAGGACCCTCTGGATTCCAAACGTCCTTCGCGGAAAATTGAAATAAAGAATGGCAAGGTGCTGGAAGGGGAAACTTCTTACACAGAGGTCGAACTAGATCCAACAAACCTGAGATTCTATCCTTTTCCATCTATCCGTGTTGCTCGATATTTATTTAAGGACGCCGCCGGTCGATACATATTTCTCAGCCAAGACGAATTCCCTCCTTACCAATGGCATTTTTTTACCGGATTAACTGAACAAACCTTGAGCGCGGTTGGGGTCATCCGTGTGATCATCGCAGGAGATGGCAGTGCCGGGACACCAAAGGAATATCTAGGCACAAGGTGGGTCAATACGGTTAATGGCGTACTTTACATACCAGAAGCCTACAGAAAAGAGTCTGATACCTGGCTTGGCAAACCTATTCAGCGTCTGAATCTAAGGGATTTTCAGATAATTCAGAATACTGACGGCACGGTCACCGTAAAACCACTGGTCTGATCTGAAGTTTGCTACAAATGTGTTTACTTCAGTTTGCGAGAATTTGTTCGCAAGCAGCCTCGGCATCTTTGATTGCCGGGGTTTTTTATCCAAGAGGAAACCCCGGACGGAGGCCGTGTAGATCACACGGTCTTTTTTAATTCCTCGCCGCAGTCCGGGGATGAATCGTGCCCGGACACAAAACCACCAATGATTTGTGG